>Ga0302220_10000142_pt1 | contig 64798 bp, 53 predicted proteins | sample II_Palsa_E1_3_FD_194572 | JGI IMG/M metagenome (GOLD analysis project Ga0302220, IMG submission 194572) | Peat permafrost microbial communities from Stordalen Mire near Abisko, Sweden - II_Palsa_E1_3 | ecosystem: Environmental > Terrestrial > Soil > Palsa > Peat permafrost | place: Sweden...
CTTGCTGCAGCGGAGTCCGCGAAAGCGGCGGGGACGGACGCGAGAACATTCAGCCCCAGCAGAATCAGGGCAGCTTTCATAAACCGTTTCACGCCAATCTCCGTTGATTACGTCAGTGTTCGATACATACGAGTTTGATGGATATCCGGGGCTTCACCGGAAAAGTGATTGACGACGTCTCGTCATTCGAACGCAAACGCACGACTCGGAAATATGTTTACTCGCATTCCGCATGGAGATTATGCGCGCGATGCCAGCGTGAGAAACGCTCAATGCTCCCGCGCTTCCTCGCGCGCCTCTTCGATGGATGGCGTGCGCCAGCCGGATTTTACGCCCCACAGAAAAAACACCAGGCCAATCACGGCGACCACGGCCAGATCCCAGCCGAAGGGGATGTAATCCAGTCCGCCAAACTTGACGCTGCCGATGCGCGAAATAGCGGCCAGTGCGACGAGATAGAAAATCAGCCACCAGGCGCCTTTCATCTGGCGGGCAAAGTCGTGGAAGCCGCTCTTGTACTGGTAGAACACATACACCGGCAGCGCTACGACGATCAGCAAAATGATCTTGCCCGTCAGCGGCCACTTGGCCCAGTACAGCAGTTCGGCGGACATGATGAAGGCGATGCCGGCGATGATCGGCAGAGCAGCCAGCCGGAACGGGCGGTGCAGTTCCGGCGCGGTGCGACGCAGGGTCATGACGCTCACCGGGCCGGTGAGGTAGGAGATGATCGTGGCGACCGAAATGACCGCTGCCAGCGAATCCCAGCCGCGGAAGAAAAACAGGAACAGAAACGACACGACAAGATTCAGCCACATCGCCGGACGCGGCACGCCGAATTTGGGGTGCACGCGGCCAAGAATCTTCGGCAGCGTGCCGTTGCGCTCCATGCCGTAGATCATGCGCGCGGTGGTCGCGGTGTAGGTCATGCCAGTGCCGCTGGGGCTGACGAAGGCGTCGGCATACAGCAGGATCGCCAGCCAGTTGAGGTTGACAATAATCGCCAGCTCGGCAAACGGCGAGCTGAAGCTGATGCCGTGCCAGCCGGCCTTGGCCAGCATCGCCTGCGGCACCGAGCCGAGATAGGCCACCTGCAACAGCACGTACACCACGGTCGCCAGCAGAATGGCGCCGACGATCGCAAACGGAATGCTCTTGCCCGGGTTGCGCGCTTCGCCGGCCAGGTTCACCGGACTCTGGAATCCGTTGAAGGCAAACACGATGCCGGCGGTGGCTACCGCAGTGAGAATCGCCGCGAAATCGTTGGTATGGCTGCCGCCGTTGATGCCGACAGAAAGGTTTTCGCTATGAAAACCGCTGGCGATCAACGCGATAGCCGTTGTGGCCGGAATGATCAATTTGATCACCGTGATCACGGTGTTGGAGTGTGCGAACAGTTTCACGCTCCAGAAGTTGAGCAGGAAGTACACAACCACCAGCACGGCCGCGATGCCCAGTCCGATGTGGCTCAGCTCGCCCTTGCCTGCGGTGATGTGATAAAGATCCTGCGCCCAGCCCCACTTCCAGCCCGCCATGTACTGCACCGAGGCTTCTGCTTCGACCGGAATGGTCGAGACGATCGCAATCCAGTTGGCCCAGCCCGCGATAAAGCCGACCAGCGAGCCGTGCGAGTAGTGGCCGTAACGCACCATGCCGCCCGATTCGGGGAACATCGCGCCCAGTTCGGCGTAGGTCAGCGCAATCGTCATGATGATCGCCGCGCCCAGCACCCATGCCCAGATCGCGCCCGGGCCGGCCAGCTTGGCCGCGTTCCACGCACCGAACAGCCAGCCCGAGCCGATGATCGAGCCGAGGCCGGTAAGCATGAGGGCAAATGGACCGACGTCGCGGCGGATGGAGCTGGATGAAGACATAGAATCTCCTGAACAGTGGAAGGCGCGGCCGCCATCCCCGACGGCATCATCGTTCGATGATGACAGAGGGGGTGAGGGCTGTCAGCCCGAGCGGGCCGCGCTGCCTTGCCGAACAGGAATGGAATTCCGCATGTCGCAGCCAAAATGACTGATTATTTCGTCATTATTTTCCAGCGTCATTACTCCAAAGTCAGAAGCCATCATCCAGCATGAGTCCAGCTTGTGATTGCGCGGTGGGTGTAGCGCGAGTTCGGGAAAACGCCAGCAGCTCACCGAGCCTTGCGCCTTTGTCCCGCCAGTCATAGAACAGCGATTCACCGACGAGTGCGTAGTGCCAGTCACGGCCGCCGCGTTCCTTTCCATCGAGCGCATTGATGCGTTCGCACCATGTAACGGCAGCCTTCAATTTGCGCTGAACGTTCGGGTGGCTGATCTGCTGCTGGGCTTTGGTCTCGACCAGATAGATCGCGTCAGCCGTACGCACAAGAAAGTCGGGAAAATAAAATGCCGGCAGCCCATCGTTTTTGACGTAGCGCAGCCTCACGAAGTCGTGGCGGTTTTCGCTGATCTTGCAGAATGCCTCGACACCCGCGTCGGCTTGTGCCCATTCGATGAAGGCACGCTCCAGCCCGCCGCTGCGCGTGGGAAAAGGCAGGCGTTCGTAAATGCATTTGCTGACACCTAGCGAGGCACTTTCGCGCACCATCAGCTTCGTCACCTCCGATAATCGCCTGTGGCGCACATCGGTCATTCCGGTGGTGCTGTGTTCTTCCGCGCGCACCAACGCCAACCCAAAAATGCGCACAACGTGTTCTATCACCGGCTGCAATAAAAGCAATCGCCAACCTTCTTGCTCGAACGGTTCAAACACCTCGCCGAACAGCCGCTCGCGGATGTAGTCGTCCAGCGCCGTGGCCAATGCGGCCGTATTCATCTGTAAATATGGCAAGTCGAGGTGATGTGCCACCTTGTTTCCCTTCGGCAGGGAGTGATTCAGCGACTGACTGATGCGCCGTGTAAGGCGCGACAACAGCTCGTTATAGCCGCTAACGTTCATGGCAGCACCATCGACGCGGTAATCTCCGAACAATGTGCTGCTCTGAAGATCCTGCGAAGTGAAGGTGTCGCCCTTGCCGAGTAGCTCGCTCAATTTTGTGCGGCTCATGGCGGTGAATGGTGAAAGCGTCAGCACATCAATCGGCAGATGTTCGATAGTTTCATCCACTTCGCGCATGATGAAGGGAATGGCGAAGTCGTAACGCTCAAAGTCTTCGCGCAGTTCCGAAGGTATTAGGTCACCCGTGCTGCTGGCTTCATCGTCATCGTCACCAGTTGTGCCTATCAGGCCCTCGGCCATCAGCTCATCGTAGAAGCTCTGAAACGCCGGGTGTTCGACAATCGAGAGAATGTCGATCAGGCTGCCCGGCTCCTCGCCGCGGTTGATCCGCTCTCGGTTCTCGCGCTTGATATCGCCGTATTCGGGATCGCGCCACATCAAACGCAGCCCACGGCCGATGGTCTGCTCCAGCAGTATCTGTGCCTGGCTGGAACGCAGCGGCACGATCACGCAGATGTTGTTGACGTCGAAGCCCTCGCGCAGCATTAGTACGCTGACGATCACACGCGGCTGGACCAGCCTGTCGACGTTGAAAAGTTTCTGGCGCAGCGGCACCCATTGCTTTTCGCCCAGTTCGGCCTTCTTGCCGGAGTCGACGGTCAGCACGTCGTCTTCGTGCAGGCCTTCGTCACGCAGAAATTGCTCGACCAGCGGCGACACTGCGGTGTCTTCGCAGACAACCAGCATCTTGGGAAGGCGCGCGATGTCCACACGCGCGAAATCCAGTTCCAGCTTGCGCAGCTTTTGCAGGCCGGCGCGCAGCATCACGCATTGTCCTTCGGACAGACGTACATTGCCGTCCTCGTCGCGCTCGGCCTTGAACTCCAGCGGCAGCGCGCCAAGGTCCTTGCGCTTGTCCAACACCAGCGATTTTACCAGCCCGAGCCGCATCGCCTGCTTCAGGTCGAAGTCGACCACAATGTGCGGAAAGTAGACCTTGCGCCGGTTCTTTCCGCCGCCAACGTCATTGTATGGCGTGGCGGAAAAATCCATCTGCACGAAGCGCCGGCCCTTGCCTGCGGCGATGATAGACAGGCTCTTCTGCCATTCGACCTCGGTGGTTTCGCCTTCTTTCTTGAGTTCATGGATGTGGTGCGCCTCGTCGTTGAACACCATGAGGTCGGGCAGGTCGGCGAGGTAGCTCAGTACGTTACCGCGCGCCCACCGGCGATCAAGTACATCGAGGCTGTTGCCAGTGGCGCGGCCGGGCGTCAGCGGCAATACGTTGTAAGCCACGGCAGCGGCATCAGCCACCATGCCAGGCGTGTCGACCCACTCCGTCTCCTCGGGCTCAGCGTCTTCTTCTGCCTCGTTAAGCAAATGCCAGTTGGTGATGGCGATCATGCCGTTGCCCGTGGCCTTGAGACCGATCTCGGTTTTAGTGCAGACGTTGCTTCGCACAAATTGCGCGATCCGCTCGCGCCGTGCCGGCGGTGCAAACAGATCGGCATAGCTGGCGATATCGGAGCTGGCAAAGTCGCGACTCTTGTCTTCGCGCTCCTTGCCCAGAAACGCCTCGATCAGGCGCTCGTACACGATCAGGCCCGGAGCCACGATCAGAAAGCGCCGGGTGAAGCGGGGATCGTCGCGGCCTTCGTCCAGTGCCGCCGTCTTGTTCAACAGCTGCCAGACCAGCAGCGCCTGCAGCACCCACGTCTTGCCCGTACCGGTGGCCATCTTGAGACAGTATTTCGGATGGCCGTGCTTGTCCTGCGCCAGATCGCTGAGGCGATTGCCTTCCAGCAGGGCATCCGCACGGACCTGGCGATAAAGGTCGCCCAGATTCGGGCTGGCCAGCACCTCATGCGCCACAATCACGTTGAGAATAGCCTGGCGCTGACCGGCGTGAAAATTGAAAACGCGCGACGCGCAGGCATCCTCGCCAAACCACCAGCGCAGCAGCTCGGCGGTAATCGGTGTCACTAGCTCGTAGATGTCGGCAATGCCCTGTTCCAGCCCGATGCAGAGTTGCTCGGTGCGGCGGGAGAGGGCCGCGGCCAGCGCCATCGGATGATCGTTGGCGGCGGTCATGTCGCAGGCTCCGCCACCACTTGCACCACCTCGGCCTCGAAGCCAAATACATCCACCACGCGCACGCAGATGCGTCGGTTGCCAGCCTTGTACGGAACGGAAAAGCTTGCCTCGCTCACCACGCGCAGCGGGTCGTCGTCATTGGCGGTGTTGCCGCGGTAGTCCTGCCAGACCGAACGGAAGACCTCGCCGTCGTAGTCCGGGTCGACGGCCCAGTACTCGATCAGCGCCAGCGGCTCGACGTTCATCACCTTGAGCAGCTTTTTGCGGTTGTCCTCGTCGAGATTGATAGCCTCGGGCGAGAGCAACACGTAGTTGTCCAACGTCACCTGCACCTGCTCGCCGTCGCCACTGCGCTGGCGAAGGATTGGTTTGACGGTGAGGTATTGCAGGCTGGAGAAGCGCACCTGGCCGCGCAGCTTTTCGATGCCGCCCTTCTTGCGCAGGCGGTCGAGCAGATCGGGCGGAATCACCAGCACTTCGAGCCTTGCGTCGTTCAGCGCGGTGATGCTCTGGCCAATCGACGGTTCGAAATTCCAGCCCAGCACGACCACGCGATCCCAGCCGCCGAGCAGGTTGTCCCGCTGTGCAATCGCTTTGCGCAGTGTTGCATCCCCGGTGAGCTTGTTCGGCGAATCCACCAGCACGAGCGTCTTCTTTCCCGCGTAGACCACCGCACCGAGATTGCGCAGCGGGTTGTCCTCCGGTTGCAGTGGCAGAGCGCCGTACAGCGACAGCACGATGCCCGAAAGATCGCCGACGCGAAAGCTGCGACCCATCGCGCTTTTCGCCGCCTCGACCTGGTAATCGCCGATGGCCTGATACAGGAACGGCTTCGCACCCTGATCGATCAACCGCTTGCGCATGATCATGCAGGCCGGCTTGCCGAGGTCGGTGGTGATCCATCGGCGACCGAGTTTTTCGGCGACGGCGGCTGTAGTGCCGGAGCCCCCGTTAAAGTCGGCTACTAGACCGTTTTGAGAGCTAGATGCTCGAATGATTCGGTCGAGAAGCGACTCAGGTTTCTGGGTGCTGTAACTGACGTCTTCGTCTCGATGCCAAGAACGGAGGGGTTGAACGTCAGCCCATAAGTCTGATGCAGGCATTCCCTCGGAGCCATCTAAAAACTTCTTGAGTCGCGGGACGCCGTTCCGTGTCCAGAAAATTCTGTTGCTTGCGATAGCGCGGTCGATACCAGCCTGGTCGTACATCCAATGCCGACCAGCTGGCGGCTCTATCAATTTATCTTCGAACCTTCGTGCTGGCCCTGCTCCGGCGCCGGAAAGGTCAGCAGACATGAATCGCTTTCCATCTGTATCAAAGTATCGGTAGTAGGCCTCTACATAAGCATCGTCGTAGGGCTGAAAAACAGGATTTAGCCTTTCTTTGTCACCCTTTGCGTAAAACAAAATGGTGTCATGCACCGAACCATAAGCTGAAGCGTCCGAATGCGATGTTGTCCGCTTCCAAATGACTTCATTTCTAAAACTTGATTTTCCATAGATATCATCCATGACGATCTTGACGTAGTGTTCTACGTGCCAGTCCAAATGCACGTAGATCGAGCCAGTCTCAGCCAATAGTTCGCGCATCAGGATCAGCCGCGGCGTGATCATCGCCAGATAAGACGCCGTGCCATCCGACCACGTATCTGAATAAGCGAACTGCTCAATCACCGTCGGACGCTGCTCCAGCTCGACACCGGGCAGCGTGACCTTGGTGCGATAGTCGGCCTTGGAATCGAACGGCGGATCGATATAGATAAGATCAACCTTGCCGCGCAGGCTGGGCGTGTGTTCGTCACCAGCCAGCAGCGCGGCCATCGCCAGCAGGTTGTCGCCGTAGATAAGCCGATTGGTCCAGTCGGCGCCGTCCGCATCGCCGAGGTGTGCCTGACGATTTGCCTCGTTGATCCAGTCGCTGTCGCGCGTGTCCTTCGAGGGCAACACCCACTCCCGCGTCTGCAGGCTGACCCGGTGACGGCCTTCGAGGCTCTCCAGAATCTTTTCGGCCTGCTGCCGCCCGCGCGCGACGATCTCCGGAAGTTGTTCGAGCAGAGACTTGGGCATGGCGACAACCGAGGTAAAGTTCAATCGTCGATGAAAGCAAAGTTTTCAATTTATATAAAGAGAAACTTTCATTTGTCAGGGTAGGCGACGCCTATGGTCCTAAGCCATGAAGATCGACAAGAAAGCCTTCGCCGACCGCCTTCGGGCGGCGCTAAAGCATGAGCGGATCGAGGCCAGTGCCGCAGAACTGGCGAGACTTCTCGAGTTGCAAGGTGAGAGCGTGTCGCAGCAGGCAGTGTCGGGATGGCTCAACGGCAAGCATCGCCCGAGGCCCGCACACATGGAGGCGCTGGCAAAGATCGTGGGCCTGGAGCCGCATGAGCTGGAATACCGGACCCATCGATCGAAGGGCGTGCGGGACGTGAACGCCGCATGGCCTGACCACGTGGGAGGCCATGATCGACTGGCTTTCGAGGACTATCTGCGGCTGTCCGACGAAAAACGAAAGCTGGTTCGTGAGCTGATCACCGAGTTGGCGAAGAGCACGTCGGGCAGGACGCGCTGACCGCGCGAAAAGGCCACAAGCGACTCACACATCACATTGGCCCCTCTGGACGCAGAGGTGTCGCCTCAGCACTCGATCACGTTCACCGCGAGGCCGCCGCGCGAGGTTTCCTTGTACTTGTCCTTCATGTCGCGGCCGGTGTCGCGCATGGTCTTGATCACCTTGTCGAGCGAGACGTGGTGCTTGCCGTCGCTGCGCAACGCCATGCGGCTGGCGTTGATCGCCTTGACCGAGCCCATCGCGTTGCGCTCGATGCAGGGAATCTGCACCAGGCCGCCGATCGGATCGCAGGTGAGGCCTAGGTTGTGTTCCATGCCGATTTCGGCGGCGCTCTCGACCTGCAGCATGTTGCCGCCGAGCGCGGCGGTCAGTCCGCCCGCGGCCATGGAGCAGGCTACGCCCACCTCGCCCTGGCAGCCGACTTCGGCACCGGAGATTGAGGCGTTTTCCTTGTACAGGATGCCGATGGCGGCGGCGGTGAGCAGAAAGTCGATGACGCCGTCGTCGTTGGCTTTCGGGCAGAAGCGTTCGTAGTAGTGCAGCACGGCCGGCACGATGCCGGCGGCACCGTTGGTCGGCGCGGTAACCACACGTCCCCCGGCAGCGTTTTCCTCGTTGACCGCGAGCGCGTAGAGATTGACCCAGTCGAGAATCGTCAGTGGATCGCGCAGCGCGGCTTCGGGCTGGTTGCGCAGTTCGGCGGCCATCGCCGGCGCCCGGCGCGACACTTTCAGGCCGCCGGGCAGCACGCCGGGTGAACGCAGGCCACGCGCGACGCAATCCTGCATGGCCTTCCAGATGGTCATCAGGCCGGCGCGAATTTCCTCTTCGCTGCGCCAGACTTTTTCGTTGGCCATGGTCAGCTGCGCAATGCTGAGATTGTGCTTTTTGCACAGCGCCAGCATCTGGTTGCCGGTAGAGAACGGATAAGGCTGCTCGGTGGTGTCGGCGACGATGCGGTCTTCCGCCGCCTCGTCGTTGTTGACCACGAAGCCGCCGCCGACCGAGTAGTAATCGCGGCTGGCCAGTTCGATGTCGTCGATGTCGTAGGCAGAGAAGCGCATGCCGTTGGTGTGGAACGGCAGCTTCTGACGCTTGTTGAACACCAGGTCGCGTTTTTCCTCGAACGCGATCATCTTCTTGCCGAGCAGCAGCAGTTGATGCGAGCCGCGGATGCGCTCCAGCGTGGTCGGGATCCGATCCGGATCGACGCGGTCGGGATGCTCCCCTTCCAGGCCCAGCAGCACGGCCTTGTCGGTGCCGTGGCCGCGGCCGGTCATCGCCAGCGAACCGAACAGTTCGCAGCGCACGCGGGTGACCCGATCGAGCACGCCGTTGTCGTCGAGCCAGCGTTCGGCAAAGCGTGCGGCTGCACGCATCGGCCCGACCGTATGCGAGGACGACGGTCCGATGCCGATCTTGAAGAGGTCGAAAACGCTGACGGCCATGGCTTGCTGCTGATCGAAGGAGACGACCGGTTATTCTACGCGTCGCCCCCAGCCATTCGCAGCCGCATGTCCAACCTGATTCTCTACCAGCGCGATTACTGTCACCTGTGCGATCGGGCGCTGGCCGTGCTGGCCGAGGCGCGTGCGCCGGATTTCGACAGCGTGTGGGTGGATGATTCGGCCGAGTTGGCTCAACGTTACGGCACGCGCGTGCCGGTGCTGCGGGATGAGCGCGATGGGCGCGAGCTGGACTGGCCGTTCGATGCGGCGAGCGTGCGGTCGTTTATCGACGCGGGGATAGCCATATGAGGTTTCCCCCTCCGGTTCCACGCGACTGCGCCTGGGGCCAGCGCTGAGCTGTTCGCTTCCGGCATCAGACAAAAGCAGCGCGGCGTTATTTCGCCGCCAGCTGCAGGTGCGCGGTGATCTTGACGTCCGCGGCGATCACCGACGTATCCGCGTAATCACCACCGCCCACGCCGAAGTCGAGGCGTTTGATTGTGCCCGTCACGTCGAGCACGGCGCTCTTGCCCTGCGGCTTGAAGCTCACGTTGAGCGTCACCGGTTTGGTCACGCCATGCAGGGTGAGATTGCCATCCGCCACGACCTGCGCACCGACCTGGCGGAAATTCGTTGTAACGAAGTGCGCCTGCGGAAATTTGGCAATATTGAAAAAGTCCGCACCGGGCAACGCCGTGTCGCGGTCCTTGTCGCCGGTCTTGGCGCTGGCAAGGTCGACGTTGACGTCAAATTTCGAGGCAGCCAGATGCGCGGTGTCATAGCTGATGGCGGCAGTCCATTTGCCAAACGTACCGTTGAAACCCGCGCCCTGAAACGTGCCGGCAAAACCCAGCGTGCTGGCGGCGGGCTGCACCGCGTAGTCTGCCGCAGTTGCGAGCGCGGGTGTAATCAGGGAAAGGGCGAGCAGGGCGGAAAAAAGCGGTTTCATGAGGTTTCCTTTGGCCGGTTGAAGGTCGGCGACGGTAAAAGCTTATAGGCGATTTTTTGGACGGCCAAATGGCAACATGCGGCGCAAGACGTTGTCCTTGTCGAACACATGGTGCTTCAGTGCGGCGCCGACGTGCACGACCAGCACCGCGACCAGAAACCAGAACAGATATTCGTGTACGGCAAACACGGTGTCGGAAATATCCGTGTTCTTGGCCGCCAGCGCGGGCAGATTGAAGAGCTTGAACCACTGCAGTGGCTTGCCGGCGACGGAGTTGAACCACCAGCCGCTTAGCGGGATGGCGGCAATCAACAGATAAAGCACGCCGTGTACGCCATGCGCCGCCAGCTGCTGCCAGCGTGGCCCCGGCTCGTCTGGCGGGCGTCGGTCCACCCAGCGCCACAGTACGCGCAGCAAAAACAGGGCGAGCACGGTCAGGCCGATCGACTTGTGCAAAGCGAGCCATTTGATTTTCTGCATCGGTCCGCTGGCTTCGTCCATCAACAGGCCGAAGATGCCGTTGCCGATGATCGCCAGCGCCATGATCCAGTGGAAAAAGCGCGCTACCGAACCCCAGCGGCGATTGTCGCTACGCAAACTCATGGTGTGTCCTTGCCGGTATCTTTTTTGTCGTCGCCGCGGATGGCTTCCAGCGCCATCCAGATGGCCACGTCGTGGCCAATGGAATGGTCGAACGCGGTAATGCCGAAGGCTTCGCGCTGCAAGGTTGCCGTTGCGGAAAATCCGGCCACCGTATGCAGGCCGTAGATGGTGGTTGCCTCACGGTTGAAGGTGAACAGCAGATCCATCGGCTGCGTTGTGCCGCGCAGCGTCAGCTGGCCGTGCAGCACGCCATGCTGATCGTCCTTGCGCTCGACGCTGGTACTGACAAAGTGCGCATAACGATCATGCGCGCAATCAAGCAGGGCAGGTTTGCACACGGCCGTGTTCCAGTCGGCGTCGCCCATGTCGACGCTGCTCATGTCGATGTCCAGCTCGGTGGACGCGGTGCTCCAGTCTTTCGGATCAAACTGCAGCCAGCCGTGGGCGATGTGCAGGCGTCCAAACGGACGCGAATAACCGTCGTGATCGATACTGAAAAGTATCTGGCTGTGCACCGGATCATAGTGATAGCGGGCACTCGCCGCGTGCGCAGCCCATGATGTTCCGAGTAGCGCGGCGCAAAACAGAAACAGTCGGAGAGGGCGGGCGAAGAGCATGAAAGCGAGTCTGGCTGATCTTGTTTGACCGCGCCAGCACGTCCCAGCTGGACGCACTGTTTCGCTGGCACGCTCAGTGCTTCGCTCGCTGCAGTCGGCCAGTTTTGGCATGATGACTCAGGATCGGGGGATTTGTGCATGGCTGCATCGTTTTTGCGTCAAGGTGTTTTCGCGCTTGTTTTGCTGATGCCCATGGCGGCATCGAGGGCTCAGCTGGCGACGTCCGCGTCGGGTTCGATCGGGCCGACGACGCGCATGCCGGCCATGACCGGGCCGGTCACCACGCTTGCGCCGTTGAATCCCTCGAAAGCCTCCGCGTCCACGCCAGAGCCTCTGGCCACGCCGCAGTTTCGCCGTTACGGCGTTGAAGATGGCGTGCTGCGAGGGGCGGTGTACGCGGTGGCGCAGGATCGGCATGGGCTGATGTGGTTTGGCTCCGCCGCGGGCTTGATGCGCTACGACGGAGTGACTTTTCAGGCGTTTCGCAACGCGGCGGATGATCCGCGTTCGTTGCCGGCCAACCAGACCTACGCGCTCTACGTCGATCGCGACAACAAGGTCTGGGCCGGCGGCATCTCGACCGGCCTGATCGTCTACAACCAGCAGACCGAGCGCTTTCAGCAATGGATGCACGACGATGCCAAGCCCGCCAGCCTGGCTGACAACGAAGTGTGGGCCATCACCCAGACCTCCGATGGCGAATTATGGGTGGCCACGGGAGATGGCCTGGAGCGCATGCATAAAGATGGCGGTGGCTTCGATCACATGCCGCTGGACATCGACGGCAAGCACGCCGCTTCCTTCGGCACTACGCGCGCGCTGCTTGCCGAAGCGGATGGCCGGCTGTGGATCGGCACGGAAAAGGGCCTCTATCTGCGCGATGCCGACGGCACGATTCATCGCGTGCCGATGGATCCGGCATTTCATGGTGACGTCGGCAAAGTCTGGCGCATTGACGGTGGCCTCAGCGGCCCTGGGCAGCACGAGGTCCGCATCGCCGTGGAGGGCGGTCTGCTGATCGTCGGCGCGGATGGCGTGGCGCGACCGTTTGCGCCGGATGTGCTGTCTTCTCTGCGCGTGATGAGCAGCACGCGCGACGCGCAGGGGCGGTTGTGGATCGCCACGGTCAACGGCATGTTCCTGGACGAAGGCAACGGTCGGCTGCAGGCGATTGCCGGTCAGCCGCTTTTGCCCGGCGGACTGCCCAGCAACAAGACCTGGCAGAGCATGCTGGATCGCGAAGGCGGTCTGTGGATTACGTTTGATCAATCCGGCATGGCGTATCTGCCGCCCTCATGGAACGGTTTTACCCGCTTCACCCATATACCGGATGACCCGAACAGCCTCACGGACATCGTCGCGTCGGCGGTTGCTGTTGCACGGGATGGCCTGCTCTGGGTGGGCGGCAACGATGGCTGGATCGACAAGCTTGATGTGGGCACCGGTACGGTCACCCATGTCGTCCGCGACATGCATACGCAGATCATCGCGATGGCGGAAGATCTGCGAGGGCGGCTCTGGATCGTCAGTTCCGGCGAGCTGCACGTACTCGACCACGGCAAGCTGACGGCGATACCGGCCGGTGACTCGCCGATGACACGGCCGGTGCTGGTCGCGGTCGCCGACGATGGCAGAATTTATGTCGGCTCCTGGAATGGCGGCGTGGTGTCGATCGATCCGGACACGTTGGCGATTACTCCGCTTCGTTTCGAGGCGGGGGCGTCGCCATCGGCAGCGGATGACACGCTGCTGCCGGAACAGCTCAATTTTCATGCGGGCACATTCTGGTACGCGAGCAACGCGGGCTTCATGCGCTGGAACGACACGGCCAGGGAGTTCACCTTCGTGCCGGGTGTGCCGCAACGCTTCGTTCGCAATGTTGCCTTCGACGCCACGGGGTTCTGGCTCAACGCCACGTCGACGATCGATCACTATCGCTACGCTAATGGCAGGGCGACGCGCGACGACAGCATCGATCTCAGCCACGAATCCTTTGCCTCGGATCTGAACGATATGCAGGTCGATCGGCTGGGCCGGTTGTGGCTGCTGGCCAATCCGGGACTGTTTCGCTTCGATGCGCGCACGCGGCGCTTCCAGTCGTTCGGTCCGTCGCAAGGGCTTTCAAACGCGGACTTTGGCACGCCAGGCAACGCGATGGCCGGCGACGGCACGATATTCGCGGCTAACGGTGCGGGCGTGCTGATGTTCCAGCCGGAGCAGTTCACCGCGCAGGATAATTCCACGCCGCAACCGCCGCTGACCCTGACCAGCGTCAGCGTACGCAGGGATGGGGATGTCTACGTGCTGCCTTTGAACGGCAACGCGGTGTCGCTCGGTTGGCGTGACCGCGATCTGCAGATCGATGCGCGAGCGGCGTCCTTCATCAATCCGAAAGGCAACCATTACCGGTTCAAGCTCGGCGGCTTCGACACCGCCTGGGTCAATGTGGACGCTCGCGGCGAGCGTGATTTCGCCGGTCTTCCCGCCGGCGACTACATCCTGCAAGTGCAGGGTGCCGGCGAAAACAGCGCGTGGAGCAACTTGCTCGCACCGCTGCAGATTTCGGTGCAGGCGCCGCCTTGGGATCGATGGTGGGCGTGGCTGTCCTACGCGGTGCTGGTGATCATCATGGCCGCCCTGATTTTGCGCAGCTGGCGTCGGCGTCTGGCGCAGCGCCATCGCATGCAGATGATTGAACAGCAACGGCAACTGGCTGAGGCGGCGAGCGCGGCGAAGACGCAATTCCTCGCTACGCTCAGTCATGAAATTCGTACGCCGATGACCGGCGTGATGGGCATGGCCGAGCTGATGCTGACGACGCCGTTGACGCCGTTGCAGCACGATTACACCACCGCCATGCAGCGTTCGGGCGGCATGTTGCTCAAGCTGCTTAATGACGCGCTGGATCTGGCGCGTATCGAAGCTGGCCGGCTGGAGCTGGAGCCGGCGCCCTTCGATCCTCGTCAGCTTTTGCAAGACGTCACCCAGCTGGAGCAGGGGCTGGCCCATATGAAAGGTATTCGCTTCGTGCTCGACGTGGAGGACGATCTGCCCGCGCGCATGATCGGCGACGCGGTGCGCATCAAGCAGATCCTGCTCAACCTGGCCAACAATGCGCTGAAGTTCACCGAGCGCGGCAGCGTCACCCTGGAGGCGCGACGCACGAAGCAGGGATTGATCTTCAGCGTCATTGACACCGGGCCGGGTATTCCCGAGGCCAGCCAGGCACGCCTGTTTCAGCGCTTCGAACAGGAGGAGGGGCCGCATCGCAGCGCCGGCAGCGGTTTGGGCCTGGCGATTTGCCGCGAACTGGTCGACATGATGGATGGGAGTATCGAGCTGGAGTCGCGGGTGGGTTACGGCAGCGTTTTTCGTGTGCGCTTGCCGCTGGCCGAGCCGCCGGCCGCCGCGCTACCTGCAGTAATCGTCCAGCGGGAACACCGGGAATATCGCCTGCTGCTGGTCGAGGACGATGCGATTGTCGCGGCGGTGATTTCTGGCCTGCTTGAGCGGCAGGGGCACGCGGTATTCCATGTCGCCAACGGACTGGCTGCGCTGGCCGAACTGGCCAACACCCGCTTTGATGTCGTGCTGCTTGACCTCGATCTGCCGGGCGTGGACGGTTTTCAGATTGCCCGCTTGATACGCCAGCGCGACAGCGCGGGCGAGCGCCTGCCGATCATTGCGGTGACGGCGCGCTCGGGCAGTGAAGACGAGCTGCGTGCGAAGGCGGCCGGTATGGACGGCTTTTTGCGCAAGCCACTCAGCGGTGAGCAGCTGGCCGAGGCCTTGGCCAGCGTGGTCACCGGCTCGGTGCAGATTGCAGAAGGCGCGCTTTGAGCGAATCCTTGGCGGATGACAGCCGGCGAATTACATGTCGAACTTTTGCAGCGCCACGCCGAGCTGCTGATATTCGCGCCAGCGCACGCGTGAGCCGTCGCGCTCGGCGGGATCGGCCGCGACCACTTCCAGCACGCGCTCATATTGACCGGTGGCGCAGCTGTCGCGCAGGTTGATCAGCAGCGGTCGATCGGCCGTCTCGATGCCCGGCGGCACGATCAGCACAGCGGTATCGGCATCGTCGTCATCACCGGCAAGCTGATGCGGAATCCACACGTCTTCGTCGAACGCCCACAGCAGTTCGTCGATCGCCTCGGCCTGCTCGAAGTCGCGCGTCAGGATCAGCGTCGGCTGCTGCGCGGCGAACGCCTTCTTGGTCAGCTCGCACACGAGCAGCAGCGGCTGCTCGCGAAAACGCGGCTTGTTGATTAGGTAGAAGTCGGCGCGGGGCATGGCGTGTCGAGTGCGACGATTAAGCGACGCGATCCATCAGCCACTGCGTCAGCAGGGCGACCGGACGGCCGGTGGCAAGACCCTTGCGACCTTCTTCCCATGCCGTGCCGGCGATATCCAGATGCGCCCAGCGCTGGCCTTCGGTGAAGCGCGAAAGGAAGCAGCCGGCAGTGATCGCGCCAGCACTCTTGCCGCCGATGTTGGCGATGTCGGCGAAGCCGGAGTCAAGCTGTACTTGATAGTCGTCCCACAGCGGCAGGCGCCAGGCGCGATCAAGCGTCTCTTCGCCGGCAGCCAATAGCTCGGCAGCGAGGTCGTCGTGCTTGCTCATTAGCCCCGAGGCATGCTTGCCCAGCGCGACCACGCAGGCACCGGTGAGGGTGGCGGCGTCGATGATGCTGTGCGGCTGGAATGTCTGCGCCGTGTACGTCAGCGCGTCGCACAGAATCAGCCGGCCTTCGGCATCGGTGTTGAGTACTTCGATGGTCAGGCCGGAGAGGCTGGTGATGACGTCGCTGGGGCGGTAGCTGTCGCCGTCGGGCATGTTTTCCACGCTCGGCACCACGCAGACCAGATTGACCTTGAGCTGCATTTTCACGGCGGCGACAAACGCGCCAAGCACCGCCGCGGCGCCGCCCATGTCGAACTTCATTTCCTCCATGCCCGGACCGGGCTTGAGGCTGATGCCGCCGGTGTCGAATGTGACGCCCTTGCCGACGAAGGCGTAGGGCTTATCGCCTTCGACGCCGTTCTTGTATTCCAGCACGATCAACTTGGGCTTGTTGACCGAGCCGCGGCCCACGGCCAGCAGCGAGCCGAAGCCGAGCCGCTCCATTTCGACGTGGTCGAGCACGTTGCAGCTGACCTGATCGCTTTCGCCGTCGGCAAAGGCCTGCGCCTGACTGGCGATATAGGCCGGGGTGCAGATATTTGGCGGCAGGTTGGCCAGCTCGCGGGTGAACTCGATGCCGGCGGCCAGCGAACGCGCCTGATCAAGCCCGGCCTGTGCATCGGCACCACCGGCAAAGCGCACACTGGCCAGCACCGTCTGCTTGCTCGTGTCGCGCGGTTTGAAAGTGGCGGTGTAGCGGTAGGCAGAGTGATCGGCAGCGAGCGCCGCAATGCGCACGCGCCACGCGCTGCTGCGGCCGGGCACGTCCACTTCCGTCAGATACGACGCGGCGTCGGTTATCGGCAGCTTGCCCAGGGCGCGGGCCGTCTCGATGCTTATTTTCTGATAGCGGGCCGCATCGAAGGTTTTCTGCGAACCCAGCCCGACAACCAGCACACGCCGGGCGGTGACGCCGGCCGGCGCAAACAGCACGGTGGTGCTGCCGGCCTTGCCGGTAATGTCGCCGCTTTCCACCTGACGCTTGATCGCCCCGTCGGCTGCGCTGTCCACGCGCGCGGCGGCGCTGGTAAGCATGCCGTGCTCGTACACGCCGACCACCACGCAGGCGCTGTCAACGGTGTCGGGGGTGGAAGCATCGAGGCTGAACTGGAGTGTCATCGGGTGTTTCCTGCTATGGGCGCGGCGGTATTCGAACCGGCTAGACTTGAGGTTTGCCGCCGGATCGGTCGCGGCATAAAGGATCGCCCAAGTTTATCTCATGCTGAGCATTCTCGACCGCTATTTCCTGCGCGAGCTGGCGCAAACCGTGGCCGCCACCGTCGTGGTGCTGCTGGTCGTGGTCGCCGGCAGCGCGTTTGCCAAGGTCTTGCAGCAGGTGGCGAACGGCACGTTTCCAGCCAGCGTGATGTTTCAGGTGCTGGGTCTGCAAACGCTGGACGGACTCACCAACATGTTGCCGCTGGCCAGCTTTCTCGGCGTGCTGATGGGGCTGGGCCGGATGTACCGCGAAAGCGAGATGCACGTGCTTTCCTCGTCCGGCATGGGGCCGCGCGGCTTGCTCAAGCCGGTGCTGATTCTCGGCGTATTTCTGGTGGCCCTGACCGGGGCGGTATCGCTGTGGGTCGGGCCGTGGGCGGTGAGCACAAGCAACAACATGGTCACGGTGGCGAATCGCTCGGTGATTGCCGCAGGGCTTGATGCCGGACGTTTTACCGACCTGCCGGGCAAGGGCGGCATCATCTTTGTCGATACGCTGAGCCGCGACGGCAGCAAGCTGGGGCATGCCTTCGTCGAGACCCAGCGCGATGTCAAGGACGGTCCACCGCATATTAAAGTCGTTAGCGCGGATCACGGCGAGCTGTACCAGGAAAGCGACGACTCCAATCGCTTCATTACCTTTCGTACCGGTTGGCAGTACGACATTCCGCTGGGCGCAGACAACTGGCGCAAGATGCAGTACGTGCGTAACGACACGTCACTGTCCAGCGTTCAGACGGACGACAGTGACGACGACCCCAGCCATTCCATGGATACGCTGGCGCTGGCGCGTTCCCGAGATCCCAATGCGCGTGCGGAGCTCGCCTGGCGCGTCAATTCACCGCCCTTGACGCTGGTGCTTTTGCTGCTGGCGATGCCGCTGTCGCGTCAGAGTCCGCGCGAGCCGCGCTACGGTCGCCTTTTTCTGGCCATCGTCACCTTTTATCTCTACTACGTTTTGCTCGCTTTATGCCGCGCGCAGCTCGCCAAGGGGCACTGGCACAGCGAGGCGCCGATGTGGGCGCTGCATGTTGTAGTCATCGGTATCGCCGGCTGGCTCATGTGGAAGCAGTACGCGCCGCGCCGCGCACGCACGAGCATCAGCATGAGTGCCAAGGCATGAGTCTGAGCGTAAAGCGCGTCGACCGACTGGTGATGTTCAGCGTCGTCGGGTCGGTGCTGATGGTCTGGCTGGTATTGACCGGCTTCGATGCGGTAACGCAGTTCCTGCGGCAGCTCGCCAGCGTCGGCAAAAACGGTTACACGCTGAACAACGCCGTTGTCTATGTGATGGTGACGTTCCCCCGCCGCCTTTACGAAATGTTTCCCAACGCCGCCTTGATCGGTGGCCTGCTCGGTCTTGGCGGTCTGGCATCGACCGGTGAGCTGACCGCGCTGCGCGCTGCCGGCATGTCACGCCTGCGCATCGCCATCTCGGCGGTGGGCGTGGTGACGGTGCTGATCGTGGGCGTGGTCATCATGGGCGAAACCGTCGGCCCCTGGGGCGACCAGAAAGCGCAGTCGATGCAGCTGCGCATGAAGAACGCCAACGTCGGTTCCACCAGCAGCGGCACCTGGGCGCGCGATGGCGACAACTTCATCAACGCTCGCGGCAGCATTCTGACTAGTCGTGAGGGCATCAATAGCGTCGAGCTGGCCGATGTGCGCATTTTCACCATGACCGCCGATGGTCAGCTGACCCGTTTTGAATGGGCCAAATCAGCGCAGCACAATGGCAAGCAGTGGGTACTGAATAACGTGCGTGACAGCACGCTGGACGCCACCGGCGTGCACACCACCACGCTGGCCACGCAGCCGTGGTTGACCGGGCTCAACCCGCAGGTGCTGGCGCAGTCGATCATCCTGCCGCAATACCTTTCCATGCGCGATCTGCAGCGGAATATCCGCTACCGCGCGGCCAACGGCGAATCGCCTGGCGTGTACGCCGTAGCATTCTGGGGCCGTGCGCTGTATCCGCTGAGCGTGCTGGTGCTGGTGCTGTGCGCGATGCCGTTTGCGTTCGGCGCGTTGCGCTCGGGTGGCCTTGGCAAGCGCATGTTTATCGGCATGCTGCTGGCGATCGGCTGGTACTTTCTGCAGAAGGCGATGGTGAATTTCGGCACCGTTTACGGCATGCCGCCGCTGCTGGCCAATTTGCTGCCGATTCTGATCCTCGCGACCGCGGGCTGGCTGTATTTCCGTCGCAGCGGTTGAGGTTCCCGTCGGGTGCCGGCTGCGTTATGCGAGCCGGCAGGTTTTCCACTCTTCAAGCGAGTAGCCGTTATGCGAATGGTTGATCTGCGCAGCGATACTGTCACCCGGCCAACGCAGGCCATGCGGGAAACGATGCTGCTGGCCGATGTCGGTGACGACGTTTACGGCGAAGACCCCACCGTCAACGCGCTGCAGCAGCGCCTTGCCGAAGACCTGGGTTTCGAAGCGGCACTGTTTGTGCCGACCGGTACTCAGTCGAACCTGCTGGCGTTGATGGCGCACTGCGAGCGCGGCGATGAATATCTGGTTGGCGCCGATGCGCATACTTTTCGCTGGGAGGGCGGCGGCGCGGCGGTGCTCGGCTCGATCCAGCCGCAGCCGATTCCGCAGGACGCCGACGGCACGCTGCCACTGGACAAGGTCGCTGCCGCGATCAAGCCGATCGATCCGCATTTTGCGCGCACGAAAGTATTGGCCTTGGAGAACACCTGGTGGGGCCGCGTGCTGCCGCTGGAGTATTTGAAGGCGGCTCGTGACTTCACCCGTGAACGCGGCCTTGGCCTGCATCTGGATGGCGCACGGCTGTTCAATGCGGCCGTTGCCGGTGGCGTATCGGCGCGCGAAATCGCCAGGCATTTCGATAGCGTGTCCGTCTGCCTGTCGAAAGGTCTTGGCGCGCCGATAGGCTCAGTGCTGGTGGGTTCGCATGCGCTGATCGACAAGGCCCGGCGCTGGCGCAAGGTCACCGGCGGCGGCTGGCGTCAGGCCGGCATGCTCGCGGCGGCGGCCATGTACGCGCTCGATCATCACGTGGCGCGTCTGGCCGACGATCATCAACGTGCGGCATATCTGGCTGGCTGCCTGCGTGAAATCCGCGGCGTGAATCTGCTCGGGCAATTCACCAATATGGTGTATGTCGACGTACCCGCCGATCGACTGTCGGATTTGGACGTCCATATGAAAGCCGCCGGCATCCGCATCAGCATCGGCTATCTGCCGACGCTGCGCTTGGTGACGCATCTGGATGTAGACGACGAAGGCGTCGAGCGAACGGTGCAGGCCTTCCGGCGGTTTTTTGCCTAGCGCCTGGGTTGCGTTATCACATCGTTTTTATCCATGGGTTCGGCCCGCGCTGAAGGCCGAACGATGTCGAGCAGTTACGGCTGTGCTGAATGCCCTATTTTTGCGGATAAACCGCGCTTGTGCGGCGTCGGTCAGCGCCATGGTGCGCATGGCATTTGGCATTTCACGGGCCGAGCAGCATTATTTTTGTGCCTATTTCGGTACGGGACATTATTGTCGCCGCAACCCAGCTGCGGTGCTGCAGCATTGCCGGGTACAAGGCAGGTCATCATTGAATGATCGAAGATGTTGCGTGGCCGCAAAAGTGGATGGAAAAAAAGTGCCGATTCCGGTTAATAACTTAGTAGCCACGGTGCGTTTCAACTCGTAGATTCCGCCCATGGTCAAGATTGATAGCCGCCACTGCCTCTACGGGGTTCGCCCAGCGCGATACGGTCGGTCATCGTCATTCACTGCTTGCGTCGCCCTGCGGGAGTTCGCATGAAGCCGAATCGTGAAATTGTCACCTTTGCGAAGAATCATTCGCTGCGCGCGTTCGCGCATGGCTATCCCTATTACACGGTGCGCTGGCACCACCATCCCGAATACGAAATCCATCTCGTGACGGCGACCACGGGCAATTGCTTTATCGGTGACCACGTCGGCCGCTTTGCGCCGGGCCAGCTGGTCATGCTCGGCCAGCATCTGCCGCATAACTGGATCAGTGAAGTACCCAAGGGCAGCTCGGTGCCGGAGCGCTGCGTGGTGGTGCAGTTTGGCGCGGAATTCATCCATCACCTTGTGGAAAGTTTCCCCGAGATGCGCGACGTCGATACCTTGCTCAAGGCGTCCGGTTTCGGCCTGCAGTTTTCGCCGCAGACTGCCGAACTGGCAAAACCATTGATGACGAAATTATGTGAGCTGGACAACGGCCTGAGCCGCGCGCGGCTGTTTCTTGAGCTGCTTGAATTGTTGGTTGGCGACGATCGGGCCAAGCGCCTTTCCGGCGTGGCCTACAACGCGGACGAAGCCGAGTTCGACTCGGAAAACTGCATCAAGGGCGTGCTCGAATACTTGCGCGAAAACTACATGCTCAACGTCAGCGAGGCGGAACTGGCGCGACTGGCGAATAAAAGCCCAAGCGCGTTCTCACGCCTGTTTCGTCGCACCGTTGGCGTGCCTTTCGTCAAGTACGTCAACGAGCTGCGCATCAATGCGGCCTGCGAGCTGCTGACCAGCGGCGATCTTGGCGTCACGGATATCTGCTACCGCGTTGGTTTCAACAGCGTTTCCAATTTCAATCGCCGCTTCGTGGCCATCAAGAACATGTCGCCGATGGCTTTTCGTCGCAGCTTTGTCGAAGGCCGCCAGCACTGGCAGATGCTGTCCAGCCGGCATGCGTTTTACCAGCATCAGGTAGCACCGCTCGATTTGTTGCATACCGACGGATTGCAGCCAGTCGGCTGAACAGGCGGCGCACTGGCGCCGGCAATTCTTCAACGCAGGCAGACCCGGGGTAGGCACAGAGCTACCGCGACGGGAACGGCTGCGCCCAACGCAGTACCTTTCACGGAGATCACCATGTCCCATCGTCTCGCTCTCGCTGCTGCCGTGCTGGCCTGTCTGGCAGCGACCCAGGTCCAGGCCGCCGAACCGGTCAAGGTCGGCGTGTCATTTCAGGAACTCAACAACCAGTATTTCGTGACCATGAAGGATGCCTTGCAGAAAGAGGCGGCCAAAACGGGGGCCACCCTGATCTTTACCGATGCGCATCACGATGTGGTCAAGCAGAACAACGATATTGACGACCTGATCCAGCAGAAGATCAAGATCCTGCTGATCAACCCAACCGACACGGTCGGCGTGGAGTCCTCGGTCAAGGCGGCCAAGGCGGCCGGTATCGTCGTCGTTGCCGTCGATGCCCAGGCCAAGGGTCCGGTGGATTCGTTCGTCGGTTCACGTAACGAACTGGCCGGCGAAGACTCCTGCGCCTACTTGGCGAAGGCGATCGGCGGCAAGGGCGATGTGGCCATTCTGGACGGCATTCCGGTGGTGCCGATTCTGCAGCGCGTGCAGGGTTGCAAGGCCGCGCTGGCCAAGTATCCGGGCATTCATATCGTAAGCACGCAAAACGGCAAGCAGCAGCGCGATCAGGCGATGAGCGTGACCGAGAACATGCTGTCGGCCAACCCGAAGCTCAAAGGCCTGTTTAGCGTCAACGACGGCGGATCGATGGGCGCGTTGTCGGCTATCGAGGCCAGCGGTAACGACGTCAAGCTGGTCAGCGTCGATGGTGCACCAGATGCGGTCGCGCAGATCAAGAAGCCGGATTCGCCGTTCATCGCGACCACCGCGCAGTTCCCCGGCAAGATGGCCGTGACGGCGCTGCAGATCGCGATGAAAAAACTCAGCGGACAGGCGGTGCCGACCGAGGTGCCGATCGACGTCGAGCTGGTCGATCGCGCCAAGGCGGCGACCTTCAGCTGGTGATGTCGGCTATCCGGACCGGAATGCGTGCATGAATCCGCTATTGCGCCTGCAGGGCATCAGCAAGGGTTTTCCCGGCGTGCAGGCCTTGAGCCGCATGGATTTTGCCCTGGACACCGGGCAGATCCATGCGCTTACCGGCGAGAACGGTGCGGGCAAATCGACCTTGATGAAAATCCTTTCCGGCGTCTATCGACCGGATGAGGGCAGCATTCTGATCGACGGCAAGGAGCAGCACTTCGACGGATATCGCGATGCCAGTGCGGCCGGCATCGCGACGATCTTTCAGGAGTTCAGCCTGATCCCCGATCTGGATGCGGCGGAGAACATTTTTCTCGGGCGCGAGTTGACCCGCGGCGGTTTGCTGCAGCGCTCGGCCATGCGCCGGCGTGCGGCGGCGCTGTTTGAACGGCTCGGCTATCCGGTGCCACTGAATCGGCCGGTGGGTCGCCTGAGCGTGGCGCAGCAGCAGTTTGTCGAGATCGCCAAGGCGCTGTCGATCGAGGCGCGCATCCTGGTGCTCGATGAACCCACGGCCACCCTGACGCCGGATGAAACGCGCCATTTGTTCAAGGTGATGCGCGAGCTGCGTCAGACCGGCGTGGCGATGGTTTTCATCTCGCACCATATGGAAGAGATTTTCGAGATTGCCGACACGATTACGGTTCTGCGCGACGGTCGCAAGATCGGCACCGTGGCGACCACCGCGATCGACATGCCGTCGCTGGTGGAGATGATGGTGGGTCGATCGCTGGAGAGCAGCTTCCCGCCGCTCAAGCCACCGGCGCCGGATGCGGCGCTGGTGCTCGACGTGCAGGCGATTCAGCTGGAGCGGCAGGCGCCGGTCAACCGGCTGCAGGTGCGTGCGGGCGAAATTCTTGGCTTCGCCGGCGTGGTGGGTTCCGGTCGCAGTGAGCTGGCCCTGGGCTTGATTGGCGAACTGCCAACCACGCGCAAGGACGTCCGTTTCGACGGGCGCGCCGTGCGGCTGACCGATCCGGCTGATGCCTTGATCCAGGGCATCGGCATGCTGCCGGAGAATCGCAAGGCGGACGGCCTGGTGCTGGGTGCGAGCGTGCGCGACAACGTCTCGCTCAACAATCTGGACAAGTACCGCCGCTGGCGCTGGCTGATCGACGGCAGCAAGGAGTTGGCCGCCACGCTGTCGTCGCTGACACAGGCGCGGATAAAAACCTCCTCGCCGTACACCGCGGTCGGCACGCTCAGCGGCGGCAACCAGCAGAAGGTGGTGATTGCGCGCTGGCTGCAGCATCGCTGCCGGCTGTTGATATTCGACGAGCCCACGCGCGGCATCGACGTCGGTGCCAAGGCCGAGATCTATCAGCTGATCCGCCAGCTGGCTGAAGCCGGCAACGCGGTGATTCTCATCTCCTCGGAGCTGCCCGAAATTGTCGGACTGAGCCATCGCGTGGCGGTGTTCGACCACGGCGCAATCACTGCCACGTTGGAAGGCGCGGCGATACATCCCAACCAGATCATGCTTCATGCCACAGGTGCCCATCATGCCGTCTCCTGAGCTTGCCGTTGCGCAGGCGCCATCGCGCCCGACTCGCCCTCGTCGTCATCTGCCGGTGCTGGCCTATCCGCTGATCGGCATGCTGCTGGTGTGCGTCGTGATGAGCTTTGCCAACGCGGATTTTCTCAGCGTCGCCAACCTGCTCAATATCGTTCGCCAGGTGTCGATCAACGGCGTGATCGCCGTCGGCATGACCTATGTGATTCTCAGCGGCGGTATCGATCTGTCGGTCGGTTCGATTCTCGCGCTGTCCGGCACCTTGACTGCCGGGTTGCTCCTGGCCGGCATGTCACCGGTGCTCGCCGTCGCGGCCGGTCTCGCCAGCGGCGTGGCCGTCGGCGTGTTGAATGGCGTGCTGGTGGCCTACATGGGCATGCCGTCGATCATTGTCACGCTGGCGACCATGGGGATCGCGCGTGGCTTGGCGCTGCTCTATACCGGCGGTTATCCGATCGACGGTTTGCCCGACGGGTTCGGCCTGCTGGGTCGCGGTAAGTTGCTCGGCGTGCCGTATCCGGTATGGCTGATGCTGGTGGTGTTTGCGCTGGCCTGGGTGCTGCTGGCGCGCACGCCATTCGGACGATACGTGCATGCGATTGGCGGCAACGAAGACGCCACCCGGCTCAGCGGCGTGCGCGTCAAACGCAACAAGCTGATGGTCTACGCGATCAGCGGATTGACGGCAGCGATCGCTGGCCTGGTGCTGGCATCGCGGCTGATGAGCGGCCAGCCGAGCGCGGGCGTGTCCTTCGAACTCGATGCGATTGCCGCCGTGGTGATCGGTGGCACGCCGATCACCGGCGGTCGCGGCTCGGTGATCGGTACGCTGATCGGCGCACTCACCCTCGGCGTGCTCAACAACGGTCTCAACATGATGGGCATCTCGCCTTATCTGCAGATCGTGATACGCGGCGTGATCATCCTTTTTGCCATTTACGTCGGCCGCGAACGCATTCGCCGCGGCTGATCTTTCCCGATAAATCCCCCCGACAAACCACTGGAGCAACCCATGTCCAACCAAATGGAAGCCATCGTCTGCCATGGCCCGAAAGACTATCGCTACGAGCGGGTCGAACGACCGCAGGCGCGCGCCCACGAGCTGGTGATCAAGATCGTCGCCTGCGGCATCTGCGCCAGCGACTGCAAATGCCACTCGGGCGCCAAGATGTTCTGGGGCGGTGACAACCCCTGGGTGAAGGCGCCGGTGATTCCGGGCCACGAATTTTTCGGCGTGGTCGATCACCTCGGTGAGGGCGCTGCCGAGCACTTCGGCGTAAAGGTCGGGCAGCGCGTGATCGCCGAACAGATCGTGCCGTGCGACAAGTGCCGCTTCTGCAAGACCGGCAAATACTGGATGTGCGAAGTGCACAACATTTTCGGCTTCCAGCGTGAAGTGGCCGACGGTGGCTTCGCCCAGTACATGCGCTTTCCGCCGACATCGCGCGTGCACGTGATTCCCGACAACATGCCGCTGGAAGACGCCGCCATCATCGAGCCGCTGTCGTGCGCCATCCATACCGTCAACCGCGGGGATATACAGCTCGATGACGTGGTGGTGATCGCCGGCGCCGGCCCGTTGGGTCTGATGATGACGCAGATCGCGCACCTGAAAACGCCGCGCAAGCTGGTGGTGATCGACCTGGTCGACGAGCGCCTGGCGTTGGCAAAAAAATTCGGCGCCGACGTGGTCATCAATCCCAAGAACGAGGACGCCAGCGCGATCATCAAGCAGCTCACCGACGGTTATGGCTGCGATGTCTATATCGAAACCACCGGCGCGCCGATCGGCGTGACGCAGGGCCTCGACCTGATTCGCCGGCTCGGCCGCTTCGTCGAGTTTTCGGTGTTCGGCGCCGATACCAGCGCCGACTGGTCGATCATCGGCGATCGCAAGGAGCTCGATGTGCGCGGCTCGCATCTGGGACCCTACTGCTATCCGGTGGCGATCGATCTGCTTGATCGCGGGCTGGTGACGTCGAAAGGTATCGTCACGCACGACTTCACTCTGGCCGAATGGGACGAGGCGATCAAGCTGGCCAATTCGCTCGATTCCATCAAGGTGTTGCTGAAGCCGGCGGGTGGCTGATCCGGTGGATTACGTCATCGGCGTCGATATCGGCACGCAGAGCAGCAAGGCCTTGCTGGTCGATCAGCATGGTCGCATCGTGGCGCAGCGCAGCGCCGGCTACCAGCCGGATACGCCGCGCCCGCTGTGGGCCGAGCAGTGGCCCGACGTATGGTGCAACGCCGTCGAACAGTGCATCGCCGGCTGCATGGCCGAAGCTGCCGCAAACGGCATTGCGGCAACCTCGATCAAGGCGCTGTGCATCAGCAGTCTGTACGGCGGCTCCGGCATTCCGGTCGATGAAAACATGCGGCCGCTGCATCCGTGTCTGATCTGGATGGATCGACGCGCCACGGCGGAAACGGCGTGGGTCGAACAGCAGGTCGATCTGGTTCGCCTGAAAGTGATTACCGGCAATGGCGTCGACAGCTACTACGGTTTCACCAAGATGCTGTGGCTGCGCGAACACCGACCCGAGGTGTGGGCTGCCACGCGCTTTTTCGTGCCGCCGAATGCGTATCTGATTCACCGCTTCACCGGCGAGCTGGCGGTGGATCACAGCTCGGCCGGCAATATCGGCGGCGTCTACGACATGGCGGCACGTGGCTGGTCGGCTGAAGCGATGGCAATGCTCGGCATTCCGCTGTCGATGATGCCTACGCGGCTGGTCGATTCCAGCGCCGTGGTCGGTGGCCTGCTGCCGGATATCGCCACGCGTCTCGGGCTGGCCGCGGATACGCCGGTGATCGCCGGCGGCGTCGATGCGGCCATGGCCACCTTTGCCGCGGGCGCGACCGGGCATGGCCAGCATGTGGCGATGATCGGCACCAGCATGTGCTGGGGTTACATCGACCGGCAGGTCGATGCCGCGCGCGGTCTGGTCGCCATGCCGCACGTGTATCGCGGCAATCGCGACCACTACGTTTTCGGCGGCGCGATCACCGCCGGTGCGTCGGTCAGCTGGTTTCGCGAACAGTTCTGTCAGGCCGAGATCGCGGCGGCGCGCGAGCAGTCCGGCGGCGATCCGCACGCGCTGCTTGAAGCCGCTGCCAGCAAGATTTCCGCCGGCGCCGATGGCCTGGTGTTTCTGCCGTATCTGATGGGCGAGCGCAGTCCGATCTGGGATGCCCGCGCCAGCGGCGCCTTCATCGGCCTCAGCCTTTTTCACAGCCGCGAGCATCTTTATCGTGCGGTGCTTGAAGGCATTGCCTACGCATTGCGGCACAACATCGAGCAGGGCCGGCTGGGGCCGGATCAGCTCGATCATCGGTTGATCGTGGTCGGCGGCGCCGCGCATTCGGATCTGTGGATGTCGATCATTGCCGACGTCACCGGCTTCCCGGTATTCACCATCAAGCACGACGTCGAGGCGGCGATGGGCGCGGCCCTGCTCGCAGCATTCGGTGTTGGCCTGGTCGATGCGGCGACGGCCGAGCGCGGCTGGGTCGAACTGGAGCCGCGCGCGCGCCCGGACGCCGAACGCGTCGCGCGATACGAGCAGCAGTTCGGCGTCTACCGCGATCTCTATCCCGCGCTGAAGCCGCTGATGCATCGACTGAATGCGCTATCGGCACCGAGAGTCGAAGACGCTTCGACGCGCCAAACATCCACCGGAGTTACGTCGTGAGCCAGGCCAGTCAAACCGTGTCCGCACCCGGCATAACGTCTCGCGCTGGAGCGCAGTTTCAATTCGCCGGTCAACGCGTGCTGGTTACCGGCGCCTCGAGTGGGCTGGGGCTGGCCACGGTCGAACGACTGTGCGCGGCCGGTGCCGAGGTCATCGCGGCGGCGCGCAATGCGCAGGCGCTGGACGCCCTGGCCAAACGCACCGGCTGCACGCCGCTGGTGATGGATGTGTCCGACGAGGCATCAATTGCGTCGGGTTTTGCCAACCTGCAAGCGCTGGATGGTCTGGTCAATTGCGCCGGCATCACCTCGCTGGAAGCGGCGACGACGCTGCAGGCGAAAAGTTTCGATCAGGTGATGGCCGTCAACGCGCGCGGCGCGGCACTGGTGGTGCGTCATGCGGCCGCGGCAATGATTGCTGCCGGCCGTGGCGGCAGCATCGTCAACGTATCCAGCCAGGCCGGCCTGGTCGGCCTGGCGGATCATCTGAGCTACTGCGCGTCGAAGGGCGCGCTGGATGCGATGACGCGCGTCTGGTGCATCGAGCTTGGCCGCTACGGCATCCGCGTAAACAGCGTCAATCCAACCGTGACGCTCACCGCGATGGCCGAGCTGGCCTGGAGCGAGCCGGCCAAGCGCGATCCGGTACTCGCTGCCATTCCGCTGGGCCGCTTCGCGCAGCCGGCGGAAGTGGCACAGCCGATTCTGTTTCTGCTCAGCGACGCGGCCTCGATGATCAGCGGGATCACCTTGCCGATCGATGGCGGCTTCACCGCGCGCTAGCCGCGGTTTTCGCCACCACTTGCGGAGTCGACTCGCATCAGGCGCTTTTGCTTCCCGCATGGAAATGGAAGAAGCTTTTTTTTGTCCGTCGCTACGAGAAAAAGAAAGCGACGACACTGAAACGCAGCGCCATCAGATTAGATGGTCGCAGACGCCTTCTTGGCAGGCGCCTTGTCGAACTTTCGAATGAAGTCGCGCACCTGCGGATACACCGTTTCGCGCCAGCGGCGGCCGCTGAAAATGCCGTAGTGGCCCGCGCCGGCGATGACCTTGTGCGCGTGACGCTTGGCCGGAATGCCGCTGCACAGTTCGTGCGCCGCCTCGGTCTGGCCGAGCCCGGCAATGTCATCCAGTTCGCCTTCGATGGTGAGCAGGGCGCTGGTCTTGATCGCGCTTGGCGTCACGCGCTCGCCGGCAACGTCCCACAGCCCGCGCGGCAGCAGAAATTCCTGGAATACCTTTTCGATCGTGTCGAGGTAGAACTCGGCCGGCATGTCGAGCACGGCGTTGTATTCGTCGTAGAACTCGCGATGTGATTCGGCGTCTTCCAGATCGCCGCGCATCAGGTCCTGGTAGAAATCCCAGTGCGAATTCAGGTGGCGGCTGGGGTTCATCGCGATAAAGCCGGCGTGCTGCAGAAAGCCGGGATAAACCGCGCGGCCTTGGCCGGGGTAGTTGGCCGGCACGGTATGAATCACGTTGCCGGTGAACCATGACAGCGGGTTCGTGGTGGCCAGGTTGTTGACGCCGGTGGGGCTGAGCCGCGGGTCGATAGGACCGCCCATCATGGTCATGCTGCGCGGTATTTTTTCGCCGCGTGCGGCCATCAGCGACACGGCCGCGAGCACCGGCACGGTGGGCTGGCACACGGAAATGACGTGGACGTTCTCTGCGCCGATATGGCGGATGAATTCCTCGATATAGGCCACGTAATCATCGAGATTGAAGGTGCCCAGGTCGACCGGCACCATGCGGGCATCGACCCAGTCGGTGATGTAGACCTTGTGGTCGTTCAGCAGGGTGCGCACGGTATCGCGCAGCAGGGTGGCGTGGTGGCCGGAGAGCGGCGCGACGACCAATACGATCGGGTCGTGCTTCATTTTTTCGATGGTCGCCGGATCGTCGCTGAAGCGCTTGAAGCGCTTCAGCTGGCAAAACGGCTTGTCCAGCGCGACGCGCTCGATCACCGCGATCTCGTGGCCGTTGGCCACGGCGCTGGTGATGCCGAACTCGGGTTTCTCGTATTCCTTGCCCAGCCGATGCATCAATTCGAAGCCGGCTGCCACACGCTGCGCGCCGCCCAGCTTGCCGAGCGGGCTGCTGTTGTCGTTGAGCATGCGCGCGTTGGCCTGCGCGAAATAGCTCAGCGGGCCGAGAAAGGCGCGCTGCCATTCGTGGAGTTGATAGAGCATCGAAGAGGCCCGCTGGATGAAAGGAATTCTCCCATCTTAGCGCGCTTTGACCCGATCTGCTGCGATGCGGCAGATGCGGCTCGCGTCGTGGCAGAACTTTTCCAATCAGATACTTGGGACGGATTCAGGCCGATGAGGCGCCAGCTGGTCTACCGAAAGCGACAGCGCAGCAGCAGCTCGTCCACGCCGTCGGTGTTGCCCATGCCGACGCGCCAGACCAAGGGCTTTTGAAAGCGCACACCCAGCGGCATGAAGACCCGGTTGTACCACCACATGGCGCGCTCGCGCTGATTGACCAGATACCAAAGCCCGAGGTCGAGCAGGCGCGAGGATTTGGGCTGCATGCCATAAACCGCCGTTTGCTCGACGGTGAAGCCGTGTTGCGCAAGCCGTTCGACGATCTGTGCCGGTTCGTAGCGCCGGCAGTGGCCGACGAATTCGTCGAAAGGCGTCCACGCCTCCGGATGCAGCGGTACCGACAGCAGCAGCGTGGCGCCGGGATTGGCCACACGCGCCAGTTCCGCCAGCGCGCCGTCGTCATCGTCGACGTGCTCGAGAATATCCAGCGAGCAGATCAGATCGAACTGCGCATCGGCGAAGGGCAGCGCGCCGATCATGCCGTGCACGGCGACGGCGCCACGCTGATGCAGGCGTCGCAACGCGGCATGGCTGAGGTCGACGAAGCGCGTGCCGTCGAGCGGCATGCGCGGGCGCAGGCCGGGCGCCACTTCCAGCCGGTTCGGCGCGTTGGCTGCCAGCTGGCTGAGCAGCGGCCAGGTGTTGAAACGGTCGGGGTCGACCAGCCGCGCATCGGCCCACAGCGACTCGTAAAAGCCGCGATTGGCGCGGATCAGCTCGGCGTCGCTGCGGTTCGTCGTGGGCAAGCTGGACATGGCGGATGGAGATCCTGCGTGGTTGGAGCGGAGGTTTTCAATCGAGCAGGCGAATCTCGGTGCCGGCGGCCAGATCGTGCAGCGCGCGCCGGCGCGTATTCGACAACGCTAGCGCAAACCATGCCGCCCACGCGAGCAGCAGTATCCACAACGTGTCGTGCAAACCAAGCAAAGGCTCCAGCGGCAGCACCAGCAGCGGCAGGCCGGCGACAACGAGCCGGACGATGCACTGCTGCAGCGAGGGCGTGATGCCGGCGATCGTGGTGACACGGATGCGCCACGGCCGCATGCCGACGGTCTGCCCGCCGCGTCGCCAAGCGCTGATGAAATACGCTGCCAACACCAGGCCCTGCAGCACCTGGTACCACAGTGGCACCGAGGTATTCGCGCCGGTCCGGATCAGCGTGCCGCCGGTGGCCAACTGGCATAGCAGGCCGACCACCATGACGATGGCCACCACGATCAGCAGGTCGTAAACCAGCGCGAGCAGGCGCCGCCACAGCGGGCAGGGAATGTCGGTGGTGCGCAGGGTAGTCGGCATCGGTGGCGTATCGCTTGCGTAGAACGCGCGCAATGGCCAGCATCGAGCGCATGAAGAAGGCAGACATCAATAGTGACGACAACCTCGCCAGTATCGCCGAAGCCGACCGGCTGAGCATCGCCGCGTTTCTTGAGCGCATCTGGTCGGAAGACGGCCTGGCCGAACGCACGCTCGAAGCGTATCGACAGGATCTGCAGGCGCTGGCGGGCTGGCTTTCAACGCGCGGCCGCGATTTGCGCACGGCGCAGCGTGCGGATATTTCCGCGTATCACGGTCGTGCGACGACCGGCGCGCAGCCGGTTGCCATACGTTCAATCGCGCGGCGGCAGTCGGCGTTTCGTCGCTACTATGCTTTTCTGGCGCGCAACGAACCGGGCTTTGTCGACCCCACCTTGCTGATCGAACGGCCGCGCATGCCGCGCAGCCTGCCCAAGGCGCTGGCCGAACGCGAGGTCACCGGCCTGCTCGATGCGCCCGATATCGCCACCCCGCTGGGCCTGCGTGATCGCGCGATGCTGGAGCTGATGTATGCCTCCGGCCTGCGCGTATCGGAGCTGGTCGAGCTGCCGCTGGCTGCGCTCAATACCCGCCAGGGCGTGCTGCGGATCACCGGCAAGGGCGGCAAGGATCGGCTGGTGCCGGTGGGCGAGGTGGCGCTGGAATACATCAACGCTTATCTGCTCGGCGTGCGCCCGGCGCTGGCCAAGGGCCGCCAGCCGGTGGCGCTGTTTCTCAGCGTTCGCGGCGAGGGCATGACCCGGCAGATGTTCTGGACGCTGGTGAAGCGCTATGCGGTCAAGGTCGGCATCCACGCCAAGCGCATTTCGCCACATGTGCTGCGGCATTCGTTTGCCACGCACCTGCTCAATCACGGCGCGGATCTGCGCGCGCTGCAGATGCTGCTGGGCCACAGCTCGCTCAGCACCACGCAGATCTACACGCTGGTGGCGAAGGAAGGCCTCAAGCGGCTGCACGCGCAGCATCATCCGCGCGGTTGAGAAAATCTCGATGCAGGTATGGTTTATCGATCTTGGCGCCGAGCCAAAGCCCTAGACGTCCGCCCACATGCGCATGAGGTTGGCGTGCGACTTGCTGATGGCGTCGAAAGTTGTACTTTTGCCTTCGCGCCCGAAGATCTGCCGTTTGGCGTTCTGCAGATCCCACAGCAGCTCGCGTTTGCTGGCGTCGCGGACCTGGCTCTGCACCCAGATCACGGCGGCATAGCGTGCTCCCTGGGTAACCGGGGCGACCCGGTGCAGGGAGTTTGCCGGGTAGGCGATAGCCGACCCGGCGTCCAGCTTGAACGCGCATTCCATGCCGTTGGCATCGACGATCAGCTCGCCACCCACATAGGCTTTCGGATCAGACAGGAAGATCGTGATCGCGATGTCGCTACGCACGGCATTCCCGAGGCCGCCCATCACGGGCGCATCCACATGCGACCCATACTCCATGCCGAGATCGTAGCGATTGAACAGCGCTGGCGTGACCGCTGACGGCAGCACCGCGGCCTGCATCATGGCATTGCGAAGAAAACCGTCGTACACGATTTTTTGCAGCTTCGTCTGGCTTTCCGTGTCGTGGGTGACCTGGAGATTTTTCTTCACTTCGCGCGCCGACCAGCCGGCGGTACTCGCACCGTCAATGAACGAAGCGCCGCCCAGTTCTTTGCGCACCGCGTCGAGTTCCTCGGCGGCCAATACGTTGGGAATACAGATAATCAAGATGGATTCGCCTAGCAGTTCGAGCCGTTAGTCTGTGGAGCCGGGCCAGCGGCAAAGCGTTCTGCCGGACCGTTTAGGACGCCAGTATCCGGCTAAATTTACGATGGAAAAAGACATTAATCGTCTTTTGGATATCAGGCAGGCAAAAATCAGCTGCTCAGGCCAGGCAAACAGGCGTCCGGCAGCGTCCGGATCCGGATCGCCTGGTCCAGGTCTCGCCCAAGCACGCCCACCACATGCCTTCAGCCGAAGGGCATTCATTCGCTTGTGCGAGAATGCGCCAATACGCGCCGTATCCGGGCGCCAGTAATGCACACACGAGGTTCTGGATGTTGAAGCAACTGTTGTTGGCCGCCTGCATGGCCGGATGTTCTCTTGCCGCTGCCGCCGCGGACACCGCCGTCGTTGCGCCGACCACTGCAGCCACACCGACCGCCGTCGGCAAAGGCGTGACGCCGGCTGTTGAAAAGACCGTGCGCCAGGCGATTGCCGCGATCTCGTCGAACGCAAATATCGATGCGATCGATGTCGCCCCGCTGCCGGGGTTTTATCAGGTGATCGCCGATGGCCAGATGCTGTACGTGAGCGCCGACGGCAAGTACATGCTGAACGGCGAGCTGGTCGATCTGGGTTCCAAACAAAACACCAGCAAGATGGCCTGGGCCAAATTTCGCGCCGCCGAGATCGCCAAGATACCGGCCTCGCAGCGCATCGTGTTCGCGCCGCCGCATCCGAAGCTCACGATCAGCGTGTTCACCGATGTCACCTGCGGCTTCTGCCGTGCGCTGCATGAGCACATCGCCGACTTCAACAAGGCCGGCATTGCGGTGGAATACCTGGCCTGGCCGCGCGAAGGCGTGGTCACCACGGCCGGTCGACCGACGCCGACCTATAACGAGATGGTGTCGGTCTGGTGTGCCAGCGACCGCAACGCCTCGTTCAACACCGCGATGGGCGGCGGCACGCCGAAAACGGCCACCTGCGCCAACCCGGTCAAGAGCCAGTTCGAGTTGGGCCTGAAGCTGGGCGTCGACGGCACGCCAACCATTTACGGCCCGGACGGCCGCACGCTCGGCGGCTACGTCACGCCCGAGCAGCTGCTGAAGGAAATCCAGGGCGGCGGCTAGGCCAGCGCCGGCGAACTCATCGCCTGGTCCAGCGCGAAGTCCTGGACCCTACGCCAGCCATCGCCTCCAGCCGGCGTCGCGCGGGCGTTTTGCAGCGCAATTGCCGTATCGCAGCATCGAAGGGAGCGCATCGGATAGAATGTGCCGTTTCCATTGCATAGCGCCGTTCCCCGCATGATCGCACTCGACGGGCAGAGCGCCCTCTCGCCGTTCCGCCTTGAACGCCTCAACGCCCGCCTCGATGCCCTGCATCACGGCGTACGCGTGCAGGCGTGCTGGTTTGTCTACTTTGTCGACACCGACACGGTGCCGCGTGACGAGCTGCGCCTGCGTTTGCTGGCCGTGCTGGAGGCGCGCGACGCCACGCCCGAACCGGCCACGCTGTGGGTCGTGCCGCGTCTGGGCACCATCTCGCCATGGTCGAGCAAGGCCACCGACATTCTGCACGGCGCGGGTTTCAACGCGGCGGGCTCGGACATTCGTCGGGTGGAGCGCGGCATGGCATGGCAGATCGCCGGTCTGCCGCCGGTGGGCGCGAAAGATCATGTCGAAGTGATGGCGGAGCTGCACGACGCCATGACGCAGTCGGTGCTGACTCGGATCGATGAAGCGGAAGGCCTGTTTCTGGTCGGTCAGCCCGGCGATCTGGTGCATATCGCGCTGGGCGAAAATCCCGCGGCGGCGCTCGACGAGGCGAATGGCCGGCTCGGACTGGCCCTGGCCGACGACGAAATCGAGTACCTCGCGGCCCGCTACGCCGAACTCGGCCGCGATCCGACCGATGCCGAGCTTTTCATGTTTGCGCAGGCCAATTCCGAACATTGCCGGCACAAGGTGTTCAACGCGAGCTGGACGCTCGATGGCGTAGAGCAGGACAAGAGCCTGTTCGGCATGATCAAGCACACGCACGAGCAGTCGCCGGCGCATACCTTGTCCGCGTATTCGGACAACGCCGCGGTGATCGAGGGCAGCGTGGGCAAGCGCTTTTTCCCCGATGCGAAAGACGGCATCTGGCGCGCGCACGAAGAGCGCATCGACTTTGCGATCAAGGTGGAGACGCACAATCATCCCACCGCCATCGCGCCGTGGCCCGGCGCGGCCACCGGTGCCGGCGGCGAAATCCGCGATGAAGGTGCCACCGGTCGCGGCGGCAAGCCCAAGGCCGGCCTCACCGGTTTTTCGGTATCCGATCTGCGCATTCCCGGCCATCCGCAGCCGTGGGAAATCGATCGCCCGCTGCCGCCACGCATGGCCAGCGCGTTCGAGATCATGCGCGATGGCCCGCTCGGTGCGGCCGCGTTCAACAACGAGTTTGGCCGTCCGTGCCTGGGCGGCTATTTCCGTACGTACGAACACGAAACCGGCGAAGCCGGCCTGCGCCGCGGCTACGACAAGCCGATCATGCTCGCCGGTGGTCTGGCCAATCTGCGCCCGGGCCACGTGCTGAAAAATGCCGTGCAGCCGGGCAACAAGGTGATCGTGCTGGGTGGCCCGGCGATGCTGATCGGGCTCGGCGGCAGCGCCGCCTCGTCGGTGACCTCGGGCAGCTCGAGCGCGGAGCTGGACTTCGCCTCGGTGCAGCGCGACAACGCCGAAATGGAGCGCCGCTGTCAGGAAGTGATCGACGCCTGCTGCCGTCGCGGCGATGAAAATCCCATCGTCAGCGTGCACGACGTGGGCGCCGGCGGCCTGTCCAATGCGATCCCCGAATTGCTCAACGATGCGGGCGTGGGCGGTGTGATCGATCTGTCGAAAATCCCCTGCGACGATCCGCAGCTCTCGCCGATGCAGGTGTGGAGCAACGAGTCGCAGGAGCGCTACGTGCTGGCGATCGGCCCGGAAAACCTAGCCGAGTTCGAAGCCATGTGCCGACGCGAGCGCTGCCCGTACGCGGTGGTCGGTGACGCGACGGCCGAGCGCCATTTGCGCGTAACCGATCCACGCCGAGATCTGGTGGTGATCGATCTGCCGATGGACGTGCTGTTCGGCAAGCCGCCGCGCATGCACCGCGATGCCAAGCACATCAAGCCGCGCATCGATCTGGTGCCTGATCTCACCGGCATCGGCATGAACGAGGCGCTGTTGCGCGTGCTGCGTCTGCCCGGCGTGGGCAGCAAGAATTTTTTGATCACCATCGGCGACCGCACCGTCGGCGGCCTCAATCATCGTGATCCGATGGTCGGGCCGTGGCAGATTCCGGTAGCCGATTGCGCTGTGACGCTGGCCGACTTCGACGGCTATGTCGGCGAGGCGATGGCGATGGCCGAGCGCGCGCCGGTGGCGGTTCTCAACAGCGCCTACGCTGCCAGGCTGGCGGTGGGCGAGGCGATTACCAACCTGGCCGCGGCACCGATTGCCGATCTGAGCGAAATTCGTCTCTCGGCCAACTGGATGGCGGCGGTGAATCATCCCGGCGAAGACGCCGCGTTGTTCGACGCGGTAAAGGCGGTCGGCATGGCGCTGTGCCCGGCGCTGGAAATCTCGATTCCGGTCGGCAAGGACTCGCTGTCGATGCAGACGCAGTGGCAGGACAACGGCGTGACGCAGCGTACGGTGTCGCCGGTGTCGCTGGTGATTACCGGCTTCGCCCGCATCAGCGACGCGCGTCGCACGCTCACGCCGCAGCTGCGGCTCGATCGCGGTGACTCCGATCTGTGGCTGGTTGACCTGGGTGCCGGGCGCGATCGTCTCGGCGCGTCGGCGCTGACCCAGGTGTTCAATCGCGGTGGTGGCGTGCCGCCGGATCTGGACGACCCGAAGCGGCTGAAAGCGCTGTTTGATCTGGTGCAGGAGGCCAACGCTGGCGGCCTGCTGCTGGCGTATCACGATCGGTCCGACGGTGGTGCCGTCGTCACTCTGCTGGAAATGGCCTTTGCCGGCCATTGCGGTCTGGAAGTTCACCTGGACGGCTGGGCCGAGGCGACCCTGCGTGGCCTGTTCAATGAAGAACTCGGCGCCGTGATGCAGGTGGCTCAGGCCAACCGCGAAATGTTCGAGACGCTGCTGGTCAAGCACGGCCTTACCGCCGTCAGCCACCGGATTGGACGGCCAAAAGAAAAGCTCGGCATCAAATTTTTTCTGGGCGGCGATACCGTATTCAAATGGAACTGGAGCACGCTGTTTCAGGCGTGGAACGAAACCAGCTTTGCCATGCAGCGCCTGCGCGACAACCCGGCCAGCGCCGACGCCGAGCAGCACTGGCGCCACGATGACGCCGATCCGGGCATCACGCCCAAGCTCGGCTTCAATATCACCGACAACATCGCCGCGCCGTTTATCGCCGCGTCCAAAGCCAGCGGCGTGCGTCCGCGCATCGCGGTGTTGCGCGAGCAGGGCGTCAACGGTCAGGTTGAAATGTCGGCCGCGTTTACCCGCGCCGGCTTCGACGCGGTTGATGTGCACATGTCCGATCTGGCGAGCGGACGGCTCAAGCTGTCTGACTTCCGCGGCTTCGCGGCCTGCGGCGGCTTCTCGTATGGCGATGTGCTGGGCGCCGGCCGCGGCTGGGCCACCTCGATTCTCTACAACGAGATGCTGCGGGCGCAGTTCACCGCGTTTTTCGCCGATGAAACCAAGTTTGCGCTCGGCGTCTGCAACGGTTGTCAGATGCTGTCGCAGCTGAAGGACATCATTCCAGGCGCGCAGCACTGGCCGAAGTTTCTGCGCAACGCGTCCGAGCAGTACGAAGCACGTTTGGCGACGCTGGAAATTCTCGACTCACCCAGCCTGTTCTTCAAAGGCATGACCGGCTCGCGCATTCCGGTGGCCGTCGCGCATGGCGAAGGACGCGTAAGCTTTCCACAGGTGTGCAGCCCGTCGAAGGCGCATGCGGCGGTGCGCTTCGTCGACAACCGCGGCAAGCCGACCGAAAACTATCCGCTCAACCCGAACGGTTCGCCCGGCGGCCTGGCCGGTTTCACCGCGGCCGATGGGCGGGTGACGATTCTGATGCCGCACCCCGAGCGCGTGTTTCGCAGCGTGCAGATGAGCTGGCATCCGGAAAGCTGGGGCGAAGATTCGCCGTGGATGCGCATGTTCCGCAATGCCCGCGCGTGGTGCGGCTGAGCGCTCGCCGTATCGCGGTGAAGCGCTGAGCGATGGCCCGGCGCGCGCCCTCAGCGTGGCTGCTGTGGTCGTCGACGCTGGCGTGGGCTGCGCTGCTGGCGCTGGCGCCGTGGTGGATCGGTTTTCCGCTGCTGCTCTCGATGGCCGCGATTCTGCTGTTGCTGGAGCATCGGCTGGCCGGCGAGCATCGCTGGCTGCTTCTGCATGGTCTGAGCTGGGGTTTGCCCGGCGTGCTGTTCGCGCTGCAGCGCGCGCTAGGCGGCAACGTGTTTGCCTGGGTCATTGCGCTGTTGGGCATGCTCACGGGTTACACGCTGCTGGCTGGACTGGAGGCGTGGCTGGAGCGCGATGCGCGTCGCGCCAGTGCCGCTGAAGCAGCGGAAAAGCCGATAGCCGATTGGCCGCAGCTTGCGCTCGCGCCGATTGGGCCGTCGGCGGAAATCATTGAACTTACGCTGCCGCAGTGGTGTAACGGTGCCGAAAGCATCGACGACCCGCACGGCGGCCGCGCCCTTTATCGCGACGGCGCTTACAAATTCGATGACGGCACGCAGATCGATGGCGTGAGCGCTTGTGCCTTGTTCAGTCCCGGCGGCCGATGGTTCGTGGCGCGCCTGCGTACTGATCGGGGCATCGTCTTGCGCGATCGCAGCGGCGGCGCGCTGCATCGGCTGCGCGGCTGGCAGCTCGATGGCTGGTATCGCGATCAGCCCTGGCTGGTTCGCCGTGACGGCGATCAACCGCTCGCGCTGCATTCGGTGCTGGGCGAGGATGCGGGCGACGAGTGACGCTGTCATTCGGATAGAAGCGTGGACTGAGTAACGTTGGCTAACCAAGATGTTTATCGAAGGGTGGCACACCGCCGAGCAAGGGCGCCGTCGATGGCAGCAGGGACGCCGCAAGATCCAACGCGACGGTTTGGCGCAGCATGGTTTTCCCCTCGGCCAACCTGACGCATACTTGGCGGGTGAATAGCCCTGCTTCCCCCCGTTCGCCGTTTGCGATCCAGCTCAGCGTCATCGTAGTGTCGGCCGATAGCGGCCCGCTGGTGCGTGACTGCGTTCGCCGCCTGCTTGGCACGACGCTGGCGCTGGAAGTCATCCTGGTGGACAACGGTTCCAACGACGGCATCCCGCAGGCGATTGGCCGTGCTTACGCCGGCGATACCCGACTGACGGTGATCTACAACCGTGCCAACCTCGGCTTCGGTCCGGCGATGAATATCGGCGCCAGCAAGGCCAGGGGCGTCGCGCTGCTGCTGCTCAATCCGGATTGTCTGGTCACCGAAAACGATTTGCGCCGCCTGCTCGAAGTGCAAAAAGACAACCCCAGGGCCGGGGTGATCGGCGCCGTGGTGTGCGACGAAGATGGTTGCCCCGATCCGGCTTCGTGGCGGCGCGATCCGCTACTGCGGCGCGCTTTGAACACGGTCTTTCATCGGCCCGGCGAAGGCATCAATATCCGCGAAGAGATCCCCGAGACGGTGATTCAGGCCGAGGCCGTGTCGGGTGCTTTGATGATGATGCCGCGTGTCGTGTTCAACCGCATCGGCGGGTTCGATCAGGATTATTTCCTGCACTGCGAGGATCTGGACCTGTGCCGTCGCGTGCGCGACATGGATTACGAGGTATTGCTCGCCGGGGATGTGCGGGTGGTCCACGCCAAGGGTACGTCGAGCGTGCATCGGCCGGTCTTCGTCAGCCGCAACAAGCATCGTGGCATGTGGCGCTGGTTTCGCAAGCATGATCCGGCTGCACGCAACCCGATTGTTGCCGGCATCGTGTGGGTCGGCATCTGGGCGCATTACCTGCTGCAGATTCCGGGACAGGTGCTGAAAGGAAAGGGCGGAAAACAGGAAACCATAGCCGGCTCGGCGCGCGACGAGGAGCGTTAGCCCACGCGCGATTGGATGGCTGTTTGCTCGAGCGTCAAAACGGACGGTCCAACAGACTGAACGCTACCGTTGCCGGGCGTCGATCGCCCTAACCTTCCGTTTGCAATAACCCATGCCCACTGCTCGCGCCACCACTCACCTTGCGACCCTCGGCCTGCTCGCCATGACGGCCGTCTGGGGCTCGACGTTTTTTCTGATCAAGGACGTGGTTGCGCGCATGCCGGTGGCCGATTTTCTGGCCGTGCGTTTTGTGCTGGCCGCGCTGGTGATGCTGGCGCTGTTTGGCCGGCAGGTGCTGCGGTTGGGCCGCGCGCAAATGCTGCGCGGACTGTTGCTCGGGCTGATCTACGGCGGCGGACAGTTGCTGCAGACGTGGGGTCTGTCGATGATTGCGCCCAGCGTCAGCGGCTTCGTCACCGGCATGTATGTCGTGTTTACGCCGATCCTTGCCACGGTGCTGCTGCGCCATCGCATGGCGGGCATCGTATGGCTGGCGGTCTTGCTGGCAACCGGCGGTCTGGCGCTGCTTTCGCTCAATGGACTGTCGGTGAACAGCGGCGTGTGGCTGACGCTGGCATCGGCGCTGCTCTACGGCCTGCACATTGTCGGCCTGGGCCAGTGGTCGCGCAGCGATGAGGCATTCGGCATGTCGGCGGTGCAGATGGTGGCGATAGCGGTGGTCTGCCTGCTTGCCACGGCGCCGCATGGGCCGGTGCTGCCGCCGGATCGCAGTGCGTGGTTGGCCGTGCTCTACATGGCGCTGATCGCCGGCGCGGGTGCGATGCTGATGCAGACCTGGGCGCAGGCGCATATGCCGGCAACCCGAGCCGCGATCGTGATGACGACCGAGCCGGTGTTCGCCGCCGGCTTTGCCGTGGCCTTTGGCAGCGATCTGCTGACCTGGCGCATGCTCGTTGGCGGTGGCCTGGTACTGGCGGCGATGTACATGGTCGAGCTGATGCCGCGGCGCGGCGGCGACACCGGCGAGCTGCCGGCCGAGGCGATCCATCACGAAGTCTGATCGGCATTACGTGCCGATCACTACCTTCACCTTCTCGCGGAGGAAAGTCGGGCTCAGGCCGCCGTCTTTTTCATCTCGTCCCGCGACTGCAGCGCGATGCGGATCAGATAGATCACGATAAGAACGTTGGCGATCAGCGCTGACAGCTTGAGCCAGGTGAAGTGGTGGACGGCCTCGTAAAGCTCGACCGGAATCAGCGAGCCGGTGGCAAATACGGTGAACCACTCCGCCCAATACTTGTGCAGCCACAGGCCGATGCCTTCGGTGGCAAAAATTGCCGCATAGGCCAGCGCCACGAGTCCGATGGCGACGAACTTGTTCGGGCCCATGTTCTCCAGCAGCTGCACCAGCTTCCAGCGCAGCCCGTTGCTGTCGGCCAGAGAGAGATGTTCCAGCCAGTGCACCAGACCATCGAAATTCTGCGTCTTGTACAGATGAAACGAGGCGATGGCGATCAGGATCAGGCCGATCGTTTTCACGGCCTTGTAGATCGCGATAACGCGCAAGCCCACGCCGTGCGGCGATTTGCGTTGCCCCGGTTTGCCTGTCGTGGACTGGCCTGCATTGCCGGAAGCGGATGTGCTGGAAGTGTTGGCCATGGCTTCTGATCGATTAACGAATCCCCGATTGTCCCTGTTATCGGGTGAATGGTCGATGCAGAACTTTGCGACCGGGTGATTTCCTGCGGTTCGCGCGGCAGCCATGTGCTGCCGCGCCTGATCCGGCTTGACGCCGCCGTCACCGGTCGGCACGCTGCGTGGATGAATCTTCTGCTTCTCCGCAATGCGCAGGTCTATGCGCCGGAACCACTAGGCCTGCAGCATCTGCTGCTGGGGGGTGGATGCATTCTGTGGATGGGCGCGCAGCTTGCCGATTTGCCCGCCGCGCTGTCGGTGGAGACGATCGACCTGCAAGGCCGCCGGCTGATCCCGGGGCTTATCGATGCGCACGTGCACGCCACCGGCGGTGGCGGTGAGGCCGGATTCCGCACGCGCGTGCCGCCGCAGGGCATCTCGCGCTTTACCCGCGCCGGCATCACCACGGTGGTCGGCCTGCTCGGCACCGACGACGTGGCGCGCGGCCCGCGCGACCTTTTGGCTACCGTTTACGCGCTGCGCGAGGAGGGCCTCAGCGCGCTGGCGTTTACCGGCGGCTATCACGTGCCGCCGCAGACGCTGACCGGCAGCGTGCGTGGCGATCTGGTGTTCATCGAGGCACTGATCGGTATCGGCGAGGTGGCGATCAGCGATCACCGCTCCAGCCAGCCGACGCTGGATGAGTTGATGCGGCTGGCCGCCGACGCGCACGTGGCCGGGCTGATGACCGGCAAGGCCGGCGTGCTGCATCTGCATCTGGGCGACGGCCTGCGCGGACTCGACCTGGTGCGCCAGGCGCTGGAAAAAAGCGAGCTGCCGCCGCGCGTTTTCCATCCTACCCACGTCAATCGGCGCAAGGGTTTGTTCGACGAGGCGCTGGCGCTCACCGCCGGCGGCTGCACGATTGATCTGACCGCGTTTCCGGTGGAAGAAGGCGAGGACGCGTGGAGCGCCGCCGATGCGCTGCTGCGCTATCTCGACAGCGGCGCGCACGCCGAGCGCATCACGGTGAGTTCCGATGCCGGCGGCTGCCTGCCCACCTTCGATGCCAACGGCCACGTCTGCAAGATGGGCGTGGGCGAATCCGGCGCGCTGCTGGACACCTTGAACGAGGTGGTCGCCCGCGGCGTGCCGCTGGAACGCGCGCTGCCATCGTTCACGCAAAACCCGGCGCGCCTGCTTCGACTGGCCGCCAAGGGCTATATCGGCGTCGGTGCGGACGCGGATCTGGTGGCTCTGGACAGCGCGGGTGCGGCACACGATGTGATCGCTCGCGGCGTGGTCCACGTGCGCGATGGTCGAATCAAACACCACGGCATGTTCGAGGACGCGTCGACATAGCCGTCGCGTGCCCGGTTTGGCAGCCTGCCGACGAAGGCCCTGAACAAATAACAGACGTTCGATGCGTCACGATCGATGGGCTGAACCCCCTTGATTTCCGAGACTCAGAGAGCCCATGACTTCGAATAAAGATGAGAACGCAATGAGTCCCAGCAGGGTAGTGGAAGGGGAGCAGCGGGGCTGGATCGTGCCGATCGGTGGTGCGGAAGAAAAGGAAAACGACCCGCGGATTCTCAAGCGCTTCGTCGAACTCTGCGGCGGCAAAAACGCCAATATCGTGGTGATTCCCACGGCCAGCCAGCTGGCCGACACCGGCGAGCGCTATGAAAAACTGTTTACCGGTTTGGGCGTGGGCGAGGTCGGCGTGCTCGATTTCGACATGCGCCGCGACACCGAAGAAAAAAATCGGTTGCAGCGGCTTGATCAGGCCACCGGCATCTTCTTTACCGGCGGCAACCAGCTGCGCCTGTCGACCATGCTGGGCGGTACGCCGGTGGCGCAGCGCATCCGCGCGCTGAACGCGGGCGGCGTGCATGTCGGCGGCACCAGCGCGGGCGCCAGCATCCTCAGTGAGCACATGATCGCGTTCGGCAAGGAAGGCCTGTCGCCGACCGCCGGCAGCGTGCGGCTGGCGCCGGGGCTGGGGCTGACCAATCGCTTCATCATCGACCAGCACTTCAGCCAGCGCGATCGCCTGGGCCGGTTGATGGCGGCGCTGGCGTACAACCCGTATGCGGTCGGCATCGGCCTCGATGAAGACACTGCGGCGTTTATCCGCCCCGACAACACCGTGGAAGTGGAGGGCAGCGGTTCGGTGACCGTGCTGGATGCGGGCAACTTGCAGTTTTCCTCGATGGCGCAGGCCGGCGAACACGATCCGGTGTGCATGCTCGGTGTGACCATTCACGTGCTGATTGCGGGCGCCACCTTCAACATGCAGACGCGCCACGCCTCGGCGGGTACGCTGGCCGTACCGAAAAAAAGCGAGTGACGTAAACGCAAGTCAGCGAGCTGTCGCCGCGAGTCCCAATTATCCAAGGAAAATCCCATGCGCATTCTGGAACGCTCTGTGTTTGTCGGTCCGTCGCTGTACGCGCATTTTCCGGTGATACGGCTGGAGCTGGATCTGGGCGAGCTGGAGCAGTGGCCGACCGGTCGCCTGGGCGCGGCCTTCGTCGATGGTCTGATCGCCGCCTTGCCCGGTTTGGCCGAACACGGCTGCTCTTACCGCGAACCGGGCGGTTTTATCCGCCGCATGCGCGAGGGCGACGGCACCTGGCTTGGGCACGTGCTCGAACACGTGGCGATCGAGCTGCAGAACGTGGCCGGTGAAGACGTCACCTTCGGCAAGACCCGCAGCGTCGACGACAAGCCGGGCGTGTATTCGGTGGTCTACGAGTACGCGCAGAAAGAAGAGGGCATCGCGGCGGGTGAACTCGCGCTGCGCCTGCTGTCGTCGTTGCTGCCGGAGGAATTGCGCACGCGCAACAGCGTGCCCGAGGGCTGGGAGTGGCCGAGCGCGCGCGACGAATTCATCCGCTACGCGCAGCGCCGCGCCTTGGGCCCGTCGACCGCCTCGCTGGTGCAGGCGGCGGAGAAGCGTGACATTCCCTGGCTGCGCTTGAACGGGCAGTCGCTGGTGCAGCTCGGTCACGGCAAATACCAGCAGCGCATCCAGGCCACGGTGACCGGCCGCACGCCGCATATCGCGGTGGAGCTGGCCAGCGACAAGGAAGAGACCAACAAGATTCTCGCCACGCTCGGCCTGCCGGTGCCCAAACAGGAGCTGGTGACGACGGAAGAGGGCGCGCTGCGCGCGGCACGCCGGCTCGGCGTGCCGGTGGTGACCAAGCCGTTCAACGGCAACCACGGTCGCGGCATCTCGATTCATCTGATGAAAGACGAGGAGATCATCGCCGGCTTCAACGAGGCGCGCGAAATTTCGCGCTCGGTGATCGTGGAGAATTTTCTCAGCGGCGACGATCATCGCCTGCTCGTGGTCAACGGCGAACTCGTGGCCGCCACGCGCCGCACGCCCGGCCACGTGATCGGCGACGGTGCGCAGACCATTGCGCAGCTGGTCGATGCGGTGAATGCCGATCCGCGCCGTGGCGTCGGCCATGAAAAAGTGCTGACCCGCATCGTGCTCGACGCCCAGGCGGACATGATGATGGAGCGGATGCGTTACACCGCCGAGTCGGTGCCCAAGGCTGGCGAAACCGTGTTCCTGCGCTCCACTGCCAATCTCTCGACCGGCGGCACCGCGACCGATGTCACCGACGTGATTCACCCCGACAACCGCGATATGGCGGTGCGCGCGATTCGCGCGATCGGTCTCGATGTGGGCGGCGTGGATTTTCTCACCACCGACATCACCGAAAGCTACAAGACCATCGGCGGCGGCATCTGCGAAGTGAACGCGGCGCCGGGTATCCGCATGCACGTGAGCCCCAGCGAGGGCACGCCGCGCGACGCGGCCGGTCCGGTCATCGACATGCTGTTTCCGCAGGGCACGCCGTCGCGGGTGCCGATCGCGGCCGTGACCGGCACCAACGGCAAGACCACCACTGCGCGCATGCTGGCGCACATCACCAAGATGGCCGGCTATACGCCCGGACTCACCACCACCGACGGCGTGTATATCGACGGCCAGCGCACGGTCGAGGGCGACATGACCGGGCCGGTATCCGCGCGCATGGTGCTGTCCGATCCGCAAATCGATATCGCGATTCTGGAAACCGCCCGCGGCGGCCTGATTCGTGCCGGCATGGGCGTACCCAAGGTCAATGTAGGCGCGGTACTCAACGTGCAGTCCGATCATCTGGGCTTGAAAGGCATCGACACGCTGGAGCAGCTGGCCGAGGTGAAGCGCATCGTGGTGGAAGTGGCCACCGATTGCGCCGTGCTCAACGCCGACGATCCGAACGTGCTGAAGATGTCCGGCTACACCGACGCCAAGGTGATCTGCTACGTCACCATGAATCCCTCGCACGCGCTGGTGCGCGAGCACGTGCGCGCGGGTGGCCGGGCGTGCGCACTGGAGGCCGGCGTGAACGGCTCGATGATTACGTTGTACGACAAGGGCAGCCATATTCCGCTGCTGTGGACGCACCTGATTCCGGCGACGATGGAAGGCCGCGCCCTGCACAACGTGCAGAATGCGATGGTCGCCGCGTCGATGGCGTTCTCGCTCGGCATCAAGCTCGATGCGATCCGCCAGGGCCTGCGCACGTTCGACACCACGTTCTTCCAGGCGCCGGGGCGCATGAACGTGTACAGCGAGCATCCGTTCAAGGTGCTGTTCGACTACGGCCACAACGCGCACGCGGTGTCGGTGATGGCGGATCTGGCGCAGCGGCTGGAGGTGAGCGGTCGGCGCATCGTGGTGATCTGCGGCCCGGGCGATCGGCGCGACGAGGATCTGGTCGCCATCGCCAACGCCGTGGCCGGGCGCTTCGACCACTACATCTGCCGCCGCGACGATTCGCTGCGCGGCCGCGACGGCGACGAGGTGCCGCGCATCCTGTCCAGCGCGCTGCAGGCCGCTGGCGTGCTGGCCAACGATATTTCCGTGATCCCCGATGAACAAAAGGCCACCGACGCCGCGCTGCGCATGAGCCGCCCGGGCGACCTGCTGCTCATCTTCGCCGACGCGCTGGTGCGCTCGTGGAAGCAGATCATCAAGTTCCGGCCCGAGGGTGCTCCCGAGGCTCGCGTCGATGCACCGGCAACCTCGCCGATATCGTCCGTGATCGAGCCAGGCTTCGATGAGGCGAGCTTTGCCGATCTCGGCGACGTGGTGCGCGACGAGCGCGGCGTGCGCTTCTCGCGAGAGAGTGACGACTGATCAATGCCTGCGATTGAACCCAACGATCCGGCCGTCTTTACGGCTGAAATATCGACGCCGGTATCGTCCGAACCGCTGCCGTTCGAGGACTCGCGCCGGCTCACCGGCATCAACCTGTATTTCGCCGGTACCGGCGCCGTGCTCGAAACGCTGGGCGTGCTGCCGGATGAAACGCTGCGCCACGCCTGGCGCGTGAATGTGTCGCTGGCACGCGATGCGCTGGGCTGGCCGCATGCGCCGCTGTTCGAACGGCCGCACGTGGGCGGCGCCGCGCTGGCCTTCGAGGCGCCGGTCGACCAGCTCTACAGTGCCACCGAGGTCAACGAGTGGGCGTGGCTGGCCACGCTCGCCGACGCGCTGGCGATGAACGTCGGCCTGCATGCGCCCGGCCATCCGGCCACGTGGGATCGGGATTCGGCCTTCCATACGCTACGCGCGCTGGCGGCAGCGGAGCGCCGGCCCGGCCTGATCGCTCTGATGCAGGCGGCCGATGCAAAGGGCATCGCGGCGCTGGCCGACGACGATGCCGTTTCCATCGGCGAAGGCCGCGGCTCGCGCGTCTGGCCGATCGATCAGCTGCCTGCCGTGAGTGACGTGGAGTGGTCCGCGCTGCAAGATATTCCTGTCGCGATCGTCACCGGTTCCAACGGCAAGACCACTACCGTGCGCCTGCTCGCCGCTATGGTGCGCGCGCACGGCTGGCACTCGGGGCATAGCTGCACCGACGGCGTATTTATCAACGGCGAAGCGATCGACTCCGGCGATTTTTCCGGCCCCGCCGGCGCGCGCGAAGTGCTGCGTCAGCCGACCGTCGATGCGGCGATTCTGGAAACCGCCCGCGGCGGCATCCTGCGCCGCGGGCTCGCCGTGCGGCACGCCCATGTCGCGGTGGTCACCAACGTCAGTGACGATCACTTCGGCGAATACGGCATTCACAATCTCGATGATTTGACCGAGGTGAAGCTCACCGTGGCGCGCGCGCTGGGCCACGATGGATTGCTGGTGCTCAATGCCGATGACGCGATGCTGGTGAAGCATGCGAAAACCTTGACGATGCCGATCGCATGGTTCGCCGCCGACGATGCGCATCCGCTATTGAACGCACACCGCGAGCACGGCGGCAGCACCTGCGGAGTGCGCGATGGGCGCGTGCATTTGTTCCAAGCCGGCGTTGATCACGATCTTGGCGTCGTTACCCACATGCCGCTGAGCTTCGGCGGTGCCGCCAGTTACAACATCGCCAACATGTCCGCTGCCGTTCTTGCGGCGACGGCGTTGGGCATTCCCGTTGAAACGATGGCTGCTGTGCTTGCCGGTTTTGGCAGCGCACACGCCGATAATCCCGGTCGCCTGCAGTACTGGCAGCTTGGCCAGCTGCAGGTCTTCGTCGACTATGCGCACAACCCCGAAGGTCTGCGTGGTCTGCTCGGCGTGGCGAAGAGCGCCGGCAGTACCGGCCGGCTCGGCCTCGTACTCGGCCAGGCCGGCAATCGCGAAGATGCCGACATCCGCGAACTCGCGGCGGTCGCTGCCAGCTTTCATCCTCAGCGCGTGGTGCTGAAAGATATCGATGGTTTCATGCGCGGACGCAGCACCGGCGAGGTCGCCAATATCCTGCGTGACGAGTTGGCCGTCCGCGGCGTACCTGCTGACGCCGTAGTCGAATGCCTCGACGAAATCGACGCCGTCCGCGGCCTGCTTGCCTGGGCGCAGGATGGCGACATGCTGGTCTTGCCGACCCACGGCACCCATGCCCGACATGCGGTGGTGATGCTGCTTGACAGCCTGCAGAATGGTAAATGGTCCGCAGGCGCGTCTTTGCCTTGAGTCGATCGCCGCGCGATGCGTGCGGCGTGAGTAATACGAATCCCGGCAGAGTCGCTGTCGACGAGTCGAAAATCGCATTACTTGTTTGCTTGCCACGTTGCGGTCGCCGCTTCCCAAAAAATGCCTTGAATAGTGTCCAGGCAGCATAAGTACACGGTAACAACGCTTTTGATCATCGCTATCTAAGGCGGCAATTACGCATGGCCCGTGATGCTGAAAATGCCAACGCGGTATCCAGTCGCGTCATTTGAGCGCCACGCTCATGCCACCATCGGCCATCACGACGGCGCCCACGATATAGCTGGACTTGTCAGACGCCAGAAAGGCGATGACTTCGGCGATTTCTTCGGGTCTTGCAGCGCGCTTGATCGGTGAGTTTTTGCCGTGTTCCGCGAGGAAAGCGGGTCCATCCGGATGGATCTTGTTGGTGATGTTAGTGACGGCGTCACCTGATCCCACGGCGTTCACCCGGATACCGTGTTCGATGGCTTCCAGCGAGAGTACGCGCGTCAACTGCGCCAATGCTCCTTTGGAAGCGGCATACGCGGCGATTGTCGGGAATGCCTGGAAACAGGCATACGAGCCCACGTTCACAATGGCTCCAGTGCCGCGTTTGATCATTTCGCGCATCGCCTCCCTCGAATGCAGAAAGGCGCCGGTTACATTGACGGCCATGATTCCATTCCAGTCGTCGAGGCTCATGTCCACGACCGCTTTATTGATGATGATTCCCGCGTTATTCACCAGGATATCCAGTTGCCCGTAAACGCCAAGCGCCAGGTCAACAGCCTGCTTTGCGCTGGATTCTTCGCTTACATCGGCGACGAGTGCTGTAACTCCATCGCGAGTCAATTGCGTGACTCGTGGATCCTTGTCTTCCGCGACAATCCGCGCGCCACGGGCATGCAGAAGTTCCAATGTTGCGAGACCGATACCGCTGGCAGCACCGGTAATGATGGCGACCTTTCCTTCAAAATTCATTGTGACCTCGGCTAAGTTCAATCGAGCGTTGATGCAAGGAACGATTGTTCCGTTGCTTCAAGCTAGGTTGGACTTTTCTACGGCGAGGTATGCCGCGGTATTGCGGTCGTGACCCCAATATTGCTGCGCATTCGAACGATTACTCGGCTTTCCGATAGCGAGCGGGCGTCACGCCGTAGGCTCGCCGGAAGAGTGCAGCGAAGTGCGAGGGGTTCAGGTAACCCACATCGAGGCTGATCTGTGCCACAGGCAGGGACGTCGATTCGAGTAGATGCCTGGCGTGCTCGAGCCGAAGTCGCGTGAAATACCCGAGCGGCGTGCTGCCGGTGCTCTGCTTGAAAGCCCGACTGAAATGAAACGGACTGACGCCGGCGACGCCCGCTAATTCGTCCAGGCTAAACGGATGGGTGATGGAGTCATTCAACTTGCGCAGTACATCCCGGAGTGCTCGTGCGGGAAGTCCACCCTGAGCTACGGAGGCGCGGCCGTTAACAGGTTTTGCATAAGTCCAGACGATGTGAGCCACCAATGCCTGGACTACGCCAGCAACAACATGGGCAGCGGCCGTCGATGTGTGGTCGAGCTCCGATCGGAGAACCGACAGTAACGACGATATCGTTGGGTCGAATGCGCCTGCGACATCCTGGATAATCACGTTCGTGCTGCTGTAGATGGCGAGCGCGGCATTCTCTACCGTCTCCGAGCCAAGATATACATGAAGGACTTCAAAGTCCTCGCTTCCGTGGGTCTCCCATCCAAGTTCATAGGGTTGGCCCGCCGTCGTCAAAAAGAACTGACCGGGCCTCACGGCGGTCTCGCGCCATTCCCCGCCAAGTTCGCGTTCCCGAACCTTTGCCGTACCGCGCGTTACCCACACGATAAGCGGTTCCTGTACGGCAGGAACCACGACTACAGGTTGACTACGGCAGCGGCGCAAGAGTTGTACAAAAACCCCGTGCCACGCGGTCATGCCACCGGCCAATCGTTCCGAGTCCTGCAGGCTTTCTTCTATCAGACTAGCGCTTCGCGCCCCTGCCGATATTTGCAATAACAAGCAGCATCCCCTCGATATCAGTGCGCATTGCTCTTGGCGCTATTGTCAGGCTTTTGCCTGTCTGGGGGCGAACGAGAATGCGTGGGCCACTGGCGGAAAAATCAGTGCCGCGAATTGGCTTGATGCTGCAAAGCCCAACTTGGCGGAATGAGTCGCGAAACGGCCTCCCGCGGGCTGCGCTGAATGAGGATCGGTTCGGGCTTGTCTCGACCTCCTTCAGCAGGCCCGACGACAGCGTCGAATCTTCACACCTTTTTGGATTTTGCTGTTTACTTGTAAAAAGCTTCCCAACATCACGCTCACCTGCGTGCGCTACCCTTGTATTCATCCTCACCTTTATCGATGTCGATCTCCATGACTTTTCAAAGCACCGACACCTACGTCGCCACCGCTGACCTCAGCCTTGCGGTCAACGCGGCCATCACGCTGCAGCGGCCGCTGTTGATCAAGGGCGAACCGGGCACGGGCAAGACCCTGCTGGCCGAGGAGTTGGCGCGCTCGCTGCAGACGCGGCTGATTACGTGGCACATCAAGTCCACCACCAAAGCGCAGCAGGGTTTGTACGAATACGACGCGGTGAGTCGACTGCGCGACTCCCAGCTCGGTGTGGAAGGCGTCAACGACGTGCGCAACTACCTGCGCAAGGGCAAGCTGTGGGAGGCGTTCGAATCGGGTGAGCGCGTGGTGCTGCTGATCGACGAGATCGACAAGGCCGATATCGAGTTTCCGAACGATCTGCTGCAGGAACTCGATCGCATGGAGTTCTACGTCTACGAGACCGACGAAACCATCCGCGCCCGCCATCGCCCGATTATCGTGATTACCTCCAACAACGAGAAGGAGCTGCCGGACGCGTTTTTGCGCCGTTGTTTCTTCCACTACATCGTATTCCCCGATGCGGCGACGCTGGAAAAGATCATCGCCGTGCATTACCCCGATATCGAAAAGGCGCTGGTCGACGAAGCGCTGGCGGTGTTCTTCCAACTGCGCGACGTGCCCAACATCAAGAAAAAGCCGTCGACCTCGGAGCTGATCGACTGGCTCAAGCTGCTGCTGGCCGATCGCATTCCCGCCTCGGCCTTGCGCGAGCGCGATCCCGGCAAGGCGATTCCGCCGCTGTATGGTGCGCTGATCAAGAACGAGCAGGACGTGCAGCTGCTGGAGCGGCTGGCCTTTATGCATCGTCGCCAGTCGCGCTGAGGTTGATCGCGCATGTTGATCGGCCTGTTCAATGCCGTACGCGCCGCCGGCGTGCCGGTGAGCCTGCGTGAGCTGCTCGATCTGCATGGCGCATTGAAAGAGCACGTCGCCTTCGCCGATCAGGAAGATTTCTACGAGCTGACTCGGCTGATCTGGGTCAAGGATGAGCGCCACTACGATCGCTTCGATCAGGCCTTTGGCGCGTGGTGGCAGGGCGTGGCCAGCCAGCCGCTGACGCCCGAAGCGGTGATCCCGGAAGACTGGCTGCGGCGCGACTTCATACGCCAGCTCAGCGACGAGGAAAAAGCCGCGATCGAAAAGCTCGGCGGCCTCGACGCATTGATGGAAGCCTTTCGCCAGCGTCTGGCCGAGCAGAAAGAGCGCCACGCCGGCGGCAACAAATGGATAGGCACCGGTGGCAGCAGCCCGTTCGGCTCGGGCGGCTTTCATCCGGAAGGCATTCGCGTGGGGCAGGGCGGCAACCGCAGCGCGGTCAAGGTCTGGGACAAGCGCCAGTTCCGCGGCCTCGCCGACGATGCCGAACTGGGCGTGCGCAACCTGCAGATGGCGCTGCGTCGGCTGCGCCGTTTTGCGCGTCAGGGCGCGCAGGAAGAGTTCGACCTCGGCGGCACCATTGACGCTACCGCACGCGACGCCGGCCTGCTCAACGTCAAGATGCGGCCCGAGCGCCGCAACGCGATCAAGGTGCTGTTGCTGCTGGACATCGGCGGCTCGATGGACGATCACGTGCAGGCCTGCGAGCAGCTGTTCACCGCGGCCCGCGGCGAGTTCAAACGGCTCACGCATTACTATTTCCACAACTGCGTATACGAGCGCTTGTGGCAGGGCGATGGCGGCACTTACAGCAACAGCGTCAGCACGATGGACGTATTGCGAACGCATCCACCCGACACGCGCGTGATCTTCGTCGGCGACGCGGCCATGGCGCCCTATGAAATCACCCACGTCGGCGGCAGCGTCGAATACAACAACCCCGAACCCGGCGGCGTGTGGCTGCAGCGACTCGCCGCCAAATTTCCGCGGCTGGCCTGGCTCAACCCCATGCCGCAGGACAGCTGGCATTACACCGTTTCCAACCGCCTGATCACCGAGATTCTCGGACCGCGCATGTTCGAGCTGACGCCGAAAGGCATCGAGCTCGCGATGCGCGAATTGGTGCGCTAAAGCGTTTGTCGTCGTCTGGTGTTGGCGTGTGCGGCGTCGATCCAAGCCTGCTCTTCAGCGTTGAACGGCTCCATTCGTTTGTGTCCGTGGAGCAAATCCAGGCGCAGATATGTCGATGGCCTCGCTCTTTCTCAGCCGGCTGAAGCATGGTTCGCTTCGTCGCTATTTTTGTCTGCATAGCTGGAGGACAGGTACACAACGCACAGTGGGAAAAACAGGCCGCAGGAGGCAATGGAGAGCATCTGCGAAACGAGCCCGTAAGAACCGGACAAGCCGCTTACGCCGAAAAAACCGAAGTACCAAAAAGCAGTGACGGCAATAAGCAAACTCAGGCTGCCGTAGGCGTTGGCGGTGATCGTCTTGTACGCCTTCGGAAACATTCTGCAGAAGAAATGCCAGGTGACGTAGCCGGAGATGGCCATCACAAAAGGTAACAAAGCCCACGTTGAGAGGCCCAGGCCTTTTGCCGCAATGGCGATGTCTGCATGAGTTGTAATGCTGCGAATCGGCACGTAGCTCCAGACGTTACCGGCGCACATCAGTGCGAGCCAATAGAAAAATTCGAGAAAGAATTGACGCGACTTGATGAAGCGGGTCGACATCAAGCCGTAGAGAATGAAATAGAGTGCGCCGTTTCCAATGAAGGGCCCTGCGAGGGCAATCAGGGCAGCACTGACAACACCACCACCGGCGAAAATGGACGCGTAATCCACGTTGTCGGAGACGTCCTGCAGCAGGATGACGTTGTAGACGGTAGCGTTGCCATAGTCGATGCCAAAGGGCTGTTTCATCCAGCCCAGCAGCCATGCGGTCAATGAATGGCTGTATTCGTGAGTCAGATAAGCCACCGCATGGGCGACAAGTACAAAGACAAGCGTCTTCAAGGCAAAAACGAGGCTGTCTACCGTGATGCCGGTAAAGCCAGAGCGAATACGAGAACTCATTTGTCGTTCTTCCTTGTGAAAAATCGAGCGAAGCTGCTGACGCTGAGCAGGGTTATTCGGTCGTTGTTGAAGCTTGCCGCTATGGCTTTACAGGCCTTGGAGGTCGCTGGCTTGCCGGTCAACAACACCTTCCGCCCGTTCCCTTGTATCGCGCCGCCTGCCGCTCGCGAAAAAACATGGCGTAACTCGGCACATCGCGTTCGGGATGATGCTCGCGCAGGTGCTTCAGGTAGGCATCGTAATCGGGCACGCCGCAGCACAGGCGCGCGGTCTGCACGGCGCGCTTCCAGGCTTGATGCAGGGCGTTGGCGATCGTTGATCGGGTCATCGTTGCCTCCTCTAACTTGTCACGCTGCTGAGAGCGACATACGGTTCTTCGTGCGCCGTCGGTGTCGGCGTGTTCCACGCCCTGATCAGCACGCGTAGTGAGAAGCCGAGCATGCTCACGATCAGCAGCATGAACAATCCGGTGAGCGCGGCGTCGACCTGATTGTTGCTGACAATGCGCTGCATCTCGGCGACGGTTTTTGCAGGCGCCAGCAGATGACCCTGCTGCGCGGCTTGCGCATATTTTGCGGCGGCCGCGGTGAAGCTGATCGGCCCGGTCAGTTTTTGCCAGCCGGCTGCGAGCGTGCATGCGATCAGCCATAGCGCAGGAATGCCCGGTACCCACACATGGCGCTGGCGCTTGAGCTTCACCACCACGACCGTCGCCAGCATCAGCGCGATCGCCGCCAGCATCTGGTTGGCGATGCCGAACAGCGGCCACAGCGTATTGATGCCGCCCAGCGGATCGGTCGCGCCCTGATACAGAAAATAACCCCATAGCGTCACGCAGAGGGCGGTGGCCAGCAGGTTGCCGGTCCACGATTCGGTGGCCTGCAGCGGCTTGTGAATCAGCCCGGCGATCTCCTGGATCATGAAGCGGCCCACGCGCGTACCGGCATCAACCGTGGTGAGGATGAACAGTGCTTCGAACAAAATCGCGTAGTGGTACCAGAACGCCATCATGCCGCCGCTCGGCAGGATATTGTGCAGCAGCTGCGCCATGCCGACGGCCAGCGTCGGGGCGCCGCCGGCGCGGCTGAGGATGCTGGTTTCGCCGATATTTTTGGCCGTCTGCAGCAGCTCGTCCGGCGTGATGACGAAACCCATCTGGCTGATCGCAGTGGCCGCACTCTGCACGGTGTTTCCAATCAGCGCGCCCGGCGCGTTCATCGCGAAATACACGCCCGGATGCAGCGACGCTGCGGCAATCAGCGCCATGATCGCCACGAATGCCTCCATCAGCATGCCTCCGTAGCCGATCAGTTGCGCTTCGCCCTCGTTGCCGATCAGTTTGGGCGTGGTGCCCGAGGCGATGATCGCGTGCCAGCCCGACACCGCGCCGCAGGCGATGGTGATGAACAGGAACGGGAACAGGCCGCCCTGAAACACCGGGCCCGTGCCGTCGACGAACTTGGTTACGGCCGGCATCTGCAGCGTCGGCGCGGCAATAAAGATCGCCAGCGCCAGCAGGGCGATGGTGCCGATCTTCAGAAACGTGCTGAGGTAATCGCGCGGCGCCAGCAGCAGCCACACCGGCAAGACCGACGCGCAAAAGCCGTAGCCGATCAGCAGCCACGCCAGTGTCTTCGCGTCTAAGTCGAACAGCGGCGCCAAGGTCGGGGAGGCCGCGACGTGTGCGCCGTAACTGATAGAGGCAAGCAGCAGCACCAGCCCGATCAAGGACACTTCAAGAATCCGGGCCGGCCGAAGCCAGCGCAGGTACACGCCCATCAGCAGCGCGATGGGAATAGTGGCGGCCACGGTAAACGTGCCCCAAGGGCTGTGCGTCAGCGCTTTCACCACCACCAGCGCCAGCACGGCCAGCACGATCATCATCAGCACCAGCACGCCGAACATCGCCACTACGCCGGGCGCCGGCCCAAGCTCCTCGCGCAGCATGTGGCCGAGCGAGCGCCCGTCTCGACGCAGCGACAGCGCAAGTATCATGAAATCCTGCACGGCGCCTGCAAACACCACGCCGAACAGAATCCACAGCGTGCCGGGCAGGTAGCCCATCTGCGCCGCCAACACCGGGCCGACCAGCGGTCCCGCGCCCGCAATGGCAGCGAAGTGATGGCCGAACACCACCCACTGGTTCGTCGGCACATAGTCCAGCCCGTCGTTGCGCAACACGGCCGGTGTCGCGCGGCTCGCGTCCATCTTCAATACGAAGCCGGCGATGAAGCGGCTGTAGAAACGGTAGGCGATGGCGAACACCGCCAGCGACGCCGCGACCAGCCAGATCGCGTTCACGGGCTCACCGCGACGCAGAGCGACCACGCCCAGGCACGCCGCGCCGACCAGTGCGAGCAGCAGCCACAGGCATCGCGTTGCCAGCGTGGCGGGCATGATCGCGACGGCCTGCGGTCTGGCGTCGGCGTTTCGACTGTGCATGGGGCGTTCCTTCGTAGGGCAATACGGCAAGAGTCGCGGTGCGGAGCGTGGCGGTCAATGCCGACGCAGCAGCATTGGTCGTTCGGGCAGATCACGAAGTGAGCCCGAGCGCGGCCCAACGTTTTTTGAACGGCGATACTGTTTGAGTAGGGCAGGAAGTCGGCTGGGCTTGCATTGGTGTGATCCGACCCTATCCAATCACAGCACGGCGAGATCTGGAGGCGGCAATGATTCACGAAATTCTGAAAATGGGCGACGAACGGCTGCTGCGCATCGCACCGCTGGTTCCTGAAGAGCTGATCGGCAGCGTCGAGCTGGATACGCTGATCGCCGACATGTTCGAGACCATGCATTCGGTGGGCGGCGTAGGCCTAGCCGCACCGCAGATTGGCGTGGACATGCAGCTGGTGATCTTCGGCTTCGAAAGCAGCGAGCGCTATCCCGATGCGCCGGAAGTGCCGCAAACCATCCTGCTCAATCCGGTGATTACGCCGCTGTCGCAGGATATGGAGGAAGGCTGGGAAGGCTGTCTTTCGGTGCCCGGCCTGCGCGGTGCGGTGAGTCGCTACAGCCTCATCCGCTACGAGGGCATCGACCCCAAGGGCGAGCGCATCGAGCGCACCGCCGAAGGTTTTCACGCGCGCGTGGTGCAACACGAATGCGACCATCTCATCGGTCGCCTCTACCCCTCGCGTATCACTGATTTCAGCAAGTTCGGCTTTACCGACGTGCTGTTCCCCGGACAGGATTTGGCAGATGACTAAGCGTGCATTGTGGAAAGGCGTCGTTCTCGCCGAGAGCGACAACACGGTGGTGGTCGAGAACAACCACTATTTCCCGGTTGACTCACTGCATAAGGAAAACTTTCGCAGCAGTGACCACCGCAGCGTTTGTCCCTGGAAAGGGACCGCGAGCTATTACGACGTGCTGGTCAACGGCGAAGTCAACGCCAACGCGGCCTGGTATTACCCCGAGCCGAAAGACGCTGCCAAAGAAATCAAGGATCACGTGGCGTTCTGGCGCGGCGTCGAGGTGGTCTGACCCTGGTCTTTGTCTAAGTTGACGCGGTAGTCCTCGTGCCGCCCCGGGTTATGCTTTAGGCATCACTCTTAAGGGCGACTCGATGACTGTCTCAGACGCTGCGCCGGCTCGTGGTTTTCGCTATTACGACATGCTGGTCGCCGGCATGGTCGCGGTGCTGCTGTGTTCCAACTTGATCGGTCCCGCCAAGGTCAGCGTGATCGACCTACCGTGGATTGGCGCACTCAGTTTTGGTACCGGCAACCTGTTTTTTCCGATCGGCTATATCTTCGGCGACGTCCTGACCGAGGTGTACGGTTACGCGCGGGCGCGGCGCGCGATTTGGGCCGGCTTCGGCGCGATGATCTTCGCCACGGTGATGTCGTACGTGGTGATCCACATGCCGCCGAGCGGCGCCGAGCCGTTCAACAAGACCTTGCAGCCGGCCTTGGAAACCGTCTTCGGCGGCACCGCGCGTATCGCCGTGGCATCGATGATCGGTTACTGGGTTGGCGACTTCGTCAACGCCTTCGTCATGGCCCGTCTGAAGCTGGTGACCAAGGGCAAACACCTGTGGACGCGCACGATCGGTTCCACCGTGTTCGGCCAGGCCTTCGACAGCGTGACCTTCTACCCGATCGCCTTCTACGGCATCTGGGAAAGCACGACTCTGGTCAAGGTGATCGTGTTCAACTGGGTGATGAAGGTGCTGGTCGAAGTGGTGCTGACGCCGGTCACCTACGCGGTGGTGGGCTGGCTCAAGCGCGCTGAAAACGTCGACACCTTCGACTACGGCACGCGCTTCAATCCCTTTAGCCTGCGCGACGAAGGCGGACAAGCGCCGCATGCGTGAGGCCAACGGGGTGAGCGGGAATGCGGTGATTCCTTCGGCCGGCATCGCGCGGAATATCGGCATCGATCTGCTGCGCGGTTTGGCTATCGTGCTGGTCATCCTCAACCATATCGGCATCCGCATTCCGCTGAAAAAGACGCTGCTGGCCGAATTTTTGCCGCGCAGCTTTTTATCCAACCTCAACTACAACGGTTACGAAGCGGTGTTCGTGTTCTTCGTGATCTCGGGCTTTCTCATCGCCGGCAACGCGCTGCGGCGATGGGGTGACCTGGCGCGCATCGACATCAAGACCTTCTACGCACTGCGCTTTTCACGCATCGTACCGTGTCTGCTGTTGCTGCTTGCTGTGCTCAGCGTGCTGCACGGGCTGGGCGTACAGGACTATGTGATTGATCGGCCGGGCCAGTCGCTGCCGCGTGCCATCCTCGTCGCGCTCGGCCTGCACCTGAACTGGTACGAGGGCATGACCGGTTATCTGCCCGGCAATTGGGATGTGCTGTGGTCGCTGTCGATCGAAGAGGCGTTTTATATCGGCTTTCCCATCGTCTGCCTGCTGACGCGGCGAGTGTGGATACTGGTGCCGCTGCTGCTGGTGCTAGCCGTATCGATGCCGTGGACGCACATGGCGCTGACGGGCAACGAGATCTGGCAGGAAAAAGCTTACCTTCCGGGTATGTCTGCCATTGCAATTGGCGTTATCGGTGCGCTGCTGGCGCGACGCTTTTCGGTGCTGCCAACGGTGCCGGCGCGCGCGTTGATCGTTATCGGCGCGCTGGGCATGCTCGCGGAAATGTTCGAGGGTCGCGTTCTCTGGCCGATCATGGGCGACAGCATTCTTTTGCTGCTCACGGTGTCGGTGATGCTGATGCTGATCGGCCTGCAGGCGCGTGCTGCCACAAGCGTTCGCGGAATCGGCTGGCTGGCGTCGTGGGGCAGGCTCAGCTACGAAATTTATCTCAGCCATATGTTCGTGGTGTACGCGGTGGTGCGTGTTTATCGATCCACCGGTAGCGACATACGCTGGGGATTCCTCTGGTACCTGCTGGCGCTGCCACTTTGCTGGCTGCTCGGCAAAGCCGTGGCGCGGTTTGTTTCGATACCGTGCGAGCGGCTGTTGCGAGCACGGATGCTCCGGTCGTCAGGCGAACGGGCGGTTTGCGCAACGCCTGAGAACTAGCCACAACCGCTTTGGTTTTCGCGTCGAAGCGAAGGCGACCAAATCAGGCGTGCCGATACTGGTTGATGCTCGCGCGCAAATCTTCGCTGGCAGCGCGCGCCGCTTCAGCGAAATCCTCACCGTTGCTGGCGTAGAGAATCGCGCGGGAGGAGTTGATCATCAAACCGCTGCCGTCGGCGGTCTGGCCGTAGCGCACGACGGCTTCCACGTCGCCTCCCTGCGCGCCGATGCCGGGCACGAGCAGTGGCATGTCGCCAATCAGGACGCGTACTTCGGCCAGCTGTTTCGGCCAGGTGGCGCCGGTAACCAGGGCGCAGTTGCCGTGGGTGTTCCAGTCGCGGGCGATGATCTGCGCTACGTGCTGATACAGCGGTTTGGCGATGCCGTCTGCATCGAGAACGCTGAGATCCTGCAGGTCGGCGGCGCCGGGGTTGGAGGTGTGGCAGAGCAGGATCACGCCCTTGTCGGCGCGATCGAGAAACGGCTGCGCCGAGTCGCGGCCGAGATACGGGTTGAGCGTGACCGCGTCGGCGCCGTAGCGGTCGAACGCTTCGGTCGCGTAGTGCTGCGCGGTTGAGCCGATGTCGCCGCGTTTGGCGTCGAGGATCACCGGCACGCCCGGATGCTTGTTGTGGATATGCGCAATCAGCCGCTCCAGCGCATCCTCCGCACGCAGTGCGGCGAAGTGGGCGATCTGCGGCTTGAACGCACAGACAAGGTCGGCGGTGGCGTCGACGATGGCGCGGCAAAATTCGAATACTGCATCCGGCTGTTTCTGCAAATGTGTCGGCAGGCGCGAAATTTCCGGGTCGAGACCGACGCAGACCAGCGATTGGTTGCGGTTCCAGGCGTTCTGCAATGAGGCGATAAAATTCATGGAATCAATGGACGTGAGCAAGGGGACGCCCGTGATGGTCACCGGCGGCTGGCTATCATAACCCGCCACCCCGCGCGGCTCGGCGTGCCCGTTTCAACGATGCGGGTTTTTGCTCGACGGCCGCGAGGCTGCGCGGATTCGTTGGCATCAACGGACCGGTCGCTGTGTACCTGCATTCAGTGCCGGCGCGTCTGCCGCGACGCCGTGGTTTTGGCCTCAGGCCAGAGCTTCATGATGACACCGATGCTAGCTTGAAGTCTGGCGAACGAAACACCGTCGCGGGCTTGGGTCGTGAGGCCACGTACAAACGTGTCGAACATCAGGCCCATGTTTTTCGCATGGGTGTCGCCGGGTAATTCGTTGGCAGCTATCGCGCTCTGCACGCAACGCTGAAATCCTTCGCGCGTGTTCGAGCGGTCCTGTTTGAGAATCTCGCCGGCGATGCTTTCGCCGCCGGCATAGGTGGTCGCCGAGATCACCAGCAGGCAACCGGCCGGATGGCTGCTTTCGGTCTGCATGCGCGCCGAGCGCGTCAACGCCAGCTCCACCGCCTGCCGCGCGGGTATCGTCGGGTCGTAAAGGCTCGCCATCACCTGGCCATGGGTATCCAGATAGCGTTGCAGCACCTCGGCGAACAGAGCCTCTTTCGAGTCGAAAGCTGCGTAAAAGCTGGGCGCCGAAATGCCGCCCATCGCTTCTTTCAGCAGCGACAGCGAGGTCGCCTCGTAGCCGTGCGCCCAGAACGTGTGCATCGCCTGATCGATGGCGTTCGCGCGGTCGAAGCTTCGCGGGCGTCCTGTTCGGGGCATGTGAGTCTCCAAGTGCGAATGTCGCTACTTTAGTACCGATTGGTATCAAAGTCATTGACGCGAGAGGCTGTTCCCTCTAATTTATATATCAATCGATACATAAGTGATAAATCATGCCTTTCGATCTTTCCACCGAAATACCGGGTCAGCCGTCCGTGCCCGCCGCTTCCGCGGCGCTGCCCGCGTTACCCATGGCCGGGCTGCTGGCGTTTGCCATGACGGGGTTCATCGCGATCCTCACGGAAACCCTGCCGGCGGGTCTTCTGCCGCAGATCAGCCAGGGCTTGTCCATATCGCAGGCGTCGGCGGGTCTGCTGGTGAGCGCTTACGCACTGGGATCATTGCTGGCAGCCATGCCGCTGACGATTGCGACGCAGAGCTGGCGACGGCGGCGGGTATTGCTCATCGCCGTCGTGGGTTTTTTGCTTTTCAATTCGCTGACCACGGTGGCAGGCACGTTTGCCCTGGCGCTGTGCGCCCGTTTCATGGCCGGTGTGGCGGCGGGTCTGGCTTGGGGCCTGCTCGCCGGCTACGCGCGGCGGCTGGTGCCCCCGCAGCTGCAGGGCAAGGCACTGGCGATTGCCATGGTGGGCACGCCGATCGCGCTGTCGCTGGGCACGCCGGCAGGTACGTGGCTGGGCAGCGTGTTTGGCTGGCGCATAGCGTTCGGTGTGATGTCCGGTCTCGCGCTATTGCTGATCCCCTGGATTCTGATGGCGGTACCCGATATGCCCGGCCAGCCAGCCGGAAAGCGGTTGGCGCTGATCGAGGTACTGCGCTTGCGCGGCGTTCGGCCCGTGCTGCTGGTGATCACGATCTGGATGCTCGGTCACAACGTGCTTTATACCTATGTAGCGCCGTACCTGTCGGCCAATGACATGCGCGGAACGGTCGATATCGCCTTGCTGGTCTTTGGACTAACGGCGTTGCTGGGGATCGGCGCCATCGGCATAGCCGTCGACCGGTGGTTGCGTGGGCTTACGCTGATCAGCCTGGTCGGTTTTGCCATCGCGGCGCTGCTGCTTGCGTACGCCGGCAGCTTCAGGCCCGTCGTTTATGCGGGCGTGGCGCTGTGGGGGCTGTGCTTTGGCGGCGCAGCCACCTTGCTGCAGACCGCCGCCGCCGATGCGGCCGGGGCGCATGTCGATGTGGTGCAGGCCATGGTCACCACGGCCTGGAACCTCGCGATTGCGGCAGGCGGGTTAATCGGCGGCTTTGCCCTGCAACGCCTTGGCGCCAATGCGGAGCCCTGGCTGATGCTGGTGCTGTCGCTGCTGGCACTGGCACTCGTTGGCTGGGCCAGCAGCGGCTTTCGGCCGGGCCATCGCGCGAGATAGTTGCGATGGGCGCGGATGAATGGCGTGCCCGCGATATCGACCGACACACAAGCAAGGATTTTTCATGACACCGCACGATCTTTCTGCCCGACTGGATGCCATCGAAAGCCGCCTGGCGATCGACGCACTGATCGCCAGCTATGCGCTGGCCTTTGATAATCGAAACGAGACCATGCTGCGCGGGCTTTGGCACGATGACGCGCGTCTGTTGCTGGGCGATTTCGGTAACTCCGAAGGCGTGGAGGCCATTCTTGCGGCCGCGCGGCGCAACTGGCAGCGCATGCCCCACATGCATCACTGGATGGCCAATGCGCTTATTCAGATCGACGGCGACGACGCGACCGGTCTGGTCGCCGCGGACTGCTTGTTCTTCGATCGCGAGCAGGGGACGCTGCAGGTCAGCGGCCAATACCGCGACGTCTATCAACGCCGCGAGAGTCGATGGGCTCTCGTGCAGCGCGAATTCGACTGTCACTTCGTCACCCCTCTGCGCGACTGGCAGCCCTTGGGCGGAAGTGAAACGTTCGACGTGGCGTCTTGAGATCCTGGCGGCACGGCGGGATTCGCTTTCTTGAAAAGGGGTAGCGCATGAAAGTGGCATTTATCGGCATCGGCAGCATGGGTGCAGCGATTGCGCTACGACTGCTCGGAGCGGGGCATGAGGTGCACGCATGGAATCGCAGTCCCACGGCGGTGCAGCAGCTTGCTGGGGTTGGTCTGCTCGATTCAGCGGCGCGCGCGTTTGCCGAGCACGAAGTGGTGATCACCATGCTCTCCGACGATCAGGCGTTGCGCGAGGTCATCCTCGAAAGCGGCGCGCTGGCGGCGGCGCGCCCGGGCGTGGTGCATATGGTGATGTCGACCATCTCACCGCGATTTGTCGAGCAGCTGCAGGCGCCGCACGCGGCGGCCGGCGTGCATTATCTGGCCGCGCCGGTGTTCGGTATTCCTGCGGTAGCGGCGCGCGGCGAGCTCAATATTCTCGCGGCGGGCAGTAAGGCTGCGCTCGACAAGGTTGCGCCGCTGCTGGCTGTGATGAGCAAGAAAACCTGGCCTCTGGGTGACCAGCCCGCGCACGCCAACATTGCCAAGATCGCCGGCAATCTGATGATCACGCAGGCGATCGAATCGATGGCCGAAGCCAGTGCGCTGGTCGAAAGTCACGGCCTGGCGCCGGCGGCCTTTCTCGACGTGGTAACCCACACGATGTTCGCCTGCTCCAGTTACCAGCGTTACGCGGGCAACATCTGCAGCGACAGCTATGAGCCCGGTTTCAAGTTGTCACTGGGACTGAAGGACGTGCGGCTGGCGTTGGATGCCGCCGCCGTGCGTGGTGCCAGTCTTCCTTCCGCCGCGATCGTGCGCACGCATATGGAAACGGCGGTACGCGAAGGGAAGGGCGATCGCGACTGGTCGATTCTGGCGCTGGCCGCGCGCGAGGCGGCGCTGGGTCGTGAATAGCGTTGACTGATCTCGCCTGAGTGATCGGCAACAAAAAGCCCGCACAGGGCGGGCCGTTTGCCGAATCGCAGAAGCGGAAAATCAGGCCAGCTTCTTGTACTTCACCCGGTGCGGACGCGCGCCCTCTTCGCCAAGGCGGCGCTTCTTGTCAGCCTCGTATTCGTTGTAGTTGCCGGGGAAGAACTCCACGTGCGAGTCGCCTTCGAACGCGATGATGTGCGTGGCGATGCGGTCGAGGAACCAGCGGTCATGCGAGATCACCATCGCGCAGCCGGGGAACT
>Ga0302220_10000143_pt1 | contig 64734 bp, 59 predicted proteins | sample II_Palsa_E1_3_FD_194572 | JGI IMG/M metagenome (GOLD analysis project Ga0302220, IMG submission 194572) | Peat permafrost microbial communities from Stordalen Mire near Abisko, Sweden - II_Palsa_E1_3 | ecosystem: Environmental > Terrestrial > Soil > Palsa > Peat permafrost | place: Sweden...
CCTCCCACAACATTAGGCATCGATGTGCAGCTAACGGGCTGGGTACCTAACCCGTCGTTCAAGGCGGACGCCTCCGGCGCCGCTTAACTCCAGCGTTAGAGCTCAAGCACCGGAACGACATATGCGGATGCATCGCTATCGAGGTAAAGAGAACGGACTGATGGTCATCGGCACTTCAAGCGAGCTTCGCGCGCTAGGAGAGTCTCTCATTGCCGCTGCAAATGATCCGCCAGCGCCCTTGGTTAAAGATTGGCCACCACAAGTTGCTGAGGCAACCGTAACAAGCTCCAGCGAGTTTCTGCTTTCCTTCCATCTTGAAGTGCTCGGCGCATCCAACCCAAAGAGCAATTTTCCTTGAGTAGTCGTGGGCGTCATGCATGGCGCTCTAACCAGTCATTCAAGCGGACGTGCGTACCGCACGCCGCTTAACTCCAGCGTTAGGCACCTCAGGGAGTGTTTCGGTGACTGATGAAGAAATTCACAAGATCGAGGCCCGCTGCAACGCTGCAACAGCCGCACCTTGGCAGTCTTTTATTGAGGGTCGCGATCATATGTCGGGCTCAAGCTTTATTCGCACCGGTGGCTTGGACAGCTCAAGTCCTGACATTTACCTCACTGATGCAACTCATGCAGACCAAGATTTTATTGCCGGTGCTCGCCAAGACGTTCCTTCACTTATTGCAGAAATACGGCGCCTCAAGGCACTCGTCGGCTAGAGTTATGCTGTCGGTGCCTAACAATCCGTTCAAGGCGGACGGCTCCGCCGCCGCTTAATTCCAGCGTTAGAATCAGCCATGCAAATCGCCCAATCTCAACGAACTGCGACTTACGCTGGCGCTTGGTCAGCGCTCGGAGCTGTTCCTTGGGACCGATGGATGAGTCACCAAAAACATAGTCATGACCTTCTAAGCACCAACCTGATCTCGCTATCGGTTTTCGTAGTTTTTCTTTTGGTACCCGCATTTCTTTTTGTCACTGGCACGAATACCGGCGTATACAGTCGTTTTTGGTTTTTTGATCCAAAGCAGCGTGCGGCTTATTGGGTAATCTCAAAACGTATGTTTTGCTGGCTCTTAGGTGCAGGGGTATTTGGCGCCATCTGGTCGCTTATCTTGTGGGCTGCACTGGGCACATAGATGACCGGCAAGGTTTAAGCTGCTGTCTAACAACTCTTTCAACGCGGACGGTCACGCCACCGCTCAACTCCAGCGTTAGCCCTCATGAGTCCCATAAGCCAAAAAACACGAGACAACATTTTTCGGGCGGGAGTCGCGCTGCTTATCGGCGGTGGAGCGCTTGCTTTATGGGCATACCAAGACTTCGATAAGCTTCCAAACTATTTGCGGATTGCCTCACTTATTCCTGTTATGAGCTCGTACGCGATGCTTCAAGTTGACCAATACCGTGATTGGGCTTCAGTTCAAGGAATCGACCGTGTCCACGCCATTGGAGCGCTTCTCGCGCCGCCACTACTTTTAATAGGCTCTCTAATATGGCTTTTTGCAGCGCCTGACGCACATGCCTAACAATTCGTTCAAGGCGGACGGCTGCGCCGCCGCTTCACTCAAGCGTTAGACCAGATTCGAAAACGGGGAAATCTCATGGCACATCGGCTGATCTGGATCGCATCGTTGTATCTAATCCTAGGCGCCGCTCTCGGACTGTATATGGGAGCCACCCAGAACTTCACACTTGCACCCGTCCACGCCCACATTCTATTGGCTGGCTGGCTCTCGCTGGCAGTGGCTGGTGTCGTCTACCGCTTATACCCAGCCGCCAGCGGCACCCGACTCGCGAAAGCACATTTTTGGCTACACAACCTGGGACTGCCGATCTTCATGATCGGTTTGGCGTCAATGCTGACTGGTCACAATGTGCCTGCCCTGATACCTGTAGGAGGGCTTTCTTTCTTCGTTGGCTTGCTGTGTTTCAGCATTAACGTGTGGCGCCGTGTCAGGGGCTGAGGCTCGGCGGTCTAACCATTCGTTCAAGGCGGACAGCTTCGCCGCCGCTAACTCTAGCGTTAGGCTCAACGGAAAGCCCTCTTCGGAGTCACTATGGATGCTCAAAAGAAATATTGGTTTCCAGCTAAACGGTACGGCTGGGGGTGGAGTTTTCCAACCTGCTGGCAGGGTTGGGCTGTGTTCGTTGCTTACGTTGCTTTGCTGGGGCTGGTACGTTATTTCTTTCCGCCCGCCAAAGATCACGGCGCATTCTTGACCGGCATTGGCGCGTCTACCGTCGGTCTTTTTGTGGTCTGCTGGTTCAAGGGTGAGCCACCCAGTTGGCGTTGGGGGCAATAATCGCATCTGACAACGTGTTCAAGGCGGAAGGCTCAGCCGCCGCTTAACTCCAGCGTTCGGCCTCAGAGACATTCCTTCGCGAAGGAAGCAAAATGACCCGTCAAATCGTGTTTACACCAAAGGCGGCCAAACCGCCGCCGACGTATAGTCAGGCAGTCAAAGCTGCCGGCCTGGTCTTCGTTTCAGGCACGGCTCCAACTGATCCAGTCACAGGCGCAATCAAGGGCGAGACCATTCAGGAGCAAACTCCACAGTGCCTGGTCAACATAGAAGCCATCCTGGAGGAAGCAGGGAGTTCCTTGGACAAGATCGTCAGTGTCACTGTCGTGTTGGCGGAAGAAGACGACTTCGCTGGCATGAATGAAGAGTGGCTCAAATGGTTCCCCACCAATCCCCCAGCTCGTCAGGGCGCCAAGCTGCCTGCACGCATTCCTGGGCTCAAGGTCTCCATTGCGGCAATCGCTGAGGCCTAATAATTCGTCCAATGCGGATGGCTTCGCCGCCGCTCAATTCAAGCGTTAGACACTGCAAGAGGCCCCGCGTTGAACCAATCATCACCCTATAGCGTTCTGCATCAGACTCCGACGGTCGAAACCTATCGGCATTTGCGGCAAGCCGCCGGACTGAGCCCAAAAGCGCTGGAGGCCGCGGAGCGAGGGCTGGCCAATTCGCTTTTTAGCGTGCAGTTGCTTTGCCATGGCGAGCCAGTCGCGATGGGTCGCGTCGTTGGCGACGGCGGCTGTTTCTATCAAGTTGCAGACATTGCCGTTCTGCCCGAGCACCAGGGTCGTGGTTTGGGCAAGGCTGTCATGCGTGAAATTGCGGGCTACATCGAGCAAGAGGTACCCGAGTCCGCCTACGTCAGTCTGCTCGCGGATGGTCAGGCGTATCAGCTCTACCAAAAGTTCGGCTTCTCGCTCACTGCACCTGCCAGTGTTGGCATGGGACTCAAGAAGGCAAAGACAAAGCCCGCAGGCGGCGCCTAACCATTCGTCCAAGCGGACTACGCCGCCGCTCAACTCCAGCATTAGGTCTTATGCAAACACGGAAGCCGCCCATATTTTTATTGGTAATCCTTCCAGTATTGATTGGTGGTGCGATATTTCTTTTGCCAAAACTCATTGCGCACTATGCCGCGTACAAAGGCGTTCCGCTGTCAGGCATTCCCACTGCGGCAGGTTTGCTCATCGCGCTCCCGGGACTTTTCATATGGTTCCCACTAGCACTCCTGCTTTCAAACTGCATTATTGCTATGGTTCCACCACTTCGAAGGATTGCCGAGGATTACGCCCGTGCTTCCGCTCATCCTGGCTTTCTAAAGTCACAGTTACAACTCCTCACGGTGCTGGCCGTGGCCAGCCTTATGTGCGTACCCATCATCGCTTATGGATTCCTTCGCTAGCGCCAAACTATTCGTTCAAATGGAAGCGTGCCACGCGCCGCTCAACTCAAGCGCTAGACTCATAGGATGACTATTCTTGAGACATTAAAAGCGAAAATGTTCAAAGCAAGAGTCGCGGCTTTCGGCTTCTGGTTTCTTTCCGCAGCCATGATGTTTTGTTCAAAGACATCACGTATCGGCCGCTTTTATTTATTCCGTTTGCTGGCTTTGCCGGCTCTGTTCTTTACATGCTTCTACTCATCAAATGTCCCAAGTGCGGAGAGCGGATTGGCCAGGCACTGAGCAGCATGAACAAAGTCAATTTCTGCCCCAGCTGCGGCGTAAGTTTTGACCATCATGTTTAGATCCAACACTTCGATCAAGGCGGTCGGCTTCATTGCCGCCTCACTCTAGCGTTAGGCCTCGTAGGGAGATTCATCCGATGGGTAGTCGCCCGCTTCAGAAATACAAAGGCAGCTGCCACTGCGGCGCGGTCCGGTTCGAGATCGAGACCGATTTCCCTGAACTCACGACTTGCGACTGCTCTATTTGCCGTCGCAAGAACGCCCTGATGGTCAAGGTGCACGAGAGTGGTTTCAAACTGCTGGCTGGCGAAGAATCGCTCACCGAGTACCAGTTCCATACCAAAACCGCCCGTCACTTCTTCTGCAAGGTTTGCGGCATCTACCCGTTTCATCGCAAGCGCGTCACGCCCGACAATCTCGGGATAAATGTTTTTTGCCTGCAAGACTTTGACCCATCTGGCATTCCTGTACGCCGAACCCTCGGAGCAGCCATGGAATGAAAAAGAAGTCATCATTCGGTGCTCGCGGAAGAAACCGATCCTTTCTTCAAGCAGCCGCTTTGCTGCCGCTCAACTCATGCGTTAGGCGTAGGGAAGCACCATAGCCAATGAGCAGTTCCGGACTTGCGCAGATCTACCGAGACTATATTGATTGCCTTAACCGGCGAAATTGGGCCGCGCTTGAACGCTTTGTACATGAAAATGCAAGACACAACGGCGAACTGCTTGGCCTGCCCGGCTATCGCAAGATGCTCGAAAAAGACGTATCCGAGATCCCCGACTTATCCTTCAAGATTGAACTGCTGATCGCCGAGCCGCCGTACATCGCCAGTCGTCTTCGTTTTGACTGCACACCCAAAGAGACCTTCCTCGACCTTGGCCTTGATGGGCAAAAAATCTCTTTCACTGAGAATGTTTTCTATGAGTTTCTCGATTCGAAGATCGTGCAGGTGTGGTCCGTCGTTGACAAGGCGGCGATAGAAGCTCAGCTTTTGCATCGTGGTACGAGCGAGGCCCAGTAATTCGCTCAAGGCGGCCTGCTTTGCCGACACTCAAATCCAACGTCAGGTTTCGCCAAAGGAACAAACGTGGCCACGAAGAAAGAGATCTCCGCATTCATCGCCAGCGAGTTTCCGCAGACAAAGTGCAGCGTTCTGGAAGTGGGCAATGGCGGAGCGACGGTTTCCCACGAGATTGGCGCAGCTGAGCTTCGGCCTGGAGGTACGGTCTCCGGCCCCGTACTTATGGCCACCGCTGATGTCGCACTCTACGTCGCGATTCTGGGCGAGATTGGCATCGTTCCCTTGGCGGTAACCACCAGCCTGAACATCAACTTCCTGCGCAAGCCGGTAGCCACTGCTCGGGTGATCGGCGTGTGCAAACTCATCAAGCTGGGCCGGTCTCTTGCCGTCGGCGAAGTAAGCTTGTATTCGGAAGGTCAGAATGAGGTGGTTGCGCATGCCGTTGGCACCTACTCCATTCCCCCGGCAACCTCACGCTGAGTCTGGTGGTGCGGACACAGCCGGCGTTACCCTCGAGTGCTTGCGGAGTGTGTGTCCGCGATGCCATTCGGTTAATCGCTATTCGTAGACGCTCCGGCGGACAACCATTCCTTCAATCCGACGTCGCTTCGCGGCTTAATTAAGGCGCTACGTGCAATCACTATGAATTTTACTGACCTAGAAAAATCTGCCCTAGAGCTCAACGAGCTTTACGAAAAGCTTGAAATCAAGATGTATGGACGTGCATGGACCACGGAAGAGCTTGCGCTCGGTTTCGTAGGCGACGTCGGTGATTTAGCAAAACTGATTCAGGCGAATGCAGGCGTCCGGAAAATTGATGACTGCAAAGCGAAACTTGGGCATGAGTTGTCAGACTGCCTCTGGTCAATCGTGGTTCTTGCAAATAAATGTGGCATTGGTTTAGAGGCGGAGTACTCCAGAAACACGAGAGAATTGATAGAGCATGTCTCCAAGGAACTGGACACATAACCATTCATTCCAGACGACGTCGCCGCGCGGCTTAATTCTGACGTTGGAGCGCAATGCCTCCCACATTCCTTCTCGTCGTATCCTTGCTTGCTCTGGCAGCCATCTCGCCCGGCGTGCTTGCGATAAGCATTAGCCTATGTTTTTCCGGGCGACTGCGATACGTCGGCCGACAAATGCTCATTTACGGCTTTGTGGTCATGCTGGTGTTCGGCGTGGCCTTCGCGCTGCTTGTCACTATTTTTGCCTCGACGCCAAATGAGCCAAGGCGGACGTTGTTCGCTGTTCTTGCTGGCGGGTTTAGCATGGGCGCATTGGCGCGCATGGCTTGGGCTGCGCTGCGTCGTTTGCGCTCCAACTACGCATTGAGGCGGACGCGCTCTAGCGTCTGACTAACCAGAAGAGGTTTGCCATGACGGATCACCCACTGGAAATATGGCATCGCCTTGTGCGAGAGCGTGACCCATCGAAATTGAGTGATCTGCTTGCGGAGGACGCCGTCTTCTACTCGCCCGTGGTTCACACACCGCAGCGCGGCAGGGAGCGTGCCGCCGGTTACCTGAGTGCCGCATTGCAGGTATTTTTCAACCCGAGCTTTCAATATGTGCGGGAGATCGTCGGCACGTCGGACGCCATGTTGGAATTCGAGACCGAACTGGACGGCATACGGGTCAATGGAGTCGATTTGATCAAGTGGAACGACAAGGGGCAGATCGTCGAGTTCAAGGTGATGATCAGGCCGCTCAAGGCGATCAACATCATCCACCAGCGCATGGCGGCGATGCTTCAGTCCAGTCACGACGCCTAGGCTCACAACACAGAGGTGCAACTGATGGACATCAATCCAAGGCTTTCCTCTATCCGGCAGATTGCCATTACGGTCAGCAATGTTGATGCCGCGCTGCTGTTCTATCGTGATGTGCTGGGACTGACCTTCTTGTTCAGCGCCGGGCCTGATCTGGCGTTCCTGGACGCTGCCGGTATTCGCGTGATGCTGAGCACGCCGCAGGGCACGGGAAGCGTCGGCCACAATTCCATTCTGTATTTCAAGGTGTCGGACATTGTTGCCGTGCATGCGGCGCTTGTCGGGCGCGGCGCGGCCGATGAACGCGCGCCACAGCTTGCGGCAAAGATGCCCGACCACGAATTGTGGACGGGCTTTCTGCGCGATCCGGACGGAAACCTGGTTGGACTCATGGAGGAGAAGCCATGAAAGTCATTGCCGAATACCCAACAGCGCCAAACCGTTCGTTCAGAGCAAACGGAAGCGCCGATGCTTACTTCCAGCGGCAGCCGTCATGAAGATTTTCCTGGTCATGACTATCCACAGGGAGTGACACCATGAAAATTACCGTTGAAACCACGGTCAAAGCTCCTGTCGCCAAGGTGTGGAGCGCCTACACAACGCCTGACGACATCAAGCAATGGAATACAGCATCGGATGATTGGCACACCACAAAATCCACGGTCGATTTGCGCGTGGGCGGCGCGTTCCCATCGCGAATGGAAGCCAAGAACGGTAGCGTCGGCTTTGACTTCGCCGGAACGTACACCAAGATCGTGCCCCATGAATGGATAGAGTATGCGTTCGGAGATCGCACGGGCGTCGTCGAATTTGTTTCGGGCGAAAACGGTGTCACGGTGCGCGTCACGTTTGACGCCGAATCCGAAAACTCGCTGGAACAACAGCGTCAGGTTTGGCAGGCCATCCTGAATAATTTTGCCCGGCACGTCGAAGCGCGCCAATGAATGAGTTGCGCCACAATGTCGGACTGTGCACCACGGCAGACCGGCGGCAAACACCCGGGAGCGGCGGAGCTTCGGTAGTAGTCCACGAGAGCAACGATGTCACCATCGAGTAATCCATTTACGTTTCGAGGCGGCTGCCACTGCGGTCAGCTTGGCGTCGAATTTTCGACTGCACGGGATCCGGCGGGTATTACCCCCCGCGCCTGCGACTGCTCGTTTTGTCAAAAGCACGGGGCGGCCTACGTTTCCGATCCGGCGGGAAAGCTCTCCATCGTTGTGCAGCGTTCCGAGGCGCTGCGCCGGTATCGGCAGGGCTCGAATACGGCCGAGTTTCTGCTCTGCGATCGGTGCGGCGTGCTGGTTGCCGTTGTCTTTGCGCACAACGCTCGCACCTACGGCGCGGTGAACGCGCGAACCCTGGACGAGCCCACGGGCTTCGGTAGCGCGCTCCCGGCTTCACCTCAATTATTGGCGCCGGGTGAAAAGATCGTACGGTGGCAAGAAGTATGGGTGCCGGATGTTGCGCTGGTTATCCGGGGCACCTGATATTTTGCTTCAGGCCGGTTGCCACAAACGCGCCTGATGCAAGCGCTACGCAGCCGAAGGCGTCCAGCGCATCAACGCGGGTCGATGGTCGTAGCGTATGCCATTCCATTTATCGGGAGCGCGTCTTGTACACAGGCAGCTGTTTATGCGGCGGTATCCAGTTTCGCATCGACGCGGAGCTCGCGCCGATCAAGGCCTGCCATTGCGAACAATGCCGCAAGGCGCAAGGCACGCCGTTCGCGACGAATACGCCGGTCGCATTGGAGGCGTTTGAACTGATCCGCGGCGCTGAACTGCTTACCGCATTCGAATCGTCACCCGGCAAGCACCGCGTGTTTTGCCGCCAGTGTGGTTCGCCGGTCTACAGCCAACGGAATACCTTGCCGGGCATACTTCGCGTTCGCGTCGGGCTGATCGACGGGGCGCTGGCGATCGACGCCGTCGCGCATTGCTATACGGCGTACAAGGCCAATTGGTGGCCTATCCGGGACACGCTGCCGAAGCATCCCGAGGCATGCACCCCGGCCAACCCCGCCAAACCGATCGATCACGCCGACAAACCATCACCATCATCGTCGGCGTGACCGATGCGTTGATCAACCGGGAAAACCGACGACCACTTCGCTCATCTGCATCAGCGGCGTGAGGTCGGTGTAGTTGCTGACGTCGGCCATGATTTCCTCGACGTGCGGAGCAAAGCCAGCCTGAAAGGCTTCGGCCGACTCGCTGAATAAGTGGCACATGCCGATATAGAGCGGCGGCGCACCGGGTGCACCGCCGTTCATGCCCTTGTCGACGGTGTAGTACTTGCAGCTGTCGCCCATGAGGCGCGCGACCATCGGCATATGCTTGTCTTTGTAATAGCTGTGGTCGAACCGCGCACCGGGCGTGTTCGGGTACATCACGCTGACCTTGATCATTGCCTGTCTCCTGTGAATGACTTGCGGGGGGAATGTCGTGCCGGGCTCAGAACCGGCCGTCTCGCTTCAACTGATCGATTTCGTCATCGGTAAAGATGCGCGAGCGGGTGAGGAAGCGTACTCCCTGCCCGTTTTCCAGCGAGAACATGCCGCCGCGGCCCTCGACCACGTCGATGATGAGCTGCGTATGCTTCCAGTATTCGTACTGCGACGGGTTCATGTAGAACGGCGCACCGGCAATTTCACCGAGCAGCACGTCGCGGTCGCCGACGATGAAATCGTCCTGCGGATAGCACATCGGCGAGGAGCCATCGCAGCAGCCGCCAGACTGATGAAACAGCAGCGCGCCATGCTTCTCGCGCAGGCGCTCGATCAGCGCATCCGCCGTGGCGGTGGAGAGAACTTTGTCGACCGGCGTATCCATCGTTGAAATCTCCGACATGACTGTCTCCGAATGAATGGCTAGAACGTCAGGCGCGCGCCCAGCATGTAGGTTCGATCCGTACCTGGTTCGAAATAGCGGCCGTTGCCGTCGTTGACGATAACCGTGCCGATATAGCGGTGGTCGGCCAGATTGTCGATGCTGGCGCTCAGTTGCAGTCGCGTGGCGCCGCCGAGGGCAAAGGTGTAGCTCGTGTCGATATCGACCAGGCCGTAGCCTGCCGCACGCTGTGTGTCGGTATCGTTGACGGTAACCGATCCGACGTCATCCAGCGTCAGGCCTTCGCGCCAGCCCAGATCGGTGCCGTGCTCGAGCCGCACCGAGCCGTAGTTGTCAGGCACGCCCGGAATACGCGTGCCTGCAGCCACCGGCGTGGTCGGCACCGCGCATGGCGTGGTCGTGCAGGTGAGGAAGTCGCTGCGGAACTGCGCCTGCAAATGGGTAAAGCCGGCCGACAGCTGGAAATCGTTGCCGAGCTGGCCGGTCAACGAAAATTCAAAACCCTGCCGGCGCGCGCTGCCCACGTTCTCGTAGGTGGCGCGACCGTTCTCGTTGGTATCGACGGTCAGCTCGTTGCGCGTGTCGGAACGGAACGCCGCGGCGTCGAACTCCAGCGCGGGAAAAATCTGCCACTTCGCACCGACTTCGCTGTTGTTGCTGTGCTGCGGGCGCAGGTTGAATGCCAGGCCGGCCTGACCGTCGCTGCGATAGCCCAGCTCGTTATAGCTTGGTGTTTCAAAACCCTTGCCGAGGTCGGCATAAAACCGGAGATTGTCGGTCGGGCGAAACACGACGCCGGCCACCGGCGTAGTGGCTGAATAGGTCACGCGGCCGCTATCGTCTGGGTTGTTGGCGGTGATGTAGAAATCCTGCTCGTGAAAATGCACGTCGTCATGGCGCAGGCCCAGCAGCAGCGACCACTGATCGGCAAAGTGCCAATACCACTGCGCGTATTCATCGACGTTGTCGACGTCATCATTTTCGTTGCGACGCAGCGCGCCGATCACGCCGAGCTGGGTCACCCCGGCGCTGTCGGTAATGAAGTTGTTGAAGCCGAGCCGCCGCTGATGCTGGTAGTCGAGGCTGGTGCCAAGCACGAATTCGTAGTCGCGATTGAACAGGTCGCCGCTGTGCGTCCAGCGCAGGTCGGTGCCACCGTAATCGGTATCGGGCTCGACCACGCCGCCGGACTGCAGCGGATTTTTCTGCGTCGACGGTGGAATGGAGAGGAACTGCGTGATGCTGCGCTGGCCGTGGTAGACCAGCGCGCGTATCTGGTTGTCCTCGTCAATCTGCTGCTCGTAGATCAGCCCGATCTGCGTCTGCTTGCTGCTTTTGCGGGTGTTGTACTGCAGCGCCACCGGCGACGCCTGACGCGGATCGGCATTGACCTGCGCGCGGGTGAGGCCAAGCTCGTCCTGTGCGATGGGCTGATAGAAACGATTCAACACCACCGTCAGCTTGCGCTGCTTGCCAAGGTCGATGCCGAACTTGGCGTTGTCGGACTCGCGATGCACGCGGCTGTGCTGACGATAGCCGCCGGAGATGAACTCCGACGTGGCAATGTTGTAGTCGACCGGACCGACGGTGCCGCGCGTGTCGGCACTGGTGCGGAACGTGTCGTTGCTGCCGCCGCTGAAACCGATCGTGGTCTGCGGCACGGCCGTGCCGTCCGCGCTGTACATCTGCACGACGCCGCCGGCGGCGTTGCCGTACAGAACGGAGAACGGACCACTGAGCACCTCCACGCGGTCGGCGCTGTCCAGATTGAACTGCGATACCTGGCCCTGGCCATCAGGCAAGGTTGCCGGAATGCCGTCGATATACAGACGGATGCTGCGCACGCCGAAGGTGGCACGGCCGCCGAAGCCGCGTACGGAAATCTGTTCGTCCTGCGCGTAGTTCTGCCGGTCGCGCGCAATGATGCCGGGCACGCCGACCAGCGTTTCCGAAAGATTGATGCCGGGATTCGCCGCCGACGTCGGCTCCACGTTCACGACGCTGAGCGCCGCGGGAAGATCGAACGGAGAAACGTTCAGCCGGCTGGCGTTGACCTTGACGGTCGAAAGCGTCACGGCATTTTTGTCGACGGCACTATCGGGCGAGACCTGCTGCGCGGCAACCTGCTGCGCGGTTAAACCAGCGAGGAACAGCGCGGCAGCGATGGCCCGATCCGGCCGCAGCGCACCGGTCGATTTTCGCGTGGCCGAATGAACCCGTGTCATTCGCTGCCGCTTTTCGATGCTTGCCACAACCCTTCTCCCTGTTCAAAACACAAAGCCATCGGAAGCTGTGCGCGCCGGTGGCTATGCACGTGCATCCAGCGGACGTTATTTGGCGGCAGCTTGGTCGCCATGAAACCGCAAGTCTACCTTCGATTTCATCGCGTCATCGAAAGTCAGCGCGGTGCTTCCTGCCGGGTATCCGTTTTGCTGCAGCAGGTACGCCATGATCTCCGTGTAGTCATCATGCGCCAGCGTGCCGGGGGCAGTGGCCGGCATATTGTTGGCGACGATGGTGAAAACATCCTTGATCTTGAACGCCGCCTTGGCCGAGGCGAAGTTCGGCCCCTTCAACGCCGGGCCCGAGCGCCCGCCCAGGTCCGGTCCATGGCACATGGCGCAGTTGGTCAGGAACTTGATCTTGCCGCTATCGGCCTGCGCCGAGGTATACAAGGCCGGTACCGCGCCGCTCGCCTTGGCCGATGCTTTTTTCGCCCCGCAACGTCGGTCGATGCCGCCCTCCACGGATGACCATTTCAGCATGGCCGTCTTGCCGCGATTGGACGGCGTTGCCGCACCGGTTTCGGCATAAGGCGTCAGCAGCTTCGCCAACTGTCCGGAATCACCCAGCGATGCAATGGCCTTTTCAAAATCCTGCGCGGCAGCCGCGTGTTCGTTGTCGTACAGCGCAACCAGATTGAACTGGGCATGCGGCTCGCTCAGCTCGTGATAGTTGAAACGCCCTGCCTCATGCTTGCTGGCCAGATAGCGCACCACGGTCGGCTGCCACAGCATGGCCGCATGGACGGTGTGCTTTTCCAGCGCACTCAGCGCGGCGTCGTCGGTCAGATGGATGTCCGCATTCACACCGGGATGATCGACGAAATACAGGTTCGGCGTGGTCTGGTAGGTCACCGCCACGTCGGTGTTTTTCGGCAACTGATCCAGCCTGGTGGCCCTGCTGTTTTTCGGCGTCACCAGCACGAAGCCGGTGTGCCCGTAGGGCACCGTGGCGAGAAGGCCAGCCGGTGTGCCTTTCTGATCCGCGTCGATCGGGAAGCCCAGCACGAGCGAGCAGCTCGCCTTGGCCAGCTTGTTGAACTCCTTCATGCTGAAGCCGTCGTCGTCGCCATCGCCGCTGCCGTCGAACTGATGGATCTGCAGCGTGTTTCCTTCCTGTTTGGCAACGGCTTGGGCAATGCCCGTATCCATCGCCGCGGTCGGGCTGCTCTTGTCGACACAGACCGACAGCTCCGCCGACGCGGCGGTGCCGCCGTACATAAGTACGGCGGCCATTCCGATGAGTGCTGCGATGCGCGTCTTTCTATACATGTGTTTCTTCATGCCCTAACTCCGAATCAGATCGAGAAAACGTAAAGATGACCACCGAGCGGAATATTGAGCACCTTCGGATCCTTGGCCATGTCACCGCCCCAGATCGGCGTTGCGCCACCCCAGCCGGCATAGATGCCGACGTACTGCTTGCCATCAACCTTCCAGGTACTCGGCACGCCGATGATGCCGGAGCTGAGCTGCGGGCTTTTCCACTTGACCGCACCGGTCTTGGCATCGAACGCATAGAGATAGCCGTCGGCGCTGCCGGAGAACACCAGGCCACCGGCCGTGCTCAGCATGCCATCGTTCCACGGCGTTTCCGACGGATGGTTCCAGACCTTTTTACCGGTGTTGAGGTCGAGTGCAATGACGTCGCCGTACTGACCCTTGAACGCCGGATCCGCCATCACCTTGAACGACTCGCCGAGGAACGGCAGGCCGGCCTTGTAGCTGACCGTGGCACCCTTGATGGTCATGCAGGTATGCATGGCCGGCACGTAGGCCATGTGGGTCTGCGGGTCGACCGAGATCGGCCACCAGTTCTTGCCGCCGAGGAAGCTGGGACAGGTGAACACTTCCTTGTCGACGGTCGGGCGCATGGCCGGGTCAGTGACCGGCTTGCCGTCCTTCATGCCGCTGACCGACGTCGCCGTAACGAATTTCTGCGCGTAGATCAGCTTGCCGTCGGTACGATCGATCGCGTAGAACCAGCCGTTGCGGCTCGCGCTGACCAAGGCCTTGTGCTGCACGCCTTCGTAGTTGATGTCGGTCAGCACCGTTTCGTTGGTGCCGTCGTAATCCCAGCTGTCGTTCGGCGTGTACTGAAAGTTCCACTTGATCTTGCCGGTGGCCGGATTCATTGCAATGACCGAATCGCTATACAGGTTGTCGCCCGGACGCAGCGTCGCCAGCCACGGACCCGGATTGCCGACGCCCCAGAACAGCGTGTCGGTTTCGGCGTCATAGGTGCCGGTAAGCCAGGCCGCGCCGCCGCCAGTCTTGTACGCGCCCTTCGGCCAGGTCTTGCCGCCCGGCTCGTTCGGCGCCGGAATGGTGTACTGCTTCCAGACCTGCTTGCCGGTCTTGGCATCGAGCGCGGTGATGAAACCACGCGCACCGTACTCACCGCCAGACTCGCCGACGATCACCTTGCCCTTGACGATCAGCGGCGCCAGCGTCATCGCGTAACCAAGGTCGGAACCGAACAGCTGCTTCTTCCAGACGACCTTGCCGGTCTTGGCATCGAGCGCCACCACGTAGTTGTCGAGCGTAGCCATGTAGACGTTGTCGCCATGCAGCGCGACACCGCGATTGACCACGTCGCAGCAGACGGTTTTCAAACCGACCTGCGACAGATCCTGCTGATACTTCCACAGCAGCTTGCCGGTGCTGGCCTGAAACGCGATCAGGCCGTCCTTCGGCGTGGTGACGAACATGTAGTCACCGTTGACGATCGGCGGCGACTCGTGGCCCTGCTCCATGCCGGTCTTGTAATCCCAAACCTGCTTCAAGCCGGCGACGTTGCCAGCGTTGATGGTGTCGAACGGCGAATAGCCCGAACTGGTGTAATCGTGGCGATACATCAACCAGCCGTCATCGGTGGAGGCAGCCTTGAGGCGCGCATCGGTGACCGGCGCGTAATCGGCGGCCAGTGCGCCACCGGCGATGGCCAGCAGCGCGGCGAACAGGGTGGTTTTGCGCAGGGTAGTCAGACGTTTCATGTGCATCTTCCTGGTGATGATTCGTTAGGCGTAAAAAGCGATGAGTGCATGGCGATCAAATGAGGACAACGGCAGCTCGCGATCGGCCGGCGGGCGTGCGACATGTGCCGGCAGTAACGTGGCGATGGGATAAAACAACTGGCGCTTGTGCATGGCTTGCCCCTGCGCTTCGTCCGGACGCGTCGACGACACAGGCACGCGCGCTGTCTCCATCGGCAAAGCGACGGTGGAACCACCTCATGGCATTGCCCCTCGATCGTGTGCGGACATTACGTCGGCACAGGCGCCTGGGCATCGACAGAACCCCTGTGATCTGACGCAGCCGCAGGTCCGAGCAGCGCACGGCAGGCCTCCCAGCCCGCCGCGCGCCGTGGCGCAATCAGAAAAAGCCCAGCTTCTTCGGCGAGTAGCTGACCAACAGGTTCTTAGTCTGCTGATAATGGTCGAGCATCATCTTGTGATTCTCCCGACCGATACCCGACTGCTTGTAGCCACCGAACGCGGCGTGCGCCGGATAGGCGTGATAGCAGTTGGTCCACACGCGACCGGCCTGGATGCCGCGGCCGAAGCGATAAGCGCGCGTGCCGTTGCGCGTCCACACGCCGGCGCCGAGGCCGTAGAGCGTGTCGTTGGCAATTTCCAGCGCATCTTCGTCATCCTTGAAGGTGCAGACCGAAACCACCGGCCCGAAGATTTCTTCCTGGAACACGCGCATTTTGTTGTGGCCGAAGAACACGGTCGGCTTGACGTAGTAGCCATCCTTGAATTCGCCCTCGACCATCTGGCGCTCGCCGCCGATCAGAACCTTGGCGCCTTCCTGCTTGCCGATATCGAAGTACGAAAGAATCTTCTCCATCTGCTCGCCGGAGGCCTGCGCACCGACCATCGTGTTCGGGTCCAGTGGGTTGCCCTGCTTGATCGCCGCAACACGCTTGAGCGCACGCTCCATGAAACGGTCGTAGATCGATTCGTGGATCAGCGCACGGCTCGGGCAGGTGCAGACCTCGCCTTGGTTGAAGGCGAACAGCACGAAGCCTTCGATCGCCTTATCGAGAAAATCATCGTCCTCGTCCATCACGTCGGCGAAGAAAATATTCGGCGACTTGCCGCCCAGCTCCAGCGTGACCGGAATCAGGTTCTGGCTGGCGTACTGGCTGATTAGACGACCGGTGGTGGTTTCGCCGGTAAAGGCGATCTTGGCGATACGGTTGCTGGAAGCCAGCGGCTTGCCGGTTTCCAGGCCGAAGCCGTTGACGATGTTGAGCACGCCCGGCGGCAGCAGGTCGCCGACGATTTCAGCCCACACAAGAATGCTTACCGGCGTCTGCTCGGCCGGTTTCAGCACCACGCAGTTGCCCGCGGCCAGTGCGGGCGCGAGTTTCCAGCACGCCATCAGCAGCGGGAAATTCCACGGAATGATCTGGCCGACAACGCCGAGTGGCTCATGGAACTGATACGACACCGTGTCGTTGTCGATTTCGCCCATCGAGCCTTCCTGCGCGCGAATGCAGCTGGCGAAATAGCGGAAGTGATCGATCGCCAGCGGCACGTCGGCGTTGAGCGTTTCGCGAATCGGCTTGCCGTTGTCCCAGGTCTCCGCGTAGGCGATGACTTCGAGGTTCTGCTCCATGCGATCGGCGATCAGATTGAGGATGCGCGCGCGCTCGGTCACCGAGGTCTTGCCCCAGGCCTCCTTTGCGGCGTGCGCGGCGTCCAGTGCGGCTTCCACGTCGTCCTTGTCGGAGCGCGGAATTTCGCAAAACGCGTGGCCGGTGATCGGCGTCAGGTTATCGAAATACTTTCCGCCCTTGGGCTCGACCCACTTGCCACCGATGAAGTTGCCGTAGCGCTGCTTGAAGGGAACCTGCACCGCGAGATGCTGCTGCTCTAGCTTGGTCATGGATCAAGTACTCCGTTATCTGCGTGACTGTAAAAGTAACTACGCCAGAGCAGAAGCCATGCCAGCGAGCGAAGAAATTTCCTCGTGCTGCGCTGTGCCATCGGGCGGTGTGCGGCCATGCATGGGAATAAATCCCGAATCGCTGCAGCGCAACAATTCGATAGCGAGCGCGGATGTTGCACTTTGTCGCGGCGTATGTTTTTTATCGATACACCACTTATGGAGGTGTCGCATATTGCGACACTCGAAACAGCACATGCGCAATCCGGGTTTCACCGAATCCATCAACAGCGCGCGTCGCAGTTTTTTTGACGGCGGCGCCGCGCCGCGCGGTCTGGTCTCGGAAACCATTCTCGCGTCATGGCAACGCTGCCGCCTGCAGGGTCTGGTCGCCGACGCGCGTCCCAGCGTGGAGCTGGCCGAACGCCACCAGCTTGGCGAGATGCAGGAACAGTACGAAGTGCTGCGGCGCCTGTGCCGACCGGAGCTCGAAGCGCTTTACGCCAGCGCCAATCACGCCGGCAGCATCGTGGTGCTTACCGCGCCCAACGGCTTCATTCTCGACGCGCTCGGCAATGCCAACTTCCTGGACAAGGCCGCCCGCGTGTCGCTGCGGCCCGGTGCGCCGTGGAGCGAGGCAGCCACCGGCACCAACGCCATTGGTACGGCACTAATTGAACGACGCGCCATCGAGGTTCGCGGCGGCGAGCACTACTACACGCCGCACAAGGTGCTGAGCTGCTCGGCCTCGCCAATCTTTGATCCGCATGGCGAAGTGGTCGGCGTGCTCGATCTTTCCGGCGAATCGTCATCGCACCATCTGCACGCGCTCGGCATGGTGGAGCTGGCCGTGGAACAGATTGAACACCGCTTGTTTGAAAGCGATTTTGACGGCGCCGATATCGTGCGCATCCAGCCCGATGCCGCCCTGCTCGGCACCGCGCGCGAAGGCATGCTGGTTTTCGAGGCGCATAAACTGGTGGCTGCCAACCGGCATGCACTGCGCCTGTTGGGCATGGAATGGAGCGAGCTGGGCAAGCGCCGCTACGACGAACTGTTTGCTTCGGCGTTGCCGCGCCCCGGCAGCGTGACCGGCATGCGCTGCCAGAGCGGCGAGATGCTTCACGCACGACGAGATGCAGCGCGTACGACCAGCGTGCCGTTGCGCGCGATGCGCGATACGCACATCAAGCCGGTTCGTTCGCCCGCGCCGGTTTTTTCGCCCGCCATGAACGAGGCCATCGACCGCAGCGTGCGCCTGCTCGATGCGGATATTCCTCTGCTGCTGCAGGGTGAAACCGGCACCGGCAAAGAAGTGGTTGCGCGTGAGTTGCACAAGCGCAGCGCGCGAGCTTCGGCCGCGTTTATCGCGGTGAACTGTGCCGCGCTGCCAGAGAGCCTGATCGAGTCGGAGCTGTTCGGCTATCTGCCCGGCGCTTTCACCGGCGCCCGTCGCGACGGTTCACCGGGCTTGCTGCGTGAGGCCGATGGCGGCACGCTGTTTCTCGATGAGCTGGGCGACATGCCGCTGGCCATGCAAAGCCGCCTGCTGCGCGTACTGCAGGAGCGCGAAGTAACGCCGCTCGGCGGAAGTCGTGCGCACCCGATCGATGTCACCGTGATCGCCGCCACGCACCGCGATCTCGCCGCGGCGGCGGAACGCGGCGAGTTTCGCTCCGACCTGTATTACCGCATCGCGCAGTCGACGCTGCGGCTGCCGGCACTGCACGAAAATGTGGATCTGGTATCGGTCATCGAGAAACTCTGGCGCGCGCTGGGCGGCGACCAGATTCCGATGCATCTGCACCCGGAGCTGCTGAGCGACCTGGCGAGTCGGCGCTGGCCGGGCAACCTGCGCCAGCTGGTCGGTCTGCTGCGCAGCCTGATGGCGCTGGGCAATGTCGGCGCGGTGCTGACCCAGCGCGATCTGCCGGCCGAGCTGCAGACGCAGACCGTCACGCAAGCGCTGCCCCACGGCGGCGTGCCGGGCAGCCTGGAATCGATCGAGCTCAACGCGATCGACGAAGCCATCGCCAGCTGCAATGGCAACGTCGCCGCGGCGGCCCGCAAACTCGGCGTGAGCCGTAGCACCATTTATCGCAAGCTGAATCCGAACAGCGTCGAATAAAACCGCGTTAGCCCAATCAAAAGCCGATGGCCGGAGCGAACGTCGTTAAAGCGTGCGCCCTTCGGCATTGCCGGCACGGGCGCTGTCGAGAATTTCCGGATACGGAAAATCGAGGCCCAGCAGCTGGCGCAGATCCGGGCTGGCGTTTGCGATGAATTCCGCGGGCAACGCGGCCGGCATGTTCTCCATCGGCTTGACCCACTTCGGCAAGTACTGAATCAGAATGGCCGAGCGATCCTGCCGGGAAAGGTTGGGCATGGCGCAGTGCCATACCGCGCCAAAAAACAGCACGGTGTCGCCCGGCTCGCCCAGCATGCGCTCGCATCGATCGTAGAAGCCGTCACTCTCGACCGGGTAATGCAGATCATGCTGCGAACCTGCCACGTAAGCCGTCGCACCGGTTTCAACGGTGAAGGGATCGAGCATGATGGTGGCCTGGGCGTTCAACGGAAAGCTCGCACTGAGCCGCGCCGGGTGCGTCAGCGGCGAGTGGTAATCCCAGTAGGGGTAATCGATATGCGGCTCCTGCCCTGGCCCACCGGGCAGAATGCGATTGGCGGCGATCGAGCCCATGATGAATTCGCTGCCAAGAAAAGCGCGCATCACCTCCATCACTTTGGGATGCGCCGCCATGCGCGAAAACACCTCGCCCTTGGCCAGCAGGTTCCACACGCGCCGTTGCAAGTTGATCGTACCTGCCTTGCCCGCCGCGCCCTGAAAATGCGTGACCTTGGGGGTCGATGATTCCGATTCACGCATCACTACCTCGCGCGCCTGCGCAATCTCCTCCGGCGAAAACAGTCCGCGGATGGTGACCGCGCCCGAGCCGTCGAAGAGCTCGCGCACGATGGCATCGACATCGATGTCCGCCGCGTGAATGACGACCGGCGCCGCGCCCGCGGCATGCTGTGCAACCGTAGCGATCGAGGAAATATTCTGGGCTGACACGGGGCCTACCTCACGCGTGATGATTGAACGATGCTGAGCACGCTACGCCATTTTGCAAGCGCTTGCAAAGCGCAGTGCAGCATGCGTACAGTCGAACGGAACGCACGAGGAATATCGATGACACAGCTACGAATCGGACTGATCGGCGCCGGCTATATGGGCAAGGTGCACACGCTGGCGTGGCAATCGGTGCGTACCGTGTTCGACACCGCGCTTTCCCCGGTCTGCGAAATGCTCGCCACGTCCAGCGATGACGGTGCCCGCGAGCATGCGCGCGCCTGGGGCTGGCGACGCTCGACCGGTGACTGGCGGACGCTGGTGAATGATCCCGATATCGACGCCGTGGTCATCGCCACGCCGCCGCGTACTCATCTGCCGATGGCGCTGGCGGCCATTGCTCAGGGCAAGCACGTGTTCTGCGAAAAGCCGCTGGGCTGCTCGCCCGATGAATCGCTGCAGATGGCGCAGGCCGCCGAAAAAGCCGGCGTGGCGAACATGGTCGGCTTTAACTACATCCGTACGCCGGCCAGCCAGCTCGCGCACGAAATCATTGCCTCCGGTGAGATCGGCGAGGTAATTCATGTCGCCGCCGAACACGCGGAAGATTATCTGCATGCCGCCGAGCTTCCGGCGAGCTGGCGCACGCGGGAAAGCACCGCTACCGCGGCCGGTGCACTGGGCGATGTCGGCGCCCACGTCATCAACGCCTGCCTGCGGCTGGCCGGCCCGATTCAATCGCTGATCGCCGACACGCATATCGTGCACGCACACCGTCATGGGCCTGACGGGCGGGAAGCCGTCGACAACGATGACCTCGGCCAGCTGCTGCTGCGTTTTGCCAGCGGCGCCAGCGGCACCTTGAGCTTCAGCCGCGTCGCGGCCGGCCGCAAGATGGGCTACACGTATCGCATCACCGGCACGCGCGGCGCCCTTGCCTTCGATCAAGAGGACCAGAACGCGCTGTGGCTTTTCGACGCCAGCCGCGCACCAAACCGCCAGGGCTTTCAAAAGATTTTGATGCGGCCGGGCCATCCCGATTACGCCTCGTTCAACCAGGGTGCCGGCCATGGCACCGGCTACAACGAGCAGATCGTGATCGAGGCGCGCGACTTCATTCGCGCAATCGTCAGCGGCCAATCCGTCTGGCCGGATTTTCGCGCCGGCCACGAGGTGGATCGGATTATCGACGCCGCGCTGGCTTCAGTGGCCGAGCGGCGCTGGATCGACCTTTGATTTTTGCCGCGGCGATCAGGCTGTCGCGCTCGATGATTTCGCTGGCAAAGATGGTCGAATCCGGTATTTGATCGGGCACGATCAGCCACGCGGCGATCTGTTCGATGGCATGCGCGATCATCTCGGCGATCGGCTGCCTTACGGTGGTGAGCCGATAGCCGGCCCACGCTGCGAGCGGCATGTCGTCGAAGCCGACGATGCTGATGTCCTTCGGTACCGCGATACGGCGTTCGCGGCAGGCATCCAGCGCGCCGAGCGCGATGATGTCGTCGCCACAGAACACGCCGTCAGTAGCCGGCGACGCATCGAGCAGCGCACGCATGCCGCGCCTTCCACACTCGTGCGAATAGTCACCCGCAAAATATTTGGCCAGCAGTGGTCTGTCATGTTTGCGCAGCGCGCGCTCAAAGCCGCGACAGCGATCGCGCGAGGCGGCGTCCGTGCGTGCCGCGCCGAGAAATGCCAGGTGCCGCAAGCCACGCGACACCATCAGCTCCCCAATGCGGGCACCCGCGGCCGCGTTGTCTACAGTGACCACGGGCACCGAGCCGGCGCCGCCGCTTCGTCCAAACAGATGCATCACCGGAAGGCCGGCCGCCACGCAGCGTTCGGCAAAGCCGGTCGGCGGCGCCGAGGTCGCGATCAGCACCGCATCGACGTTGTACTTCAGCATCATTTCCAGCGCGGCATCGGCGCCGCCGCGCTCGGCGAGATTCGCCAGCAGTGGACGCAGGCCGCGCTTCTGCAACTGGCGGGTGAAGTGGTCGAACACGTCGAGAAACGCGGGATTGGCAAAGTGGTTGGAGACCAGGCCGATCAGCTCGGTGCGCCCGGTGACCAGGCTTCGCGCCGCGTGATTTGGCCGAAACCCCAGCGCATCGGCGGCCGCTTCAACGCGTGCACGCATGCTGGCCGACACGCTGGCACCTTCGGTAAACGTGCGCGAGACGGCCGAGATCGACACGCCCGCCTTGTCGGCCACGTCCTGCGCACTGACGCGCAACGGAAACGCCGAACGCGTACCGCGTTTGTTCAATGCCGGCCCCTCATAAAAGCGATCGGCGCATGATGCATGACCCGTTGCCACCTGTCTGCAGATTCATCCGCATGGCGGGTTCAAGGAATCCACGGGAAGCATCGAAACGCCGCGGTTCCACTTTGCGCTTTTCGCATCGTCGCAGCAAAGACCAACGACTCTAATGGCTTGCCGAAGGCACGATGTTGCAGAGCTTTTCGAGCAGCTGCGCCTGCACGTTGCGCGGCGTATCGCCTTCGGCCAATGGCGCGCGCACGTACTGGCCATCCGGCTGCAGCAGCATCGCGCTGGTGTTGTCGGCAAGATAGAGATCGAGCGCATTGCGCACGCGCTGCTGCAGCTTCTTGCCCTGGATGGGGAAGGCCGTCTCGACGCGGCGATCGAGGTTGCGCTCCATCAGGTCGGCGCTGGCCAGATACAGCAGCGGATCGCCGTCATTGGCAAACCAGTAGACGCGACTGTGTTCGAGAAAACGGCCGATGATCGAGCGCACGCGGATGTTTTGCGATACGCCTTCGACGCCGGGACGCAGGCAGCAGACGCCGCGCACGATCAGGTCGATCTGCACGCCGGCCATGCTGGCCTTGTAGAACGCGCGGATCAGCTTAGGCTCGGTCAGCGCGTTGACCTTGATGACGATGCTTGCAGGCTTGCCGGCTTCGGCGTTGGCGGTTTCGCGCGCGATCAGTTCGAGCAGGGACTTCTTCAGGGTGAACGGCGCATGCAGCAGCTTTTTCATGCGCAGCACCTTGCCCATGCCGGTGAGCTGGCTGAACAATTTGTGCACGTCTTCGCACAGCACCTGGTCGGAGGTAAGCAGGCTGTAGTCGGTGTAGAGCCGCGCGTTGCCGGTGTGGTAGTTGCCGGTGCCCAGATGCGCGTAGCGCACCAGCTCGCTACCTTCGCGGCGCTGGATCAGCATCAGCTTGGCATGCGTTTTTACGCCGACCACGCCGTAAATGACCATGGCGCCGGCCTGCTGCAGACGCGAGGCGAGCGTGAGGTTGGACTCCTCGTCGAAGCGCGCGCGCAGCTCGACCACCGCAGTGACCTCTTTGCCCGCGCGCGCCGCGTCGACCAAGGCATCGACGATTTCCGATTTGGCGCCGGTTCGATACAGCGTCTGCTTGATCGCCAGCACCTGCGGATCTTTCGCGGCCTGGCGCAGCAGATCGACCACCGGCGCAAAAGATTCGTACGGATGCAGCAGCAGCACGTCCTGCTTGCCGATGACCTGAAAGAGATCCTCGGTGTGCTTGAGCACCTTGGGCAGGGTCGGCGTAAACGGCGGGTACTGCAGCGTGGGGTAACCGGCCTCGTTGGCGATGCGAAACAACCGCGCCAGATTGACCGGCCCGTTCACCTCATACAGCTCGGACTGCGCCAGGCCGTACTGCTTGAGCAGGTAATCGGTGAGTTCCTTCGGACAGTTGTCGGCCACCTCCAGCCGCACCGCGTCGCCGAAGCGGCGCGAATACAGCTCGCCGCGCAGGGCCAGCGCCAGATCCTCGACGTCCTCAGGATCGAGCGTCAGGTCGGCGTTGCGGGTCAGCCGGAACTGATAGCAGCCGAGTACTTTCATACCGGGAAACAGCTCGTCGACATGCGCGTGAATGATCGACGACAGCAGCACGTACTTGTCGCCGCCGTCGTTGATGGCCTCGGGCACGCGGATCAGCCGCGGCAGCACGCGCGGTGCCGGCACGATGGCCAGACCCGAGTCGCGGCCGAACGCATCGACGCCCTCCAGCCGCACGATAAAGTTGAGGCTCTTGTTGACCAGCAGCGGAAACGGATGGGTGGGGTCGAGGCCGATCGGCGTAACCAGCGGCGCGACCTCTTCGCGGAAATAGCGACGCACCCACAGCTTCTGCTTTTGCGACCACTGCAGGCGGCGCACGATGCGGATGCCCTGCTCGACCAGCGCCGGCAGAATGCGCTCGTTGAGTATCGAATACTGGCGCTCGATCTGCCGATGCGCGATCTCGCTGATCTCGGCCAGCGCATGCCGCGGGGCGATGCCGTCCGGGCCGATCAGTTCATGATCGAGCGCAATCTGGCCTTTCAGACCGGCCACGCGGATCTCGAAAAACTCGTCCATATTGCTGGAAAAGATCAGCAGGAATTTCAGCCGTTCGAGCAGCGGCGTGCGCTCGTCCAGCGCCTGGTCCAGCACGCGGATATTGAACTGCAGCTGCGACAGTTCGCGATGGATATACAGGCGCTTGTCGGTGAGATCGACCGGAACTGGCACCGGAGCGGGAGCCGCAGCCGGCGGCGGCGCCTGCTCAACAACCTCGACGGCGGACGCCGGAACTACCTTTGGCGCAGGTTTCTTGCGGCTGATGCGGGTACTCATCGAATCACGATCCAGGGTCGGCAGAGACAGTCCATCGGCACCCGCCATCGTAGCGCGCCACCGCCCTTGATCGGACGGCCGGCGCGGCGGGTCATAAAGGTGTCAGTCTGCCGTACCGGCGGTTACGACCGCATGACATGGATAAGCTGGCGCTGCCCACAGAGCATCAGATTCACAGCCGGCGTTCATACTTTGTTGAGCATGCTCGACGCCAACGTGTGGCTATAAATGAGCTTCCGAGACTCCCAAGCGGTCTTGCCCCTCGGAGTCGACGGGAAAGACCAACGTGTTTGGGCCTGAATCGTCAATGCGTCGCCGGTGCAGGCCCCTGCACCACCTGCACCAGATGCGACGGCTGCAGGTACTTCTTGAACGCGTCCTGCACCTGCGGTGCGGTAAGGGTCAGATACGACCGCGCGGCGACCATTGGCTCATCCAGCGGCTGGCCCTTGTAGCCCCAATTCACTAGCGAGCTGGCGATCTGATCGACGCTGGAGACACCGAGCGGGATCGAGCGAATTTCAAACTGGCGCGCGTTGACCAGCTCGTCGGGCGTGACCGGAGTGTTTTGCATCGCGGCCAGGTTTTGCCGGATCAAGCCATCGACCGGCGCGACCTTGCTCGGATCGCTGCCGTATTGCACAAAGAAGATCGAGCGCGAGCGATCAAAGCGCATGCCCGACTCGGCGCCGTAGGCGTAGCCGTGCTTCACCCGTACATCGACCATCAGGCGCGAGGCAAAACCGTTGCCGCCCAGCACGTCGTTGCCCAGCTTGAGTGCGAAACGGTCAGGATCGGTCAGATTCACCGCAAGCATCTGGCCCATCAGCACCTGATCCTGTGAGGCGAACGCGTTGTTGACCGCGGTGTATGCCGCCGGATGCAGCGGCACCGGCGCAGGAATCACGTCGGGCTTTGCACCGCTGGCCTTCCATTCGCCGAAGTATTTTTCCACCGTGGCCTTCGCCTGCGCCGGCGTCACGTCACCGACGACCACCAGCGTGGTCAGGTCCGGGCGATAAGTCGCATCGAAGTAGCTTTTGACATCCGGCAGCGTCAGCGCGCTCACCGTGCCGGGAAGCGCCTCGCGCAGGCCTGAATCACCGGCTGGCAGCATGCCCCTGGTCAGCGCATGGAACATCTTGTACTCGGGCGATTCAATCTCGCCGGCCAGGGTGCGCGCCAGCGTGCTGCGCTGCACCTCGAACGCCTCCTGCGGCAGGGCCGGATGCAGCTCGTTGTCGGCCAGCAGCTGCATGCCCTTGTCGAAATCACCGCTGGGCACGGCAAGCTTGAAGTCGCTGCCACCGGCGGCATTGGCAGAGATATCATCCAGCGCCTTGTGGAAGGCATTGCGATCGAGATGCGTCGTGCCGTAATCGAACAACGACGCGAGCAGACGGCCAACGCCCTCCTGCCCTTTGGGCTCCTGCAGGCCGGCGTCGTGATCGACGTGGCCGACCACGGTCACCGTCTTGCTGATGCTTTCCGGCTGCACGATCAGGCGCAGGCCGTTGGGCAACTTCATGTCGGTCGGCGCCAGCGTCCAGTGCGGCATCTGCAGCGTGCCCAGCGCCTTCTCGGCCCACGCCGGCAGCGGCGCGTCGAGCTTGTCGTCGCCACCGAACGATTCGGTGCCGCCGAAGCCGCTGCTGTCCGGCGGCCGCTTGCCGTCCTCACTCGGCGTCAGCACCACGGTGATGCGCTGGTGCGATTTCAGATACTCACGCGCGACCCGGTTGACGTCGTCGACGGTGACGGCGGCGATCAGCTTTTCGGCGGCTTCGGGCGAATCCACGCCCTGCCACGCCAATGCCTGCGACCACGCGCTGGCCAGGGTCACCGCGCTGTTTTTGTTGAATTCGGCCTGGGCCAGTTCGGAGCGCTTGGCCGCATCGACCAGCTCGGACGACACGCCGTCTTTGAGCAACTGCGCCACGACCTCTTCAAGACTGGCCTGGGTCTGTTTGGCATCACCACCCTTGGGGAAGCTGGCCTCGATGGCGCCGATGCCGCCGCGAGTAAACGGCTGCATCTGCGCATCGGCACTGAGCACCTTGCCCTGCGCCGCCAGCTCCGACAGGCTGCTGCGCGCGTTGCCGAGCACGTCCATCAGCACCTGCGCGGCAGCGTAATCGCTGCTCTGCTGCCCGGGCATGCGGTAGAGAAACTGCACCGTACCGGTGCCCTGCGGCGTGCTGCTGCTGATCGTCTGCGGCTTGAACGGCGTCAGCTTGACCGGCACGCGCGCCGGTGTGGCGCGCTGCGGAATCGGATCGAACAGCTGCTGCACCTTGGCCAGCGTGGCCTGCGGGTCGACGTCGCCGACGATCACGAAGATCGCGTTGTTCGGCACGTACCAGTCGTTGTGGAACTGCTTGAGCACGGCGGACGTGGTCTTGTCGAACGTCGGCCGCGTGCCCAGCGGATCGGCCTCGTAGCCGGTGCCGGCGAACAGCGCGCTCTCGGCTTTTTCGAAGGCCAGAAAACCCGGATCGGAAATGTCGCGCGACACCTCCTGTTCGATCGCGCCCTTTTCCAGACCCCAGTCCTTGTCGCTGACCAGCAGACCCTGCATGCGGGTGGCCTCGATATGCAGCAAAACGTCGAGATACGCCGACGGTGCGACAAAGTAGTACTGCGTCGCGTCGTTGGTGGTGAAGGCGTTGTTGTCGCCGCCCATCTTGCCGGTCATCTCGTTCAACTGCGCGCCGGTCATGCCTGTGCTGTCGCGAAACATCATGTGTTCCAGCGCGTGTGCGGTGCCGGGGTAGCCCTTCGGCGTCTCGTAGCCACCGGCCAGGTAGGTGATCTGCGTGGTCACCATCGGCGCCAGCGTGTCGCGCACGATCACCACGCGCAGGCCGTTCTTCAGCGTGGCGCGCGTGACCTTGCCCGCCTCGCTGGAGGTTGCCGGCACAGCGCGCTCAGCCGCATGCGCCACGCCACCCAGCAAACCGATACCCAGCAGCACGCTCCATGTCAGGGGTTTGAGCTTGTTCAACGTCATGCCTGTAGTTCCTTGTGGTTTGCCGGTGGCGATGTGCTGATAGCGAATCGCACACGTTCATTTGAGGAGGCCAATACGGGAGTCTGAGCGCGTCGCGCTGATGATCCGTGTGCCAGAAGACATGTTGGCACGGTGTGCTTACCCACGAGTGAAGTCATTCGGCCACTAGCTGTGGCGAGCGCCGATAATCAGCGGCTCGGGCTCCAGCTGTACGCCGAAGCTGGCCAGTACACCCGCCATCACCTGCTGCGCCAGCGCCCACAGCTGCTCGCCGCTGGCCTTGCCGTGGTTGACCAGCACCAGCGCATGGCGATTGGAAATGCCCGCGTCACCTTCGCGCACGCCCTTGAAGCCGGCGGCCTCGATCAGCCAGCCTGCGGAAAGTTTGCTCTGCCCCTCACCCGCCGGCCAGGCCACCAGACCCGGGTGTTCGCGCACGAGCGCTTCGGCCAGCGCGCGATCGACGATGGGATTCTTGAAAAAACTGCCCGCGTTGCCGATCACTTCCGGATCGGGCAGTTTTTTCGTGCGCAGGTGCACCACCGCTTCCGCCACGTGGAACGGCGCAGGCTTTTCCACGCCCATGCGTTGCAGCTCATCCTGGATGCCGGCGTAATCCGTACGCAGTTCGCGCCGGCGCGGCAGCAGAAAGCGCACCGCCGTGACGATGTAGCGACCAGGCTCGCGCTTGAACAGCGAGTCGCGATAGGCGAACGCGCAAGACGCGTGATCCAGCGTGACCACGCATTGCTCGCGCGTATCCCACGCTTCGACGCTCTCGACGAACTCGGCCACTTCGCAACCGTAGGCACCGATGTTCTGAATCGGCGCGGCGCCGACGGTGCCGGGAATCAGGATCAGGTTTTCCATGCCGGCAAAACCCTGGCCCAGGGTCCAGCGCACGAAGTCATCCCAGCGTTCGCCGGCCGCGACGGCGATGCGTGCGGTTTCGCCATCGCTCTCCACTTGCACGCCGCTTGTGGCAAGCGTCTCAACGTGGACGCCATTTGTGGCAAGCGTCTCAACATGCACGCCACTTGTGGCAAGCTTCTCAACGTGGACGCCACGGGTGGCCATCACCAGTACGGTGCCGTCGAAGTCGCCGGTGAACAGCACGTTGCTGCCCTCGCCCAGCACCAGCAGCGGACGCCCGCGAACGGCTGGGAACTGCAGAAGCTCGGGAAGTTTGGTGGCGTCGCGAATTTCCGCCAGCAGACTGGCCTTTGCCGCCACGCGCATGGTGTTGCGCGTCGCCAGCGAGGCGTTTTCTATCAACGTGTAGCCACCCATGTCGGTGCCTCGCGACGACATGTTCATGCGCTCAACCGGCATGTGAATCTTCCCGCTGTCGACGCAACTCGTCGACGCATTCGTTGACCAGCTGCGGACCGCGATAGATCAAGCCGGAGTAGATCTGCACCAGCGCCGCCCCGGCCCCGATTTTCTCCGCGGCATCGCTGCCATCGAGAATGCCGCCGACGCCGATCAGCGGAATGCGCCCCTGCACGCGGCGGCTCATACCGGCCAGCACCGCCGTGGCGCGATCGAACAGCGGCTTACCGGAAAGGCCGCCCGTCTCGCTGCACTGCGGATCGTCGGCCACCGAGGCGTGATCGATGGTGGTGTTGGTACAGATGACACCGTCGATGCCGGTATCGAGCAGCACCTCGGCGATCGCATCGAGCTCGATTTCACTGAGGTCGGGCGCAATCTTCAGCAGCATGGGCGTGCGCTTGCCCTGCTGCGAGCCGAGCTGCTCCTGCGCCTCGCGCAACGTGGTGATGAAGCGGCGCAGCGTGGCCTCTTCCTGCAGATCGCGTAGGCCCTGCGTGTTCGGCGAAGAGATATTCACCGTGATGTAGCTGGCGTGTTCGTGCACGCGGCGCAGGCCAATCAGATAATCGTCGACCGCACGCTCGTTCGGCGTGTCCTTGTTCTTGCCGATATTGATGCCGAGCACGCCGCGATAGGCCGCCTTTTGCACATTGCGCACCAGCGCCTCGACGCCACCGTTGTTGAAGCCGAGCCGGTTGATGATCGCCTCGTGCCCGGCCAGTCGAAACATGCGCGGCTTGGCGTTGCCCGGCTGCGGCAGCGGCGTGACCGTACCCACTTCGATAAAACCGAAGCCCAGCGCGGCCAGCGCATCGAGATGGTCGGCGTTCTTGTCCAGCCCCGCGGCCAGGCCGACCGGATTGGGGAAGGTGATGCCGAACGCCGTGGTCGGCAGATCCACCGGCGGCCTGGCCAGCCAGTGCGCGAAGCCGCTGCGCTGGGCCACGCCCAGACCGTAGAGCGTGAGGCCGTGCGCCATTTCAGGGTCGAGTTTGAACAACAGCGGCCGCAGGAAATCGTACATGCTCAGACCAAGTGACCCGCAAAGATGCGGGTGTCGTAATCGAAGCTTATCGTGCCGTGCTCGGCGCAGGCATCAAACAATTCGCGCAACGCTTTCAGCATCGGTGCGTGTTGGGGATGCGTTTCCTTCGGCGCGTACGACGACGACATCAAGCGGCCGCGCAGCGCCTCAAAATCGAGCCGCTGGCCATGGTCGAAACGCGCGCTGCCGACAAAGCCCGTACCGAACCACGCGCGCATGCGCGCGTCGTCGGCGTAGCGCTCGGCCACGCTGGTGTAATCGGTGCCGTACGTCTGCAGCAGCTGTTCGTAGCCTTCGAGAAACGGCGTACCGATGAGCCGACGCGAGTTCCACCAGATCGCCGCCAGCCCACCGGGCCGCAGAATGCGCGCAAACTCGCGCCGCGTTGCCTCTTCGTCGAACCAGTGAAACGCCTGCGCCACGGTGACCAGATCGACGCTGGCATCATCCAGTTCAGTCGCGTCGGCGCGGCCGTCCACCGTGCTGAATCGTGATTCGCCGGCCAACCACTTTTCAGCCGCCTCGCGCATCGGCGCATTCGGTTCAACGGCGATCACCCGATAACCCGCATCCAGCAGCATCTTCGACGAGATGCCGGTACCGGCGCCGATATCGGCCACAAGCCAGTCGGTGCTGACGCCGTGCTCGTTTTTCAGCCACGCGACCAGGGCCGCGGGGTAGTCGGGGCGATAGCGCACATAGTCATCAACGCGATCGCTGAAACGCGCGGTGGATTGCAGTGAGGTCATTTCTTCAACTCCGCTATGGCTTCTGTGGCTTCGTTCAACCGTTGAGCAGCTGGCCGCCATCGACCACCAGCGTATGCCCGGTGATCCAGCCGGCGTAGGGCGATGCTAGAAACAGTGCGGCGTGCGCTACTTCTTCCGGCGTGCCGAAGCGGCCAAAAGGAATTTTCGCCAGCGTGGCGCGATAGGCGTCGGGCGATTCTTTGCTGCGCTGCTCCCACAGACCGCCCGCGAATTCGATTGAACCGGGTGCGATCGCGTTGACCCGAATGCCGTCTTTCGCCAGCGCCAACGCCTGCGAACCGGTGTACTGGGTCAGCGCCGCCTTCACCGCCGCGTACGGCGCGCCGGCGCCGCGCGGACGCAACGCGGCGATCGACGTGGTGTTCAAAATGCATGCACGTGACGATGCCTGTAAAAAAGGCAATGCCACGCGGGAGGCACGCACGGCGGCGAGCAAATCCACGCTGATGCCGGCGCTCCAGCTTTCCTCGTCGTCACCAAAGCCAAAGCCGGTGCCGTTATTGATCAGCACGTCGATACCACCCAGTGCCTCGGCCGCGCCACGAATATAGCCGTCTATATCGTCGATCTCGGCAAGATCGCAGCGCTGTGCGTGCGTGGCTCCGCCAAACGCCGCCATTGCTTTACGGGTTTCTTCCAGCGCATCCGCACCGCGCGCGCAGATCGATACCGACGCGCCTGCCGCTGCAAAAGCCAGCGCCATGCTGCGACCGATGCCGCGACTGCCGCCGGCAATCACGACGCGGTACCCGTGAAAATCAAACGGGCCGGGCCGGGAGAACGCGCTCATGTCGATCAATGCCAGAACGCGCCAAAGCCCAGAAATAAAATACCGAATAACACCAGCAAGCCAAGCACGGCCAAGGCCAGATGCACGTAGCCGAGCACCAGCCCGGCGAGAGCCATGCCGCTGCCTTCAATCACCGTGCCCACCGGCGCACGACGTATTTCGCTGCGCGCCATATGTCCGCAGACCACGGCCACGATCGCGCCAAGGAAAGGCAAGATCAGCCAGGTGAGGATGCCGAACACCAGGCTGACGATGGCCAGCGTGCTGGTCGAAGTGGTCGCCTGGTAGGAAGGTTGATAGCTCATCGGTTCGCTCACGCGTGCAGGGTGGGAACAAAGCCTTCGTGATCGAAAGGCGGATGACGCATCATCCGCTTTTCGTCAGCACCATAAAAGGTTGAACGATTACAGATCGAACTTGATCCCTTGCGCCAGCGGCAGCGAGTCGGAGTAGTTGATGGTATTGGTCTGCCGGCGCATGTAGACCTTCCACGCGTCCGAGCCGGATTCGCGGCCGCCGCCGGTTTCCTTTTCACCGCCGAACGCGCCGCCGATCTCCGCACCGGAGGTGCCGATATTGACGTTGGCGATGCCGCAATCCGAGCCCGCCGCCGACAGAAACTGCTCGGCCGCGCGAAGGTTGTTGGTGAACACTGACGAGGACAGGCCCTGCGGCACGTCGTTCTGCATGTCGATGGCTTCGTCGAGCGTGGTGAACGGCATCACGTAGAGGATCGGCGCGAAGGTCTCCGTCTGCACGACTTCGTGCGAATTGGCGATGCCGGTGATGATGGTCGGCAGCACAAAGTTGCCCTTGCGCTCGGTCAAAGCCTTGCCGCCCGTGAGCACCTTGCCGCCGGCCGCCTTGGCCTTTTCAACCGCTGCGAGAAAAGCCTGCACGGCTTCGGGGCTGTTGAGCGGGCCCATCAGCGTGGTGGCTAGCGTGGGATCGCCGATCTTGCCTTCGACTTGGCCGTAAGCCTTGACTAGGGTATCGACCACGCTGTCGTGGATCGAGTGGTGCACAAACAGCCGGCGCGTGGTGGTGCACCGCTGGCCGGCGGTGCCAACGGCGCCGAACACGATGCCAGGAATCGCCAGCTTCAGGTCAGCGGTTTCGTCGAGGATGATGGCGTTGTTGCCGCCCAGCTCCAGCAGCGAGCGGCCCATGCGGTGCGCCACGCGCTCGCCGACCATGCGGCCGACCTTGGTCGAACCGGTGAAGCTGATCAGCGGGATGCGCTTGTCGTCGACGAACGCCTGCGACAGCTCGGTGCCGGCATCGTTGAAAAGGAAGAACAGGTCCGGGAAGCCGCCAGCTTTTACTGCCTCGTTGCAGATCTTGATCGTTGCGATCGCCGACAGCGGCGTCTTCGGCGACGGCTTCCAGATGCTGATGTCGCCGGCGATCGCGGCGAGCATGGCGTTCCACGCCCACACCGCGACCGGGAAATTGAACGCGCTGATGATGCCGACCAGGCCCAGCGGATGGTACTGGTCGTACATGCGATGGCCCGGGCGCTCCGAGTGCATGGTGGCCCCGTACATCATGCGGCTCTGGCCCACGGCAAAGTCGGCGATGTCGATCATCTCCTGCACTTCGCCATCGCCCTCGGGCTTGATCTTGCCCATCTCGAAGGCGACCAGCGAACCGAGCGCGTCTTTGTGCTTGCGCAGCGCTTCGCCGCACAGCCGCACCGCTTCGCCGCGCAACGGCGCCGGCGTGGTGCGCCAGACCTTGAACGCGGCTTGCGCGCGCTCGACGATCATGGCGTACTCCGCCGCGCTGGTTGCGTGCACCGTGGCAATCACCTCACCCGTCGCCGGATTCACCGGTTGCAGCGCGCCGGCGTCGGTAGTCTTCGACCACTCGCCCTGACCAAGATACGTGCCGGACTGAGCGTCAGCGAGATCGAGCGCCTTGAGGATTGCGTGGGACATGGTGGACTCCGGGGACGGGGCACCTCGCGGCGCCTTCAATTGACAGGATTCAGCCAGCCATTCTAGCAGGCACCGGCTTCTTCGGCCGGCTCTTCGGTACTCCTTAAGAGCAGCTCAGCGCGTCGTGCTATAGCCCGGCCGCTGCTTGAGCGGCAAACATGGCTGAACCGCCGCACCTGCCGTTCGACGTTTGGGTTTTAGCTAACAGCGACGCCGGAGGCTTTGACGGACGTCAAGAAAATTCCGTTCAACAAATCCGCCGATGCCGTTTTAAAGCTTGCAAGCTTCGTTTACTTCGATGCTAGTTTCAGCCTTCGTAAAACGGATAACTCAGGTAAGCCAGCATCTTCATCTCACGGCGGCCGCGGGTCACGGTATCCAGTATCAGACCGGTCACGAAACTGAGCACGCCCAGCAGCATGACACCGGTCGCCAGTATCGCCGTTGGAAAGCGCGGTACCAGGCCGGTCTGCAGGTACTCATTTATCAACGGAATTCCCAAGGCAATAGAACCGGCAACGAACACCGTGCCTATCAGCGAGAAAAAAGCCATCGGGCGCTCGTGCTTGAACAACTGGCAGATCAGCCACAGTATGCGAACACCGTCGCTGTACGTGTTGAGCTTGCTTGCGGAGCCCTTGGGGCGCCCGCGGTATTCACCCTCAAGATGTCCCATCGGCATCTGCAGTTCCAGCGCATGCACGGTCAGCTCTGTCTCAATACCAAAACCAATTGAACTTGAAGGAAAGGATTTTACGAAACGTCGTGAAAAAACCTTGTATCCCGACAGCATGTCCTGGGCACGGTCTCCAAAAATTCTACGTACCGCGCCTGTCAGCATGACGTTGCCTAGCCGATGGCCTGCGCGATAGGCGTCATCCACCTTGTCCTTGCGAATTGCGTTGACAAGATCGCACTGCGTGGTGAGCGCAAGAGACATCAATCGAGGAGCCAACGCCGCGTCATAGGTGTGGTCGCCGTCGACCATGATGTAAAAATCCGCTTCTATATCTCTGAACATCCGTCGCACCACGGCTCCCTTGCCCTGTTGCGATTCTTTGCGGACGATGGCTCCAGCCTCAGTTGCCACCTTTGCCGTACCGTCGTCCGAGTTATTGTCATATACATAGACAAAGGCATCGGGAAGCGAAGCCTTGAAGTCGGTAACCACACGGGAGATCGCGACCGACTCGTTGTAGCAGGGGATCAATACGGCAACTTTCGGTTGATTCATGGCCCAGGCTCTGATCCAAATTCAGGGTGCCATAGTAAGTGGGATCGTTTCATAGAAGAACGCGTCCAGTTTTTCGTCTCGGTTAAAGCCGGGCCCCGCCATAAATCAAAATCGCTTCAACGCCTGATCCATGCGAAAATCCCGCCGCTGCCCTCGTAGCTCAGTTGGATAGAGCGGCCCCCTCCTAAGGGGCAGGTCGGACGTTCGAATCGTCTCGAGGGCACCATTTGTTCTGCACAAAAGCCGGCGTTGCCGGTTTTCGTGTTTCTGAGCGCTGCAAATCGCGAATGGCGCCGACTCAGGAGCTACACGAGAGCATCGAGCAGCCGGCTTTTTGCCGCGCCCAGTCGGGGCGCCTTTGTGCATAGCGTTCGCGGCCGGGCTGGTCGTCGTAAGGGTGACGCATCACGTCGAGCATTTCGTCGATGCCGCTGTTATCGCCCTGCTCGGCGAGATCAATCGCCTGCTGTGCCAGATAGTTGCGCAAAACGTAGCGCGGGTTGGCGGCGTTCATGCCGGTGCGACGCTGCTCGGCAGACTGCGGATCATCGGCGAGCCGCGCGACGTATTTCGCAAGCCATTCGTTGAAGTCCGAGGTCGCAGCGAGCTTTTTGGATTCGTCGTAGAACGCGTCATCGAACACAGCAAGCGTCGGCGCGTTCGCGTCGAGATCGGCCAGCGCGCGGAACCACAGCGTCATGTCGACCTCGGCCTCCTGCATCAGCGACTGCAGCGACTGCATCAGCGCCACATCATCATCGCGGCATTCGAGAAGGCCAAGTTTCGCGGCGATGTTGCGGCGATCGGCGGCGGCAAACGTGATGCCGTAATGGTCGAGTCCGGCCTGCAACGCCTCGGTGCCGGCAAACAGCGGCGCCAGCGCGCCGGCCAGCCGGCTCAGATTCCACCAAGCCACGTTCGGCTGCTGGCCGAAACGATAGCGGCGGCGATGCGCGTCGGTGGTATTGGGTGTCCAGTCGGCGTCGAAATTGTCGACCCAGCCATACGGACCGTAGTCGATGGTGAGGCCGAGTATCGACAGGTTGTCGGTGTTCATCACACCGTGCACAAAACCCACCCGCATCCAGTGCGCGATCATTAGTGCGGTGCGTTCGCACACGGTCGCAAACCATTCGGCGTAGAGCGCTTCTCCCTCGCCTTTCAGCGCGGGGAAATCGCGCCGGATGGTGAAGTCGACCAGCTGTTTGAGCAACGCCATATCGCCGCGCGAGGCCGGCAGTTCGAAGTTGCCGAAACGGATAAACGACGGCGCCACGCGGCAGACGATGGCGCCGCGCTCGGGCGCAGCGTTGCCGTCGTAGAACATGTCGCGCACCACCTGTTCGCCGGTGTCCACCAGACTCAGCGCGCGCGTGGTCGGTACGCCGAGATGATGCATCGCCTCGCTGCACAAAAACTCGCGTACCGACGAACGCAGCACGGCGCGTCCGTCCGCACCGCGCGAATAAGGCGTCGGTCCTGCGCCCTTGAGCTGCAGCTCCCAGCGCTGGCCGGCGGCATTGATCGTTTCGCCCAGCGAAATGGCGCGGCCATCGCCCAGCTGGCCGGCCCAGTTGCCAAACTGGTGCCCGCCGTAGTTGGCGGCGTACGGCTGCATGCCCTCCATCAACGCGTTGCCGCCAAAGACCTGGGCAAATGAGGGAGAAGCCACGTCATCGACGCTGAATCCGAGGGTATGCGCCATTTCCCGCGACCACGCCAGCACACGCGGCGCGCTTACCGGCGAGGGTTCAATGCGCGAAAACAACGCGCCTTCCACCTGCCGCCGCCGCGTACCCTGCTCCGGATCACCGGGCAGCTCACGAATAAAAGCGTTGTCGAAAGTCGGCTGATGCATGCGGCGCTCGTCCGGATGGTCAAAGCCATGATATGGGGACTCCGGCAGACATCGCCAATGAGGCGAGCGGGCACAGCCGCTATAGTCACGCTTTGAATCTTTCTGCGCACGCCATGACTGACGCCATCAGCCCCTTTATCACCGCCGATCTGCAGCCTGAGGATATGCCTTATATCGACGGCACGCGACGCTGGGTCGAGCGCGCGGTGGTTGGTCTGAACCTGTGCCCGTTCGCGCGCGCGCCGATGATCCAGCAGAAAATTCGCTACGTCGTGAGCCAGGCGCGCGATACCGAGGCGCTGCTCGACGATCTGCTGGGTGAACTGCAGAGTCTCAATGCAATATCCGCCAGCGAGTGCGAAACCACGCTGTTGATTCACCCGCACGTGCTGGCCGACTTTCTCGACTACAACGATTTTCTCGACAGCGCCGATGCCGCGGTGGAAACGTTGGGGCTGGAAGGCGAGCTGCAGGTGGCGAGCTTCCATCCCCATTACCAGTTTGCCGAAAGCGCGCCGAACGATATCGAGAATTTCAGCAATCGCTCGCCCTGGCCGACACTGCACTTGTTGCGCGAAGCGAGTGTCGAGCGTGCGATGGAGTCGATGACCGATACCGACGCCATTTACCGGCGCAATATGGATACGCTGCAGCGTCTCGGCACCGAGGGCTGGCAGGCGCTGTGGCGCGATATAGACGCGTAACGACAGCGCGCCCGACCGCAACGGTTCATATGCTCTGCAGGCGATGCTGTCATGCTGACGCGTGAAAAACATCCCCGATCCGTACGCGGAAAGCATCGACCCCAGCATCCGCTGCACGTCATGCGAAGCAATTTGCTGCCGCCTCACCGTCGTGCTTATGCCGGAAGATCACGTGCCCGAATGGCTGATCGATCGCGATGCACACGGCATGGAAACGCTGGCCAAGGGTGAGGACGGCTGGTGCGCCGCCGTCGATCCCAATACGTCACGCTGCACCATCTACGAGGACAGGCCGTCGATCTGCCGCAAATATGCGATGGGCAGCCCGAGCTGCCAGGACGAACGGCGCAAGTGGTATGGCGAGTCGATTCCGACGGCCGTCCATCTGATCTAGCGAACACACGTTTTCCAGCCACGGCGTCCCCCGAAAGCAGTTCAGCCGTTTTCAAAAATCTTTGCGACGTCGCCGGCTTCCAGCAGCCGCCACTCGCCAAGCGGCAAATCGCCCGCGGTGAGCGTGCCCACTGAAATGCGTTTCAGGGTTTCGACGTGATTGCCTGCCGCCGCGAACATCCGCCGCGCCTGGTGGTAGCGACCCTCGGTAACGGTGAGGCGCGCGTGACGCGGTCCCAGCACTTCCAGCGATGCGGGCGCCAGCGGCTCCTTTTCGGATTCCAGCATCAGCGTGCCGCTGGCGAACAAGTCGCCCTCGTCACCGTTCAAATCCTGCGCCAGTGTGGCCTCGTAGACCTTGGCCACCTGTGCCCTCGGCGAAATGATCCGGTGCAGCAGCGCGCCATCGTCGGTAAACAGCAGCAGACCGCTGGTGTCGCGGTCGAGCCGGCCCACGCTGGACAAGGCCGGGGTACGCACGCTATAGCGCGGCGGCAGCAGGTCATACACCACGCGGCCGGGGTCCTTGCGCGAACACGTCACGCCCAGCGGTTTATTCATCATCAGCACCATGCCGACCGGTGGATCGATCGGCTCATCGTCGATGCGAATGGTCTCGTGTTCGACTACGTCGTCGGCATACAGCACTTCGCCATCCCGATCGGTAATGCGTCCGGCGCGGAACATCTGCGAGACGTCCTTGCGGCTGCCGTAACCCAGATTCGCAATCAGCTTGACCAGTTTCATCCACGTATTCCTCGAGCTTCAATGACCTTGAAACCATCCTGCACCGTCACCGTGCGCACGTCACGAAAGCGCTTCGCCAGTAACGTCTCGTAAGGCAGATGCCGGTTTGCCACCAGCCACAGGCGACCGTCCGGTCGAAGACCATCCGCCGCGCTGTTGATGAAAGCCTGCCCGAGCGCCGGCAGATCGGCGCGGCCCTGATGGAACGGCGGGTTGCTGACAATGACGTCGTATTTTTGCAGCAGGCCACGGGTGACATCGTGCCAGTGAATAGCCGTCGTCAGTTCACGGCCAGTAGCCGCGCGCGCGCGTTCAAGATTCATCCTGGCTGGCTCCAGCGCGCGCGCTTCGGCTTCATAAAGATCGATTGCCGTCACGCCCGGGCAGCGCGCGATCACCTGCGTGGAAAGATAACCGTAGCCAGCGCCCAGATCGGCGATGTGACCGCACAGATCTTCCGGCAAATGGACGGCCAAAAGCGCCGACGCACGGTCGATACGATCCCACGCGAACAAGCCCGGCCGGCTGATATAGCCGTCCGTGGTTTCACGCGGCGCGTCCAGCATCAGCCACTCGTCCAGCAGCGCATGATTGATATCCTCCGCGTGCGGCGCGCTCCAGAAAACCCGGCACTTGTGTTTCGACAGGTGCTGCACGGTACCGGCCAACAGGGAAAGATCAGCCTGCCCCGACTTCGCCCCCTCGATATTCGGCATGCTCGCCAGAACGATGCCGCCAGGTGCGAGGTGACGAAGCGCGCGGGCAAATAGCGCGCGCGCCTCCTCGCGTTGACGCGTTGGCAACAGCATCACCAGAGGAAACAGCTCGTCCTCACCCGGCTCACCCACGCTGAATCCGTTGCGACCGAGTTCATCGGCAAACGGCAAAAAGCTCTGCGCACACCGCCAGCTTTTCGACGCCATTTCACGCAGGCGTACGCCGACGCGCGCGCGCAAAAAGAGCACGCGGCCGTCCGCCGGCAGCTGCAACTCCCGGCTGTCAAAAGGAACAAAAAGGGCATTCAGCGCCGCATGGGGCGGCGCCGCAAAAACACCGGCGGCGGTCAAGTCAATTCTTCAGCGGTAAACGGGATAGCCATTGTACCGGGCTTGCCTGCCACGGCCCGGTTCGCCGAGTGTGTTGTGGATGTTTGAAGGCGAACCTTCAGCTCAAGGCTTCGCCGCAGCGGTCGAAGCCGAGGCCGGCAATTCGTCCATCATCTGCTTGGCGAGCGGCTGGTAGCCACCATCAAAATGGTGGTCGCCCTTCTTGGGATGCACTACCACCCACTTCGGCAAGGCCGGCTCGTCGCACACCGTGTCGTCCGCCTCGTCAAGCCCGTAATAGCAGATCACCGGCGGCTGGTTGTCGAGCGCCTGCAGCGGCGGCATGGCGTCGTATTCCTTGATCGGGTTGATGCGCTCCATCACCGACTTGAGGTGATCCTGCAGCCAGCCCTGCTTGATCATGTAGCCCTGCAGCTCGATCTCGAAATTGACCTCCCGGCTGGGTGCCAGCAGCACCAGCTGGGTAATGCGTGCACGGTTGGCCGGGCTGAGCTTGTTGATCAGCGTGGGCAGCAGATCGGCGCCGAAGGAGTAGCCGATCAGCCAGATGCGCGGCTTGTTCCATGCCGTGGCGTACTTCGTCATCAGCGCATCGAGTTCAGCCGCCGATTCATCGGCGGTGCGGTTGCGCCAGTAGTACTTGAACGTGTTGATGCCCAGCACGGGGATGCCGCGATCGATAAAGGCAATGCCGAGTCGGCGATCCAGGTCGGCCCAGCCGCCGTCGCCGGAATAGATGATCGCCATGACGTCGCTCTTGCCCGCCGGCGGCGCCGAGCTGAAGCTGCTCACCTGCATCGGCACGCTGACACTTTCAAGGCTGGTGCGGGCAAACGGCTGCCAGATCAGCAGCACGACGGCCACGACCACGATCACGGCTGCCAGGACAACGAGCTTCTTGCGTTTCATCGACGTACGACACCCGTAAGGCCGCCAGCGATCAGGCTGGCAACGTTGGTCAGAATCATGGGCAAGGCGATGCCGCCGGGCACCGCCATATAGCGCGGCTCCCACTCCGGATCGAACTTGTCCTTGTAACGCTGCAGCCCGCGGAAATTGTAGAAGCGCTCACCGCGCCCAAAGACCATGGCGCCGAATCGGTTCCACAGCGGCGCCTGCCGCCGGTTCTGCAGGCCGGCCAGCGGCGCCATGCCGAGGTTGAACCAGCGATAGCCTTCGCCCTTCGCCCACTGCATCAGTTCAACAAACAGATAATCCATGATGCCGGCCGGGCCATCCGGCAGAAAGCGCATCAAATCGACGGACGCCTCTTCGTGCGTTTCGTTGAGGAACAGGTTGGCAAACGCCACCAGCCTGTCGTTGTGCCAGACCAACGCCATCGGCGTGCGCACCAGGTAGCGCGGGTCGAACGCGCCCAGCGAAAAACGCTTCTCGCGCCCACGCTTGTCGCCCATCCAGGCGTCGGAGATCGCCTTGATCTGCGGCATCAACGCCGCCACCGATTCGGCCGGCACGATCTCCAGCCGCAGGCCTTCGCGCGCCAGCTTGTTGACCGTATTGCGCAGCACCTTTTTCGATTTGCCATCGAGGTTGAAGCCGTCCAGACGCACGCGCGCTTCTTCACCGATCTTCAAAAGATTCATGCCGACTTCAAGATAAAGATCCAGATCGGCCGGACTGACCTGATAGAACACCGGCCAGCCGCCGCCGCGCTCGCACTGCTCGAGAAACATCCAGACCAGCTCGCGCCGTGCATCCTCATCCGCGCCCACCGGGTCGCCCATGGTGACCCAGCTGCGACCGGCGATGTCGTACATCACGAAGGCCTTGTGCGCGGCATCGAACAGCAGGGTCTTGTCACCCATCAAGGCCAGATGCGCCTGCGCCGACGGAAACTGCTTGATCAGCGGCAGCGCCTGCGCCAGCTCCGCTTCGGTTGGCGGCTCGCGATGCAGCTTCAACGGCTTGATCAGGCTGGCCAGCGCAAACAGCATGCCGGCCGCCGCTGCCGCGACCAGCGCACGCAGGGCGCGCGGCGCGCCGCCCTCATGGAAGCTGAATTCCCACCACAAGCTGTTGCTGTAATCGACGTGCTTGAAGCTGAAAAGCACCAGCCATACCGCGCAGCCGAGCACCGCGAGAATCGCCAGAATCCAGCCCAGTGAAAAGGTGGTGCTGAACAGCGACGCGCGCCGGTAAAAAAGGTGATGCGCCGGCGCCAGCGCCATTGCCAGCAAGGTCAGCAACGTCGCCTCTTCGTAATCGATGCCCTTGAGCAGCGAGAAGATCGCGCCGGCTACCAGCAGGATCAGCGTCAGCACATACGCGGCATCGAGCCGACGTTGCAGCCCACGCGCCAATATCAGCAGCAGCATGCCGATCACGCTGGCCAGCAGATGCGACACTTCCAGAACCGACAGCGGCAGCACCGAGCGCAGCATCTCCATGCGGTTGGGCAGCGCGCGCGTGGCACCGGAAAACAGCAAGACGGCGCCAGAAACCAGGGTCAGTCCGGCGAAGAACGACGGTAGCAGCGCGGTGAACCACGGCGACAGCAGCGACTTTTGCCGAATGCCGCGCGCCTCACGCTGCAGCACCAACACGATGGCGCCGCACAGCGGCAGCAGGTAGTAGATCACCCGGAACGCCACCAGCGCGCCTAGGATGGGTGCCGTCAGCGCCTCGTTACCGGTGGCGCCGAAGCCGGCCAGCATGATCGTTTCGAACACGCCCAGGCCGCCGGGCACATGGCTGATCAGACCGGCGATCTGGGCAATCACGAAGATCGCCAAAAAGTGCCCGAAGCCGTTGTTGAGCTGATCCGGCATCAGGATGTAGAGCACCGCCGCGGCCAGACCCCAGTCAAACGCACCGATCAGGATCTGCCGAAACCCGGTTCCGACGGAGGGCATGTTGATGCGCAGGCTGAAAATGCGCAGCGGCCGACGAAGCAGGCCGCCCGCCAGCCACAGCACCGGCACAAGGGTCAGTGCCAACGCAATCGGAATACGCAGCTGCGCCATGACCCGCAGCGGGGCCAGCTGAAAATCCAGCGGCAGCGGAATGCACAGCAGGGTCACGCCGGTCAGCGCGAGCAGGCCGAGCCAGAAGCTGGCGGTGCAGAAAAGGACAATCCTGGCCACCTCGGCGGTGGTCAGTCCGTTCTGTATATAGAACCGGTAACGGATCGAGCCGGACACCAGCAGCGCCATGCCCACCGCATTGCTGAATGCGTAGCTGATGAAGGAAATCAGTGTAACCCTTCGCCACGGCAGCTTGTGGCCAATCGATACCAGCGCGTAGCGGTCGTACAGCGTCATCACGCCATAGCCCAGCGCGGTAAACGCGGCAGCCAGCAGCAGGCGCGAACGCGACAGGCGGTTCACATACTTGCGTACCTGATGGTAATCCACCTCTCTGGCCAGCAGGTGCAATGCCCACAGCGCCAGGCACAGCATTGCCACCGAAAACAATGGACCGGCAAATCGGCGCAACACGACCATGCGCTGGCTCGGCGCTGTCAGAACCTGCACTGCGCTCGCGTCCTGTCCGGCCTGTTGCTGCTGCACGTCTTGTGGCGGCGTGTCTTTTGGCTTTAGGCCCGGCTGCTTCACGCGTCGACGAACTCCCTCTTCAGACTGCTTAGTGTAAAGCCTGAACTATTTCAGGTCGTGAATAAGCTGTTGGCGATGTATAGCGGTCGCAGACGCGCGCTAGGCGAGCGCCGACTTCCGTCCCAGCTTCGCCACCCACACGTACAAGGCCAGATTGACCAGCACAAAGGCCAGCCCGCCGATCCAGATCGCCGCCGTATCGAAGCTCTCGCCGACCAGACCCAGCGGCGACGACTTGCCGGAAAACACCACGATCGCCGCAATGATCACGCCGATGATGCTCTCGCCCACGATCATGCCCGAGGCCAGCAGCACGCCGAGCTGCTTGGTGGCTTCGGGCTTGGCGGTGCGGTCCGCGCGACGGTCGAAATACCAGCCGACCACGGCGCCTACCACGATCATCAAGGTGGTCGAGGTCGGCAGATAAATACCCAGGCCCACCGCCAGCGGCGGCAGCGAAGCCGACTTGCTGAAGCGGCCGAGCAGCGCGTCGACGATGATCAACACCACACCAATAATCGCGCCCAAACCGATCAGGCTCCAGTCGATATTGCCCTGGATCACGCCCTGCGCCAGCGCCGAAATCAGGCCGGCCTGCGGCGCCGGCAACGCGACCGCGGGATCGACACCGGCCATGCCGGCAAACCCGTACGCCTTGTTCAACAGGTCAAGCACCGGCGGAATCACCGCGGCGCCAACCAGCACGCCGATCACCAGCGCCACCTGCTGCTTCCACGGCGTGGCATCGACGAGCTGGCCGGTTTTCAGATCCTGCAGATTGTTGTTGGCAATCGTCGCAACGGAAAACACCACCGAGGTGATGAACAACGCGAACGCGACCATGCCCTTGCCGGCACTGACCGCCTCCTGCGACTGCACCGCAACCACCAGCAGCAGAGCCGCAATGATCACCACCAGAATGCCGACACCGGACAGCGGACTATTCGAAGAGCCAATCAGGCCGGCCATATAGCCGCACACGGCCGACACCAGAAAACCCATGATCACCACGAAGACAAGGCCACCGACAACCAGCAGCCACAGGTGCGAACCGAGCCCTGCGCTGTTGGCGAAGCTTCCCAGCAGCCAGGCGATGGGCAGCAGGCAGATCAGGCTGATCAAACCAACAATGCCGATCGGCATGTCCTGCTCGGTGCGCGGCAGCAAAGCGCCCTGCCCGGACTTGCGCACGCGCGAGGCGGCCATCGCCGAGCTGAGGCCGCTGATCACCGGTTTGACCAGCTTGGCCAGCGTCCAGATCGCCGCCACGCCGATGGTGCCAGCGCCGAGAAAACGCACCTTGTGGCTCCATGCGGCCTGCGCCACATCCGCGGCCGCGCCGGCGCCCGCGGCCAGCGCGGTGTAATGCGGCACGGCCCAGCCCCAGGCGATCACCGCACCGAGTAGCATCGCCACGCCGACCCACAAACCGACCAGATGTCCCACCGCCAGCAGCGCAAACGACAGGCTGAAGTCGTAACCGGTCGCGCCGCCGCGATCGCCGACGCGAAAATACTGCACGACGTCGGCGGCAAAAATTTTGGTGGCGACGACAATAGCGAACACGGCCGACACGGCCGTGCCCGCCGCGACGGCCAGCAGGCCATCCTTGCTGCTCTCTTCGGCGGATGATTCCGAATCGTCGCTGGCACCGACCTTCAGCACCTCAGCGCAGGCCACGCCTTCGGGATACGGCAGGTCGGAATCAGTGACCAGCGCGCGGCGCAGCGGAATGGTGTACATCACGCCGAGGATGCCGCCGGTCGCGCAGATGCCGAAGGTGATCCAGAACGGAAAACCGTTCCACCAGCCGATCATCACCAGGCCCGGCAACACGAAGATGATCGCCGACAGCGTGCCCGCCGACGAGGCGATCGTCTGCACGATGTTGTTTTCCTGGATGGTGGAGTTCTTGAAGCTCCGCAGAATCGCCATCGAAATCACCGCCGCCGGTATCGACGTGGCGAACGTGAGGCCGGCCTTGAGGCCAAAGAACACATTGGCCGCGGTGAACACCAGCGTGATCACCACGCCGATGATCAGGCCACGAACGGTCAATTCGGCGCGCGGCGACGCGCTGGACGGCAATTGTGCACTCACGAATGGTTCTCCCCGGGCGGATGCTGCGGGGAAAGATAGCGTGGAATGGCCGGCCGCGGTTATTTCGATCATCGCGGGCCACGCCACTCGTCCAGCGCGAAAGCCTTTTATAAAAGCAGGCGACTCTCGAATGCGCGCCGTTCACCGGATAGCGGATCGTCAAACGTCAGCGCCTTGGCCAGCAGCTTCAGCGGATGCTGATAGTCATCGGCCACCTGGTCACTCACCGCCGGATACCAGGGATCATTGAAAATCGGCGCGCCCAGCGCGGCCATGTGCACGCGTAGCTGATGCTTCTTGCCGGTGACGGGATGCAGCGAGTAGCGCCAGCCGTCTTGCCTGCGCTCAAGCACCTCGATGCGCGTTTCGCTGTTGGCATCCCCGTCGATTTCCTGCGTGCGGAAAAACGGCTCGCCACGCACCAGCCGCGTGCGACGCGTCAGTGGAAATGACAACTCCGCCAGCGGCCGGGCCAGCGCCTCGTAGCGCTTCTCGATGCGCTGCTGCTGGAACAGCGCCTGATACGCCGACCGGCTGACCCGGTTTGCCGAAAACAGCACCAGCCCCGCGGTGGCTCGATCGATCCGATGCAGAGGTACGAGATCGGGGTTGTCGAACCGACGCATCAGTCGCCGCAGCAGGGTCTGCTCCACGAAACTACCGCTCGGGATCACCGGCAGAAAATGCGGTTTGTCCGCGACCAGCAGATGCTCGTCGACGTGCAGCACCGTTTCCTCGAACGGAATTGGCGCCTCGTCCAGCACCTCGCGGTAGTAATGCACGCGCATGCCCGCAGCGGCGTACGGTGTCGACGCCGAGATAGGCGCGCCCGATGCGTCCAGCACGCGCCCGCGCTGCATGCGATCCATCCACAGCGCGCGGCCAATCGCCGGGAAAGTGGCGCACAGAGCATCCAGCGCCGTCGGCCACGTACCCGGCGGCAGGTGCACGGTGCTGGCGTCGGCGTCGCGGACAAAAACTGGCAGGTGAATGGACATGCGAGCAAAAGTGTAAGTCACCCGCGCCATGCCGCCGGAAGGCGTAGAATAAGCAGGTTAACCACCCACCGGCACGCTCATGGCACTCAACGCCACCATCTACAAAGTCGAACTGCAGATCAGCGACATGGATCGGCATTACTACGCCACCCACGCATTGACGCTCGCGCGCCACCCTTCGGAAACCGAAGAGCGGCTGATGGTGCGCCTGCTGGCGTTTGCCCTTTATGCGGAAGACCGGCTGGAATTTGGCAAGGGCATCAGCGACGAGGACGAGCCGGCGCTGTGGCGCAAGGACTATACCGACGACATCGAGCTGTGGATCGAGCTGGGCCAGCCCGATGAGGCGCGCATTCGCAAGGCTTGCGGTCGCTCGCGCCACGTCGTGGTCATCAACTACGGCGGCAACATCGCCGACATGTGGTGGGCCAAGGTCGGCGCCTCGCTGGGCCGCAACAAGAACCTCACCGTGCTCGACATTCCCACGGCCACCGTCGACGCCCTGCTGCCGCTGTTGCAGCGTGGCATGCGTCTGCAGGCGCTGATCCAGGACGGCCAGCTGCAGCTGATGAACGATGCCGAGTCTGTCACGGTCGATCCGGTGCGCCGGATGGATGTCGCCGAAACGGTGAGCTGAGCCGGCCCGGCACAACTATCGCGTTTTCCGGTTTTCAAGAACAATAGCGCGGGTGTTGCCGCCGATTTCGTTCTCATCGGTTTGCTTCAATCAATCTTGTCTCGATCAAATCGGGTTTTGATCGAACCATCTTTTCCGGAGTGATGCCATGCGTTGGTTGCTGCCCCTGCTTGCCATGCTTTTTATCGCTGCCTGCAGCGCCACGCCGCAGGCGCACGCCAACGGCAGCGTGGACAAGCTCATTATCATCGATCACACGATTGGTACAGGCGCCGTAGCCAAAGAAGGCATGCAGGTCACCGTGCATTACACCGGCTGGCTGTATGACGACAAAGCCAAGGACAAGCACGGCGAAAAATTCGACAGCTCGCGCGACAGCGGCACGCCGTTCTCGTTCACCCTTGGCGAAGGCAAGGTCATCGCCGGCTGGGACCAGGGCGTGGCGGGGATGAAGGTTGGCGGCACGCGTACCTTGATGATTCCGGCGGCGTTGGGTTATGGCGATAACGGTGCGGGGGATGCGATTCCGCCTGGCGCCTCATTGGTATTTGACGTGGAGTTGTTGGGCGTTCAACCCTGAGATTGAGGTTGATTGCTTCCCGGGTTTGCTGGCGACCGCCAATTTAAGCCTAAAAAAATAAAGCTTTCGCCCTCCTTCGGAGACCGAGTAACTTTTCTCTGCGTGGCCAGAGAAAAGTCACCAAAAGAGAGGCCACCCCACTTGGCGCTTGCCGGGCTGCGCCCGCCAAGTCCGTGAGCCGAGGCCGGGCTTTTCGACAGAACTCCTGTCCTGAAGAAAAGGAATCGACATCCATGTCGATTCCCCTGCGGGCCTGTCGACCCCATCTCACCGCCGCACAGGGGATTCGGAAAGGCAGCGCGCGCTGCCCATACAAATTCGCAGTGCGCGAAAATTGACCGACCAGCGTTGTCAGAAATATTTTTTATTAACTCACTTATGGGGGCGTAAGGCTCAGCCAAGTATTTGAGATATGGAAAGATCATGATTCGGCGACATCGAAAGAAACGCATCGCCACTGCCCGTTATTACGCCAGGACTTTTACAGCTTGACGTAATACATTCGGAGCATGAGCATTCATTTGCATATTCCTCGATTTCGGTCCTAATAAATCGGTGTACTGCATAAGCACAAGGAGGAATCATGCAAAAGTTGGCTTATGCGCTGGTCTTCGTGCTTATGGTATTTGCGGCTGGGCAGAGCGCTCAAGTCAGCGCCAAAGAAATGACCGCCGGCGATCTGCAACAGGTCTGCAGCACCCAAAACCCTGACGTCGACGCGCCATGTAGGTTCTACATCATGGGCATTGTTCAGGGCATCACCTTGGGGCTCGGCATGGCCGACGGCAAAGTTGCGTTAGGAAAGCCATGCATTCCCGACGACCTGCAAAATTCAAAGCTTGAAATTCTCGTCAAAGCAAATCTGGGCGCAGACTTAATGGTCAATCCGGGGGACAAAGACCTTCCGGCTTCGAGCCTCGTTGGCGCAGTCATTGCCACAAACTTTAAGTGCAAAAACGCTCGCTAGATGGTGGGGGCGGTATAACATCTCGCCCAACCGGACGTTTCCGCGGCCGTTTAATTCAAGCGCTAGGCACTAATGAGCAATGACTACCCCCGAATGCTCTACCGGTCCGGCAAAGGACAAGGGTCGATGGTGTGGGGTCACCGCGTTGACACCCTCACGGTCCAGTCGCCATTTGAAGAACGTCAGGCAATCCGTAATGGATGGACCACCGATCCAAAACACGCCATCAAAGGTGCTGTTTGGCGTCTACGCTGGACTTCAGTGTGGCGCTTCTATCTAAGAAATTGGCAGTGGCTATGGGGCACCGTTGTTGCTGTCGCGCTCGCGGTTATGTTTCATGGATAGTGCACTTATGCAACGCCTAATTGATTATCCAAGCGGATGCGCTACGCGCCGCTTAATTCCAGCGTTAGGTTCATGAAGTCAATGCACCCGATACGATCTGCCACTCTTCTCATCTGCGCTTTACTGGTTGGATGCGGCAGCGATAAAGCTACGATATGGGCCGCTAAATCAGCTTCACCCGATGGGCAACTCACGGCGTTAGCAAGGACGACGCAAATCTCCGGCCCAGGCAACAATTGGGTCGGCACAGCGGTGTACTTGGAGCAAACAAATGTTGCTCGTCCGATTCTTATTCTTAGTTTCTCCAATGAGTCGGCATATCCCAACGGCGTAACCGCCTTGACATTACATTGGCTATCCAACTCCCAGCTGGATGTCACATACAAGGAAGGGGCAGCAATCGAGTTTCAGGGAGTCAAAGCATTTGGTGTAGCCATCAGTACTCACAAACCGGTCACGGCACAGCAATGAGGCATCAACCTAAATGTCTATTCGAGGCGGTCTGCTTTGCCGCCGCTTAACTCAAGCAGTGGGGGACCAAGGTGAACGACATACCCACTGTCTATATAATTGTTGGAGGCTTGGCGCTATTAGCCGCAAGTGTTGCGAGGTACGTCAGTTTGAGGCGTGTGATAACGCGTCTAAAACAAATTGATATGTCTCAATGGGTCGTCATGGGCAGTCCGGAGCCCACATTTTTTAGCAGGTTCCGTGATTACCGAACCTGGCGACCACCGGGTTTGGAGCTTCCAATCAGTCAATACAGCGAACTGTCGCTGTGGCTAGATCAGCGTGTCTATGAAAGCCTGAACGACGTTGAGCTCACTGCGGATGCCAAACGGTACAGACTGATGAATAATCTGCAATCTGCCATTTGCATTATTGGGGTTTGCACCTTTATTTATTTTCGATTCGTGGCTCACCGACTGGCTCCCTGATCACTCGTCCAAACGGATGGGATAGTGAATACGGCTTAGTGGGCACACTGAGTTATTGCTGCAGTAGTCCATTCGACGTAGAGTATTTCTGCGCATGCGTCACCATTTTTTGTTGCCACCGCCATGCGCTGCGATCCGCCAACAAGAATGCGCCGCCGTAGCCGCCAGCGCAGCGCGCCTCTCGACTAATACGTCAAATCCGCAAACTTTGCCGCTGCTTCAATCCGCCTGCGCGGCCTCGTCCCTGCCCTGCTGGCGGATGATCGCCTCTTCGCGTGCATCGATGATCGACTGCATCACGCTGTCGACATCGGCGATGGTTTCGTCGAATTCGAAGTGGCCGGTGAGTTCGGTGTCGGGGTGCAGTTCGCCGAGCTCGAACAGCGCCCACATTTCTTCGGCGTAATAACTGTCCAGCAACTCGGGCGCGAAACGCGACAGGCTGATGGTGATGTTGCCGACGTCGCGGCGAAGCATCGTGCGTGCGGCATTGTTGCCGGCGGCGCTGACGACCTGCGGCAGGTCGATGATGACCGGGCCTTCCGGCCCAACCAGCACGTTGTATTCGGAAAGGTCGCCGTGAATCAGGCCGACGCAAAGCATGCGCGCGACCTGATTCATCAGGAAGCGGTGATAGTCGCGCGCGGTGTCGGGTGACAGCTCGACTTCACCCAGGCGCGGTGCGGAATAACCGTCGGAATCGGTGACCAGCTCCATCACCAGCACGCCGTTGAAATAGCCGTAGGGTTTGGGCACGCGCACGCCGGCGGCGGTGAGCGCGTAGAGCGCGTCGACCTCGGCGTTTTTCCAGGCGGCCTCGGCTTCTTTGCGGCCGAACTTGGTGGCCTTGCCCATCGCGCGCGCCTGGCGGCTGCCGCGCACCTTGCGGCCTTCCTGATACTGCACGCGTGCCTGAAAGCTGCGCTGTGCCATGTCCTTGTAGACCTTGGCACAGCGCACGTCTTCGCCGGAGCGCACAACGTAAACGGAAGCTTCTTTGCCGCTTTTCAGCGGTCGCAGCACCTGATCGATCACGCCCTCGTCGATCAGATCCTGCAGGCCCTTGGGTGTCTTCATGCGTGGGAAAGCTTCAGCAATTCGTGGAATAACCCCGATTATGGCCGATCTTCAGGCTGGCCCGCTTGTTTACCTGCCGAAGAGCCGGTGGGCATTACGCGCTTGCCGTGGCCAGCCGGTCACGCACCGAGGCGGCAATCTCGAACGAGCGCCGACGCGCCGCGTGCTCGAACACGTTGGCGGTGATCAGCAGCTCGTCCGGCTTGTGCCGTTCGATAAAGGCCTCGATACCCGCCTCCACCGTATCGGCATCGCCAATGACGGCGCAGGCCAGCGCATGATCAACGTTGTGACGCTCCATCGGCGAGGCATACGATTCGATGTCGTCGATCGGCGGTGGAATCAGGCCCGGCTTGCCGCGACGCAGGTTGATGAAGCTCTGCTGCTGGGTGGTAAACAGCTTGCGCGCCTGCGCATCGGTTTCTGCAGCGACCACGTTGATGCCAAGCATTGCGTACGGCTGCTGCAGCCGCGCCGAGGGTCGGAAATCGCGGCGATACAAGGCCAGCGCCTCGTCCATCGCGTCGGGCGCAAAATGCGAGGCGAAGGCAAACGGCAGACCAAGTCGTGCCGACAGCGTGGCGCTGAACAGGCTCGATCCCAGCAGCCATACCGGCACCTCGATGCCGGCACCGGGAACGGCGCGCACCAGCTGACCGGGTTTGACCGGCTCGAAATAGCCAAGCAGCTCCATCACGTCGTGCGGAAAGGCGTCCGCGCTGTCGAAATAGCGGCGCAGTGCCTTGGCGGTCGGCTGATCGGTGCCGGGCGCGCGGCCCAGTCCCAGATCGATCCGGCCGGGATACAGCGACGCCAGCGTGCCGAACTGCTCGGCCACCTGCAGCGGCGCGTGGTTGGGCAGCATGATGCCGCCGGAACCGACGCGTATGCGCGAGGTGCCGCCGGCTACGTAACCGATCAGCACCGCGGTGGCGGCGCTGGCGATGCCGGCCATATTGTGGTGCTCCGCCAGCCAGTAGCGCTGATAGCCGAGGCGCTCGGCGTTCTGCGCCAGATCAAGCGTGTTGCGGAACGCCTGAGCGGCGTCGCTGCCTTCGGTGACCGGAGCCAGATCGAGTATCGAAAAAGGAATCATGTTTTGTTCTCGCGGTAGCTATGGCTCATGATCTGGGGACGGTTGCGCGAATGCCAACGGCTTTTTATGCGCCGCATTGCCTAATCGGCAGGCATCGCGCCCAACCCCGCCTACAATGGCGACTCCCTTTTCCACGGCATCTCGATGACTGAACCGGTTCGCCTTGCCAAACGCGTCGTCGCCCTGACGCAGTGCTCACGCCGCGAGGCCGAGCAATACATCGAAGGCGGCTGGGTGCGTGTCGATGGCGTGGTGGTCGAACTGCCGCAGTTCATGGTCGACACGCAAAGGGTTGAACTCGATCCCGGCGCCCGGCTGATCGCGACGGAACCGGCCACGCTGGTATTGCACAAGCCGGCAGGTTACGACGCCGGCAGCGGCCCCAACCCCGCCAGCGCACTGATTACGCCCGAGACGCGGTCGGCCGATGATGCGTCCGGCGTGCGTTCGTTGAAACGTCATCTGCAGCGGCTGACCTCGCCATTGCCCTTGCCCACCGACGCCACCGGCCTGATGATTTTCACGCAGGACTGGCGCGTGACGCGCAAGCTCACCGAAGACATCGAACGGGTCGAGCAGGAGTTTGTGGTCGACGTCAGTGGCGAGCTGATCGCCAACGGGCTGGCCCTGCTCAATCACGGCCTGCGCTTCAACAATTACGCGATGCCGCCGATCAAGGTCAGCTGGCAAAGCGAGCAGCGGTTGCGGTTTGCCTTCAAGGCGCTGCAGCCCACGCAGATCGAACCGATGTGCCAGGCAGTCGGCCTTACCGTGACGGCGATGAAACGGCTGCGCGTGGGCCGTATTTCGCTGGCGAAACTGCCGCCGGGCCAGTGGCGTTATCTGGCGCCGCACGAGCGCATCTAGCGTAGACTTTGCGTCACCTCGCCAGGCGCGCTTCCGGCTGATGCCGGACGCATGCGGCGGCGAGCCATCGAGCTGTACATCACACCCACCACACCGCGGAGAGCAGCATGAGCAAGGGTTTGGACTCGAAGAAAAGCGACAAGAAAAAGCCGGAAAAAACGATGAAGGAAAAGAAGCTTGCCAAGCAGGAAAAGAAAAAGAACAGCAAGTAATCGCCTGACCTGATCAACTCGCCCTGATCAAACGTTCACCGCCGCCACCGATATTGGCCGGCGGCGGTGATTCGAGTTATTCAATCTCTGGCGCGCAGACTACCGTTACCGCGCCGGCGCATGCCGACGACGCTGACGGTCGGCTCAGTACTCGCCCATGTAATCGCGCTTGCCGATCTCCAGACCGTTGTGGCGAAGAATGTCATACGCCGTGGTGATGTGAAAAAAGAACTGCGGCAAGCTGTAGCTGAGCAGATACGCCTGACCGTTGAAGTGACGCTCCTTCGGCGTACCCGGGCGCAGCACGATATCGCGCTGTGACGCATCCTCGAACGCCTTTTCGCCAAGGCCGTCGATAAAGCTGACGGTCTTGGCGATGACTGCGTGCAGATCTTCGAACGTCGATGCGTTGTCCTCGACCTTGGGCACCGCGACGCCGGCCAGGCGTGCCGAGGCGCTGCGGGCAAAATCGCAGGCGATCTGTACCTGTCGCAGCAACGGAAACATGTCGGGAAAAAGTCGAGCGTGAAGCAACGCCGACGGCTCGATATTCTTCGCCGCCACATGCGTTTCGGCCTTGGCCAGAATCGCATCGAGGCCGCCGAGCAACTGCTTGAACACGGGAACGGAGCTGGCATACATCGGAAACGTCACGGTGATTCCTTCAAGAGATGGATAAAAATAATGAGTGCCACGGAGCGGCCAATCGAGCTCGGAGCAGAGCGAGTCACGGCTGCCGCGACTGCCATGCAGCAAGCGCCACGCGATAACGCTGCAACGCGTCGTCATACAAGTCGAACACGCAGCGCACGCAGCCTTCGCCGCAGCAGTCGCCCGCGTCCGGCTCGACCGGCGGCAGCGGTGGCTCGTCGCTTGCACGCTGGCCACCGCTGTTCACCAAGTCATCCGCCGTCATCGCAACTCCCCGCGCCGCTGCGGCTTTTATTTTGCCGGCTTGCGAAAGCGGTAGATGAACTGATCGGTGTGGCCGCGTATCGCCTTGTCGAACACTTTCAGTGTGTGCTTGTCGGCCGGATTGCGCAGCGCGTCGCTTTCGCCATCAAACACGAAGCCTGCCGCCTCTACCTGCTGCTTGACGATGGCCGGATCGATCCGGTGCAGCGTGTCGGTATCCTGCATGCCGCTGCCATCGGGCGCCACGTGATCGATTACCACGAACAGGCCACCGGGTTTCAGCGCATCAAATACCTGCTTGTTCAACACCGACGGATCGACGCTTCCCATGAATTTGTCCGGGTAGTCGTGGTAGTTCTGCGAGGTAAACACCACGTCCACTGGCGCCGGTGAACTGAGCTGATTCGCCGGCTGCTGAAGCACGCTGACGTTGGCGTAATGCGGCTCGGCCGCAAACTTTTTCACGGCGGCGAGATCGGGCGCATCTTCCTTGACGTACTCATTCGGCCACACCGTATACACGTGACCCTTCGGCCCGACCAGGGCGCTGAATACGCGGGTGAAATAACCGCTGCCGGGGATCAGCTCAAGCACGCTCTGGCCCGGGTGTAGCTGGGTAAATTCCATGATGGCGGTAATCTTGCGGCGCTCATCATTCGCCTTGTCCGCATCGCGCGCGGGATCACCAACTGCTTTGGGCACGTTGGCGTAAATGGCGCCGATGTGCGCACCGGGCGCCTGGGCAAATGCCGCACCGGGCAGAGCAACAGCTATCAAGAGGGCAAGAACGGTCGAGCGCATGGGAGAACTCCACATCGGCAAAGGTTCGCGCATTGTGCTCCCGATCAGCGCAAAAGGTGACGTGACATCTCGCAGGGTCAATTAATCGACAAATAACGTCGATAAACGGGCTACGCGCGCTCCTTATTGTTCTGGCAAAGTAGACAGTCAGTTTGCAGCGTCGACCAAGGGAATCAGCATGCGCGTATCCATTCGGCTTTCGTTGACGGCGCTGTTTGCGCTGGGCGTGGGTACCACGTCGGCAGCCAGCGACCCGGCGGATGCCAAGGCATATGCCCGTGATCCCGGCCAGCCGATCGATCAGTCGTACACCGACCAGATCCTGAAGTTCACCACCGATCCGTCGTTCAACTCGCCGCTGACCGACTATCTGCCAGCGTCCTCGACCGTACCGACGCCGGACAAGGTGCTTGGCCATATCGCGGGTGCACCGAACTACCTGCCCTACTCGGCCGACGTCTATCGCTACTTTCGCGCACTGGCGGCCGCCAGCCCGCGGGTGAAGGTATTCACCATCGGCAAGACCGAGGAAGGCCGCGAGATGATCGCGGTGGCAATCGCTGACGAGAGCGTTCTCGCCGATCTGGACGCCAACAAGGCGCGCCTCGCCAAACTGGCCGACCCGCGCAGCATCGGCATGAACGACGACACGGCCGACCAGCTGGTCGCGCAGTCCACGCCGGTCTACTACATCACCGGCACCATCCACTCCACCGAAACCGGCGCGCCCACGGCGCTGATGGAGCTGGCCTATCGCCTGGCGGTGGACGACTCGCCCTACATCAAGCACATCCGCTCGCACGTCATTACGCTGATCACGCCGGTGGTCGAGGTCGACGGCCGCGACCGCATGGTCGATCTGTACAACTGGCACCTGGCGCATCCCGGGCAAAACTATTCGCCGCTGATGTACTGGGGCCACTACGTGGCGCACGACAACAACCGTGACGCGATGGGCATGACGCTCAACCTCACGCGCAACATCGCCGATACCTATATCGGCTGGCACGCGCAGGTGCTGCACGATCTGCACGAGTCGGTGCCGTTCCTCTACGACAACACGGTCGGCGACGGCCCGTACAACGCCTGGATCGATCCCATCCTCACCGGCGAGTGGCAGCAGCTGGGCTGGAACAACGTGCAGGAGCTGACCAAGCTCGGCATGCCCGGCGTGTTCACCCACGGCGACTTCGACACCTGGAGCCCGGGCTATTTGATGTTCATCGCCGCCATGCACAACGGCGTCAGTCGCCTGTACGAAACCTTCGGCAACGACGGTGCCGACACGGTCAAGCGCACGCTCAGCCCGAAAGAATACGCACGCACCTGGTACCGGCCGAACCCGCCGCTGCCGGAGGTGATGTGGTCGCAGCGCGACAACAATAACTACGAGCAGACCGGCCTGCTCACGGCGCTGAATTATTTCTCCGACAACGGCTCGCTGTTCCTGAAAAACTTCTACCTCAAGGGCAAGCGTTCGATCGAGAAGCCGCAGGAAGCCGGCCCGGCCGCGTATGTTTTCCCCGCCGACGAAACGCGCACCGGTTCGCAGGCCCAGCTGCTGCACGTGATGCAGCTGCAGCACGTGGAAGTGAGCCGGACCACGGCGCCTGTCACGGTGACCCTGCCCAAGCAGGGCGACGATCCGAAGGCCAAGGCCACCTCGAAAACCTTCGCCGCCGGCAGCTACGTGGTGCGCATGGATCAGCCCTACTCGCGCATCGCTGACGCCCTGCTCGACCGCCAGTACTGGTCGCCGAAAGATCCGCAGCAGCATCCCTACGACGACACGGCCTGGTCGATGGGCGACCTGTTCAACGTGCAGGTCGTGCGCGTGACCGACAACGCCATCCTCAAGGCGCCGATGAGCGCCGTCAGCGACACCATTACGCCACCGCAAGGCCTGGCCGCGATCGACGTGCCCGCTTCCAAACTGCCGCGCATCGCGCTGATGCACACCTGGCTCGATACGCAGACCGAGGGCTGGTGGCGCATGGCACTGGACAAGCTGCACGTGCCGTATACCTACATCAGCACACAGGACGTGGCGCGCGGCAGTGACCTGCATGCGAAGTACGACGTGATCCTGTTCGGCCCGATCGGCGGCGTCAGCACGCAGCAGATCGTCGATGGCCTGCCGATGTGGGGCAATCCGATGCCGTGGAAAACCACCAGGCTCACGCCGAACCTCGGCAAGATCGATTCCACCGACGACATCCGCCCCGGGCTCGGTGCCAAGGGTCTGGAAAACCTGAAGCAGTTCGTGCGCGAAGGCGGCCTCCTGGTCACGGCCGAAGACACCGCCAAGTTCGCCATCGACAGCGGCATGGCGCCAGGCGTATTCGTCACCCCCACGCACAACCTCAAGGTTGTCGGCAGCGTGCTGCAGGGTACGTTTGTCGACCGCAAGAGTCCGATCGCCAGCGGCTACGCCAACGACGACCTGGCGCTGTACAGCTCGGTTGGCCAGTCGTTCACCGTCTCCAACCAGGTCACCGGCGACGACGGTCTGCCCAACGCGAAGGACTTCCAGCGCCCCACCGGCCGCGGCGGCCCGCACGACACCGATACGCCCGAAGGCCGCGCCTCGATTGCCCCGCCCACATTGCCCGATCCCAAGCCGTGGCAGCCGACGCCGCTCAACGCCGAGCAGCTGCGCAACAACCCGCTCGCGATTCCCGCCGACCAGCAGCCCAGGGTGATCGTGCGCTACGCCGACGCCGACAAACTGCTGATCGCCGGCCTGCTCGACGGCGGCGATGAAATGGCCGAGCGCGCCGCCGTGGTCGAGGCCCACTACGGCAAGGGCAACGTGCTGCTATTCGCCGGCAACCCGATCTGGCGCGGCGAAACCATCGGCAGCTACGGCCTGGTCTTCAACGCCATCGCTCATTTCAATCAATTGGATGGCCAGACGGCTAAGCCCTAATGGAATAGTTAGCCGGCGGGCAGGTATCCAACTGGATGACGTCCATGCCGCCGAATATCCTGTCGTCAAGCACTGGCAGCGTTGGATCGAACTTTACTAACAATTAGTTAGCCGACGAAGCAACGATTGACCGCATCGCTGGATGATCCATCTGCGCCGCGTAGCTGACGATGGCGGCCTTTACGTCCGGTGTCGCCTTCTCGGCCGCGCGCTTCAGCCATTGCGCGGCGTCGTCGATTCTGCCTTGTGCAACGAGCGCCATGGCCCAGTTGTATTGCCCGCGAAAATAACCGGCCTCGGCCGAGCGTCGATACCAGTCGTTGGCCTTGAAGGTGTTGCGCATGACGCCCCAACCTTCCTCGTAGCAGCGGGCGAGCAGGTTCATGGCGCGAGCGTGGCCCTGCTCGGCCGCCTTGGCGTACCAGTAGGCAGCGCGTTCGGCGTCGCGCTCTACACCGTGGCCATCGAGATACATGCGCGCCGCGTTGTATTGCGCCCAGTCGTTGCCGAGCTTGGCGGCATACACGTAGCAAAAAAAAGCCTGGGCCGGATCGGGGTCTGTACCCCAGCCATTTTCGAGGCAGCGCCCGACCATCATGGTGCCTTCGGCATGGCCCTTCTTGCCGGCCCTCTCGAACCAGGCCAGGGCGACCGCAGCACTTTTAATTGTTCCGTTGCCCTCGAGCAGCATGCGACCAAACATCACCTGCGCGGTGACCACGCCCTGGTTGGCCAGCCACTGAAGGGTGAACTCTGAGCGCGAGGGGTCCCGCGCCATAAGCTCGCGTATTTCGTCAGCAGTCATGCTGGTGCAACCACTGGCGGCATTGAGGCATGCACCATTATACGAGGCCGAAAACCGCGGTGCCACGCCATCGGGCAGGGATCAAGCTTTTAAATCGCGCTACAGGCTAGTGAACAGCGGCGGATACATCGGCAACCAGACGCACCAGTCCCTTCATATCGAACCGCGGCGGGTCGACGGTCGAGCCAAACCGCACCACCACCAGATGCTTGGACGGCACGATGACGATGCGTTGCCCGTTCATGCCGGAGGCGAAATAAGCATCCGATGGCAGTCCATCGATGAGCTGCGCCTTGTCTCCCGGTGCGGCCACATTGGTCCAGAAGCCGGCGCCATACGGTGCATCGAGCGTCGGACGGGCTGAAAACGCCGCCCAGCCCGCCGGCAGAATGCGCTGCCCGTTCACCACGCCATCGTCGAGATAAAGCTGGCCAAAGCGCGCCCAGTCGCGCGCCGAGGCGTAGATACGGGTCGAACCGATCAGCGTCTGCGCGCCATCGAATTCCATCAGCACGTGATGCATGCCCAGCGGGTCGAACAGCTGCCTGTGGGCGAAGCGGATCATGCCCTCGGCGCCGTTGCCGATCTTGTTGCGCAAGATACCGCAGACGATCAGCGTATTGCCGCTGCTGTAATCCCACACGGTGCCTGGCGTATGGGACACCTTCGCCTGCCCGGCATAGCCGGCCATATCGGCTTGGCGGAACAGCATGGTGGACACCGGATCGAAGCCGCTGTCGTCTTCAGTCAGCGCCAACCCCGACGTCATGCGCATCAGCTGCTCGACGGTCAGCGCGTGACGCGGATCCGACGGATCGTTCCATGCCGGCACCGGTGCCGACGTATGGACGTCCATTTTTCCCTGCTGTACCAGGATGCCGACCAGCGCATTCACCACCGACTTGCTCACCGAATAGGCCAGCAGCGGCGTGTCCGGGCCAAAACCCGGCGCGTAGCGTTCCGCCACGATATGGCCGTCGTGCATCACCACAATGGCGTGGACATGGCGGGGCACGCCACTCGCCGGCTCGGCGAACGCGCGCGCCAGAGAGGCGCGCAACAGCAGATCGCCGGATACCACCAACGGCTGAGTTTCTGGTGAGCCGGCCACATCCCGCGCGGCCCGCAGCGTGTTCTCGCCCGGCGTCTGCGACGGCAGCGCGCAGCCGTACGACGGGTAGTAGGTCGACTGGCTGACGACGTGTCCATGCCAGTCTGTCGTGATACGGCGATTCGCACGGTCTACCGCATAGTGCAGGCCGCGGCTGAGTGGCTTCAATGCCTTGTCGTCGGCATAGCTCTCGGTAAACGTGCGCTCCGGCGTCATGCCCTCGACGAACACGCCCGAACACATCACCTCGGCAATGCTCGCCGTGGCGACGCGAATCGCGTGGTCCGGTCGCTTCCAGAAAAAAAGTATGGCGAGAACCACCAGCACGGCGCCCATTGCACAAGCCAACCGGACCCCAAACGACCTTCCCCGCTTGGACACGTGTATCCCCGTTACGTGATGTCTCGAACCGAACCCGCCTAGCCGAACCTGGCAGCCGTCAGCGTCGCGGAAACATCCCATAGGCGCGCCGCCGCCGCAACATCGCCAGCCCGTGCCGAAATCCTTGCCGGCGCGGGCGCGCCCTTGATTTCGGAGAATCCGTCCGGCCCGTAGTAACCCGCGTTTTTCGCATGGGGTGACGTGGCGGCGTACAGCGTGGGCAGCGCACCGGCGGCGGCGGATTGGCCGATGACACGGACAAATCCCAGGCTGAATTTGTTGACGAACCCTTCGCTGCCCTGGCCGTTGGCGATCAGCTCCGTGGTGGCGATGCCGGGATGCGCGGCGTTGCTCATCAGGCCCCAGCCACTGGCATCGCTGCGGCGCTGCAGTTCCAGCGCAAACATCAGCGGCGCCAGCTTGGACTGCGCGTAGGCCTTCGTCGGCGTGTAGCCGCGTTCGAGCTGCAGATCGTCGAAATGTATCTTGCCCACGCGATGCATCAGGCTGCTGAGATTGACCACGCGCGGCGCAGGCGCCTTACGCAGCAGCGGCAACAGCTGCGCGGTGAGCGCAAAGTGGCCCAGATAGTTGACGCCGAGCTGCATCTCGAATTCTTCGGCCGTCAGTTGACGCTGCGGCAGCATCATCACGCCGGCGTTGTTGATCAGGATATCCAGCGGCTGGCCTTCGGCATTTAGCCGTCTGGAAAATTCTGCAACGGACGCGAGTTTCGACAGATCGAGCAACTCCAGCCGCACCTTCGCCTGGGGCGACAGCGCGCGTATTTTCGCCAACGCCTCGCGGCCCTTTTGCTCGCTGCGCACCGCAAGAATCACCTCGGCGCCCGCGTGGGCCAGGGCCAGAGCCGTCTCGTAGCCGATGCCGCTGTTGGCGCCAGTGACGACGGCACGCTTGCCGACCTGTGACGGCATATCGTTCACCGTGAAACCGCTCATGCGCGCGTCTCGCTGGAAAATTTAAGGGATGCACGGTCGACGGCATCCGTTTCGAACGCACGCCACCACGGCGACTGCAGCGCCGTATCGGGCCGAACGGTTTCGCCCGGGCGCGGCTGCACCAGAGCCACGCCCTGCTCTGCCGCCAGCGCGCGGATGCGCTCGGCCGGCTCGTCCCAGCGATGGAAGGACAGATCGAATGTGCCCCAGTGCACCGGCATCATCGTCTTTCCGCGCACCAGCCGATGTGCAGCGATCGATTGCTCCGGCTGCATGTGGACGTTGGGCCAGGTCTCGCTGTACGCACCGCATTCGACCAGGGTGAGATCGAACGGCCCGTAGCGTTCGCCGATCTGGGCAAAGCCTTCGTGCATGCCGGTGTCGCCGCTGAAGAACAGCCGCTCGTGCGTGCCCAGCACGACCCACGAAGCCCACAATGTCGCGTTGCCATCGCGCAGGCCGCGGCCGGAGAAATGCTGCGCCGGCGTCGCCGCCAGGGTCAATGGACCGAAGCGCGTTTCCTGCCACCAGTCCAGTTCGGTGACGCGCTTGGCATCCACGCCCCAGGCGATCAGCCGCTGGCCCACGCCCAGCGTCGTATAGAAGTGGCCGACGCGATCGGCCAGCGCGCGAATGGTGTCGCGATCGAGATGGTCGTAATGATCGTGCGACAGGATCACCGCATCGATCGGCGGCAGCTGCGCCACGGTGAGCGCCGGCGGCGTGAAGCGCTTCGGCCCGGCAAACGGCACCGGCGAGGCGCGCTCGCTGAGCACGGGGTCGGTAAGCAGACGCAGCCCGTCGATCTCGATCAGCACGCTGGAATGACCCAGCCAGGTGACCTGCAACGTCTGCGAGGCCGGGCCGCTCAGCACATCCTGTCGCACCGTCACCACCGGCAACGGACTTTGCGGCTTGCGCCGCTGGCCACGATGCGCGCGAAACGCCTTGCGCACTTCGCCCAGACTCGCGGCGCGCGTACTGGCCACGTTGCGAAAGCGGCCGTTGTGCCATGCCGGCGACTGCGGATGCGGCCGCACGATACGCTGCCGCTGCGCCATCACGCGCCAGGCAAATAGGCCAAGACAGATAACCACGACGACAACGAGTGCACTAGCCATGAGCGGGCATTCCGTTAAAAGTAAACGACTTCGTATACTTTATGGCGCGCCATAAAGAAAGTAAACTATATCGTGTACTTTGTGAGCCGGTCGTTAGGTGACCGGCGCCACACGCCCAGCCATCAGGAGCCCGACTTGTTGAACCGCAGCGCCACCAAACGACAGGCCATGCTCGACGCCGGCATCGCGGAACTGGCCGAGCACGGGCTGGCCGGCGCCAGCATGGAATCCATCGCCACGCGGGCGGAGGTTTCCAAGCGCACGCTGTACAAGCATTTCCCATCCAAAGACGCGGTACTGGAGGCGGTATTGGCGCTGCTGATGGAACGCGTCGATCCGCTGAGCAAACTGCACTACGACAGCCAGCGCAATTTCATCGAGCAGCTGCGCGAGGTCGGCATGCGGGAGATGCAGCTTATCTGCGACCCGGACTTCATCCGGCTCAGCCGCGTGCTGATGGTCGAGTGCATGCGCTCCGAAGCGCAAAGCCTGCAGCTGATGGAGCAGTTCGGCGAAAAGGAAAACAGCGTCTATCACTGGTTTCAGCAGGCTGGCGACGCGGGCCAACTGGGCCAGCTCGACGCCAAACTGGCGGCGGATATTTTTGTCGCGTTCCTGAAATCCTCGGCCTACTGGTTTTCCGTGATTGCCTGGCAACCGGTGCCGAAGAAAGCCGAGCAGGCACGCCTCATCGAAGAGGCGTGCCTGACTTTATTGGGCCGATTGCAGACCAGCCGCTCACGCTGAGTTCGGGCGTTACTTCGGCGGATCCGCTTCACGCTTGGCGGCGAAGGGGCTGTCGGGATACCACGTCGGCCAGACGTTGTCCTGGCTGAGCTTTTGGCCCAGCTCGTACAGCGCCTGCGTGTCTTCGAGGATGCCCGAATAATCCCAGTTCGGATCGAACACGTCGTTCGGCGTGTGGTAGTGGTGCGCGGTGTAATCGGAGGCGCCCTTCTGACCGGCCTCGCGCCCACCGTTGAGCAGATCGAGGCCGGAGCTGGGCAACATCGCCGGCACGCCGACCTTGGCGAAGCTGAAGTGATCGGAGCGGAAGTAAAAGCCGTTCTCCGGCGTGGTTTCCGGCGAGATCACCCGACCCTGCGACTTCAGCACGTCGGCCAGCATGTCCTCCAGCTGCGACTGGCCCTTGCCGATCACGGTTATGTCGTGCGCGCGGCCGATGATCGGCAGCGCGTCGACGGCGATATCGGCAACGGTCTTGTCAAGCGCGAATACCGGCTTGGACGCGTAATACTGCGAGCCGAGCAGGCCGGACTCCTCCAGCGTCGGCATGAAAAACAGCACGCTGCGCGGCGGCGGCGTTTTCTGGTGCGCAAACGCATCGGCGATTTCCAACAACATCGTCAGACCGGTGCCGTTGTCGATCGCGCCGCTGTAAACGGTGTGTCCCTTCAGCGAGGGATCGGTGCCGAGGTGATCCCAGTGCGCGGTATAGATCACTGCTTCATCGGGCTTGCTGCTGCCCTTCACCATCGCCAGCACGTTATGCGACTCGATATGGCCGATCTTGTTTTTCAGGCTGACCGAGGCCGTGGCCTGCAGCGGCACCGGCTTGAAGCCGGGTTTGGCCGCGGCCTTTTCCAGCTCGTCGAAATTCTGGCCGGCGGCGGCAAACAGGCGCTCGGCCGCGGCGCGGGTCAGCCAGCCGGCCACCGGCAGGCGCGGCGACGGATCGACGTTGCTGGGCAGGCTGAGCTGCGGCCCGCTGTTGCTGTTTTGCAGCACGCGGAACGGATAGCCGGCCGCCGCGTCGCTGGTATGCACGATGAAGCAGGCCGCCGCACCCTTCAGTGCGGCCTCGGCAAACTTGTACGTCCAGCGGCCGTAGTAGGTCATCGCACGACCGTTGAACAGCTTCGGATCCAGCGTGGCAAAACCGGGATCGTTCACCAGAACGATGACCGTCTTGCCCTTGACGTCGATGTCCTTGTAATCGTTCCAGTGCCACTGCGGCGCATCGGCGCCAAAACCCAGGAAAACGATCGGCGAATTTTTCAGGTCGACATAGGCTTTCGCCTGAAGTGTCTGCACCACCATGTCGTCGTGATTGGCGAACTGGCTGGTCTTGCCGCCGGCCGAGACATTCAGCGTGACATCGGTATTCAATAGCTGGATCGAGTTGGCCGGCACCGTCTGAAACCATGAGCCGTGGTTCCCGGGCTGCAGGCCCATGCGCTTGTACTGCTCGACCAGCCAGTTGATCGTACGCGGCTCCGCTGCGGTGCCGGGCTTGCGCCCGCCAAATTCGTCCGAACTCAGGGTCTTATCGAACTGGGCGAAATCGGCGGCGTTGATCTGAGGCGCCAGCGCCACGGACGAATCAACCGCCTGCGCGGCGCCAGCGGCCATGCAAAGGGCGGCACATAAAGCGGTTGAGGCAAGACGCATCGAACACTCCAGCAGGAACGAACAGACCACCGTTGTAGCGCGCGCGCTGCTGTCTGTCCACGAAAAATCGACGCGATGAACGTCGAGCGGTCGGCCAGTGGGGCGGCGCGCCGAATCCGCAAAAACTCGCTGCGTCGCACACGCGCAATCACGCTCGTGCTTTCACGCGCTGCCAACCCTTTGCGCAACGCGGGCGGTTAGTCTTGCGCTCTGCACTGTGCCGATCCTCGCTATCGGACCTGCCTTTTTACTGGCTACTGGAGACCAAGATGGAATACGTAAAACTCGGACGCACCGGCCTCGACGTATCGCGCGTGTGCCTTGGCTGTATGACCTACGGCGACGCCGAACGCGGCGCACACAGCTGGACGCTGGACGAGGAAACCAGCCGGCCCTTCATCCGCAAGGCGCTGGATCTGGGCATCAACTTTTTCGATACGGCGAACGTGTATTCCGACGGCACCTCGGAAGAAATCGTCGGCCGCGCACTGAAGGATTTC
>Ga0302220_10000152_pt1 | contig 62690 bp, 48 predicted proteins | sample II_Palsa_E1_3_FD_194572 | JGI IMG/M metagenome (GOLD analysis project Ga0302220, IMG submission 194572) | Peat permafrost microbial communities from Stordalen Mire near Abisko, Sweden - II_Palsa_E1_3 | ecosystem: Environmental > Terrestrial > Soil > Palsa > Peat permafrost | place: Sweden...
GGAGATGAGTGCTTTGATTTCAGACTGTTGCTCGTGGGGAGCTTTGCTATTCATTAACCGACCGCCGCGGGGTTCAAGAACCGGACATTATAACGATGTGCTGCTTTTTTGACCAGTTTTCAAGTGAGAAAAGATTTCGATACCGCACGCAAAAATCAAGCCAGATCACGGTTTTCGATGGAATGCGACAAGGGTAAAGATGCAGCTTTCAGCGGGACGCTTGCGGACCCGTGTCGAGCCAGAAAGTGACCGGGCCGTCGTTTACCAGGTGAACCATCATATGGGCACCGTAACGACCGGTTTCCACCCCTGGATGCGCTTCACGTGCTAGTTCGACCAAGCGGTCAAACCAGTGGCGTCCCTGCTCGGGCGCCGCCCCCCGGGTGAAGCTGGGACGCATGCCCGAATGGGTGTCGGCGGCGAGCGTGAATTGGCTTACCAGCAGCAGGCCGCCGCCGGTGTCGGCAAGCGAGCGATTCATGCGGCCGGCGGCGTCGGCGAATACGCGATAACCGAGCAGCCGTTCGAGCATGCGTCGCGCCTGTGCTTCTCCATCGTCGGGCTGAACGGCAACCAGCGCCAGCAGACCAGCGTCTATACGGCCGACAGATTCGCCATCGACCTCGACGCAGGCAGAAAGTACGCGCTGGATCAGGGCAATCATGGCGGCACGGGCGAAGGCGGGGCGGCCAGCTTAAAGCGGCCGCGTGATCTGCGAAAGCACGGCCTGCCTTGCCGCCCCACAACGGCAATGACTGTGCACCCGCTCCCGTAAACTGTGCCGATGCGTGCCGACATGACCCTCATCTACATTCTCCTGCGCCTGATTGGCCAGCTGCCGCTGCGTCTGCTGCACGGCTTCGGCGCCGGACTGGGGCGACTGGTGCTTTGGCGGCGCAACCGCACGGTGCAGAACACGGCGGTGAACCTTCGCATCGTGCGTCCGCTGTTGAATGAATCGGCGCAAGGCACGCTGCTGCGCGAGGTGATGATCGAGAGCGGCAAGTCAGTCGTCGAACTGGCCAAAATCTGGGGCGGCGGTGCGGAGCGCGCACTGAGTCTGATCCGCGAAGTGCGCGGTGAGGCGTTGCTGGATGCTGCGCTCGCCCGTGGCAAGGGCGTGATCATCGCCGCGCCGCATCTGGGCTGCTGGGAGCTGCTGAATTACTGGTTGTGCCGCAAGACGCCGATGGCGATTCTGTATCGGCCGCCGCGCATCGCTGCGGTGGAAGGCCTGCTGCGCAAGGTGCGCGGTGCGCTGGCGCCAGAGCAGATCCGCGCCGACGGTGCCGGGGTGCGCACCATGTACAAACGGCTGGCAGCTGGCGGCTCGGTGGGTATTTTGCCGGATCAAAAACCTCGCGCCGGCGAGGGCCGTTTTGCGCCCTTCTTTGGTCGTGATGCGCTGACCATGGTGCTGCTGCCGCGACTAGCGGCGCGCACCGGTTCGACCGTGCTGTTCGGTTTTGCCGAACGGCTGGCCGAGGGCGCGGGGTATCGCATCCATCTGCTGCCGGCGCCGGAATCCATTGCCGACAGCGATTTGATCGTAGCCTGTGGCGCGCTCAATCAAGGCGTGCAGAACTGTGTCGAGCTGGCCTTTGCGCAATACCAGTGGCAATACAAACGCTATTCCGCCGACGATCGGCCCAGCCCGTATGACAAGGAAAACGGCTGAGGGTTGAGGGTCCTATCCACGGATGTCGATACGAAGCATGTCGATGCGAACGGTTTGCGCCAAGCCGCGGCCGCGGGCTGGCATCCTTTCAGGAGTCGGATTTTTCCAGCCGTCGCAGAAAGACGGCCATTTCTTTTTCAGCCTGTTTGTCGCCGCGCTGCACGGCCGCCGCTATTCCGCTGCGCCAGGCTTCGGCCGCCGCACCCTTTTGATCGGCCGCGAGGCAGGCTTTGCCCAGCAATTTCCATGCAGCGGAATAGGTTGGATCAAAAACAACGGCCTGGCGCAGCTCATCCATCGCGGCGCCGGCCTGGTCGTCGCTCAGCAGTGCATTGCCCAGCGAAAAGCGCAGCAGCGCGCCGTCGCGCGGACCTTCGCATTGCTGGCGCAGGCTGCTGATGATCGCCTCACTCATGGGCGCGGCCGCTCATGGTTGTGCGTGGGGGCGCTGCGCATCGGCGGTATAAATCTCGGTCGGGCGACTGGGGTCCGGCGGCGTCTTGCCGGCATACAGATCCCCCAGCGAAGCGGCCGACCAGATCACCATCCACGACGAACGAAACGGCTGCACCAGCAGCGCGTAGTGCAGGGCATTGCCGTCGATTTTCTCCGGGTGGTCCACGATTACCCCGTCGGGATGCGCCCGGGCAAAGTCCGTGACCGCCTGAGCGCCGTACAGCTCGGTGATCGGGTTGAGCAGTCGACCCTCGAAATGGAACTGACCGTCGTAACCGCCGACGTAGGCGATCGGCCGGTGCGCAATGTCGGCTTCGCCGAGCAGTCGAGCCGAAGCATCGAGGTTGTACTTCGGCCACAGCGAAAAGGTGAACAGCGCATTCAGCGCAAAGGCGCCGACCAGACCGGCCACGGCCAGCCGGCGCATTTCGCCACGCCCGCGCAGCAACAGCAGCAAACCCAGCAGTAAAAACGCCACGCCGAATGAGCGGGCGTAATCGGCGGTGTCATCGAACCATTCACCATGCAGATGGTTGCCTGCCACCAGGGTGGGCAGCGCAAACAGGAACAGCGCAAACAGGATTCCGCCCAGTCCCAGTGGCCACGTTCCCAGCCAGCCGGTCTGCGCCAGTGCCGGCCGGCGTTCGCGCAATACCGCCACCGATGCCGCTATCAGCATTGCGCCGCCGCCGAATTCGGGTAGCGGGTAATAAGCCTGCTTGCCGCTGATCAGCGAAAACACCAGAAAACTCGGCAGCAGCCAGCACATCAGAAAGTGCAGCCCCGGCTCCAGCGGCTGACGCAGCAGCACCACAAGCATGGGCACCAGTAACAGGCACAGCAGCAGGTGCTCCAGCAACGAAACATGCCAGTGAAACGCCAGCAGCGACAGCAGGCCAGCCACGCTCAGCGCCATCAACCCGAGGCCCAGCCGCATGCCGGCGCGCCATGGTCGATGAAACAGCGCGACCACCAGTGCCACGCTGGCGCGCGGCCATGCGCTGAAAGGAAACATCAGGATCGGCAAATAGATCAGATACCACCAGGTTGGCTGCGCATGGCTTTGCAGTTTCTTGGCGTGTTGCAGCCCTTTCAGCACGCGGCCGGCGGTCTGGGTAAAGAACAAGCGCTGGCGATATGCTTCGCCGCCGGCAAAGCCCGCCGGCAGCGCCCACGCGATCAGCATGGCGCAGCCCAGCAGTACGCTCAGCAATCCCCGGCCATACCAGCGCGCGCGATGATCGCGGGCCCACGCATTCCAGAACGGCCCGAGCAGCCATGGGAACACCATGTGCAGCAACATCACCGGCCCCTTGGTCAGCAAGCCTGCGCCGATGCAGATGCCAAACAGCAGCCAGCGCGGCTCGGGTCGGTCCAGCCGGGGCGTCAGGCACAGCAGGGCTGCAAGCACCCACACCGCCAGCAACACGTCGTACATGATCTGCTGGCCGAAGAGAAACGCGTAACTCAGTGCCAGCAGCATCCATGGCGCGGCTTTGGCCATCCACGGCCGGGCGGGAAACAACCGACGAGCCAGCACGGAAACCAGCACCAGTTGCGCCGCGCCGATCATGATTTCGAGTACGCGCGGCCAGACATCGCTGACGCCGAAAACGAACCAGCCGGCGTGAATCATCCAGAACAGCAGCGGCGCCTTTTCGCTGTAGGGCTCACCGTTGGCGTAGGGCACCAGCCAGTGATTGTGGCTCCACATTTCCCAGGCAACTGCCAGCGTGCGGGTGGAATACAGCGGCATCGGGCCATGCGAAAAAATCGCCAGCAGTGCCAGCAACGTCCACAGTGGAAGCCACGGCCAGAGAGCCCGCAGAGTTTCGGAACGGCTAAAGGCACTGGCGGACACAGGCGTGCTCTGGTCGATGAATAAAGCGATTCTAGCTTGCAGCGCTACTCCGCCACCCAACGGCCGCTGGCTTGCAGGCGTTAAGCCGGACCCCAGTAGCCAATGCGGCGACGCAGCTTGAGCTTGCGCCAGGCGTTCCACGGCTTGCGCCGACGGTTACGGCCACCGGTGGCGATGAACGCGTCGATCGCGTCGAGCACACGTTCGCTGGAGCGACCATCGCGATAAGGGTGGATGGCGTCGGCGAACACGCGAATTGCGTGCATCAATTCAGGCGGCCGTGCCAGTGCGCGTTCGATGGCTGGTTCAAACTGGGCCGGATCATCGATGTCGATCAACTGCGGTCCCGGTCGGCGATTCTTGAACGTCACCACCGGCTTGCCGGTAAGCAAAAACTCGCTGAGCGCCGATGAGGTGTCCGAACACATCATGTCGACCTGGGGAAACAGTTCGAGAATATTGTCGTTTTCGGCGAACTGCAGATACGCGTTCTGCAGCGCCTTGTAGCGTGCCGTAATTTCCGGGTCCATCTTCGGATGAAACGTCACGATCCAGCGCCAGCGGCCGTCGCGGGACAGTCGCTTCACCTCTTCGTACAAGGTGTCGGCCGCGCTCCATGACGGCGAAAATGTCGAGTGATACAGAATGACCGGCGGCTCGCGTACGGCGGGCAGCGCTCCGGCAATGTCGCGCATGAACGGATCAAGCTTGGGCCAGCCGGTCTCGGTCACCGTGAAATGACCGAGCTTCGCCGCTACCTCACCAAACGCCTTGGTGTCACGCGGGCCGGTGGTGCAGTAAAGATCGAAAAAACCACGCACATAAACATGTCGAGGCTTGCCGGCGTCGAAGCCGTGAAAGGTTTCGACCTTCACCCCGGGGAAAAAATGCGGCAGGTGATTACTCGAGGTGATCACCGCGAGCGGATTCCAGGCGCGCACTTCGGCCACCGTCAGCAGGCGTTCGCCGTCGACCAGATCCTCGGCGCCGGGGCCGTCGAAAAACCACGCGGCCTCGTGGCCGCGCGCGCGAATGGCCTGCTGCACGGGTCGCAGAATCGCCAGCGCGTAGCGTTCCGATCCATAGAGCAGGTAGCGCTTTTTCGACAACGAGGCCGGTTGCGTCGAGACAGGTACGTTGCTCATCAGCGATCGATGCCATGGCGGGTGAGTAGCGACGCCGCGCGATCGACCGACTCGGGGTTATGCCGCATCTCGTAATAGCGCATGCGCTTGTAAATCGCGTAACTGGCGGCGGTCTGCGCGACCATGAAACCGCGCCAGCCGTCCATAAAAGCCAGTCGAAAAAAGTAGTCCTTGATGAAGGCAAGAGCGAACACAAACGGCGCCTGCCACATTCTTACGGGCTTGCCTTTTTCCAGCCAGTCGCGGCATTTCAACTCGGCGTAGCGCAGCACCTTCAACTGCTTGTGCGGCAGGGTGGGATTGTTGATGTGATTGAACGGCGCACGGAGCGTGGGTGCGTCACCGTCGAAGCGCAGCGACTCATGCACGCGCGCGTCGGTCCAGCGTGCGCGATCGCGGTGATACAGGCGCGCAAGCCTTTCGCCGACGGCGGGCCGATACCAGCGCATCGGTGCGCCCATGTAAATGGTGCTGCGGCGCAGATACGCGGCTGGCACATCGCTGGCCATCAGCTGCGGCAACTGTTGCTGCAGTTCGGCGATCAGTTCGGGCGTAAGCATTTCATCAGCATCCAGCGCAAGAATCCACGGATGGCTGCATTGTGTCGTGGCAAAATTACGCTGCGGTCCGAAGCCTTGCCAGTCCTGCTGCACCACGCGCGCGCCATGTGCCTGCGCGATGGCCACCGTATCGTCATCGCTGCCGCTGTCGACCACCAGTTTTTCGGCTGCAAATGGCACGCTGTCGAGGCAACGGCCGATCGTGTCGGCCTCGTTGTGCGTGATGACGACCAGGGTGAGCGGAAGGATGGACATGCAGCGGATTCTAGCCGATCAGTCCCGGCAGGCCGGTGGCCATCGGCGAGATCGGCTGGCGTCTTCCTGCTTCGGCGAGCTGTAAGACACGCGTTGCGATGCCGATTTTTTACCGACCCGCAGCACTCGGCCGGGAAAACTAAAGTCTGGAGTTTGCATCGCAGCGCCGTGGATCCGGGCTATGCCGCGGTGATCAGCTATGCACTCACTGCTACGGCGTGCAAAAGCGGCTAGGCGCAGATCCGCACAGTATGACTTCGGATCAATCGCTGCTCGGCTATTCGCCGGAGAGTTTTGCGCTGCGCCACGTTGCGTCGACGGGTTGAGCGCCAAGCAGCGGCTGTAGCGCGTCCTGCAACAAGCTGGCGAAGCGTCGCTGGTTGGCCTCGAACCACGTGCGCGCCGCTGCACTCAATGCGTCGTAATCGGTTTGTTCCATCGCGCGCGCCCGTTCGACGGCAGCTTCCATTGCGGCTTCGTCGAAATGGTAAAGCGTGGAGGAATTCAACGTGCCGACGGCCTTGGCGGCGACCAGCAAACCGCGTTCGGGTTGCACTAGCTCATTCATCGGCGGCGCATCGCAGGTGAGGACGATCGCTCCGCAACTCATTGCCTCGACGATGTAGTGGCCCCAGCCTTCGGCCTCGGAGGGACACACGTGAAAGGCATGGCTGTTTTGCAGCTGACGAATTTCGTCAATGTCGGGAAGCGTGGCGACGCGGTGCTGAACATTGTCCCGGGCGGGCGTACTCGGCATGCCTTGCGCGGTTCGCGGCGATTGCACCACCAACAGCGGTGGCCACTCGGGATGGCGACGCCAGAGTGCCAAAAGGCGCGCGGTTCCTTTCATCCGGCTGGCTCCCGCCAGATGCAAAAACTCCGCGCGCCGCGGCACGCCGGGAATCAGGCAATCGGTACTGACGAAGCCAATGTAGTGAGTCGGAATGCCACGAGCCTGAAACGTGGCGGCGGCAACCTGTGTTTTGGCAAGTATGGCGTCAAAGCGATGCAGATGATCCCCGTCCCGCCGCGACAGCCATTCGGGATTAGGAATGAAAAAATTCTTCTGTGCAACGCCGAGATAGGCCAGGTGCACATGCTCCAGCATGATGTTTGCGTCGAACTTCCAGCTTGAATCGCCACCGCGTTGTTGGGATTGCCAGATCAGCCGCAGCCGCATCGATATCGAACGCCATGTTACTCGCCACCGTCGCCGGCGCCGTTTGAGCGAAGTAATCTGCACTTCGTGCCCCAACGATTCGAGCGTTTCGCGCAGCAGGCGCAGGTCATGGCTAAGGCCTCGGCCATTGTCCCAGCCGATCAAGTTGATGCGTGTTGGCAACTTTCTGTCAGTCACGCGCGGCAGTCTCCACGGATGAGTCTGGGCGATCTATAAGCATGGCCAGCCCAAGTACCAGAAAAAAGTAGAACGAGTGCGGCATCGCGCGATAGAACACGTTATCCGTCAGTGCGCACAAGACGTACATGCTGACGAGTGCGAGGCCGACGGAGGCTGGAATAATTTCGCTGTCATGGGCATGCAGGGTATGACGGAAAAAGTACGTCAGCGGTATGCCAAACACGAGCAGCAGCACCAGCAAACCCGGAATGCCGCCGGTGGCAGCGGCTTCGAGGTATTCATTGTGCGGATGGTTGTACTTGGCGATCACCGCATTGGCGCGACCAATGGCAACCTGCGCACGAATATAGACGCCGAACTGGTCGGTGCCTACGCCGGTCAAAGGATAGGCCTCCAGCGCATGGGCGGCGGTGTGCCACATTTCCAGCCGCTCGCGAACAGCGCCGCGCGCATCGCTTTTGGAATCGTACGTAGCCACTTCCGAACCCACGTCGGCGAACCGCTTCACGAACACGGGCGAACTGCCGCTTTCTGACGGATCACCTGTCGTCGGAGCCGCGGCGGGCAGTTTCGACGTGCTTGCCACCGGCGCTGTTGCGCTTAACGCTGCGGGGGCCGCGTCAGGCGTCGGGTGGCTGAAATCGTGCACGGTGCCCGATGCCAAAACAGCGCCACCCAGGATGGCGACAAGCATCAGAAAACCAGACCACCATCGGCGCGTGCGTTTTGCGTAGAGCAGCAATAGCAGCAGCAGCACGGCAGCGAACGCCAGCAAAGGCCCGCGGCTCTGGGTCAGCAGCGCGCCGTACATGCCGAAGCATGCCGCCATGCCATGCAGCGATTTTTCGATCACGCCAGCGCGGGCATAAAACACCTGCAGCCACGCACTCAGCGACAGCACCAGCAACACCATGGCAAATTCGATCGCGCCCCAGCCGCCGCCGTTAAGGCCGAAGGCGCGGTCGAAGCGAAGGTAAAAATGTTGCCAGATGCACGATGCGCCCAACACGATGGCGGTCAGGCTGAATCCAATCCACACCCAGCGGATCCGCAGCGGCAGGGTGAAAACGGCGGCCGTCGCCATAAAAAGCAGAATGTGCGAAGGCAGGTCGAACGCATTCAAGCCGGCTTTCGCGCCGAGCCGATGGTCGAGGATGTTGAGGACGGTGAACAATACCGTCAGTCCGCTTGCAGCCATGATCGGCCATCTACGCCGGTAATCGCGGCGGATGGACGGGCTGCGGAAAATCAGTCCGAGCCCGACAAGCAGCAGGACCAGCGAGGGTAGGGCCTTGGCGTGAAACGGTACCGAAAACGACAGCGGCATCAGGGCGACCAGAATCGACAGGGTTCCCAGCCACCAGGCATTCAGTCGTTCGTTCACGGGGTTCCTTAGTTATTTAAATGCTTGTCCATGAGTCGAGCCAGGAGGGCAAGCTTTCCGTGCTGACCGGTCGTGCGCGCATGTTACTTTACGAAACGTGCGCGCTGGCGTATCCGCCGCGCGTAACGATGCGGTTGTTCATCTTGCTGGTTGATCTTTCTTTATCTGGGCGGCGCATCGCCCGCGCGCCAAGGCGGACGTTTTGAAACTCCTATTCACCAATTTTCACGACGGTGATGGCGGCGGGCACACCACGTATGTCATGACCTTGGTCGCGGCGTTATCGGCAAGGCATCAGGTTCACGTCGCCGCCCCGCCAACCAGCCGGCTGCATCGAGAGGTGGCAAGTTTCCCCGCGGCGCATGCCTGGCCGCAGCCGTTTCCGAATGGGTTAAATCGGCTGGCCGCGCGGCAACGGGCGCGCCGGCAGCTGGCCAAGCTTCTGCGCGAACAGGCGTTTGACCTGGTGCACGTCAACGGCTCGGCGGATCACCGGCTGGTGATGGCGGCGATGCGTGGCTTGCGCCGGCGGCCGCAAATCGTCCTGACCAAACACAATTCCAAACCGATGAAAGGCATCGGACATTGGTGGCGCGCGCGACGCGGCACGGATCTGGTCATTGCCGTCTGCGACTTCACCCTGCGCGCGCTGCAGCTTTCGCCGTATCGGCGTTGCCGGCTGGTCAGTGTGCACAACGGCGTGGATACCGATCACTTCGCGCCGTGGCCTGCCGCGCTTGCGCTGTCGCAGCGGCAGCGATGGGTGGATGATCCATCGCTGCTGCTTCTGGGTAGCAATGCGGGCACGGCCAGTTACAAGGGCTGGATGGATCTGGTCGAGGCGCTGGGGCGAGTGCCGCCCGACCTGCGCACGCGGGTGCACTTGCTGATCGCCGGTCATCTGCCTGCGTCGGCGCTGCAGCAACGCATTGCCGATCTGGGTTTGAGCGGGCAGGTGCATTTCCCGGGCATGCTTGACGATGTGCGGCCGGCGTTGGCGGCCATCGATGCGGGATTTGTGCTGTCGTGGGATGTGGAGACCATCTCGTTCGCCTGCCGTGAAATGATGGCGATGGGCAAACCGGTGCTGGTCAGCGAGTACGCCGGTCTGCCGGAAAACATCCGCCCGGATATCGATGGCTGGCTGGTGCCCCCGCGTGATCATGTGGCGCTGGCGCAGCGGCTGGAACAACTGCTGCGCCAGCGCGCCGAGATGCCGTCCATGGGGATAGCCGCCCGGCAGCACGCGGAGTCGGCTTTCGGACGGCCGTTGTTCGTCGAGCGCACCGAGAAGGCCTATCTTGATCTGCTGGCCGCTCGCCGAACGGCCTAGTCCCCGGCGTCGCCTTCTTCCTGGTCTGGCGTGCAGCCGGGAATGACGGCATCGGCTTTGAACATCCACCAGTCGCGCTCGTTGGCGTGGCCGACTTGGACGGCCTTTGTTCGATCCACGCACTGACCCATCGCCTCGTCGAGGCTGAAGATCCAGCGCTGCGTCGGCACGGCCTTTTGCCACGCGATCGCATCGGCGTATTGCGCCGACCAGGGTTTCAGAAAACCGAACTCGGCCAGCGGCCCTTGCGCCATCAGGAGGTTTTGTTCTTTCCAGCCGAGCAGCCCAATGGTGGCCTGCGGCCCGGCAACGGCGCGGGCGCGTTGCATCACGTCCAGCGACGAGCGATCGCCGTTGAGCATCGGATACCCCACGAGCCCGTAAAGGCTCCATAGCACGCCGGCGAAAGTCAGCCAGCCGATAGCCGCATGGCGTATGCGCGTGACGGCGACGATCAGCAGGCCGGCCAAGCCGATGCTCAGCAGCAACCACCAGATCTGCGGATTGAGACTTTGCTGAATTTGCATGGCCCAGTGGGGATGCCAATGCATCGCGAGTATGGCGGCCACCGTCATGCCGGCGCTCAGCAGCAGACTCAGTGCAAAGAGCAGTGCTCGAACGCCGCGTCGGCGCAACAGTCCCGGCAACAGCGGAGCCAGCGCCACCGCGGTGACCGGCAGCGCCGGCAAAATATAGACGTCGCGCTTGCCCGGACTGATGGAGAAAAACAGCAGGATCAGCACCACCCAGCCGAGCGGCAACAGCAGTCGCGCATCGCGACGCTTGAGCTGGCGCCACCACGCCGGGAGCGCCCATGGCAGCAGCAGCGACAGCGGCAGCCAGTCGACCACGACGATGCCGAGGAAATAGAACGGAGAGTGGAAGTGCGCGCCCGGCGCCGCGTAGCGCTGTACGGTCTGGCCGAATAAAATGTTTCGCACGTATGCGGCATGCTGCGAATCGCCGTCGGCATGCGCGGCCAGCAGCATCGGCACGAGCCAGCCAAGAATCGGCACGAAAAACAGCGCCAGTCCGCCCGCCCAGCGCCAGCCGCCGGTGGGCCACGCGATGTGCTGCCAGCGGCCGCGGCGAGCGACGGCGTAGGGAATCAGCATCAGCAGCGCGATCACGCCGACGCCCTTGGTTACCACGCCGACGCCGGCAAAAAAGCAGCCGACGGCAAACCAGCGCCAGGAAGGGCCCAGCAGCAGATGACGCAACAGGCCGTAGTTGGCCAGCGTGATCCAGCCCAGCACGAGCGGATCGATCTGCGCGTCACGCATCTGGTAAGTGAAATGGATGGTGACCAGCAGCGTGGTTGCCACCAGCAGCGCGCTACGATGATTCCATAGCCGCCGCGCCAGATCGTAGGTCAGCGCGAGCGTACCGAGCCCGGCGACCAGCGACGGCAGCAGGAAAGCGATGCGCCAGCTGCCGGTGACGAAATAACCCAGCGCCTGCAGCCACATGAAGAGCGGCGGCTTGTCCGGATACAGCTCGGCACCACGATGCGGGAAAAGCCATTGGCCGTGTTCGACCATCAACCGTGCCACCAGCGCAAAGCGCGGTTCGTCCGAAGGCCAGGGATCGCGCAGACCGATGCCGACGCCAAGCACCCACAGCGCAAACACGCCGAACCACAGCAGCTCCCGGCGAGCGCTGCGCAAATACAGCGGGCGAGCGTCGGACAGGGGTTTCACGGCGAGCAAGATTCCGTTGGGCAGGCGGGAAACGACGCGAACATGGCCGAAGGTTCAGCATGGTTTTGGGAGCGTTTGCCGTTTACATCATCGGCAGCGCGCCGATTCATTGCGCCAACGGATCCCACGGCGGCGTGCGGCCACCGATGGTAAGAAGACGGCCCTTTCAGTTCGCTTAGCTACGCGACAGGGGATTGAAAACGGCCGGCTGTTCCGCGACGCGGATCAGCCGCGCGTAGCGGTGAGGCTCTTTTCCAGCACGGCGTAATACATGCCATCCAGATCGCCGTCGCCCGGCAGAATCTGCCAGCCGATCTTCGCGGCCTGCCCCACCGGCAGCGTGAACGCCACGGCGCGCGCGTCCGGTTGCTGCGCCAGCAGCTCGCCTACGATCGCTTCGTTTTCCGCACGCAGCACCGAACAGGTGATGTAGACCAGCTTTCCGCCCGGTGCCAGCAGCGGCCATAGCGCCGCGAGTATCCGGCGCTGCTGATCGTGCATCGCCGGAATATCACTTTCGCGCCGATGCAGCCGCACGTCCGGGCGTCGTCGCAGCACGCCGGTTGCCGAGCAGGGCGCGTCGATCAGGATGCGATCGAAGGGCTGCTGCTTCCACCAGCCTGCCGGCGCCCCTGCATCGCCGATCACTATTTTTGCGTCCAGCCGAAGGCGCATCAGGTTCTGACGGATACGTTCGCCACGCTGCGTGTCTACTTCCAGGGCTGTCAGGTCGATGCGTGCGCGTTCGAGCAAATGGCAAGCCTTGCCGCCGGGCGCCGCGCAGGCATCCAGTACGCGCAAACCATCTTTCAGGTCGACCAGATCGGCCGCGACCTGGGCTGCGCCGTCCTGCACCGCAAACAGTCCGTCGTCGAAGCCGGGCATGCGCGTGACGTCGGTGCTGTGCGGCAGCACGAGCGCATCGGCCAGCCAGGCATGGCGGCTGGCCGCATAGCCAGCTTCGCTGAATTGGGCGAGCAGCGCGTCGGGATCAGCGCGCTGGCGATTGACCCGCAGCATCAGCGGCGGCTCCACGTTGTCAGCGGCCATCACCGCTTCGGACTGTTCAGGCCAGTCGCCACCCAGCGCCTTCGCCAGCCACGCTGGATGGGCGTGACGTGTTTGCGGTTTGGCATCGAGACGGGCGATCAGCGTTTCGCGTTCGCGCTGCCAGCGACGCAGCACGGCATTGACCAGACCGGCCAGCTGCGGCCGCTTCAGCGCCCGGGTCGCTTCGACCGTCGCGGCCACCGCCGCATAGTCCTGCAGCTGCAGGATTTCCAGCTGCACCAGGCCCAGCACCAGCAGCGCGTGGATGGCGGGATCCTTGTGGCGCAGGGACTTTTCCAGCAAATGATCGACCGCCGCGTCAAAGCGCAGCCACCAGCGCGCACCCACGCTGAGCAGGGCCATCAGCAGGGCGCGGTCGCGCGGATCACGCAGCTTCGGCGCGTTGCGCTCCATCACGTCGCGCAGCGAGGCGCCGCGCATGGCAACTTCGGCCAGCGAGCGGGCGGCCAGTGCGCGGGTGTCGACCGTCATCGCGCGCCGCGCAATTCAGGTCGTGCGTTGAGGTAATCCGCCGCCGTGATGCGCTTGCCGCCGGCACGCTGCAGCGCGGTGATGCGCAGCACGCCCTGGCCGCAGGCGAGATCGATGCCGTCGCGGCTGGCGCGAACGATATGCCCCGGTGGCGTTTGGTGATCTTCATCGATCGCCCGCGCGCCCCATATGCGTAGCGGCTCGCCAGCGAGTTCGGCTTCCGCCACCGGCCACGGATCGAACGCGCGGACCTGGCGTTCCAGCTCAATGGAAGATCGCGCGAGGTCCAACCGCGCCTCGGCCTTGTCGAGCTTGTGCGCGTAGACAACACCGTTTTCGGCCTGTGGCGTGGCGACCAATGCCTCCCCGGCCAATGTGCGGCGCAGTCCTTCGGCCAACACTTCGGCACCGAGCGCAGAAAGCCGGTCGTGCAGGCTGCCAGCGGTTTCGTTCACGGCAATTGGTGTGCGCCGCTGCAGCAGCACCGGGCCGGTATCAAGCCCCGCCTCCATCTGCATCAGATCGACGCCGCTTTCGCTGTCGCCCGCAAGAACGGCGCGCTGGATCGGCGCCGCGCCGCGCCAGCGCGGCAGCAGGCTGGCATGCACGTTCCAGCAGCCCACGCGCGGCGTGGCCAAGACCTTGCGCGAAAGAATCAGGCCGTAGGCGACCACCACCAGTAAATCAGGCTGATAGTTCGCCAGCGCCTGCCGCGCCTCGACGGACTTCAGCGATTCGGGTTGTTCAACGGCGATGCCAGCGGCCAATGCGGCCTGCTTGACCGGACTGGGGCTGAGTTTGCGCCCACGTCCGGCAGGGCGGTCGGGCTGCGTGTAAACAGCGACCACGTCGGCATTGCTGGCAACGCAGGCTTCAAGACAGGGAACGGCAAATTCCGGTGTACCCGCAAAGATCAGCCGCAGGGTGCGCTCACTCAAGCGGTTGCCGCCTGCTTGCGCGCCTTTTCCAGCCGCTTCAACAGCAGGTTGCGTTTCAGCGACGAAAGATAGTCGACGAACACCTTGCCCTCCAGATGATCCATCTCGTGCTGGATGCACACGGCGAGCGGGCCTTCGGCTTCGACGATGATCTCCTCGCCCGCCACGTTCCTTGCCTTGACCCTGACCTTGAGCGCCCGGGTCACGTCGGCGTAGAGGCCGGGAAAAGACAGACAGCCTTCCTGGTAAACCTGCGAGCCTTCCTTGTCCATGATCTCGGGATTGATCAGTGCCAGCGGCTCGTCGCGGTCATCGCTCATGTCGGTAACCAACACACGCTTGTGCACATTGACCTGGGTCGCGGCCAGCCCGACGCCGTTGGCGTCGTACATGGTCTCGAACAGGTCGGCAACAAACTGCTTGAGTTCGGCGTCAAATACGGTGACCGACTCGGCGCGCGTGCGTAGCCGAGGGTCGGGGAATTCAATGATGGTCAGTATGGACATGGTTCACCTCGGCGCCGATGTGCGGGCGGTTTGATAAAACCCCACCCCTGCGCGATCTAGAATGTTTCTCATTGTACGTCGGCAAACACCGGCGCGCAGACGATTTTTGCTGATTCACGCCTGTTGCGCGCGTTAACGGTTCGGTTACACTCGACCGAGCACTTGGGGAGGGGGATTCCCGCCAATGATTCGAAAAATTACCGTGTTGCTGGCCGGCATGCTGGTCACTGTGGCTGCGTTTGCCGCAGGTGCGCAACTTCGCGCCAATCATCCGGACAGCTACACCGTGCGCCGCGGCGACACGCTCTGGGCTATCTCCGCCAAATTTCTCGCCAAGCCGTGGTTGTGGCCGGAAATCTGGCAGGCCAATCCGCAGGTACGCAATCCGCACCTTATCTATCCTGGCGATGTGCTCAACCTGTCCTTCATCAACGGCGGTGCCGGGCTGAAACTCGAGCCTAGCGTGCATGCCGAAGGTGACGCGATCCCGGCTATTCCGCTGTCCGAATTGCAGACCTTCCTCAAGGAACTGCGCGTGGTGGATTCCAACGAACTCAACGACTCGCCGTATGTCGTGGGATTGGAAGAGGCGCGGCTGCGCGGCACCGTAGGCCAGAACATTTATGTTCGCAAACTCCAGGGCACGCCCGGCCAGCGCTGGGCAATCGTCCGACCGACCCACGTGTTTCGCGGCTTTGATCAGAACGCCCCGGGCAGTGCCGACAGCGAAGTCGTAAGTCACGATCTGGACGCCAATGTGGCGTTGGTCGACGGGCCGTGGAGCGAGAATTTCCGCAATGACGGACATTACGGCCGCGGCAAGGATCTCGGTGTGGAGGTGAGCGTCATCGGCACCGCCGAGACCCTGCGCATGGGCGACCCCTCGACGCTGTTGCTGCTCAACGCCACCCGGGATATTCGCCCGGGCGATCGCATCTTGCCGATCGATGATGCCCCCTACGACGCTTACTACTATCCGCATCCGCCCAAGTCGATACCTAAAGATGCGAAGGTCATTTCATTTGCCGATGCCATGGACGCCGTCGGTCCGCGGCAGGTGGTCGCGCTGTCGGTCGGTGCGCATGACGGTGCCGAAAACGGTCAGACGTATTCGATCTATCAGCCGGGTGACACCATCCATGACGATGTTGCCAGCAGCAGCTGGCATCGCGACGTGGGTCAGAAGGTGACCTTGCCGTCGGAGTATGTCGGGCACGTCATGATCTTCCGTACCTTTGATCGGGTCAGTTATGGCTTGGTGATGGATGGTTTGCGGCCGGTGAAAAAGGGTAACGAGCTACGCATGCCGGATTGATTCGCGCTGCTGGCCACCATTCGGGCTTTTCCTACACAACGGCGCGGCGATCACCGCGCCGTTTTCGTGTGCGCTCTCTTCGTAAACTGCAGTGCATGAACGACATGGACGAATTACGCGCATGGATGATCGCCCTGCGCACGCCGGGTCTCGGCCCCAGCGGCCTGCGCGAGCGGTTGGCGGCATCGAATAACGACATCGGCGCGGTGCTGTCGCAGCTGCGGCAGGCGCCGCCAGGAGAGCCGGCTCGCGCGTGGCTGCAACGCCCGGACGAGCAGCGCCTCGCTGAGGATATGGCGTGGTTGTCGCAGCCGGCCCATCGGCTTCTACGCTGCATCGAGGTGGATTTTCCGCCGCAGCTGGAAAATATTCCGCAGCCGCCCGCCGCTTTGTTTGTCGTCGGCGATCCCAGCTTGTTGCTCTACCCCCAGGTAGCGATTGTGGGCGCGCGCCATGCCAGCACCGGCGGCCTGTCGCACGCTCGCGCGTTCGCTCTGGCGCTGACGCAGGCGGGGTTTGCGATTACCAGCGGCATGGCGGACGGCATTGACGGCGCGGCGCATGCGGCCGCGCTGGACGCTGGTTCGCCTACCCTGGCGGTAATCGGAACCGGTCCGGATCGCGTCTATCCGCGCAAACATCACGCGCTGGCCAGGCGAATCGCCGAACACGGCGCGCTGATCAGTGAGTTTCCGCCCGGGACCGCGGCGCGTGCCGACCACTTTCCTCGGCGTAATCGCCTGATCGCAGGACTTTCGCTCGGCACGTTGGTGGTCGAAGCAGGGCTGCAGTCGGGCTCGTTGATTACCGCGCGGCTGGCGGCCGAACAGGGTCGTGAGGTATTCGCGCTGCCGGGTTCCATCCATAATCCGCAGGCTCGCGGATGCCATCGCCTGATACGCGACGGCGCGCGACTGGTGGAAACCGCCGGCGAGATTATCGAGACATTGGCGCCCGCAGCGCGCATGCTTGGCGTTGAACTGGCCGATCGACTGGCGGCAGACAGCAGTGATGACGTCGGCAGGCCGCCTGCGGAAATCGGCGCTGGCGCCGCGTTCGACGAGTATTCAAGCACAGGCAACGATGCTGATTATCGACGCCTTTGGTCGGAACTTGGCCACGAGCCGGCGACGTTGGACGAACTTGTGCAGCGAACCGGGCAATCGGCGGCGTCCGTGTCATCGATGCTGCTGATGCTTGAGCTGGAGGCAAAAGTCGAGACGCTGCCAGGCAATCGCTACCAGCGTCTGACCGGCGTGGCTGCTCACGGTTGAATGGTTTCAGTAAGCCGATCGCGGCGGTGTCCGGCGAGTTCGTGCTTGACAGCTGCGGCCTCGGCGTGTTTTCAACTATATATGTGCGCGGCGCCGCAAGCGCCGCTGATCCTTTCGTGGAAACTCAAGCTTCATGGCAAAAAATCTGCTCATCGTCGAATCGCCGGCCAAGGCCAAGACGATCAACAAGTACCTTGGCAAGGACTTCCACGTGCTGGCTTCCTACGGCCACGTGCGCGATCTGCGCCCGAAAGAGGGTGCGGTCGATCCCGAGCATGGCTTTGCCATGGCGTATGAGGTAATCGAGCGCAACGAGAAACATGTCGATGCGATTGCCAAGGCCGCCAAGCTGGCCGACGACATCTATCTCGCGACCGACTTGGATCGCGAAGGCGAGGCGATTTCCTGGCATATCAGCGAGATCCTGAAAGAGCGCGGTCTGGTTGAAGGCAAGCGCATGCATCGCGTGGTGTTCTCCGAGATCACGCCCAAGGCGATCAAGGCGGCGGTGGCCAACCCGCGTCAGCTCTCGCATGACCTAGTCGATGCGCAGCAGGCGCGTCGCGCGCTGGATTATCTGGTCGGCTTCAACCTTTCGCCGGTGCTGTGGCGCAAGGTACAGCGCGGCCTTTCCGCCGGCCGCGTGCAGTCGCCAGCCCTGCGCATGATCGTCGAGCGCGAGGAAGAGATCGAAGCCTTCAACGCCCGCGAATACTGGACCATCGAAGCCCAGCTCAAGCACGCCGACGGCGATTTCACCGCACGGTTGAGCAAGCTCAACGGCAAGAAATTTGAACAGTTCGACCTGACCAACGAAGCCGAGACGTTTGCGGCCCGCGATGCGCTGAAGCAGGCCGCGCGCGGCAGGCTCACGGTGAGTGACGTCAGCTCGAAAGAGCGCAAGCGCCGCCCGGCCGCGCCGTTCACCACGTCAACGCTGCAGCAGGAGGCCGCGCGCAAGCTCGGTTTCACCACCAGCCGCACGATGAAGGTGGCGCAGGGCTTGTATGAAGGCGTGGCGCTCGGTGCGGAGGGCAACGTTGGCCTGATCACCTACATGCGTACCGACTCCACCATGCTCGGTGACGACGCGCTGGCCGAGCTGCGCCAGTTGATCGCACGTGATTTCGGCACCAAGGCGCTGCCGGACGCGCCGCAGGTCTACAAAACCAAGTCCAAGAATGCGCAGGAGGCGCACGAAGCCATTCGTCCGACCTCGGCGATGTACACGCCACGCGATGTCATGGCGTTTCTCAATGACGACCAGCGCAAGCTGTACGAGCTGATCTGGAAGCGCACGGTCGCCTGCCAGATGATCCACGCCACGCTGAATACCGTCTCGGTCGAATTCGCCCTGCGCGATGTGCCCGGCGGTGATGCCTCGTTCCGCGCTAGCGGCACCACGGTGATCGATCCGGGCTTTCTCGCCGTGTACGAGGAAGGCCGCGATCAGAAGACCGCCGACGATGACGACGAAGGCCGCCGCCTGCCGCGCATGGAAACCGGCGAGCAGGTGCCGCTGCACGATATCGCCGCCGACCAGCATTTCACCGAGCCACCGCCGCGGTATTCCGAGGCCAGCCTGGTCAAGGCGCTGGAAGAGCACGGCATCGGCCGGCCGTCGACCTATGCCAGCATCATCCAGGTGCTGCAGAATCGGGAGTACGTCTACCTCGACAGCCGCCGCTTCAAGCCCAGCGACGTCGGCCGCGCGGTAAGCAATTTCCTCACCTCGCATTTCACCCGCTACGTCGATTACGACTTCACCGCCAAACTCGAGGACGAGCTCGACGCGGTAAGCCGTGGCGAGGAAGCCTGGGTGCCGCTGATGGAGCGCTTCTGGCTGCCGTTCAAGCAGCAGGTGGACGAGAAAACCGAATCGGTCGATCGCAACGAGGCCACCGGCGCCCGCGAACTGGGCATTGATCCGAAAAGCGGCAAGCCGGTGTCCGTTCGGCTGGGCCGCTACGGACCGTTCGCCCAGATCGGCACCAAGGAAGACGAAGACAAACCGACCTTCGCCAGCCTGCGCACCGGCCAGAGCATGCACACCATCTCGCTGCCCGACGCGCTGGAGCTGTTCAAGCTGCCGCGCAAACTCGGTCAGGCCGAGAACGGTGACGACGTCAGCGTGGCGATCGGCCGCTTCGGTCCGTTCGTAAAGCAGGGTGAAACGTACGCCTCGCTCAAGCCCGAGGACGACCCGTACACGATCGAACTGCCACGCGCCCTGCAGATCGTGCAGGAGCGGCTGGAGATGCTGGCCAACCGGCTGATCCTCGACTTCGGCAATGGCGTGCAGGTGCTCAACGGCCGCTATGGCGCCTACATCACCGATGGCGAAAAGAATGCCCGCATTCCCAAGGAGCAAGAACCGAAGGAGCTGACCGAAGCGCAGTGCATCGAGCTGCTGGCCGCTGCGCCGGTGCGCAAGGGCCGCTTCGGCAAGAAGACGGCGAGCAAGAAGGCCGCCGCGAAGAAAACCGCGAGCAAAAAGGCCGCTTCGGAAAAATCACCTGCGGTGAAGAAGGCAGCCCGCAAAAAAGCGGCCAGCAAGAAAGCGCCCGCAAAAAAGACCGCCGCCAAAAAATCCGCAACAAAAAAGGCAGCGGCCAAAAAAACGGCAGTCAAAAAAGTGGCCGCAAAAAAGCCGGCCGAAAACACGACCGGGGTCTGAGTGCCGCAGCACTTTACGCTCGCGACGATCGACGCTGCGGGGGCGCTACTGCGCGACGGCGGCGTCGTGGCCTACCCAACCGAGGCGGTATTCGGTCTGGGTTGCGATCCGCAGGATCGAGCAGCCTTCGAGCGGCTGTTTGCGCTGAAGCAGCGGCCGCCGTTGCAAGGGGTGCTGCTGATTGCGGCAGACTTCGACCAAGTTGAACAGTACATCGCGCATGCGCTGGTGCCTCCCGCCGTCATGCAGCGGGTGCGTGCGAGCTGGCCTGGGGCCAATACCTGGGTTTTCCCGCGTTCAACGCGCGTGCCCGACTGGGTGGCCGGCGCGCATGCGGGCATTGCCTTGCGGGTCACGGCGCATCCCGCTGCGGCGGCGCTGTGTCGGGCCTTCGGTGGCGCGCTGGTCTCGACGAGCGCCAATCCGCACGGTGAATCGCCCGCCCGCTCGGCCCACGCGGTCGAGCAGTTTTTTGGCGAGGCGCTGGATGGTCTGCTGGACGCACCGCTCGGTGGCGCTTCCAGCCCCACGATGATCCGCGATGCGCTTTCCGGCACTATCATTCGCAGCTGATGCCAGGCCGACATGACCAAAAGCTGAGGCGCGGTGCGCGCAGACAGCACCGGCCGTTGCCGCCTCTGGCCTGCCATGGTTTATCGTTTCCAGTGCTGTACCTCGAGCGACCCAACTGATAGGGGCAAGACTGCAACATGCCGATTGCTGAGGAAAATCGCGAGCGCGAAGTGTCAGTGCTTTTGCCGTTGATGATTGGAGCCGATACCGGTCGCATTGTCGCTTGGCGTCACGGCGTGGCGGTCAGAGCGCCGCAGTTCCTTGAACACGTGCGTGCCGTTGCAGCGCTGTTGCCTGATGCGCAGGCGGCGGTCAATTTGTGCGAAGACCGCTACGCTTTTCTGGTGGCGTTTTGCGCCGTCGTGATGCGCGGCCAGACAAATTTGTTGCCCTCGTCGCGCGCGCATCAGGCGGTCGATGAGGTGATGACCGCTTATGCCGGTTGCTATGCGCTGGGTGATCTTGAGCTGGACCCGGCGCCGCGCCATTACCAGCGCCTGCCGGCGTTCGAGGCGCTGCTTCTGCAAGGCTCCGATGACGCGGTGCCGTTGATTCCGGCCGACCAGATCGTGGCCATCGGCTATACCTCCGGCTCAACCGGCACACCCGGCGCAAACAAGAAAACCTGGGGCAGTTTCCACGCCAGCAATGCCGGCAATCTGGGCATGCTGCACGCCGCCGTTGGCCAGCATTTCGACGTCGTGGCCACAGTACCCGCGCAGCACATGTACGGCATGGAGCTTTCGGTGGTGATGCCACTGCTGGGCGACGTCAGTGTGCATGCCGGGCGGCCCTTTTTCCCCGCCGATGTGGCCGCGGCGCTGGCCAGCGTGCCGTCACCGCGGGTACTGGTGACCACGCCGGTACACCTGCGTGCCTTGGTTGAATCGGGCGTCGAGCTGCCGCCGATCGCGGCCATGGTATCGGCGACTGCGCCGCTGCCCCTGCCGCTGGCGCTGGCCGCCGAGCAGCGCTTCGGCGCGCCGCTGCGGGAGGTGTTCGGCTCGACCGAAACCTGCGTGTTCGCCAGCCGCCGCCCTACGGAGCACGAAGACTGGCAGCTTTATGAAGGCGTCACCTTGCATCCTCAGCCTGATGGCACGCTGGTCGATGCGCCGCAGCTGAGCGCGCCGATCGTGCTGGCGGACATTGTGAGCCTGTCTGATCACGGGCGGCGTTTCAGCCTGCGCGGTCGCCATGCCGACATGCTGGAGATTGCCGGCAAGCGCGCCTCAATGGCCGATCTCACGCGTCGTCTGCTGGCGATACCGGGCGTGCTGGACGGCGTGGTCATTCAGTTGGGCGAAGGCGACGCGCTAGGCGTGCATCGTATTGCGGCCCTTGCCGTCGCGCCGGGAATGCAAGAGCACGACATCCTCAATGCGTTGCGCTCGGCCATCGACCCGGTTTTTTTGCCGCGGCCGCTGCGCCTGGTTGACGCATTGCCGCGCAATGAAACCGGCAAGCTGCCGCGCACGGCGCTGCTCGACCTGCTGCGCCAGGCGTAAGCGCGCGCCACGTTTTCAGCCTGTGGCATGCGTCCACCGCGCACATAATGCCAACGATTGATGCGGCTGTAATCGCGTGACTTACAATGCGCGATCGGCAACCGCCGCAGCACATCTCATCCATCGGAATCCCGCATGAAAGTTCTTGTCATCGGCAACGGCGGCCGCGAGCACGCGCTGGCGTGGAAGCTTATGCAATCGTCGCAGGTCAGCGAGGTCATCGTGGCGCCCGGTAATGCCGGCACCGGGCGCGAGCAGGGCGTGCGTAATGCGGACGTGGCCGTTGGCGATATTGACGGCCTGCTGAAACTGGCCAAGGCGGAAAAAATCGGCCTGACCGTCGTCGGCCCGGAAGTGCCGCTGGTGGCTGGCGTGGTCGATCGCTTTCGCGCGGCCGGCCTGCGTATTTTTGGGCCGCGCGCCATTGCCGCGCAGCTGGAAGGATCCAAGGCGTTCGCCAAGGATTTCTTGCTACGCCACAACATCCCGACGTCGCGCTATGCGGTTTTCACCGAGTTGAATCTGGCGCTGGCCTACGTGCGCAAGCACGGCGCACCGATCGTGATCAAGGCCGACGGCCTGGCCGCAGGCAAGGGGGTTGTGGTGGCCTTGACCCTGACCGATGCCGAACTGGCGCTGCACGACATGCTCGGTGCACACAGCTTTGGCGACGCCTCGGCGCGGGTCGTGATCGAGGAGTTTCTCGAAGGCGAAGAGGCCAGTTATATCGTGATGAGCGACGGTAGCCACGCGCTGCCCATGGCCAGCAGCCAGGACCACAAACGGCGGGATGACCACGATCTGGGACCCAATACGGGCGGCATGGGCGCGTATTCGCCGGCGCCGGTGGTCACGCCGGAAATCGAGCAGCGCATCCTCAGGGAAGTCATCGAGCCGACGCTGCGCGGCATGGCCAGTGAGGGCGCACCGTTTATCGGGTTTCTCTACGCCGGGCTGATGATCGACAAGCACGGCACGCCCAACGTGATCGAATTCAACGTGCGCTTTGGCGATCCGGAAACCCAGCCGATTCTGATGCGGCTGAAATCCGATCTGGTGGATCTGATCGATGCCGCGCTCGACGGCCGGCTGCAAAGCACCACTGCACGCTGGGATACGCGCCCGGCGATCGGCGTGGTCATGGCGGCCGGAGGCTATCCCGGCAAGGTGCGCAGCGGCGATGTGATCGAGGGCCTCGGCGCGCCAGCGGTGGCCGACGTCAAGGTGTTCCACGCGGGTACGACGCTGGACGCCCAGGGTCACGTCAAAACCGCCGGTGGCCGCGTTCTGACGGTGTGCGCACTGGGCAGTGATATCGCTGCGGCTCGCCAAAGCGCATACGCTGCCGTCGACAAAATCCATTACGAAGGGGCGTTCTGTCGACGCGATATCGCGTATCGCGCGTTGCGTCGTCTTTGATGATTTCTTCGCGGTGGATGCGGCAAGGTCAAGTCAGTAAGCCTCGTTGACGCCTGCTAAAAAAGCGTTCGCCTGTTATAGGCATACGCTGGCGAATGGATTCGCCGGGCACCATCCGGGTTTTTATTCGACCTTTCATTTCGGCTATGCTTCGGGCTTCCCCCGCGAAAAAATCGATGGCGCAGCGCGTCTGATGAGCTATTCGCGCCCGCTTTCACGTTGATGAGGTTCCTCCATGCGCAAGCTGGCTTTGTCGCTGATTCCCGTCGCCGCACTGGCTTTGTTGTCCGGCTGCAGTTCTTCTTCGTCCTCGTCCGATGATGCCGCTACGTCGGGGCAGGCGTCGGCCCCGAAGATCGCCAATGCGGTCAACGGCACGGTGTCCCTGCGCGCGCCCGCGCCAGCGGTATCGCCTAAGGCGGCCTTGGTGATCAATCTGGTCGACGTGTCGTCTACGGCGGACGCCGGCGCACCGCCGCTGGCGAGCAAGACCGTGGCCCCGGTGAATCAGCTGCCGCAGTCGTTCTCGCTGACCTTTGATTCGTCGAAAGTCAAAGCGGACGACTTGTACGTCGTGCAAGCCGTGCTGACCGATGGCGACCGCCATTACTCCATGCCGATCCAGGCGCCTGTGCTGACCAAGGGCAACAAGGCCGACGGCATCGCGATCGAGTTGATTCCGGAAAAGACGGCCGGCGAAAAAACCCTGGCCGATTTCACCGCCGAGCAAAAAGAGCTCGGTGCGATGAAAGTCAAAAGCGGCACCAAGCTGGACGCCGACGCGTCGCGCAGCTGGCAGGTTTTCCGGCAGAACAACGATCTGAAGTTCATCCGTGAGCTGGTCGATTCGGGCGCCAAGGGTTTCACCACCACCGACTTTGCCTACCGCAACGGCAAGCCGTGGGTCGCTGTGCAACAGACCAAGGCCAACCAGAACGCCAAATCGAGTGCGATCGATCGCGCCGGCTGGGATGACAACGGCAACCTGGTGCTGAAGCAGCACGAGGTCAACGGTAATGTCCAGGTGCTCGACGATGCGGCTGCAGCGAATCTGCAGAAAGAGGCGCTGCAGGCCTTGAGCCTGGCAACCGCCGGCAAGAACTGACCAGGCGCAGCGGCATCACGCCGTCGCCTGCCGGGTCGATTAGCCGTCTGGATGGCTAATACCTACAAAAAAGCCGCCTGAGCAAGGCGGCTTTTTTGTGGTTCGAGTTTCTTAGAAACGGTACTGCAGCCCGACGTTGAACGCGTTGTATTTCTGGCTGCTGTCGCTGATATGCGCGTTGTAGGAGAACGTGCCGCTGAGCTGCTGCGTGAAGTGCGCGGTCAGGCCTACATCGGCCGTGCCCCAGTTTTTGTCCGGGATAAAACCCGCCAGTGCGAATTGGCCGGCCAGTGAGTTGAGGCCGGTGGTGATGTCGCGCGCATTCGCCTTGCTGTCGTGATTCCAGGCCAGTTCGGCATATGGAATGAGCAAGGTGTTCTGCGTCTGCCACTGGCCCTGCAGCCGCCATCCGAGGGTGCTGATCAGCGCGTTGCGATGCTGGCTACCGAAGTGCATGGCGGTGCTGTCATCGCCGTTCTCCTGGTAGGCGTCCACACGGATACTCTGAAATTCCGCATTCGCAAACGGGCCGTTTTTCAGCGTGCCCTGGCCAAACCACCAGCCGCCGGTGAGGCCAGCGCCAAGATGCGAACCATTCGGGTCACCCGTTTCGGTGCGGTTGAGCAGGCCCAGCTGGATGGTGCGATTGACGTCGGTAAAGTTGGAGTGGCCCGCCTCGCCGTAAGCACCGACATACCCCCCGTCGACGTGATACGTCGCATAAGCCAGCAGCGCAGTATCGTTCAGATCGTAACGGCCACCGCCGTTGACGTCGGCACTATTGCGACCCAGCCCCAGCGCTGCGCCCAGCGAAAGATTGTCGTTGGCGCGCAGATCGCCGCCGAGGGTGACGTTGGTGTTGTTGCTGCTGGTGCGCGGCGAATTATCGTTGCCGTTGAAATGCTGAAGCCCGAAGTTCACGCTGGCGAACATGCGGCTATCCGCACCGGTGTCGTCGGACTGCATCTGCGTGCGCACGGCCTTGCTTTGCGCGGTACTCACGGCCAGCGGCGCTTCGCCAAGCAGGGATATCTGGCCGGGTGCGCGCAGTTCGGAAAGCACGTACTGACCGAACACGGCATGTGCCGCGGTGGTCGGATGCACGCCGTCGGCAAAAAGATAGGTCTGGGCGGCATTGGGTGCTACGAGCGTGCTGCTGTTGCAATCGTGCGAGCTGTCAGTCGTGCAGGCCGGCACGGTGGTGTTGGTCAATCCGAACGCCGCCGGATTGGCCAGCACCTCGTTGAACAGCGCGTAGGTGTTGACCGAAAGAATGTTGGCCCCGGTCGCCGCCAGGCCGGCATTCAGCGTCTGGTTGAACGAGGCGGACACATTGCTCAGAAACGTCTTGATGCCCGGAACCACCGCTTCATCGGAGGCCGCTTCCGGCGTTTTGCCGATGTCCGGCAGGTTGAACACCACCACGTATTTCGCACCGGCCTGCTTGAGCTGGCTGATCAGGGCCAGCTCCTGCGTGGCGGCCGCATTGATGTTGGCGGTCGCTTGCGCGGCGGTTTCAAAGCCGCTGCCGAAAAAGGTGTTCAACCCGTACTGGGTCGAGTGATAAAAAATGTCGTTGGCGCCACCCCAGACCATATACAGGCTGTGCGAGTCGGCCCTGGCGCCGTTAGCCAGGTAGCCGTTGACCTGCTGCGTCAGCGTGGGGATGGTCGGGTCGGGACCGTTATCGTCAACGATCACGCCCGAGCCGCCATAAGCGTAGTCGCTGCCGCCCACCCGCGAGGGCTGCAGATCAATGCCGTATCCCGCCGCAATATGCTGTACGGCCACTTCGCCGGGGTTGGTGGTGAATCGCGTATAGGCATTCAGCGACGGCGAAAAAAACTGACCGGCGTCGCTCAGGCTGTCGCCGAACACCACGACGTTATCAAACGGAGACTGGGTCGCCTGCGCGTTGGCGGCGAGCAGCATGGCGGCCGCTATGGCCGAGGCAAGATAACGGGTGCGAAGCATGGTCTGATCCCCTGATGGCCCGACCCCCAACAGGGTCGCAACAAGCGCGCACGATATCGGAAAGCTCGTTCCCGCGCATGCGCACCTGCAGCATGAAAAGCCTTCGATTCGCTAGTTCTTGCGCGCCTTGGCAAACGCGTCGGCAAAGGCACCGCTGGCGGGTGCCGCTGCCGGTTTTGCCACGCTGCCGCCAGCGTAGGACGATGGTCGCGAGGCACCGCTTTTTGCATTGCCGCTCTTCGCGTCGCGTGCCGTACGCGCATCGTTGTTCGAGCCAGCGCGTGCGCGGCTCTGTCCCGGCTCATCATCCAGGCGCATCGACAAGCCGATGCGCTGGCGCGGCAGGTCGACTTCCATCACCTTGACCTTGACGATATCGCCGGCCTTGACCGCGTCACGCGGATCCTTGACGAAGGTGTGCGACAGCGCCGAAACGTGCACCAGCCCATCCTGATGCACGCCAATGTCGACGAAGGCACCGAACGCGGCGACGTTGGTGACGCGCCCTTCGAGAATCATGCCGGGCTTGAGATCCTTTACGTCTTCGACGCCCTCGGCAAAACTCGGCGCGACGAATTCGGGGCGCGGGTCGCGGCCGGGTTTTTCCAGCTCTTTCAGAATGTCCCGCACGGTCGGCACGCCGAAGCGTTCGTCGGTGAATTGCTCGGGTTTGAGGCCGCGCAGAAATGCGCTGTCGCCGATCACGCTTTTCACTTCACGGCCGCACTGGGCGATGATCCGCTCGACCACCGGATACGCTTCCGGATGTACCGAGCTGGCGTCCAGCGGATTATCGCCATGCGACACGCGCAGAAATCCGGCGCACTGCTCGAACGCCTTGTCGCCCAGCCGCGGCACTTTCAGCAGCGCCTTGCGGTTGGCGAACGGGCCATTGGCATCGCGATGCTTCACCACGTTCTCGGCTACCGCGGCCGAGAGACCGGCGACGCGCGACAGCAGAGCGGCCGAGGCGGTGTTCACATCGACGCCGACCGCGTTGACGCAGTCCTCGACGCGGGTTTCCAGCGCGCGCGCCAGCTTGATCTGGTTGACGTCGTGCTGGTACTGACCCACGCCAATCGCCTTCGGCTCGATTTTCACCAGCTCGGCCAGCGGATCCTGCAGGCGGCGTGCGATGGATACGGCGCCGCGCAGGGTCACGTCGAGTTCCGGGAATTCCTTGGCGGCAATCTCCGACGCCGAATACACTGACGCGCCGGCTTCGCTCACCACCACTTTCGCCATGTTGAGATCGGCGTGCTTCTTGATCAGTTCGCCGGCCAGCTTGTCGGTTTCGCGCGAGGCGGTGCCGTTGCCGATGGCGATCAGGTCAACGCCGTGTTTCTTGCCCAGCTTGGCCAGCTGCGCAATCGATTCATTCCACTGCTTGCGCGGCTCGTGTGGGTAGATCACGTCGGTGGCAACCAGCTTGCCGGTGGCGTCGACAACGGCCACCTTGACGCCCGTGCGGATGCCGGGGTCCAGCCCCATCACCGTGCGCGCGCCGGCCGGCGCGGCCAGCATCAGGTCCTTGAGGTTGTCGCCGAACACGCGGATCGCCTCGTCCTCGGCGCCTTCGCGCACGCGGCCGAACAGGTCCAGTGTGAGATGCAGATGCAGCTTCACGCGCCAGGTCAGCCGCACGGTTTCGCGCAGCCACGCGTCGGCGGCGCGGCCGCGGTTGTGAATATCGGCACGCGCGGCGACGCGGCCCTCGCCTTCGATGTGGCCCTGTTCGCTGTCGACGTCGGGGCTGAGCTCCAACTCGATCACGCCCTCGTTGCGGGCCCGCATCAGCGCCAGCAGGCGATGCGAGGGAATCTTGCCAATCGGTTCGACGTGGTCGAAGTAGTCACGAAATTTCGCGCCCTCGTTTTCCTTGCCGGCAACCACCTTGGCGCGGATCTGGCCCTTGGCCCACATCCAGTCGCGCAGCTCGCCGACCAGATAGGCGTCCTCGGCGATCGACTCCATCAAGATCGCGCGCGCGCCATCGAGCGCAGAGCGCACGTCGGCCACGCCTTTCTCGGCGTCGACAAAGGCTTCGGCAAAGGTTTCCGGCGTCTGCGTCGGATCTTCGCGTAAGCCAATGGCCAGTGGCTCAAGCCCGGCTTCGCGGGCGATCTGCGCCTTGGTGCGGCGCTTGGGCTTGTACGGCAGGTAGAGATCTTCCAGCCGCGCCTTGCTGTCGGCCGCGAGCAGATCGTTTTTCAGCGTATCGGTCAGCTTGCCCTGTTCCTCGACGCTGGCCAGAATCGTCGCGCGTCGGTCTTCGAGTTCGCGCAGGTAGTGCAGTCGTTCTTCCAGCAGTCGTAACTGCGTGTCATCGAGGCCGCCGGTGACTTCCTTGCGGTAGCGCGAAATGAACGGCACGGTGGCACCACCGTCGAGTAGTTCCACCGCGGCGCGAACCTGTTCGGGTTTGGCGGCAATATCCTGGGCAATGCGATGTTCGATGCTGAGCATGGTGCTGGGGGCGTTCTCTGCTGATCCGGCGCAGCCGGAGGGGACTGCGAATGATAGCAAGCCGCCTGAAAGCGCCTTCGCCTCGTCACGCAGCGCGGGCCAATGTTCAGGCGCTGAAGGAGTTATTACCCTTGTCTGGCGTCGTCCGCGCTGGGCTATTTTCGCCGGCACGGCCGTTCAGCACCAGCGTTTTTGCCAGCAGGTCGTGCAGCCCCTGCTTGCGCTGGGTCCACGCCACGGCAATGTAGGCAATGAAAGGAATGACCCAGATGATCGCGTTGACCAGCCGGACGGCATTGCGCGTCAGGCTTCGGCCAAGGCCAAGACGGTTGCCGTCCATGTCGGTCACGCGCAGGCCGAGCAGCTTCTTGCCGGGCGTGGCCTGCCATTTCGAGCACTCGAAAAGGGCGTAATAGGCAAACCCGATCACGATCACTACCAGGCTGATCGGTCGCATGGCCTGCGCATATTCAGTCAGCGCGGCGGGCGTAATGCCCGCCTGCAGCTCGGTAACCAGCTTCTCGACGATGGTCGTGGCGCCCATGTTGAACGAGACAATGGCGGTAGGGATCAGCAGCAGCAGATAGTCGATGAGCCACGCGCCGGTACGACGTCCAAAACTGGCATAGCTCTCCAGCGAGGTGATGGTGGCAGTGGGCAGCGGCGACATCGTCGCGGCAGCGGATGCAGGGAAGGCCGGGGGTATCGATGCGTCACGTACGGCATCGGGGAAAAGCACCGACAGTGGCTGCCAGTCGGCCAGCCCTTCATACCAGCCCAGATCGTCACGACTGACCTGGCCACTGCCGAGCCACTGCCGAATATCCGCGTCGCTATACGGGCCATGTCGCTCACCGTCGCGTCCGATCCACACTTCCATGACTGCGCCTCTCGCTAATCAAACCATGCCGCATGATGCCATGGGTGCACGCCGCCCGAGCATGCCAAAAGGCTCAGGCCGCGGCGCGGCGTTTGAGGTGAACAAGCAGCAGTGAAATGGCCGCGGGCGTGACGCCGCTGACGCGTGCGGCCTGTCCGACGGTGGCCGGCAGCGTGCGCTTGAGTTTCAGCAGCACCTCGGCCGATAGCCCGCGCACCTTGTCATAGTCAAAGCTGGCCGGGATGGCGGTGTGCTCGTTGCGCCGTTGCCGTTCAATCTCTTCGCGCTGGCGCTGCAGATAGCCGGCGTACTTCACCTGCACCTCGACCTGCGCGGCGACATCCTCGCGCTCGACCGTTGGGCCGAGTTGACTGACCGTGGCGAGCTTTGCGTAGTCCAGCTCCGGTCGACGAAGCAGGTCCAGCGCGTTCGTTTCGCGGCTCACGCTGACCCCCAGCTGACGCTCGATCGCTGCGCCCAAGGCATTGGCTGGCGTGGCCCAAAGGCTCTGCAGGCGTTGTATCTCGGCATCCACCGCGTCGCGCTTGGTGCGCATGGCGTCGAAACGAACCTGCGGCACCACGCCCAGCGCATGACCGGTTTCGGTGAGGCGCAGATCGGCGTTGTCCTCGCGCAGATGCAGCCGGTATTCGGCACGCGAGGTGAACATGCGATACGGCTCGATCGTGCCGTTGCTGGTGAGGTCGTCGATCAGCACGCCGATGTATGCCTCGTCGCGGCGCGGATACCACGGCGCCTTGTCCTGCGTCGCGAGCGCCGCGTTCATGCCGGCAATCAAGCCCTGCGCGGCGGCTTCTTCATAGCCGGTGGTGCCGTTGATCTGGCCGGCAAAATACAGTCCGCCGATGGCCTTGGTTTCCAGCCAGGGATTGAGCCCGCGCGGATCGAAGTAATCGTATTCGATGGCGTAGCCGGGTCGGGTGATGTGCGCCTTTTCAAAACCCTTGATCGACTGCACCAGAGCCAGCTGCACGTCGTACGGCAGCGAAGTGGATATACCGTTCGGGTAGATCTCGAAGGTATCGAGCCCCTCCGGCTCGATGAAGATCTGATGCGAGGATTTTTCGGCGAAGCGCACCACCTTGTCCTCGATCGACGGACAGTAGCGCGGGCCGACGCCTTCGATCTGGCCGGTGAACAGTGGCGAACGATCCAGCGCGCCACGGATCAGCTCATGCGTGCGCTCGGAGGTGTGGGTGATCCAGCAGCTGATCTGACGCGGATGTTCATCGCGCGTGCCGAGATAGGAGAACACCGGGGCAGGATCATCGCCGGGCTGCTCTTCCAGTTCGCTGAAGTCGATGCTGCGCAGATCGATGCGCGGCGGCGTGCCGGTCTTGAGTCGATCGGCGGCCACCGGCAGTTCGCGCAGCCTCGAAGCCAGCGTGGTCGCCGGCGGATCGCCCGCCCGGCCACCGGCGTATTGCGCCGGGCCGATATGGATATTGCCGGCGAGAAAAGTACCGGCAGTCAGCACCACGCTCTTCGCGCCGAACGACAGGCCCATCTGCGTGACCACGCCAGTGACGCGGCCGTTCTCGATAATCAGGTCATCCACTGCCTGCTGGAACAGTTCGAGATTCGGCTGGGTTTCCACGATGCGCCGGATGGCCGCTTTGTAGAGCGATCGATCAGCCTGGCAGCGGGTGGCGCGCACGGCCGGCCCCTTCGAGGCGTTGAGCGTGCGCCACTGGATACCGGCGCGATCGGCCGCGTGCGCCATCGCCCCGCCGAGCGCATCGATCTCCTTGACCAGATGCCCCTTGCCGATACCGCCAATGGCCGGGTTGCAGCTCATCTGGCCGATGGTTTCGATGTTGTGACTGAGCAGCAACGTGCGCGCACCGGTTCGCGCGGCGGCGAGCGCCGCTTCGGTGCCGGCGTGGCCGCCGCCGATCACGATGACGTCGTAGTGGATGGGATGACGCATCAGGCTGCCCCGGACAATCGCAAAGTGCTCAAATAGAGCGCGGATTTTAGCGCTTTCGCCCCTGGGGCGCTTGCATCAGGTCAGTGGCACGCTTTCTGCTTTGACACGATCAGCACTTTCACAGGCAGACGCTGCGCGTATCGCGCGCCGAGGTCGAACGGACAGGGGTTCGATTGTGTACTGGGAAAGGTAGCAAGACGGCACCCCTCGGGGTGCCGTCGTCTTTTGTGGAAGACCAAAACAAAACCCCGCCATGGCTGACGGGGTTTTGTTTTGAATAAATCTGGTGCCTGGCGGTCTCAGGAACAGGGGGAATCCAGGAAGACCGTATTGCCAGGCACCAGAAAACTGATTGGTGAAGTCGGTCAACTTACTGCGACCGAAATCGAATATCGATTGTTGTCGCCGTATGGTGAACACGATGTGACTGAAACGCTAGTTTGTGCCGACTCGTGCCAGCAGGTGACGCGTTACGTCATCTTACCTACTGCACGAGGCAGGCGGGCGCGATGTCCGTCACAGCATTGTCCGGGCCAAGCGACCGGCTCCCCTCAGTGTTTGAATACGCTGTCGACGATTTCGGTCAGATTGCGCGACAGGTTTTCGTGCCGAGCCAGCGCGGCAATGGCGGCATGGGCGGCCTCCCGACGCCCGGGTTCCAGCCGCTGCCAGCCGTTGAAGGCGGTGGCGATACGGGCGGCTAGCTGCGGGTTCAAGGCATCGATCTGCACCAGCCGGTCGGCCAGCAGCCGGTAGCCCGCACCATCGGCTCGATGAAAGCCTGTCGGGTTGCCGCGCACAAAGGCGCCCAGCAGGGCGTGCACCCGGTTTGGGTTTTTCAGCGTAAACGCCGGGTCGCTTTCCAGCGCCTGCACGTGATTGATCGCGTCGCTACCCGGCGTTTGCGCCTGAACCATGAACCACTTGTCCATGGCCAGCGCGTTTTCGGCGTAGCGTTCGCGATAGTGCAGCAGCGCGGGAGCCGCCTGCGCCGGACCGCCACGCAGCAGCACGGCCAGTGCGGCGAGCCGGTCGGTCATCGACGGCGCATTGTCGTATTGCGCCAGGGCCAGCCTGGAGGCCGCTTCGCTGTCGACCAGGGCAAGCAGCTCGAGCGTACGACGCTTGAGTCGCCTTCTGGCTTGGCTCAGCGGATCCAGCGCCGCGCTTGTCTGCGCCGCGAGATCCTCGTAACGCCGGTGCAGAACGTCGGCGCCGATACGTGTGGCCAGCTGCAGTTGCAGGGTTTGACGTAGCTGATGGATCTGCTGCGGATCAACCACGCTTTCGCGTTCCGCAAGCTCGATCTCGCCCGGGGGCGTCAGCAAATCGGCGAGCAAGGCGTCGTCGATCGCATCGCTGCCGAACAGTTTGCTCAGCGTATCGCACCACGCCTGCAACGCCTCGGTAGCGTCGCCGTCGCGCAGGTTTTCGTAAGCGCGAACCGCGAGCTGCTGACCGGCCTCCCAGCGATTGAAACCATCAACGTCATGGCCGAGCAACAGCGCGAGCTGGGCCGGTGTGTAGTCGTACTCGAGAATGACCGGTGCAGAAAACCCGCGCAGCAGCGAGGGCACGGGCTCGGCGTTGAGGCCGCTGAACACAAAAGTCTGTTCGAGCTGGGCCAGCAGCAGCACGCGTTCGGTGGGCGACGTGCCGGAAGCGTCGGCCGTCTGGCCGTCCATATCCAGCGGCAGCATCTGGCCACTGTCGGCGAACAGCGCCAGTTTGACCGGGATAGGCAGGGGCGTCCGATGCTCGCGCCCGGCATTTTTTGGCGCGTGCTGGGACATAGTCAGTGCATAGGTCTGTCGTGCCGCATCATATTTTCCACGCGCCTTCAGTCGCGGGGTGCCGGCTTTTGCATACCAGTCGAGATTCGCCATCAGGTCGATATCGTTGGCATCGCCCAGTGCGGAAAGAAAATCTTCAAGCGTGGCCGCCTTGCCGTCATTGCGGGCGAAGTAAAGGTCCATGCCCTTGCGAAAACCCTGCTGGCCGAGCCGCGCGGCCAGCATGCGCACCAACTCGGAGCCCTTCTCGTAAACGGTGGCGGTGTAGAAATTGTTGATCTCGCTGTACTGCGCCGGACGCACCGGATGCGCGAGCTGGCCGGCGTCCTCGGGAAACTGGGCGCGGCGCAGCAGCGATACATCCTCGATGCGCTTCAGCGGCGCGGAGTTCATGTCGGCAGAAAAACTCTGCTCGCGAAAAACCGTGAGGCCTTCCTTCAGCGAGAGCTGGAACCAGTCGCGGCAGGTGACGCGATTGCCGCTCCAATTGTGGAAATACTCGTGCGCGACGACCGCCTCGACGTGTCGATACTCATCGTCGGTCGAACTGTCAGGGTCCGCCAGCAAGTACTTCGCGTTGAAGATGTTGAGACCCTTGTTCTCCATCGCGCCCATGTTGAAATCGTGCGTGGCCACGACGTGGAAAACGCCCAGATCATAATTGCGGCCGTACGTCTGTTCATCCCACCGCATCGCGCGCTCGAGCGAGTCCATGGCGTAATCGCACTGGTGGATCGCATCCGCCTCGGCCCAGATGTTCAGCGTCACCGGTCGCTGGTCGGCGGTAACGTACTCGCGCGAAATCTTTTCCAGCTTGCCGGCAACCAGCGCGAACAGATAACTCGGTTTGCGATACGGGTCGACGAAGCGCGCCCAGTGCCGGCCGCCCTCCAGCTCACCCGTGCCATCGGCATTGCCGCCAGCCAGCAGCACCGGAAAGCGAGCCTTGTCCGCGCGCAGGGTCACCGTGTACATCGACTGCACGTCGGGCCGATCGGGGAAAAACGTGATGTGCCGAAAGCCCTCGGCCTCGCACTGGGTCAGCAGAAAGCCGCTTTCCTGCTTGCCGGAAAAAAACAGTCCTTCCATCGTGGTGTTCGCCGCCGGACGCAGGCGAACCCGGGTTTCCAGCACGCTGCCGTCACGCACGCCGTCCACTTCGAGCTGGTGATTGGCATAGCGGTAAGCCGTTTTTGGCAGCGGGGTGCCGTCCAGCGAGATCGACAGCAGCTCGAGGTTTTCGCCATCGAGCCGCAGTGGCGCCGATTGCGCCGGATCGCGCCGCAGCAGCAGGCGCGAAGACAGTTCGGTCGTGTCGATGCCCAGGTCAAAGTCCAGCTCAACCGTCTCGACCTGCCAGGCAGGTGCGCGGTAATCGCTCAGACGGATGACGGACGGGCTTTGATCAAGGACAGCGTTCATGCGGGCACGACAAGGCTTAATGGTTGATCACGGTACCATGCGATGCTTTAACGCCAGAGAACTCCGCCGGGAACTCAAAGGACCTTGCCATGACCCGATATACCGCCGAGAAAGCCCTGCTGGGTGACCAGCCGATTATCGTTCTGACCGATCACGAGGACCGGCGCACGCTGCGCGTAGCCTGCCATGGCGCTGCACTGCTCAGCTTCGAGGTGCCGCTGGCCGGCAAGATGCATGACATTGCCGACGGCTACCGTAATGCGAAAGAGGTCGCCAAGCGCCCGGGCTCGCGCTTCGCCATCATGGCGCCCTTTGCCGGCCGCATCGGCGATGCGCGCTATACCTTCGATGGCCACGCGCAGGATCTGCAGCCGGGCGTTACCGGCGCTGATCGGGCCAGCCGGCACGGCTTTGTGCGTAACGCCGATTTCGACGTTACGGCGCTCAGCGCGAGTGACAGCGGCGCGCAGGTCACCCTGTCGACGTCGTCGATCCGGCCGCAGCCGGGCTATCCGCATGCCATCGATCTGGCGGTAACTTTTGCCCTCGACGTCGGCGGCATCATGCTGGAAGCGAGCATGAAGAACGTCGGCGATACCGCGGCGCCGTGCTTTTTTGGCTGGCATCCGTATTTCCGCGTGGGCGACAACGCGCGCCGCGGAGAAACGGTGGATGGCTGGCAACTGCAGATTCCTGCGCAGACGCTGATCCGCACCGATGCCGACCTTATCGCCTTGCCGGGCGATGCCGCGTACGTGCCGCTGGACGAAGCGCCGGCTTTCGATTTTCGCGACGCTCGATTGATCGGCCGCACGGTGCTCGATCACGAGTACACCGATCTACAGGCCGATGCGGACGGCTATATCCGCACGCATTTGCGTGACCCGGCCAGCGGCCTGGCCATCGCGGTGTGGCAGGAGCGTGGCGTGATGCATGCGTTTACCGCCGACACCGCGGCGCGCGATGCACGACGCGCGGTGGCGCTGGAGCCGATGGAGTGCATGGCCGACGCATTCAGCCGGCCGGATTGCGCGCAGGCGATTCGTCTTGAGCCCGGTGCAGAACGCCGGTTCCGGTTCGGCGTGGAAGTGCAGCTGCCATGAACGCTGTGCCGATGAATCAGTCGGCCTCGATCGATGCCCTGCCAAGCCATGCGCAGATTCTCGACGCCGCCGCACGCATCGCACCGCACGCGCGCGTGACGCCGGTGATGCGTAGCAGCGCGCTCGATGCGCTTTGCGGCGCCGAGCTGTATTTCAAATGCGAGAACCTGCAGTACGGCGGCGCGTTCAAATTTCGCGGCGCCTGCAATGCGGTCTGGGCGCTGACCGACGCGCAGGCGGCGGCTGGCGTGGTGACGCATTCCTCCGGCAATCACGGCAACGCGCTCGCGCTAGCCGCTGCCACGCGCGGGATTGTTGCCCACGTCGTGGTTCCGGAAGGCGCCGTGCAGGCCAAGGTTGACGCGATCGAACGCGCGGGCGCGATCCTGCATCGCTGCGCACCCACCCAGGCCGCGCGTGAGGCGAAGTCGGCCGAAGTGCAGCGCGCGACGGGCGCGGTGATGGTGCATCCGTATGCCGATACCCAAGTGATGGCCGGGCAGGGCACCGCGGCGCTGGAGCTGTTGCAGCAGGTGGTCGGGCTGGATGCGCTGATCACCCCGGTTGGCGGTGGCGGCATGGCCAGCGGCACCGCCATCGCCGCGCATGCCGTCGATCCACGCATCGTCCTGTTCGGTGCTGAGCCGCAAGGCGCCGACGATGCCGCTCGATCGCTCGCGCAAGGCCGCCGCGTCAGCGATCTCGTGCCCGATACATTATGCGATGGACTGCGCGCGCTGATCGGTCAAACCAATCTTGATGCGCTGCGTAAGCACGATGTCGAGGTGATCACCGTCGGCGATGCCGAGTCGATCGCCGCCATGCAACAGGTGTGGTCCGAACTGAAAATGATTGTCGAAGTATCCAGCGCCACCGTGTTGGCAGCGATATTTCAGCAGCCGCAGCGTTTTGCCGGTCGCCGCGTCGGCGTGATATTGACCGGCGGCAACGTCGACCTGCAGGCCTTGCCTTGGTGAAGTGTTTTTATCCGGAAACGGCGATGGATTAGCCTTCTTTTTGCCGCAAGCGCTTGTCGGAAGTCGTGTCGCTGACAGTGCGCAAGCGCGCTAAACAGGCCGCTCCTGCACGCGGCTCAGTGTTGTCAAAGTACGCCAATCTTTCTGCCGGCTTTCAACCGTCACCTTAAGCGTGTTTACGAAAGTCTTCGGCAGCAGGCTTATTCGAAGGCAAGCCCAACGCCAGTGGAACGGCGTGAAGCGGCACGTCACTGTCGCCTTCACAAATCCGTAAGATGGCGCCGCGGTGACAATCCCGTCCCGGGGAAATCCATTCATGCGACGACTGTCGTTTCTTTTTTCGCGCACTGGCAGAGCCATGGTCGTGGCTGCGGCGCTCGTGCTGTTTGCCGTTTGCATTTACGCCACCGCGCTGCAGGAGCCCAAGCCGCTGCAACAAGGCTTTGTCGTGGCGCTCATGCTGTGCGCCTTTGGTGCGCTGCTGTTTGCGTTTGCGCGCTTTGCGACGGCGTTGGTGGTTGCCGGTGCGCTGTTTGCCGCGATCAAGTTTCTGGCCGTGGTCAAGGTCAGGTATCTCGAAGAATCCTTGCTGCCGTCGGATTTTATCTACTACGCCAGTACCAGCTTGCTCGACACGGTGCGGCACTATCCCCATCTTTATCTACTGAGCATTGGCATTGTGCTGGTGGTACCGCCCGCGCTCTGGCTGATATGGCGCGGGGACTGGCGCCTGTTTGTCGGGCGCCGCCCGCAGTTTGCCTTCGGCCTGCGTTTGGGCGGCTTCGTACTTTTTGTGGCCGCGTTTCTGATCTGTCTGCTGCCGTCGGGGCCGTTCGCCCAGGTGCACAACCGCGGCGTGTGGGAGAAACTTTCCGACGATGCACAGCTGACCAATTTCTTCATCAACTTCGACGATTCGCGTGTGCATCTGCCGGCGATGTCCAGTGATGCCGTGGCCGAACAGCAATGGGGGTCAACCGCCCAGGGCGCGCCTGGCAGCGCGCATGCGCCGTATCCGGACATCGTGCAGGTGCTGGAAGAAAGCACCTTCGACCCATCGATTTTCACCGCCTGCGGCGCACCCGAATGCCGGGTACCGATGTTCCAGCCGGATGCGCGCACGCGCGGCACCGGCTTTTTGCGCACGCACACCTTCGGTGGCGGCACCTGGGTCAGTGAATTCGCCACGCTGACCGGCATGCCGCAGGATATTTTCGGGCCCGGCGGCATGTATGCGCCGTACGTGCTGGCGCCGCACGTGCGCGATGCGCTGGCGATGCAGCTGCGCCGGCTGGGTTACCTCACGATTGCCATCTATCCAACCGAGGGCAGCTTCCTCAACGGTCGCAACGCCTACACCTCGTATGGATTCGACCATCTTTACGACGTCAACGAACTGAAGCTGGACGAGTGGGAAGAGACCGACAAGCAGATGTTCGATGCCGCCAAGCGCGTCTACGATCAGGTCAAGAAACCGGGCCAGCCGGTCTTTATCATGGTGCTGACCATCAACCAGCACGGCCCGCACGACGATCTGCCGCTGGCGCAGTTGCCGGCACCGTTCAATCGCGGTCTGCTGAAAGGCTTGTCACCGGCGGCAACGATCAACTTCAGCGCCTACCTTTCTCGTCTGCACGATTCCGATGTCGCCATGCGCGGGCTGGAACACGATTTTCTCGATCGTCCACAGCCGACGCTGATCGTGCATTTCGGTGATCACCAGCCGTCGTTCGAGGGCATGATCCGGCCGATGGCGCGCACGCTGCCGCCGGCGCTGCAGCCGTACCGGGACTTTCTTACCTACTACATGCTGAAAACCAACTTCACCGCAGCGGCGCTGCCGAGTTATCCGATGATGGATATCGCGTTTCTGCCGAGCATGGTGCTGCAGGCGGCGGGGCTGCCAAAGGATCCGTACTTCTCCGCACTGCAGGAGCTGCGCACGCGCTGCGATGGCTTGTATGACGATTGCAAGACCCCCGGACTGATCGACTCTTACCACGCCTGGACGTTTGGACGGCTACACGTCTATCAGTAGCGATCGAGAGTCATGCGCTATCAGCGGCATCAGGCCATTGGCAGCGAGCCGGCCAGTCGTGCATCAGTCGGCCGATTCGAGTGCTTCAAACCAGACCACGCTGCCGGATCGCCTCAGTCGGTACGGCAGCGCGCTGCCGCGTAACTCGATATAGCGCAACGCCTTGCCCACCAGGGCTGCGCTTTCTTCATCGATGAAGTCGTCCCGCGGGATCTTCGTGTCGAATACGCGTCTGCCTGCGGCGTCCAGCACATGCGTGGAATACAGCTCGATGTCGGAGCGCGCCGCATGATCAGCCAGATCCATCGCCAGCGAGTGCAGGCATAGATGGTCGAAGATTTGGTCGACTTGTCGCGGGTTATGGTCAAGATTTGGCATGGCGCCGTACTCTCCGAGTAGAACAAAACGGTGTCACGCGCCCAACTGCCGCCCCAGCGCGGCCAGTTCGACGATGTCCTTGTGTAGCGACGCCCAGCGGTCGGTGCCAAAGCTTTCGACGAAGCGCGTTTGAACCTCCGACCAGCGCACGCTGGCGGCGTCCCGTATCTGACTTCCGGCCGGCGTGAGCAAAATCTGCTTCGCGTGCCCTTCGCCGACACAGCCGCCTTTTTCGATCACCCAGCCCGATGCGACCATCGGCTTGAGTGTGCGATAGAGCGACGTGCGCTCCATGAACAACCGGGTGGCGATTTGGTTGAGTGGTGTCCAGGCGTCCTGCGAGATATTGCGCAAGATCGGAAATTGCGCCGATGTCACCCCGGTGCTCGCAAGTGCTGCATCGTAGATACGACTGATGGACCGCGATGCCTTGCGTACGGTCGAGCACGCACAGGGAAGCTGGGTGGCCGGATTTGTTTTCACCTTTTGAGTGTATTTACATCTTGCAGACCTCGCAATTACGGTTTTTATCGTGCGCGATCGGCGTTCGAGGCAAATCGGCCGGTGCCGACGCGTTTGGCGGCGCTACGGAGAGGTCAATGAAATCCCTCCGAAGCTGGCCTTACTGGCTTGCGGCGCGGATATTCGCTGCCGCTATCGGAGCGGCGGAATGATTCGCCTATGCTTGATCATCCCCATTGCTGCCGGAACCCTGGCCATGTCCGTTGCCCCTCGCGCCGATGAAACCTTGCGCCACGAAACGCCGATGGCCAAAAAGGTGCTGGTGATTGGCCATCGCGGCGCGAGCGCGTTGCGCCCGGAGCACACGCTGGCTTCGTACGGCAAGGCGATTGCGGAGGGGGCAGACTTTGTCGAGCCCGATCTGGTGATGACGAAGGACGGCGTGCCGGTGGCGCGCCATGAAAACGAAATCGGCGGCACCACCGATGTAGCCGCGCATCCGGAATTCGCCGCGCGCGAGGTCACCAAGTGCATCGATGGCCGCGACGTCACCGGCTGGTTCACCGAAGACTTCACCCTGGCCGAACTGAAAACCCTGCGCGCGCGCGAACGGCTGCCCGAACTTCGCAGCACCCGATACGATGGCGAATTCCAGATACCCACGCTGGACGAAATTATCGATTTCGTTGCCGCCGAATCGGCGGCATCCGGGCATCCGGTCGGCATCATTCCGGAGATCAAGCACGGCACCTATTTCCAGAAGCTCGGTCTGTCGATGGAAGACAGGCTGCTGGCGATTCTCGACTCGCACAGCTACACGCAAACCGCGCCGGTGGAGATTCAGTCGTTCGAGGTCACCAATCTGCGCTATCTGCGCAAAAGGCTCGGCGGCATGGCCGAATCAAATAGCCGTCCAAACGTTCGCCTTCTGCAGCTGCTGGACGAGGCGGGCGAGCAGCCCTACGACGTGATCGCTGCCGGCGGCAGCCTCACCTATGGCGAGATGATGACGCCAGCGGGTCTGCGCGAAATCGCCAGCTATGCGGACGCCATCGGACCAAGTTCACGGGCCATCATTCCGCTGGCTTCCGATGGCTCGCTCGGCCAGCCGACCAGGCTGGTGCATGACGCGCACGCTGCAGGTCTGGAGCTGCACCCATACACGTTTCGCCCGGAGAACCAGTTCCAGCCGAGAAATTTCTGGCGCGGTGAGGATCCGAAAACCCTCAATGGCGAAGGCTCGATTGCCGAGATTCGCGCCTATCTCGATGCCGGCATCGATGCGTTCTTCACCGACGATCCGGCGCTGGGTCGACGGGCGCTTGACGGCCGATGAGTTGTAATCGGCATAGCCCAGGCAGGCGATGGCGGTCATCAGGCGGGCTTGATCGCCATCAAGCATGGGCGGCCTCCCGATCCTCTTGCGGATAGTTTTCATGCGTTTTTTGTTGTTCTCCCTGATGCTGCTTTTCCCGCTGCTCGGCATGAGCATGTCAACCTTCGCGCAGACAGCGCAGGCAAGGCCGGTGCTGCTGATTTCGATCGACGGCCTGCGCCCGGCCGACGTGCTTGAGGCCAAAAACCGCGGCCTGAATCTTCCGAACCTGCAGGCGTTTCTCAGCCGCGGTACGTATGCCCACGATGTGCGCGGTGTGCTGCCCACGCTGACCTATCCCAGCCACACGACGCTGATCACCGGCGTGTCGCCGAACGTGCACGGCATCGGCAGCAACCTCACGTTTGATCCGACCAACAAGAACCAGCAGGGCTGGGATTGGTACGCCAGCGACATTCGCGTGCCGACTTTATGGGACGCCGCGCGCGCCGCCGGGCTCACCACCGCCAACGTGCACTGGCCGGTCAGCGTGGGGGCGCAGATCGACTGGAATTTACCGCAGATCTGGCGCACCGGCCTGCCGGATGACCGCAAGCTGGTTGCCGCGCTGTCCACGCCGGGCTTGCTGCCGTCGCTGGAAGGAACTCTCGGCCCGTATGCCGACGGTATCGATGAGAGCCTGCCGGGCGACCAGAACCGCACGCGGTTTGCCATCCGTCTGCTGGAGATGCACAGGCCGCAATTCATGACTGTATACCTCACCGCACTCGATACCCAGCAGCATTCCAGCGGGCCGGATACGCCCGCCTCGCGCAAGACGCTGGAAGGCATTGATGGCTTGATCGGCGATCTAGTTGCTTCTGCGCAGCGGGTGCATCCCGACGGAATTATCGCCGTCGTCTCCGATCACGGTTTCGCGCCGATAAAACAGGACATCAATTTTTATGCGCCCTTTATCAAGGCCGGGCTGATCAGCATGAAAGACGGCGCCGTTACCGACTGGAAGGCGTCGATATGGAACGACGGCGGTAGCGCGGCCGTCGTGCTCAAAAATCCGAATGACGCGGCTATCAAGGCAAAAGTCGCCGCCTTGCTGAAGCAGCTGCAGAATGATCCGCAATATCGGATCGATCACGTGCTCGATCACGAGCAGCTCGTGGCTCAGGGTGGCTCCGGCATGGCGAGCTGGTTCGTGCTGATGAAGATGGGCTACGAACTGGGCGTGACGCCGGACGCGCCGCTTCCGGCGCCGCCGCACTTTCAGGGTATGCACGGTTTCGATCCGGCCAGCGACGAGATGCGTTCCACCTTTCTTATCGAAGGCCCGGGCATATCTGCCGGAAAAAATCTCGGCTCGATCGACATGCGCGATATCGCACCGACGCTGGCGAAACTCATGGGTGCCAGCCTGCCGCAGGCGCAAGGCCATGCGTTGCCGACGGTGGTGAAGTAGGCGGCCCGCTGGATTCGCCTGAGCGCCAGTGGTTGAAGGCGACGCGCACAGTTTGATGCAAACCTGCCGCCGTTGGCGCTACCAGAGCACGTCGTTGTCCAGGTCCACGGGTTTCAGATGATGCGTTTCGCCCAGGCTTTCACGCAGATCGATTTCAATGGCTCGCGTCAGGGTAGTGAGCGGCACGTCATTTTCGGTATTCGAAAACGGCGCCTGCATGTCGTTGCCGATTTGCAGCAAGGCTAGAAAAAGAAAGCCTGCCACGGTCGACCCCAGCGGCGTGTAGATGCCGAGTGAGCCCACCAGTCCCAGCGGCAGAAGCAGGCAGAATCCGTGCGTGAACACGATGGGGTAGTTGGCATACTGCCGGGGAAAAGGCGTGTTCTTGATCCGTTCCATGCCGCCCTGGGCATCAGAAAAATCGCTCAGCGTGTGCGCGAACGCAGCGAGTTTGATGCTGTCCAGGCCTTCGAGCTGGCCGATGATTTGCGCGGTCCTGTCCAGGATGGCGTTGGGCACGTTGGTGACCGTTTGCAGGTGTTCCCGTTCGCTCGAGGGCAGGCGATCTTCCAGTTCGCTCCACGGTGACTGCCGGCGCAGGTGCAGGCGCAGCGCATGCACATAAGCGATATGTCGCCGCACCAGCTCGGTGCGAATGGCCACGCACTCCGGCGGCAACAGCATCTTCAGTTCGCGGGCGAAGCTACGGGAACTGTTCACCATCGCGCCCCACAGCGTGCGCGCTTCCCACCAGCGCGCGTAAGCGGTGGTGTTGCGAAAGGCCAGGAATACCGCTATCGCCGAGCCGATCAGCGACAGCGGCAATGGTGGAGAGTTGAATGTGTAAGGCGTAATCATGTAGGCGACGGTGACCAGTACATCCCAGCAGAACAGCAGGGCCAGCGGACGCCCGACGTAATGCAGAATCTGCAGAACCTGCTTGGGATGGATGCGGCCGGCAACGATCATCCGCGGTCTCGGCTTTCGATCAGCGCGGTCGCTTCCGCCAGCGACTGAAACCGGCCTTCGCCTTCGTGGAATATCCGCACCTGGCCATGCTCGATGTCGTAGACCCATCCCTGCAGTTCGAGCCGGCCTTCCGCGAGGCTTGCGGCCACGGACGGGTGCGTGCGCAGATGCATCAGCTGCAGCTTGATGTTTTCCTCGACCAGCGCCTGCACCGTATCTTCGCGTTCAAGCTGGCGCGTCAGCACGACGCTGCGCGCAGCCTCGGCATTGCGCAGCCACGCTTCCACCGTGGGCATGTTGAGGGAAGCCGTGCCGTCGCACAGGCCTTTCATGGCGCCGCAGTCGGTATGGCCGCAGACCACGATCAGCCGAACGCCCAGGCCCAGCACGGCGTATTCGACCACAGCGGACACGCCGCCGAGCATCTCGCCGTAGCCGGGCACGATGTTGCCGATATTGCGGCAGACGAAAAGCTCGCCCGGTTGCGTCTGGGTGATCATCTCGGGCACGACGCGGGAGTCTGCGCAGGTGATGAACAGCGTATGCGGCGCCTGTCCCTTGGCCAGACTCTTGAACAGCGCTTCGCTCTCGGGAAACACGTGGTCGCTGAATTCACCCACGCCACGCAGCAGGCTTGCCAGCTCGACGTTGACGTCACTTTGTCCGGTTTCTTTCATATTTTTATCTGCTCTCGATGGTGTTGACCCAGTGTCTCATGCGCGGGTTGCCTGCCAGGAAGGATGGCAGCACTGACACGCGCGCAAAAGCAGACAGCGGCTGGGTGACGCTGACAGAAAGTTTTGCGCAAACACGATGTGTGCAGGGCCGCTGTGGCAGTGCAGCACGTGTCACGGGATGGGCAAGGCTATGATCACGCTCGTACATCCGTGAGACCGCTTGCGCCATGGACCCATTCCAAAACTGTCGTGCGCCCTTTGAAAAGGGGCAGGTAAAGCGATGACGCCCGAACGCATCATGGCCTGGGCCATTCCGGCCTTCTTTGTGCTGATCGCGATCGAGTTTGTGGTGGCGCGCCTGCGCGGGCACCGGGCGTACCGCAGCAACGATGCGATCAACAGCCTCGGGCTGGGCGTGATCTCGCAGATCGTTGGCGTGTTCACCAAGCTGCTGAGTGTGGGTGTGTATGCGTGGTGCGCGCAGCATCTGGCGCTGCTGCGTCTACCGGCGAACAGCGTGTGGGTCTGGGTCAGTGCGCTGCTGCTGTACGACTTTCTATATTACTGGCTGCATCGCATGGGCCACGAGGTCAACGTGCTGTGGGCGGCCCACGTGGTGCATCACCAGAGTGAGGATTACAACCTCACCACCGCGCTGCGCCAGACCGGCAGCGGTGTGCTTCTGGGCTGGCTGTTCTATCTGCCGATGGCGCTGCTCGGCTATCCGGTGGAAGTGTTCGTCATCGTGGCGCTGATCGACCTGCTGTATCAGTTCTGGGTGCATACCGGCGAGATCGGCAAGCTCGGCTGGTTCGATCGCGTGTTCTGTTCGCCGTCGAATCACCGCGCGCATCACGCGGTCAACGATCGCTACCTCGACAAGAATTACGGCGGCATTCTGATTCTGTGGGACCGGCTGTTTGGCACCTTCACCGAAGAGAACGACAGCGAGCCGCCGGTGTTTGGTACACGCTCGCCGCTGCAGAGCTGGAACCCGCTGTGGGCCAATGCCGAGGTCTACTGGGCGATGGCGCAGGACGCGTGGTACGCCGAGCGCTGGCGTGACAAGCTGCAGCTGTGGTTTCGCCCGCCGGGCTGGCGGCCGGCCGATGTGGCGGCGCGCTTTCCCAAGCCGGCGTTCGATATCGATCACCCGCGTTACGACCCGCCCGTGTCGCGCGGGCTTACGGTTTATCTGTTGCTGCAGTTTGCGCTGCTGCTCGGCATGTCGATGCATTTTCTGGCGCTGGTGCCGGTGGCATCGCTTCCGGTGCTGCTTGGCTATGCAGGGTATCTGGTGGCGAGCCTTTGCGTGCTGGGCGCGTTGATGGAAGGCCGTCGTTCGGCGACATGGCTCGAAGGTCTTCGCGTGGTGGGCACCGCGTTGCTTCCGGCGCTGAGCGGCATGTGGTTTGGCGTCGCTCATTTGGACGGCTATTTGATGCTGGCGATAGCCGTTATTTTCGGCCTCAGCGCATTGGCGTTGCCGTGGCTGCCAGGCAGGCAGAGCGCTTTCTCCCTGCATGATGGCGCCGCCCACGTTTGAGCTGGCAGCCCTGCGTGTGCCGGAAGCCATGGGGAAACAACGGCGCGATTCGCTATGATCGCCGTTCGTTTCCGGGGACTACCGCATGAGTTTTCTTAGCAGACTGCTGCGCCACAAGTCGGTCGAACAGCTGCAGGCCGAGGCGGGCCAGCGCGGTGATTTCCGACGCGTGCTGGGGCTGTGGCAGCTTACCGCCATCGGCATCGGCGGCATTATCGGCGTCGGCATCTTCGTGCTGGCCGGCCAGCAGGCGGCGGCCAACGCCGGTCCGGCGGTCGCGCTGAGCTTCATCATCGCCGGCCTGGGCAGCGCCTGCGCAGCCCTGTGCTATGCGGAGTTTGCCGGGCTGATTCCGGTGACCGGCAGCGCCTACACCTACGGCTATGCTGTGCTCGGCGAGTTCGTCGCCTGGATCATCGGCTGGGACCTGCTGCTGGAATATGCGCTGGTGGTGGCGGTGGTGGCGATCGGCTGGTCTGGCTACGTGCAGGTGCTATTGGCCTCGGCCGGCGTGCATCTGCCCGAATGGGCGCAGCAGAGCATGAGCGCGCAGACCATGCAATTTTATCTGCAACAGATCTTCGGTACGCACGGCACGCAGGCGATCGCCGCGCCCAGCGACGGTCACCGCTTCAACGTGATCGCCGCCGGCGTATCGATTGCAGTGGCGGTTTTGCTGACCCTGCGCACCGAGTGGGGCGCGCGCTTCAACACCTTCGTGGTGGCGATCAAGGTGATCGGCGTGCTGCTGGTGGTCGGCGTGGGTGTGTTTTATATCAATACGGCGAACTGGCATCCGTTTATTCCGGTGCGCGTCGTGGACGCTGCGACGGGGCTAGGCCACTTCGGCTGGCAGGGCGTGCTGACCGGCGCCAGCGTGGTGTTCTTCGCGGTGTTTGGCTACGACACGCTGACCACGGCGGCAGAAGAAGCCAAACATCCGCAGCGTGACCTGCCGCGCGCGGTGCTGCTGTCGCTGGCGATTGCGATGGTGCTGTATATCGCCGTGTCGCTGGTGCTCACCGGCATCGTGCCGTACAGCCACCTCGGTGGCGATGCGTCGGTATCGGACGCGTTCGAGTCGATCGGCCTGCACTGGCTCAGCATCACGATCGCGGTCGCGGCGGTGATCGGTGTGACCAGCGTGCTGTTCGCCTTCATGCTGGGCGCCGCGCGCATCTGGTTTGCGCTGGCGCGCGACGGCCTGCTGCCGGCGTGGTTCGCCAGGGTGAGCCCGCGCTTCGGCACGCCGGCGCGGCCGACGATCATCCTCGGGCTGTTCACCGCCATCGTCGCCGGGCTGCTGCCGATCGGTGAAGTGGCCGAGCTGGTGAACATCGGCACACTCAGCGCCTTCATCATCATCTGCGCCTCGATCATGGTGCTGCGCGTGCGCCGACCCGAGCTGCAGCGCAACTTCCGCACGCCGGCGGTCTGGTTCACCGCGCCACTGGGCATCGTGTTTTCGGCGGTGCTGATTTACGGCCTGCCGTGGATCACCTACGAACGCTTTGTGATCTGGATGGCGATCGGCTGCGTAATTTATTTCGCCTACGGCATGCGGCACAGCAAGCTGGAGCCGGTTGGCGGGTAATCAATCGATTATTCGTGACCTTCGGCATGGGTGCGGCGCGGTGGTCGGGCGCTAGCATCGAGGGCTTGAATCCCTGTCGCGGCAGCATTGCCCGTCGTGGAATGTTGCCACGCCTTCCGGAGAACGCATTGAAAGTTACTCGTCTCGCTTCCGCCATCGCCGCTGCCGCTCTCGGCTTGCCGTCGTTTGCCGCTTTCGCCGATATGGCAAATCCGCCGCCGATCCCGCCGCCGCAGAACGTGCCCTACGCGCCCGGCACGATCAAGATCGATGTTGACGGTACGGATGTCGCGCATCGCATCTTCCGCGTGCATGAAACCATTCCGGCGGCGGCCGGCCCGCTGACCCTGCTATACCCGCAGTGGATTCCGGGCAACCATTCGCCGACCGGCCCGATCGACAAGATCGCCGGTCTGGTGGTGAAAGCCAACGGCCAGACGCTGACCTGGACGCGCGACCAGTACAACGTCTACGCGTTTCATATCGACGTGCCGCAGGGCGTCAGCGCGGTCGAGGTGAACTTCGAATACCTCACGCCGCAGAGCCAGCGCGAAGGCCGCGTGGTGATGACGCCGGAAATGCTCGACGCGCAGTGGAGCGCCAGCACGCTTTATCCGGCCGGCTATTTTGCGCGGCAGATCAATACCGAGCCGAGCCTCAAGCTGCCGTCTGGATGGCAGGCGGGTACCGCGCTCGACGTCGCCTCCAAGGACGGCGACACGATTCATTTCAAGCCGATCAACTACGACGATCTGGTCGACTCGCCGGTGTTCGCCGGCAAGTACTTCAAGCGCGTCGATCTTGATCCCGGCGCCTCCACGCCGGTGCATGCCGACATCGTTGCCGACGATCCGAAGTACCTGGAGATCAAGCCGGAGCAGTTGAAGGCGCATCTCGCGCTGATCCAGCAGATGTACAAACTGTACGGCGCGCACCACTACAACCACTACGACTTCCTGTTTTCGCTGAGCGACAAGATGGGCGGCGAAGGCCTCGAACATCACCGGTCGAGCGAAGATGGCGTCGGCACGGACTATTTCACCGAATGGGACAAGAGCTGGGGCGAGCGTGATCTGCTCTCGCACGAATTCAACCACTCGTGGGACGGCAAATACCGCCGTGGCGCCGATCTGGCCACGCCGACGTTCAACGTGCCGATGGGCGACAGCCTGCTGTGGGTCTACGAGGGTCAGACCGAATTCTGGGGCCAGATGATGGCTACGCGCTCCGGCCTGTGGACGATGGACCAGGGCCACGACATGTTGGCCTATATGGCCGCCACCTACGACAAGGGCCGCCCGGGCCTGGCCAGCTGGCGCAATGTGCAGGACACCACCAACGACCCGACCATGTCGCAACGCGCGCCGCTGCCTTACCGCAACTACCAGGGCAGCGAGGACTACTACGTCGCTGGTGAAATGATCTGGCTGGACGTCGACGGCAAGCTGCGCGAGCTGACCGGCAACAAGCGCAGCATCGACGATTTCGCCAAGGCCTTCTTCGGCGTCAATCCCGGTGCGTGGGATGTCGACCCGTACACCTTCGACGACGTGGTCAAGACGCTCAACGACGTGGCGCCGTACGACTGGGCCAAATACCTGCGCGATCGTCTCGATGGCCACGGCTCGCTGACCGGCGGCCTTGCCTCGCACGGCTGGAAGCTGGTCTATACCGACAAGCCCTCGGCGGCGGTCAAGGCGATGGAAGAGCGTCGTCATTCCGCCGATCTGATGTATTCACTCGGCCTGTCGATCGGCAAGGGCGGCGACATCAGCGACGTGCTGTGGGACGGCCCGGCGTTCGCTGCAGGTATCTCGCCGGGAATGACCGTGATTGCGGTCAATGGCCACGACTACAACCCCGACGCACTCAAGGATGCCGTCACCGACGCCGCCAAGGACAAGAGTCAGCCGGTCGAACTGCTGCTGAAAAACTTTGATGAGTACAAGACCGTGCGCATCGATTACCACGCCGGCCTGATGTATCCGCATCTGGAGCGCGATACCGGCAAGCCGGATCACTTGACCGAATTGATGAAGGCCAAGAAGTAAGCCTTTGCCCTGAACGTGTGATCGGTGTTTAACGTTAGGCGTCCTGCCGAGGGCGCCTAACTTTTTTGGCAGGTCGTAACAGCGGTTTGTCAGCTGAGGTATGCCACTGCTGTCTCGTCCTCATGATGCGTGAGCTATGGCTGGCGTCGTCCAAGCCAACCACATCCGCAACTCGGCTATACTGCGCGCCCGTGGCACTGGCCTTTCAATTCTCGCCGCCACGCCGGCCACCAATGCGCTCGTAGCTCAGCTGGATAGAGTACCGCCCTCCGAAGGCGGTGGTCGTGGGTTCGAATCCCGCCGAGCGCACCACTCATCATGCCGTCCTGCAGTCCGGGATGCTTTGGGAATCTCACCCTGTCTGGTATCGGTGAACGCGCTAAGTGATGCGCCAGCCCTGGCTCATTCCGTTCAATACAACCGTCATTTTGTAGCGATATTCTTGACGCAGCGGTCGAGTGGCGCGGGCATGGCGTAAAAAAAACGTCCCTTGCTCCGCGGCGTTCCCTGACCCACGGCCGCAACCGCGTTTTGCGTCAGTGGTGACGCTCCGTGGGCATCGACTTTTGGCCGGCGCACTCCAGCTGGCGCAAGGCGCGAAGTGCTTTTTAATAAATTGCATATGTCAAGCGCTTGGGGTATGTTGCATTGTGACGAGGTTCACACTTTAAATCTCAATGGATATGACCCGTATGCAGATCCTCGGCCGTTTTCTGACGCTATGCCTCGTTCTGCTGCTGGGTGCCTGTGCCACCGGCAACGGCTCGACTGAAGCGCCCAAATTCAACGCCGAAGCGCAGGCGGTGGCGACGTATCACATCGGCGTCGACGACCAGCTGCAGGTGACGGTTTGGCATAACCCAGACCTCAGCGTCAGCGTGCCGGTCCGTCCCGACGGCAAGATCACCGTACCGCTGATCGGCGACGTGGCGGCTGGCGGCAAGACCCCGGAAGAGGTCGCTGCCGAAATCAAGGACAAGCTGCAGTCGTTTGTGCGCGATCCGCAGGTGGCCGTGATCCTGACCGAACTGCGCAGCCACGAATACCTGTCCCGCGTGCGCGTTACCGGTGCGGTGCGAACACCGGTGTCGCTGCCTTATCGGCAGGGTATGACGGTGCTCGACGCGGTTCTCGCTGCGGGCGGCACCACCGAATTTGCGGCGCCGGACCGCACCGAGCTCTATCGCGCCGGTGCCGGCGGCGTCACTACGCCATATGCCATCCGGCTAGACAAAGTGCTTCAGCAGGGCGATCTGGCAACCAATTATCCGGTACAGCCGGGCGACGTGATCACGGTTCCACTGCGCGCTTTCTGAATCGACAAGCTGCGGCAGCTAAAGGGTAGGGGAACGGAATGAGTGGGGAAATTGCACCGCTGGGAGCGATGTTGCCGGCACTGTTGAGTGAGGCAAAACGCCGTCGCATGGCGCTGGGCGCGATCTTTGCCTTTATCGCGCTGGCGGCGCTGGTCGTGGGCCTTTTCTGGCCCAAAAAATATGAGTCGTCCACGACGATCCTTGCGCAGGAAAGCAGCATCATCACGCCGTTGATGGAAGGCGCGGCATCGACGACGGCGAACAAGAATCGCGCCGGCATGGCGCGGGACGTGATCTTCAGCGGCAAGGTGATGGGCGAAATCCTGGTCAGCGGCGGCTGGATGGCGTCGCACCCCTCCCCGGTCGAGCAGGGCCGGCTGATCGATGGCATCAAGTCACGAACCAGCGTGCAGACAACGCACGACAACCTGATCACCATCAGCTATTTCGATTCCGATCCCCAGCGTGCCTTTGAAGTCACCCGGCAGCTCGGGCAGCTGTTCATCAGCGAAAGCCTGGCGTCCAAGCAGCGCGAAAGTCGCGATGCCTATGAATTCATCGATAGCCAGGTTGAAGCCTATCGACAAAAGCTCACGGACGCCGAGGACAAGCTCAAGAGTTACCGCCAAGCCAACGCCGATGCGCGGCCGGGCAGCGAGGCCGATACCAATTCGCGTATCAGCCAGCTGCGCACGCAGATTGAAACGACCCGAATGGATCTGATGGAAAAGCGCTCGCAGGCGGCATCGCTGTCTTCGCAGCTTTCCGGCGAGTCGGAGGTCAATGCCGTGCAGACCACGCAGGGCATCTACCAGACCCAGCTCGCGGATCTGCAGGCGCAGCTCGACAAACTGCGGTTGACCTATACCGACGAGTATCCCGATGTCGTGCGTATTCGCCACCAGATGCAGGACCTTCAGCAGCAGCTGGCGCAATCCGATCAGCGTAAGCAAAACCTCAGTCTGGGCGGCTCTCCGACAATCGACAGTCGTGTGCAGATCAATCCGCTCTATCAGCAGATGAAGAGCCAGCTGTCCTCCGCCACCAGCGACATTGCCGCGACCCAGGCGCGCATGAGCGCGAGTGAGGCGATGCTGCAGTCCGAACTGGATCGCAGCCAGCGTATCGCCAACTCGGACAACGTCACCTCCGAACTGACCCGCGACTACAACGTCAATCGCGACGTCTACCAGGATCTGCTCAAGCGCCGCGAAAACGCCCGCGTGTCGATGAACCTCGATGCCGAGCAGCGCGGGCTGTCTTTCATGATTCAGAATCCTGCAGTGATGCCGCTGACGCCATCGGGCCTGCGTTTCATGCATTTCGGCCTCGCAGGTATTGCCTTGTCGCTGGTCGTGCCGTTCGGCCTGCTTTTCGCACTGGTGCGTTTTGATCCGCGGGTGCGCTCGCTCGAGCAGCTCGAGCATTACACCGGTCTGACAGTGCTGGCGACAATTCCCTTTTATCCCACGCCGCACGACCGTCGGCGGGAACAGATGCAAAACACCATGCTGGTATTCACCGTTGTCGGTGTGGCGGCCGTTTACCTGATCCTTTTCTGGCTCAGGATGAAGAGATAAGTCATGACGAGCAAAGGAAGCGACAACGTGCTGTCCGAACCGGTCGGCGACATGCTGGAAGTGGCCGCTAACGCTTCGGCGTCACGGGCATCGAGCAGCCATTCGATCGCACTGATGAGCGAGAGCGTGGGCACGCTGGCCCCGCTGCAGCTCGAACAACGCGGGTTGATTCATCGCGAGGAATCCGCCCGGCGGCAGTCCGATGCGTTCCGTGAGATTCGCACGCGATTGCTGAGCCTTGCCGGTCCGCAGAACTTCGTGACCCTCGTTGTGTCGGTGAGTACGCGCTCGGGCGGCAGCTTCGTCGCGCGCAACCTGGCCGCCGCCTTCGCCTTCGACGAAGCCAAGACCAGCCTGCTGATCGATTGCAATCTGCGCTATCCGGACCAGCACAAGGCGCTTGGTGTGGATGCGAACGCCGGCGGCCTGATCGATTTTCTCGAGCATCCTGCTATCGGCATCAAGCAGGTGCTCTATCACACGGGCATTCCGCGCCTGCGACTGATACCAGCAGGGCGGCCGCGCGAAAACGGCGGCGAACAATTTTCTTCGTTTCGCATGCGCACGGCGATCGACTCGATACGCAGCCGCTATGCGGATCGTTATCTGTTTCTCGATGGTCCGGCGATCAAGGGCTCGCCGGATGCGCGCATCTTGTCGGATCTGGCGGATTTTGTGGTGGTTGTAGCGGGCTATGGGCGCGACACACCGAACGCCATCGCGCAGGCTGTTGCGCATTTCGATCCGGACAAGATGGCCGGTGTGGTGTTCAACCACGCGCCTTGAGGCGCGGGTAAGTCGCAACAACGTCGGACGGCGTCCGACAGGTGGGAGGGGAAATGTCGACATCCATGACGCTTGCACGTTCGGTCGCGTTGGCGCTTGCCGCGACCTCGGGCATGGCCTCGGCCGGGCAGCTTGATTACACGCTGTATACCGGTATCGAGCACAGCAACAACATCAACCTGACCAGCAGCGATCCGATCAGCGAAAACATACTGAAGCCGGGTTTTTCCTTCAATTTCGTGCAGCAGGGCTCGACGCTGCAGGTCAATGCCCTCGGCAATCTCGAATACGAGGACTACCTCAACAACCACTTCGGTAACCAGGTTCTTGGCCAGCTTTCCGGTCAGGCCAACTGGACCATCGTGCCACAGCGCCTCGACCTGGTGGTCGAGGATTATGCCGGCGTGGAGCCGGTGGATCAGCTGGCCAGCAACGCACCGAACAATCAGCAGCAGACCAACGTTCTGGTGCTTGGCCCCACGCTGCATTTCCAACTGGGCGAAACGTTCCGGGGTCAGGCCGAGCTGCGCTACATCAACAGTTACGCTTCGAAGGTGACCCAATTCAACTCCTCGCGGGGCGAGGCCGCATTCCGCGTCTACAAGGATCTCAGCGCGACCGACCAACTGTCGGCCAACGTCGAAACCGAGCGCGTCGATTTCAACAACAGCACGGGCGGTCCGAATTACAACCGCAACGAGGTGTTTGGCCGCTACGTCACCAAGCTGGCGCAGTTTGACGCCGATGTGTCGGTTGGTTGGTCACAACTGAGCTTCGATCATGCGGGTTCGGATTCATCGCCGCTGGGCCGGGTGTCCCTGGGTTGGCGGCCGAACACGAGCAGCAGCCTGGTTCTGACCGGCGCCTATCAATACGCCGATGCGGCCGAGGAAATGATCTCGCAGCCGGGCCAGGTGCTTACCGCACAAACGGGTGGCATCAGCACCGGCAATGCCGTGATTGATTCGCAGGTCTATCTGGATCGCCGACTCGAACTGACCTACAGCTACCGAGCCGAACGCTGGTCGTTTTCTGTCGCCCCGCTTTATGAAAAGCTGGATTACATCAATGACACCACGTTCAACCAGACAGGCCGCGGCGGCAACGCCAGCATCGACTATCGCCTGCGCCCCACGCTGATTCTGTCCGGTTTCGCCACGGGCGAACGACTGACTTACCAGACGCTGGATCGCCTCGACAAAACCTATCGCTACGGACTGGATCTGAGCGAGCAATGGACGCCGCACTGGAGCTGGCATGTTGCCGTCTCGCGCCAGCTGCGTACCAGCGACGCGGTCGGCCAGAGCTATAACGAAAACGAAATCTATTTTGGTGTCGTATTCCGCCGATGACAACGCGACCGGAAGCCGAACGGCCTCTTTACTTCGGGGCTCATGGGGAACTGTTCGGCCTTTATCATCCCACCGTCAGCTCCGCGAAGAAGGCGGTTCTGCTTTGCCCACCACTGGGCCAGGAGCAGATCCGTTGCCACCGCCTCTATCGGCAGCTGGCCCGTACGCTGGCCGGAGAAGGCATTGCCGTACTGCGTTTTGATTACTACGGCAGCGGTGATTCCGCGGGCGCCAGCGCCGACGTCGATTGGGATCGCTGTGTGGCCGACACGATGGTTGCAGCCGATACCTTGCGCAGGCTTAGTGGCGCCGATCATGTTGTCGCGTTCGGCGCGCGGCTCGGCGGCAGCATCGCCATGAGCGCGGCGGCGGGACTTGCCGGGCTCGTCGTTTGGGATCCGGTACTCGACGGCGATGACTACATCGCCGCGCACGACGCCCTGCAGCTTGCGCTTCGCCAGGATCCGGAGCGATTCATTGCGCCGCGGAAGCCCAGCGATGCCGCTGGACAATGGCTCGGCTTTGCGATCAGCGAGCGCCTGCGTGATCAGCTGGCGTCGCTGCGACTGCCCCCACCGACCGTTCCCACACTGGTACTCGATTCGCTGCCACCTGCGCAACCGTCGCGCTGGGAGGCCCTCGCCGCGAGCCCGGCCGTGGTCAGGACGCTGCAGCCGACGACGCCGTGGGATGATCTGGCGCGCGCGGAAATCGCGATACTCTCGCACCCGCTTATCCAGGCAGTTAGCGGGCATCTGAGGGCGATGGCGTGATGCAGGAACGCGCTTTCCGCTTTGGCCGCGCACAGCACATGATCGGCATAGCCGGCGTGCCCGAGCAGCCGGCGGAAACGCCGGGCGTGATCGTGCTCAACGCCGGACTTGTGCACCGTATCGGACCGTTTCGCCTGCATGTCGAGCTGGCTCGACGGCTGAATGCCTGCGGCTATCCCACGCTGCGCTTCGATCTTTCCACCGTCGGCGACAGTGCGGCGAGCGAGGAATCGCAGACGCGCGAGCAGCAGGTTTGCGCCGATGTCGATGACGCCATGACGCTGCTGGGCGAACAGGCCGGCTGCACACGTTTCGTGGTGATTGGCCTGTGCTCGGGCGCGCAAAACGCGCACACCGTCGCCTGCGTTGATCCGAAAATCGCGGGTGCGGTTTTTCTTGACGGCTATGCCTACCGTACGTTCGGTTACAAGCTGCGCCGCTATCTGCCCAAGCTTCTCGATCCGGCAAGCTGGCGCCGCGCGCTGACGCATCGGCAGCGTTCGGTCGAGGTCGCCGCGGGCGAAGCCGTTTTCTCGGTGGCGCCGCTGCCGATCGCGGTGGTGCGTCAGGACCTGACCGGCATGCTCGCCCGCGGCCTCAAGTTATGCCTGATCTACAGCGGCGGCATCAGCAACTATTTCAATCATGCGCGTCAGTTCCGCGAGTGTTTCGGTCGCCTGGTCGGCCACCCCAACATCAGCACGCATTTTTTCGCCGAGACCGATCACACCTATATCCTCACCGGCGACCGTCGTCGGCTTATCGAGACGATCGAACGCTGGATCACTCAGCAGTTTCCAAGCGTCAACTCCAGGTCACCGTCATGAGCAAGGTTCTTGTCACCGGCGGCGCCGGCTATATCGGCAGCCATGTGGTTCAGCAACTGGTGACGCGCGGCGAGCAGGTCGTCGTCATCGACAACCTCAGCACGGGTTTTCGCGATTCGGTGCGCGGCGCGGAACTGGTGATCGGCAACGTCGGTGACCGCGGCCTGGTCACCGAGCTGCTCACCACGCATCGCATTGATGCCGTGCTGCATTTTGCGGCGCATACCGTGGTGCCCGAGTCGGTGACCGATCCACTGCGCTATTACGGCAACAACACCTGCAACACGTACAACCTGCTCGCCAGCTGCGCCGAGGCAGGCGTCGACAAGTTCATTTTTTCCTCGACCGCCGCCGTTTACGGCCTGACCGCGAGCGGCATCGCCGACGAAGATACGCCGACGCAACCGTACAATCCGTATGGCCGGTCCAAGCTGATGTCCGAAACCATGCTGTGCGATTTCTGCGCGACGGGCGCGATGCGGCATGTGATTTTGCGTTATTTCAACGTCGCGGGCTGCGATCCGCAGGGGCGCATTGGCCATTCCACGCCGTTGGCGACCCTGTTGATCAAGGCGGCCTGCGAGCACGCGGTCGGCAAGCGCGCCAGCCTCTCCATCTACGGCACCGACTACGACACGCCCGACGGCACCGGCATCCGGGATTACATCCATGTCGAAGATCTGGCGACGGCGCATCTGTGTGCGCTCGATCACCTGCGTGGCGAGGGCGCGTCGTTGATACTCAACTGCGGCTACGGTCACGGCTACAGCGTGCGTGAAGTGCTCGACGCCGTCGCCCGCATCAGTGGGCATCCGTTGAACATTCTCGAGCTGCCGCGCCGCGCCGGCGATCTGCCCATGCTGATCGCGTGCAGCGACAGGCTCAAAGAAGTCCTGGACTGGCGCCCGCGCTACGACGATCTGGATGTGATTGTGCGCACGGCACTGCAGTGGGAACAGAAGCTGGCGCTGAACGCTCCCACCGCGTTGAACGTGCCGTCATGACGCACTGTTCAGTCGCGGCTTGCGCTAAGCGCCAACGGCGTGATGGTGCCTTTCATCTCCCGCGTCAGCCAAGGAAGATCATCTTTACCTCTCGCCATCTCGTGGCCCTGCTTTGCGGCCTCGTCATGCTGATCTCCGCCGTCGGCGCAAATGCCACGCAGCTGGCCGCGCGTCATGCCTCAGCAATTCATGGCGCCGCCGCTCCCGCCAGCACCCATCCGAACACGCCCGCTTCGGACGTGATTCCCGAGCAGCGCATCACGCTGCACCGTAGGCCCGATGCGGGCGGCAATGCGCTGATATCGATCGGTATTCCGTTTCCTCCGGGCATGCTGCGCGATCCGCGGCTAGTGCGCCTGCTGGACGCGCACGGTGATGAAATACCTGCGGCCGTCCAGACGACCTTGAAGTGGTACGCGAAGGACGGCAGCGTACGCGCGGTTCGCGTGCAGTTCCATGCGCCGGCGGATGCGGACGCAGCGGCCTTTTATTTCGCCATCGGCAAACCGCGGGAGCACGATCTTGCCGGCTGGCCTTACGCCGATGGGCTGGTCGCCGGCGAACAAGGCCTGCGCGTGCCGGCCGTGGTGGCAACGCTGACGCCAGCCTGGTTATGCGCGTCGTTGATCGCCGGCCCGCAGTGGCCGGCGGCTGCGGGAGAACCCTACGCGGACTATGTCGCCACGCAGTTTAAATGGGCCGAAAAATTGCCGGTCAACGATTCCTCCGCGTGGCTATTCGATCGTCCGTCCACGTTATTCAAAGCGTATGTGCGAACCGGTCGGTTCGATTACCTGCAGGCGGCGGTTCTCAGCTATCACTTTTACATGAAATATATCCGCCGCGATGGGCTGACCATGAGCCCCTTCTGCGCCGGCGGCTGGACCTTCGACGGCAAACCCTGCGACGTGAAATACGTTTATGTCGAACCGATCCTGCTGGCCGTCGCGCTGACCGGCGACGACAGCGCGCACGACACCGATACCGTCGACAGGATGATGGCGCTATGGGCGATCGGCGGCTGGAGCGGCCAGGTCGAGCCTTACAAGGCAGCCTCGCAATATTTCACCGAGCGGCTGGCGGGACTCGGCCTGCTGGAAACCGTAAGCGCCTATGAGCTCACGGGCGAGGCAAGCTACAGGGCAAGCATCGTCCAGCAGATCGGCTGGCTGAAGGACCATCAGCAGCATAATCCTGACGGGCTTGGCGATGACGGCGCCTGGCGCAGCAGCTGGAACCTGCACGAAAACGACTCGTGGAATCCCGCCACCGACGTGCGCGGTGCATCGACCTGGATGACTGAAAACATCATCGACGGGCTGTGGCACGCCTGGCTGGTCACCGCCGACCCGCGCATTCCGGACATGATCACCGGCTACGGGCGTTACCTCGAACGCTACGGGTGGATCGCACCAAATCTCCTTACCTATCAGCACGACTGGCGCAACCCGTGTTCCGGCCCCAATGGGCAGATCCCTTGGTACTGGTCGTCGTCACATGCGCCGGTTGACGCACTGAAAAAAATTGAGGATTCCGAAGGCTGGTACAGCGACGCGCACACGGTCGAGCTTGCGCTGCCAGTGGCTGCGGCTTATTACTTCGAACGCGATCCGAAACAGGCCGAGGCATTGAAGCGTCGGCTCGCTGCGCTGTCTTCGTCCTATGCCACGAGTTGTGCAACGATCAGCGAAACCGCGCGCAAGTTCAACTGGAACAACCGGGGCAGCGGCGTGGTGCAATGGCTGATCCGCCAACCGGCGGGCAGCGGCGCGCTTCGTCCGGCCGCTGTGCAGGCGAAGCAGTGAAATTTTTCCCACCGATTCACGATACGGCGTCCACTCATCCATGAACCAGCGGCTTGCCGTCCTGCGCAGCGTCACCATTGTCTCGGTCGCCACCTATATCGAATACGCACTGGGCCTGGTGGTCAGCATATGGATCGCGCGCGCGCTCGGCCCGGCTGATTTCGGCCGCTATGCTTTCACGGTCTGGCTATGCGGCTGGCTGATCATCTGCAGCAACAATGCATTCACCACGTCCTCGATGAAGTTCATCGCCGAAGCGGATGGTGCCGGTGCCACCGATATCGCATCGCACATCTCGTACCGGCTCAACCAGCTGCAGCACAAAAGCTCGCTGATCGTGATGGCGCTGTTCCTGCTGGCGATTGCCATCGTACGGCCGAGCGAGTGGAATCAGTTTCTGCTGCCGGTGACGGTGCTGGCCACCATGGCGGTGGTGGCCAGGTCCAACTACGCGATGCTGGTGGCCATTGCGAAAGGCCAGGAACGTTTCGAGACCGAAGCGATTGCCACCGTGCTCGGTGGCGTCCTCGGTGTCGGGCTAGTGATCCTGGCGGCACTGGCGCACGCCGGCCTGCTGGCCTTCATCGGCATCTATGCGGTGGCGTCGCTGACGCTCAATGTGCTCAACCGACTGGCGTATCGAAAATACTGTCGTCCCTTTGCGGCCGGCTCGATTCCACCGGAAATCACCAAGCGCATGTATCGGCATCTGCGTCTGACCGCGATGCTGGTACTGATCGGTTCGCTGAAGGCCGGCACGATCGAAGTGTTTTTGCTCAACACCTTTTCCAGCACGACGGCGGTCGGTTTCTTCGCCATCGCCTCGACCCTCACCAAGGGAGCAGTGCAGCTGTTTTCCGTGGGTCTCACGTCGACCTTGCTGCCGTACATGGCCAAGTCCTTCGGCAAGCACGGTCAGGAACGTGCCGTGCATTTTCTCGGCGAGGCGACGCGTTTCTACTGGGCCGCCGGCATTGCGATCGCCGGTATCGGCATGGTCACCACGCCTGGCCTGGTTACGTTGATGTACGGCAATCGCTATGTCGAAGCGATTCCAGCGATCGAGGCCATGCTGGTGCTGGCCGGGTTGCTGCTGATCGTCAACGGCATCGTGGCGTTCCAGACCGTGGTCGATCGTCAGGACGATCGCATCCGTATCAGCGTCATTGCCCTGGTTGCCAATGTCGTGCTGGGCATCGTCCTGATTCCGCATTTCGGCCTGATCGGTGCCGTGCTGACCTACGCGGGCACACGAGTCAGCGAATTCGTGCTGGCGATTTACTATCTGCGCCGCGTCACCACCAGCGGGCTGCCCTGGTCGCCGATGGGGCGATTGTTTGTCATCGGCATTGTCGCCACCGCGTTGGCATGGCTGGCCAATTTCGTGGCGCCGGGTCGCTACGGATTTTTTGCGGGAGCCGCCGTGTTTGTCGCGGTATACCTGCCGACCAGCGTGCTGGCGCGCTACTGGACGGACGAGGATTTCCGCCTGATGGCGTCGATCACCGATCGGCTCGGCCGGCCCGGACGCATGCTGATGCGTGGATTGAACAGCCTGCATCAGCTGAAGTCGAAAGCGGCTTCTTGACGGCGGCAGCTTTCAACTCGCCGTCGTGACAGACCGCCGCTTGCTCAGTGCGTGCCACGCGTAGTGGCACATATGGATGGCTGAATCGGCGAGGCTGAGCTGCGCGACATCGCGATAGATTCGCCATTGCCAGCGTGCCGCCTTCCACTTGTCGGACGACACCGAGCCGTCGCGCACCAGATACCAGGTCAGCGGCGCGTCAAACGGCACTCGATGCGCTTGCCCCGCGCGCTGCACTAGCTCCAGCCAGAACGCATAATCCTCGTGACCCATCGCCTTGAAACGGGCGTCTCCCAGACGCCGGTCATACAGGCCGGTGGAAAGACCGATGCGATTGCTCTTGAGCATGTCCGCATACGACGTCGACGAGGGCGACTGGACGTGTGCCAACAATGAGCCATCTTCGGTCACCCTGGCGTAAGTGGTGTAGCTGATCTGTGCGCCGCTGCGCTGCATGTCGGCCAGCTGCCACTCCAGCTTGCGCGGGTGCCACCAGTCGTCGCTGTCGAGAAAGGCGATAAAACGGCCCTGCGCTGCATCGATGCCCGCGTTGCGTGCGGCGGCCACGCCGCTGTTCGTCGGCTGTCGCACCAGCCGAATTCGCGCGTCGGCCTGGCTGAGTGCATCGACCACCTGCATGGTCGCGTCGCTGGAACAGTCATCGATGACAATCAGTTCAAGCGCAGCATGCGATTGCTCCAGCACCGAAACGATGGACCGGCGGATGAATTTTTCCGTGTTGTAGGCCGGCATGATTACGCTGACAAGAGCACCGGCCATTACGCGGCGCCGGCAAGCGTTTTGCGCGCGATGAAGTCGATCGAGGTAATGCACAATCTTTCCGGTGCAATCGACTGGAACTGCGGATCGATCTTGAGCGCCGCCAGCTGATGCAGTCGCGTTTCCGGCGGCGTCGAAATGCTGAACGTGATGGTGAAGCCCGCCGCCTCGGCGCGCTCGGTGAAAACATCGGCGCGCAAACGATTTTGATAGAGGAAGTCGTTGTCCCAGAGCTTCCACTGCGCGTCGGAATACTGCAGGTAGTTCAGCTGGTTGATCCGGCTGTCGATGTACGCATAGTGGTCGCCGCAGTTGACCGAGTGGAACATGATGCCTTCGGGCGTGAGTATGCGCATCGCCTCTTTGTAGATACCGTCGATCACCGCCGGCACGACATGCTCAAGCACGCTGTTGGAAAATACGCAGTCGATGCTTCCGCCCCTGAGGCTCGTGCGCGTCGCGTCAGCGGGTGCATCGTAGGTCACCACGCCACGGGTCGCCGCGCCGATGTCGATCTGCTCGGAGAGCACCTGCACCAGGTGTTGCTGGCGCTCGCGAACATCCTCCTCCGGCACGCCGCAGCTTTCGGCAATCAATCGGGTATAGCGGCCCAGGCTGGCCGCGCAGGAACGCACCAGCTCCGGCTTGATGTGGCGACTGAGATCGACCGTGTGGACGACGCGCGCGCCGCCGAGATAGCAGGCGAACGGAAAGGTCGGATACCAGCCGCTGCCGATCTCGAACAGGCGCGAACCGGCGATGGAAAAACCGGCTTCGCGCAGGCGTGTTGCCATCAAGCGCCAGTCGTCCATCTTGACGTCGAACTCGCGCTCGAAGCCACGCAATCCACCGAACTTTTTCTGCAGCAGGTAATGCACGGGTTCACCGCCGGGCAGATGGCCGAGCAGCTTTTGCAGCAAACCCTTCGTACGCCAATGCATGATTGCCTACTCCCTGCCGATCAACGGTATCCCTTGAGTCAAACGCTCACGGTGCAGATGACACGCCGGCATCTGTGCTTTGCTTGGACGGGTTTGCTGCCGCGCCCGCCGGCGGTGATAAAACGAAATCACGGAAGGCGTGCGGGTCGCCAGTGTGTCCCGCTTCGGCTGCCTTGATGATGTTGAACATCTCGCGCGCCGTCACGTAATGCAGCACATGGTTTTGCCCGTCGTTGTAGGCCTGTTCGAGATGGTTGTGCATCGCATGTGCGGCGGGTC
>Ga0302220_10000156_pt1 | contig 61901 bp, 58 predicted proteins | sample II_Palsa_E1_3_FD_194572 | JGI IMG/M metagenome (GOLD analysis project Ga0302220, IMG submission 194572) | Peat permafrost microbial communities from Stordalen Mire near Abisko, Sweden - II_Palsa_E1_3 | ecosystem: Environmental > Terrestrial > Soil > Palsa > Peat permafrost | place: Sweden...
CGAAGCTGAGGCAAACTACTACCGGCGACTCGCCGATCAAGCCGTCCCGATGGCCGCGTAACTTAAATCCAATAGCCTCCACGAAACCCGGGGCGATTCAATTGAGCGAAATCAGCAAATAGCGCGGTGGCTGGTTCCTTATGTCATCCGGATTAGCGGGCCGCAGCTGCTACACAGTACGCGTAACGCGAATTACGCATCGAAATTGTTATCAGCGATGCGAAATGAATTTGTAGGCCATTGAGAAAAATCGGCCGAGAGATCCAAAGTTTGAAATGCCCGGACCGGGGTCGGACCGTTGGATGGGAGCGCGTCGCAGGTTAAAGACGTAGAAGGAGTATTGAACATGTTGAGAGCCATTGCGAGTCTCTACGGGTGCACGGTCGCGGCGCGCGATGGCGACATCGGAACCGTCGACCAAGTGTATTTTGATGACGAGGCGTGGGGCATACGCTACCTCGTCGTCGACACTGGAAGCTGGATCGATAAAAGACAGGTATTGATTTCGCCGTATTCAGTCAACCGTGTAGATCCAGGTTCAGGCGCCGTGCATTCCAACCTGACACGACGACAGATCAGGGGCAGCCCGAATATCGACACGGATAAGCCTATATCGCGCCAGCATGAAACGCAGCACGTCGATTACTACAACCATCCGAGGTACTGGGAAGGCGGGTACCTGTGGGGGGAGGGCGCCTACCCAATGTTCGCGTCGATGGCCGCGACGCAATGCGTCGTGTCGGAAGAAGCGCGCCGGGACGCGGATACCCCCCCTGCCAACGTTCATCTGCGCAGTACGAAAGCAGTAAAGGGCTATCACATCGAGGCAGCCGACGGCATGATCGGCCACGTTTGCGGCTTCATATTCGACGATGTTGCTTGGGCGATTCGCTATCTGATGGTCGATACGCGAAACGGGTGGCCCGGAGGCCGCGAGGTGCTGCTCGCGACGCGATGGCTTGACTTGGCCGAATGGAAGGGCCCCATCATCTCGACCACGCTTACGCGTGACGCGATTAAAAATGCTCCCGAGTACGACGGCTCCCTTCCGCTGAGCCGACAGTACGAAGAGGCCCTCCATGAGCACTATGGCAAAGGGGGCTATTGGTCAGAGGACGGTGCGGGGTTGGAGGTTTTTGAGAAAATCGGTACGCGCGAATTCTCCGCGACTCTTAAGCCTGATGCGAGCGTCATCATCAAGGAGGGAACCCGCGAATTCGCTGTCGTTACGCTGACTTCGGGAATACCGGCACTAGCGGAGCATAACGACGGTCCTGCCATTCTGGAGTCCACGATCGCGGAATTATTGCGTGCGCTTATACAGGAATACGCCCGGGTGATTTGAGAGCCTGGTGAATTCGTCGGCGACGGGCCATCGTTGATCTTGGCCTATAGCCAGTGCATCGCGCACGGCATCGATATGCGTTTTAGCATGCAGCAACAAGATCTCGCCGTGGCGTGCGGCTACTGGTCATTGCTGCGCTTCAATCCTGCCATGCGCACGACAGACGTGAAACTACCGTGTTAGAGCCTGGGAGCGCTAAATGGATTTGACTACACGTTATATGGGGCTGACGCTCAAGAATCCCCTGGTGGCATCGGCCTCGCCCCTGACCGGCAATCTCGACGGCATCAAGCGGTTGGCCGACGCTGGAGCCGCAGCCGTTATCCTGCCCTCGCTGTTTCAAGAGGAGATCGAGACGGACGCCAACCGTTACGAGCGCCTGACCGGCGCCAACGAAAATAGCTGGCCGGAAGCCAGCAGTAACTTCCCTGAGCTTGCAGACTATAAACATGGACCGCAGAGCTACCTTGAGTTAATCCGCCGTGCAAGCAAGGAAGTTGATATTCCCGTGCTGGCAAGCTTGAATGGAATTACCAACTCCGGTTGGATCTCTTATGCGAAGCAAATCGAAGAGGCTGGAGCAAAAGGTCTCGAACTCAACATCTATTTCATCGCTGCCAATCTTGCGATGGCGGGTGTTGAAGTGGAACAATGCTATCTCGAGATCATGGCGCGGTTAGTGCGGCAGTGTCTATTCCTGTGGCGATCAAACTGAGTCCCTATTTCAGTTCAGTCGGCAATATGGCACTGGCGCTGCAAAACGCAGGCGCCGACGCGTTGGTGTTATTCAACCGTTTTTATCAACCCGATCTCGATCTGGCTCGGTTGGAAATACTGACCGACCTAAGGCTCAGCGAATCCCAGGAAATCCGGCTGCCCTTGCTCTGGCTTGCGGTGTTGTCGGGCAGGGTCAAGGCATCTCTGGCCGCCAGTACCGGTGTATCGAGTGCCAACGAGATTGTGAAATACCTGTTGGTCGGCGCCGATGTGGTGATGACCACGTCCTCGCTGCTGCGGCACGGCCCCGGTCACATTACCACCTTGCTCGAAGGTCTTGAAACCTGGCTTAACGCACGCGATTTCAAATCGTTAGAGCAGGTCAGAGGCATCATGAGTCAACGCAATTTGCGTGATCCTGGTGCGTTCGAGAGGGCCAATTACATCAAGATCCTGCAGGGGTTTCGTCAAAATTGACTAGATCTTAAGAGCTTAAAAACATTTTTAAGTTCCATTACGTTCGCAATCCTACTTTAATCGTTTTTTTCTCAGTTACATCGTGACACTCGTCTGTGAGGCGGAGCGCTTTGGTCTAGGTAGTTTCCGATCCTGTCGCTTGCGAGCGCTGAGTTCTATGATGCTTGTAAGCGGGAAGTGTGTTGGTCGGACCTTCGATTCCGCACTTGCTATCAAGGGATGGTTTGGCAGGCGTCGCCAGCGAGAAGATACGACCAAGGCCGGAAACGCAGCGGGAAGGCATGAGATGAAAGAAAGCCACGGCAGGATGCATCAATTAGCTAATGGCCTCGCGCTTCGAAGCCACGCCTCGAACGAAGAGTATCGAAATGCACGCCTTCGCCGCTTGAGGCAATACTCGGTGGCATCGATCAGCTTCGTGGTCGGATGGTCCTTCGTGATCTGTTGGTGGGAATTGGCTGCCGCCAACGGCCTAACGCAGGTTGCCGCTTTGATTTTTTCGAAGTTGATTCTTTTCGGTTTGGCAACCTTCACGTTGAGGGGATCATCGATCGCAACCTGTGTCTTTCTTGGTGTGTGTCTTATAAGCGTGTTTGCAATCCTATCGGAAATCGGACAGGAGTATGCGTACTCCCCGGGCTTCGCGATTCTTTCGGCGATCGAGTGTTCCGCAAAGATGGCCGTGCTTATTTCGGTGGGTCGTGTCGCCCATTTTCGGGCAATGATGCGAACAAGCGGCGCGGGCGAGAGCCGGTGTCGAAATGTGCGCAATGGGCGGTAGCATCTCGCGCTTCAATAAATGGAGAAAAAAATGCAACATGACATAGTAATTGCGACTTTCGACGATCATAAAAAAGCAGACGCCGCGGTAAGCAATCTGATCAACGATGGCTTCGATATGAGCAACTTCAGCGTGGTGGGCAAGGGATATCACTCAGAAGAGAAAATCGTTGGCTTCTACAACATTGGCGATCGGATGAAGCTGTGGGGAAAATATGGAGCCTTCTGGGGTGGTCTCTGGGGCATTCTATTCGGAGGGGTATTTCTGACTCTTCCAGTGATTGGTCCGTTAGTGGTGCTCGGTCCTCTCGCTCTCGCGGTGGTCTCTGTGGTCGAAGCTGCACTCGAAGGGGCCGTGGTGATCGGCGGGCTTACTGCCCTCGGCGCAGCGTTTTTCAACTTTGGAGTACCAAAAGACAGTGTCATACGCTACGAAGCAGCCTTGAAAGCTGACGGATTTATCGTTATGGCGCATGGCCCAGCCGCCGAAATAGCCAGAGCTAAAGCCGTGCTTCAGCTTGCCGAGCCTATGGAGATGGATGTGCATCGAGGCGTAACCGCACTCGCACCAATAGAGCAGCTTACGCCTGCCAATATCTGACACGCAGATAGGTTCAAATGAGATCAATAGTCCTTGCTTGCCCTGATAGGGCCGCGGGCGTGGGTTTTGTGGTCGATGATGCGATTGTCATGGTCGAGGTGATTAGGCGGCGCATCGTGACGTTCGACAAGAAATGCATTTCCCGCATCCGATTCGGCCACGCAGCAACCCATCGCATGATGTTTCGCTGCTTCGTTTGCATGATCGATCGCGCAAAGCGTGAGGGCATGCGCAGCCTGTGCTTCATGTGCGGCGAGACTCACATCGCCTTCCTCATAGTGTCTGGAAGCCTGACGCAAGTATCGAGCCGCATGCTGATGCAGCTCCGCAGCCGCAAGGTGATGTTCAGCGACATGCAGACTGCTTTGCACCACTCCCGCCGGGCTAAGCGATATCAGATCAGAACGCAGGACGGGCTCTTTGACGATCGAGGACTTGAGGTTGCCCTGCTCAAGGTAACGATCGCTCAGTTCTTGCGCACGCGTGAGAGCAAGTAATGCGTGTCCGTGCGCCACCAGGGCCTGGTGTGCCGCGTGGGAATAGTCTTTCCCTTCGTTATAGTGCTTGGCTGCATCATTGTGCAACCGCGCAGCATGCTCGTGATGCGACTGCCCCGAAGTGTCGTTCGCTTTCTTGCCGTGCTTGGTTTTCATTTTCGATTCCGTCCCGTGTCGTTAGTCCACGTTTCAACACCGCGCTGCGTCGGACTCAAGCGCGATAGCCTAGAACAATACTCAGCGCACCTGGGGGACGTTGGCGTCCGTCTTGATGGTGATCTGATTCGACACGCCGACTACCCCGAGTAGCCAACGCACGTCATGAGCGGCAGCCGTACGCTGAAAGTCCCAGTCGACTTGCCCGCTCAGCGTTATCCAGCCACTTTCTACCTGAACCTTGACGGCATTACGGGGAACGGCGACGTTCCAATCGAGCCGATTTATTACCGCGGCCGCAATCTGTCCGTCACTGCGCTTTGCATCGAAGGCGAGTCGAACTTCGATTTCTTCGGCTACTGCCTCGACTCCCTTAACCCGACGAGCGGCAGCTTCAGCCGCATGCTTTTCCGCGAAGCTCTCTACATGACCGCTAAGCGTAACAATGCCCGCATTCGCTGTAACGCCAATGTGAGCGGCCGTCACGCTAGGCTCCCAGGCAAGCTCCTCTAGAACGGCCTTTTGCAACTTCGTGTCGCTATAAATCACTGTCATGATATCTCCTGAAACCTGTGTCAATGACGCCAACTCGACTCATGGAGTTGGCGTGTACCGGCTTCTTCAGACGACGACGATGTCGTTCTCGACAGCCGTCGTGCCAGGCGCGGCCCAGGCGGTGGAGCCTGCCTCGTTGCGCTCGTACCAGGATTCAACCGTCCCGGTCAGCTTTACTTTCCCGCCGTGCGCGGTCACGTTGATTGTCGCCGGGTCGAACCACGAGCGGTCCAAGGCGAGCATGATGTCGCCCCTGATCTTTGACGTGTTCGGCCTTGGCTTGATGGTGATCTCGTTCAAGACGCCAACGACACCCCAAATTCCGCGAACATCGTTCGCCGCAGCCTCTTGCTGGTAATGCCAATCGACTTCGCCGGTGAGGGTGATCCAGCCTTTTTCCACACTGGCCTTAACCGCATCGGTTGGCACAACCGAGTCCCATTTCATACGATTGATTGCCGCGGAAGCAATTTCTTCGTCGTCGTGCTTTACGCTGGAAGGCAGCCGAACCTCAAGTTCTTCGGCAACCGCCTTGACGTCCTTGACTCGGCGCGTGGCCTTCTCCGCCGCATACCGTTCGGAATAGCTCTCGACGTGGCCCATGAGGGTTACGACGCCGGCTTTCGCAGTAACGCCGATGTGAGCGGCATTGACACTCGGCTCCCACTCCAGTTCGTCGAGCACGGCTTGTTTCAGTTGCTTATCGTCAGACATGGTGATTCTCCTGGTTTGATATGGAACGCATGGCACTGTTAATGGTATGAGCTTGCGGCGATGCAGGGCAGGGTCGGAAACTACTCAATCTATCCGGTCGGTAGCGAAGTTGGGGAAGGACACCGCAACCGGCGACGGTTACCCCTATCTTTGCGTCGTATTCAAGCACGGGCTTCCCCCTCTGGTTCAATCTCGGTACAACTTTGCTCGAGGGTAGGGTAATCGGTATAGCCGTGCGCGCCGCCACCGTAGAAGGTTTCCGGACCCATGAGGCGGTTGAGCGGAGCGTTCAGTCTTAGCCGTTCCACCAGGTCCGGATTGGCCATGAAGAGCCGTCCAAAAGACACGAGGTCGGCGCGGCCGCTCGCCACCGCGTCGATCGCCATGTGCCGGTCATAACCATTGTTGACCATCCAGACACCATCGAACCGGTCATGCAGTGCGGCGTAATCAAACGCAATACTGTTCCTCGCTCCGCCCGTCTCGCCCTCCACGATGTGCATATAGGCCAGGCCAAAAGCGTTGAGGCCCTCGACAACATGATTGAAGAGCGCCTGCGGATGGCTGTCCCTCGAATCGCCGGCAGTGGAAACCGGAGATAACCGAACCCCCAGGCGATCGGCGCCGATGGCGTGCGCACAAGCCTTGGTGACCTCGAAGAGCAGTCTCGAACGGTTCTCGATGGAGCCGCCATACGCGTCGGTACGATGATTGGTTCCATCGCGTAGAAAGGCATCGAGCAGATAACCGTGGGCACCGTGCAGTTCGACGCCGTCAAAACCGGCTTCTATGGCGCGGATCGAGGCGTGGCGGAAGTCCTCGATGATGCCGGGGATCTCTTCGATCTGGAGCGCGCGCGGCATCGATACGTCGACGAAGCCCGCTGCTGCCAAGAAAGTGTTCGTGTTGGCGCGGATCGCGGAAGGACCCACGGGAGCTTGACCGCCTGTCTGGAAGCTGGTGTGGGAGACACGGCCCGTGTGCCACAATTGAACCACTATGGTGCCGCCCTTGGCGTGCACAGCGTCAGTGACCCTTTTCCAGCCTCTGACCTGATTTTCTGTATAGCAACCCGGGGTATCGGCATAGCCTTGCGCTTGCGCGGAGATCTGCGTGGCTTCGGCAATGATCAGGCCGGCTGTGGCGCGTTGTGCGTAATACTTGAGCGCAAACGGTCCCGGCACCAAGCCCAGACCCGCACGATTTCGGGTAAGCGGGGCCATGACGATACGATTGGCGAGTTTGAAGGCACCCACCTGCATGGGTTCGAATAGCGTGCGAACCGAGCGGGTTTGATATGATTTTTTCATACTCTGGCTCCTAAATTGTAGACCCCGAATCGGGCGGCGAAAAATTGGTGTATTGGCACCTCACGATCCTGGGGGAGTAGATTATTCATGTCGCCTCCGTACCAGTCGTACTCCTCAATTATCTAATCGGCTTCTTGGCCGATCTGAGCGTTTTCGTCGAGCGACCTTGCTCGATGCCGACGCGGTGCCGGGCTTCCGTGACGACGGCGACGTTCCGAAGGAGCCGATTTACCAACGCTGCTGCAATCTGTTCGCTTTGGGCTTTGCATTGAAGCCAAGTCGAACTTCTATTCTTTTGGCAACCGCCTCGACTCCCTTTACTCGACCCGCTGCGATTTCAGCCGCATGCTTTTCGGCGAAACTCTCGACGTGACCAGTAAGCGTGACATTACCCGCATTTGCGGTAACGATAATGTGAGTCGCTGTAACGCTCGGTTCCGAGGCAAGCTCATCAAGGACAGCCTGTTGTAACGCGGTGTCGGTATAAATGACTGCCATGACGTCTCCTGGAGTAGCTGTGCGCAGACGCAGCGTCGAGCTGCCGAGTGAAGTGTAAAGAGGTCGCCGGTTACGCTCCCTTGCTCTGAACATCCTCATGCGTTCAAGCATAGGGGGCCGAAGACTTGCGCGATAGACTCGGAAACTACTCAGATCGATGCTGAGTTCGTCAATCGCTCGAACCGCTTTGGCGCGCCCACGGCACTGTACTGAATTGAGTATTTTCCGAGCCTGGCGCTTTGATTTCAGTCCATTACTATGGAGAGATGGAAGCAATCACTCGCACCAGATGGTGGGGTGTCTGGGTGACGGACCGTTGCACAGCGGTGGCAGTTCCCAAGCTGTCGCACGAACCTGTTCCCTGGATATGTCTGCCTGTACGATGCGCACGAATATATCTAGATCGTGAATCGCGCCAGGGTACCCAATGTCTTTCAGCTAAATCACCGAGGCGGATGAATGGGCCGATGTGGTTAATCAGTCGCTTGACAGAGCCGAACGAGCATCGACAGATCCCGTGTCAGCACCCGTGACGACTGTCGAGACGCGTCCATTAAACGCTGGAAATTTTGGAGAGTTACATGGAATCATTCGCTAGTCAGAAGCTCGATAACTGGGGGCATCTATTTGCTATCCGTCGCCTCAGATCGGCCGAGTCGAAAGAGGGCTACGCCTACGACAGAGATTGGGACAATTACGCGGAGTGCGACGACCCTTTTCGAGAACGCATGACGCTCGAGCTAGAAAAGCGCAAATTGGCCAACGCCACTGCGAATCCGGAACTGCGAAGAAGGTAAGGCTTGGATGGTCTATGGCGCTTGATCAAGTACTTTGATCGCTGCCGCCAGCTTCTTGTCGGCAAGATTCTGAATATCTAGGCTATCGTTATCCTCCGCCACCGCGGCAAGCGCGAGCCGCGCCAGCGCAGGGAGCGATTTTGACCCAGTCTTTTTCATGATCGAGGCACGGTGATTCTCGACCGTGCGCTGGCTGATCCCCAGGTCGGACGCGATTATTTTACTGGGCTTTCCGGCCAACACCATTTCCATTATTTGGCGTTGCCGCGCCGTCAGATCAATGAGGTGGTGGGCTGCGTCCTCGTGCCAAGCGGTGATTTTATTCGAGTCGAGCGACTGTTCGAGCGCGCGACCGATACTGCCCAGCAACTCGATGCCGCTAACCGGCTTTTCGATAAAATCCGACGCGCCCGCCTTCATCGCTTGCACGGCCATTTGCACATCGCTATTTCCGGTAATCATGATGGCGGGGATTTTACGGCCCGTTTCCCGCAGTTGCCGCAATAATTCAATGCCTTTCATTCCGGGCAGATACGCATCGATCAGCAGGCATGCTTCGCCGCTCGGCTGATAGGACTCGAGAAATGCTTCGCAAGTCGAAAAACTCCTCACTGCGTGTCCATCGCTTGCGACGACGTCGCACAGGGCCTCAAGTACCTGAGGGTCGTCGTCGACGATATAGACCGTGGACAGTCCAAGATGAACGGCTGTTTCGTCTTGCGGCGCGGTGACCAACGGGGGCAGTGACTGCGGGACCAAGAGCGACCGCTCGATGGTCTGCAGCAGCGCCTTGAAATCCACCGGCTTGTTCAGGCGAACGCAGTCGTGGCTGGCGATATCGTGGAGCGTGCCAGTAGAGATGTCGCCGGTAAGAACGATCACGGGAGTCGCGCGCTTGATGTTCTCGCGCAGCTTTGCCGCGAATTCAAGGCCGTTCAGACCGTTCGGGAGATTGTAGTCAGTGAGGATAAGGTCGGGCTGAGTCCCGCCGCCGGCAACGAGCGCAAGTGCCGCTATGCCATCGGGTGCCGTCGAGGTCTTGTACCCGTTGTCGTTGAGCAGCATCTTGAGAAGCTCGCGTGTTTCAGGATCGTCTTCCACGATCAAGATGGCGCGATTTCGGGTGATTTCGTCAGGGACACGGGCATCTGCGTGCCGCGCATCCCTGGGCAGCGCTTTGACCAGGCCCGACGGCAACGCCACTTCGACCCAGAAGACGGAGCCTTTGTCAGGATAGGAGCGTACCCGTATTCGGTGACCCAGCAAGTTGGCGAGACGTTGTACGATAGATAAGCCTAGACCTAACCCGCGGCTGCGCTCACGTGCGGCATTGTCGAGCTGGTGGTACTCCTCGAAGATCGCCTGAAGTTCCTCTGCCGCGATGCCAATGCCGGTATCCCATATCTCGATGTGCAGCAAGTCCTTATGCCGACGGCAACCGATCAGCACCTTGCCGTGCGCGGTATATTTCAATGCGTTCGCAATCAGATTGCGCAACATTTGTTCGAGCAGGTGCGGATCGCTTTTGATCGACAGGTGACACGGCACTACGCTCAAGCGCAGCCCATTGGCCTGCGCGTGATAGGTGAATTCGTTTCTCAACCGGTTGAGGAGATCGTTGAGCGGGAATTCCACCACCTCTGCACGCACGATGCCCGCCTCGATTTGGTTGATGTCCAGCAAGGTATTCAGCATCCCGGCCATGGAACTCAAGGTCTCCCCCAGCCGGGTGACCAAATTCTGCGCCTTGCTGCCTTCGACAGTCCTGGCCAGCGATGCTTGCAGCAGCTTGAGTGTCTGCAGGGGTTGGCGCAAGTCGTGGCTCGCCGCAGCCAGGAAGCGCGACTTGGCGACATTGGCCAGTACCGCCTGCTGTTTGGCCGCCTCCAGAGCCTTCGCGATATGTTTGAGCTGGGTGTAATCCGTGAACGTGATGACCACACCTTCCACGCCATTTTCATGGGTGCGGTAGGGCAAGATCCGCCGAATGAAACAGACGCCATTCTGCGCTTCGATCTCTCGTTCGATGGGAGTCTGGGTTTGCAGCACGGAGCGCGCATCGCTCAACAGCGCCGCATCGGCCGCCAGCGAAGTGAGGTCCGATAAGGGGCGCCCGATATCGCCCGGAATCACGCTAAAAAGCAACTTGGTGGCAGGCGTGAAGAACCGGATGTTGAGATTCGTATCGAGAAATAGCGTTGCAACATCGGTGCTATACAGGACGTTTTGCAAATCATTGGAGGTCGTACGCTGTCGCTCCAGTGTTTCTTGAAGCTGGCTATTCAGAGCGGTGAGTTCCTCGTTAAGTGACTGCAACTCCTCCTTCGAGGTCACCAATTCCTCATTGGTCGATTGATATTCCTCATTGACGGATAAGGCTTCCTCGTTGACGGCTTTTTGTTCTTCGCCGTAAACCTCGAGATTGAGAATCGCACTCTGTAACTCGGATTTGGCGGCATCCAGTTCATGCTCGAGTTCGGCAATCCGTGGCATATCCTCAGCGATATTCGAGCGAGCTGCCTTTTGCTCGCGCTTCGGCTCATCAACGAAGCAAACCAGCAGCAACTCCTCGCCTTCGCTCAGAACCGGTCGCACGGAAATGGTGAACGACGCGATGCCGTCTTTTTCGGTCATTCGGCTGCCGGTGACGACGCCTGGCACGTTTTCCTGGCAGACCTGCTGGATTAACGCTCTCATTTTGCTGCGGATGAGATCGGGTGCCATGGCGAGCAGGTCGTGGGTTGGCTGCCCGGCAGGCACGCGTAGATAACGGTCTGTCGGCCCGAGAAAATAAAGGCATTCATGTCTGCGGTTGATCAGCAGGGCGGCCGGTGCATAACTTTCCATGACGAGTCGTCGGCACAGTTCGGCAACAGTGGTTTGACGCGAAGCTGCGTGGCTTTGTCCCGGCCGCAATGGTACCCGTGCAGAGTCGCCCCCGGCTGCAGGGAATCCGAACCCTCCCGAGCGGCCGCGTCCGATATGCCGATAAATCCGTTCGGACTTCGAAATCACCTCGAAACGGCCATCGACACTCCCTGCGGTCTCCGAATTGCCAAGCAGCAAGATGCCGCGCTCGCGAAGCGCGAAATTGAATATCGAGATTACCTTGGTTTGTGCCTCGGGAAGCAGATAAATCAAGAGATTGCGACATGCAATCAGGTCGATTCGCGAGAAGGGTGGGTCCGCCAAGACATCCTGAACTGTGAAAACAACGATCGCGCGTATATCGGGCGATATCCGGTAACCGTGATCCTCTTTCGAAAAGTACCGGTCGAGTCGCGCCGCCGTCACGTCCGCCTCGATCGTATTCGGATACAGGCCTTCCCGTGCTACTTCCACGGCATCCGGATCGACATCCGAGGCAAAAAACTGCAGCTTGAGGCCAAGTTTTGCCTTCGTTAACGCCTCTCGGAACAGTATCGCGAGCGAGTAAGCCTCCTCGCCGGTGCTACACCCCGCAATCCACACGCGCAGCGGCTGATCGGAAGGGTGGTTCTGAATCAGGTCAGGAATGATTTTGTCCGCCAGGAGACGGAATACGGAGGGATCGCGGAAAAATTTCGTGACATTGATGAGCAGGTCTTTTGCCAGCAGTTCGAGTTCGTCGTTGCTCTGTCGAAGCACTTCGAGGTAGGAGCCCATGTCTCGGCTTTTCATCGGCACCATCGCCAAGCGTCGCTCGATTCGGCGACGCAACGTACCCTGTTTATAAGGGGTGAAGTTATATGAGGTGCGAGTGCGCAGGAGCTCAATGAAATCCGGAAGCAAGTCGGGCAGCTGGTCCTGCGGGAGTGAGGTCGCGTCGAGATCGCCGCGCGCGAGCTGCGCCTGATGCTTGCACAGCTGCTCGGCGATGCCGTCTACCGGCAGTACAAAATCGACATTTCCGGTCGCGATGGCGCTGTCGGGCATGCCTTCATACCTCGCCTCATTCGGGTCCTGCGCGATGACCAAGCCGGATTTCTCCCTCACGGCTTTGAGCCCGATGCTGCCGTCCGCCCCGGTTCCCGAAAGAATGACGCACGCGGCGCGCGAACCGTACTCGCTTGCCAAAGACTTCAGAAAAAAATCGAAGGGCAAGCGAACGCCATGACTCGTGCGAGGAGCTGAAAGGAGCAGAACGCCTTTTTTGACGGAAAGATTTGCTCCAGGGGGAATGATGTAGAGGTGATCGCGCTCGACCAGCATCCCGTCAGTGGCCTCCAGCACCGGCATCGACGTATGGGTCGCCAGCAGTTCCACCATCATGCTTTTGTGAATCGGATCGAGATGTTGAACCAAGACGAATGCCATGCCGTTATTCGCGGGTAGGGCGTCCATAAGGTTTGCGCACGTCTCGAGGCCGCCCGCCGAAGCGCCGATTCCGACCACCATGAAATTTGCAGGCGCGATGGCAGGCGACGCTGCCGGCATGGTTACGCCGCTCGAATTCAGTCGAGCCACGCTAGTCTTTCGAGCAGGGCTTCCTGGCATCTTTCCTTTGGGTTGGGAGGGGGGCGTCCCGGCGAAGGACACAACCTATTGACGGTGTAGGGGGACTTTGACTGGGTAGCGATTACAGCATACACCTAAGTAGTTTCCGAGTCTGACGTTTGATCTTTGGGGCCATTATGATCAAGCCACTCACGTACGGTGCGTACGTTGTTCAAGGTAGATCGGCCGGAGAAGCAGAATGAAGGCGAATAGGATTGAACGTTCATCTATTGTTCATAGACAAGCGGCGGGACCGCAGGCGAGGCGCGAGCGAGCGCAGTGCGGGGCGCTTCTCACCGTAAAAGCGCGCAGTCCGGAGCCTTCTAAAGCCAAACGCTCTTCGCACAATCGAACATCCATGGAAATAGGTATCGCGCTTCTGTGCGGTATCGTCGTCGTGGCTAGTGCTTCGGCATTTTTGCGCGAACCTACGCCCGTCGTAGCACCCAAGACGGTGACTATTGCAAGCAGTGTGCATTCACCCGGGGGGGGCCGAATTAACCACTTTCCCTTGTTGTTTCGCTCACGTCTGCGGACGCGGACATGAAAGAGAGCCTTGATACGCTTGCAGCACTGGCTGGTCGCGCGATGTTCCATGTGGACGAAGCAGAGAAAGACTTTAATCAAGCTTGGCTAGACGGACGTACCTTGCCAGTAAAAAGCAAAGGTACCGAAATACTCTGGAGAATGAAGCCGGTATCGGGAGCAGCGCGCTGCATCGCAATGGTAATCGTGCTCGCGTTCATGCCCGCGGAACTTCTGGGCGAGCCTGTTGCGTCCGATTCCGCGCGGCGTTCATCTGCGCCTGTCGCAGGGAGCCTGTTTGTCGAGGCGACTGCAGATGCCGCGAAGCGCGAGCAATCCGGTCGGAATCCGACTGAGGCTTTTGCGCTCTACCCATCGAGCGCACTTAGGCGACCGGCGGTATTTTTTACCGAAGCCCCTTGTCGATAGAGGGCGTCTGCTGTTGCTCAACAGCGCTACGACGCTGTCGACGCGCCCTCAAAATAACCGAGGCAACGGATTCGACCTAAGCCATAAGGAGACGTGAAATAGAGATCAAGCCGAAGAATTTTCGTGTTCCGGAGGGCGTCGAGGTCGATCTGCGGAAGTGGCTGACGCGCGTGAAGCCCGTGTTCGAGTCGAAGAAGCACTACCATGCTCTGCTGGAAGATCACATCGCCAAGCTATCCGCCCTCCAGCAGCTCTTGTATGCGTCTAACCATCACGCCATTCTGTTGATTTTTCAGGCGATGGACGCAGCCGGGAAAGACGGTGCCATCAAGCACGTGATCTCCGGGGTGAACCCACAAGGCTGTCAGGTATTCAGCTTCAAACATCCTAGTGCCACCGAACTGGAGCATGACTTTCTAAGCGACGAGCAGAGAGTCTGGCAGGATCGATATCGGTCGATCGTCGATCTGGAGCGACACCTCAGCGGCAACGGAACCCATATCATCAAGTTCTATCTTCACCTCTCAAAGGACGAACAACAAAAGCGCTTCCTAGAACGTATTGATGAACCGGACAAGACCTGGAAGTTCAGCGTCGCTGACATAAATGAGCTACCCGAAGTCAACCGCCAGTCGTCAGCGGGAGTTGAAAGCGATCCGTGCGAAACTGGAAAGCGATACGCGTAAGGGGTAAGGCTATGAGTAGATTCCGAGGCTATCGGTACAGCACTTCAACTTCTATACTTGTTCTTGTTCCCGCATTCCACGTGAGTGTTCCTGGCAAGGGCGAATCGCTGCCAGGCGTGGTCCCCCTGACCGGACGCTGCGTCGAGCCACGCGCAATAGCGCGAGCACTGTGCAGCTTGGCACGAATTGACGCATTACATCCGCGAGGTCCGACATGGAAGTTTTCGAGAGGGTCGGTACGCGTGAGTTCTCGGCGCTACTGGAGTTGGACGGTCGTGTGATCTTGAAAGAGGGGACGAGAGAACTGACCAAGACGACGCTGAATTCCGCCCTACCAGCACTTGCTGAGCATAGCGATGGATCTGCCATTCTCGATTCGACGATCGCGGACTTATTGAGAGCGTTGTTGCGCGAATATGCTCGTGTAATCTGAAATGTGACTGAAGGCGACCGTTCGTGAAACCCAGCACTGCGTTTCGCGTCCGACGCTACCCCAAAGTTTGGCACGAGACCGTCGGGCTGTTCCCGACCGTTACACGCAGGTGGGTCAAGGCCTGATTTCGCGTGTCAACGCACCGTAGTTCCACGAGACAATCAACCATGAATCCAATCACACTACTTCTTTCTACGGTGTTCCTGCTGGCAGGCGTTGCCATGGGAGGCCTGATCAACATCTATCTGGCCATTCCTCTTTTCATCATCGCACTCCTTATCGTGATGTCGGTCAAGGTCGCCAACGTTTGGGAGAAATACGTGATCCTGCGTGTTGGTAAGCTCCAAAGCGTAAAAGGTGCGGGCCTATTCATGATCATTCCGATTTTAGATACCGTGGTCGCCATCATCGACGAGCGCATTCAGACAACGACTTTTAACGCTGAGCAGGCTCTGACTAAAGATACGGTGCCGGTCAACGTCGATGCGATCATTTTCTGGCACGTCCGGGACGCGCAAAAAGCCGCGTTGGCGATCACCGATTACCGTCAGGCAATCGACCGCGTGGCCCAGACGACGCTACGCGAATTGATTGGCTCTTCGATGTTGTCTACGCTCCTCTCGGATAGAACCGCAACCGATGCGCATCTGCGGGACGAGATTGGCAGCAAAACCGCGGAGTGGGGTATCGCTGTCGGTTCAGTCGAAATCCGCGACGTGGCAATTCCAGTTGCGCTGCAGGATGCGATGTCCCGTCAGGCTCAGGCCGAGCGTGAAAAGCAGGCGCGCGTGATTCTGGGATCTGCCGAAGCCGCGATTGCCGCGAATTTCGTCGAAGCGGCAAGAGTGTATGAAACGCAACCGGGTGCGCTGCAACTGCGTGCAATGAACATCATTTACGAAACGACCAAGGAGCGCGGGGCAACCATTCTGATGCCAACTTCGATGGTCGATAGTCTGAATCCAACGATTGCGCTTGCGGTTGCCGGAAGCGGTATTTCTGGAGCCCCGGTCACACCGCTCAAGACCGCCGCGTAGACCCATCACATCACAGGAAGGCATCGTGGAATACAAAAGCATCGCAGTTCATGTCGATACCAGTGAACGGGCCGGGCTGCGGCTAGAAATGGCGCTGAAGCTCGCTGGGAGATTCGATGCCCATCTCACCGCCGTATTCGACATCTTTGCGCCGGACCCCAGGTACTTCTACGCAATGGCGGGTTCCGCGGCGTACTACGCTGCCTATGAAACATTGAGCACCGACCGCACGAATGCCCTTAAGAGCCGCTTCGAGAGCAAGCTCGCGGAATCGAACGTGCAGGGCGCATGGCTGGCGACGGGAGACTATGCCGACTTCTCGACATCGTTACCAGGCCGGTGTGCAGATTTAATTGTGGCCGGACAGAACGACCCTGACGATCCCGAATTGCATATCTCCGATCTGTTCGCTGAGCGTCTGGTTATGTCATCCGGCCGCCCGGTCCTGTTGATGCCTGCCTCGGGCGACGCTCCTACTATCGGCAACCACGTTTTGGTTGCGTGGAACGGCAGCCGTGAAGCCATTCGCGCGGTTCATGACGCGCTGCCATTCATCAAGCGCGCCCAGCGCGTGAGTTTAGTGGTTGTCCAGGAACCGTCATATAAAGGCCTGGACCATCAGATGGGCGCTGCCGATATCGCAGCGGTTATTACCAGGCATGGCGCGAAAGTTGAACTAGTCACGATAGAGGGGGGCAGGGACGTTTCCGTCGGCAATCTATTGCTGTCGCAGACCTCTGATTTGGATGCAGACCTCCTGGTCATGGGTGCGTACGGCCATGCGCGCTGGCAGGAGCTTATTTTGGGTGGGGCGACCCGTTCCATCATGAAGACGATGACCGTACCTGTGCTTTTTTCCCATTGACGAAGTTCGGCTAAGCCCGGGTCCACGTCGCCGGCGCCTGCCGGTCTCGACAACTGAGTAGTTTCCGATCCTACCGCACGCACCGTTAGAGATCTACGATACCTGTTCGCAGGCCGCACTGTAGCGCGAGCTGCCTCTCCTCAATCCGTCACACAGGGCAAACCGCTCATGAGCAAAATATCAAACATCCCAATGCTGCCCATTTCGCATTGGATGAGCGGCTTTCTCGTTGCTGCTGGCATCACGGCTTCGGCATCGTTGTTTCCGACGCATGCCTGGGGTGTCGACCTTGCCCAAGCAGCGCCGCCCGGTGAAGCGACACCGCTGGCCTCGGCCACCCAACTTCCACGCGTCATCATCCTCGCAACCGGTGGAACGATCGCCGGGCAGGCGGATCCGCGAGCCGCGGACGCCTACACAGCCGGTACCGTCGGTGCTCAGCAGCTGATACAAGCGGTCCCCGGTATCGACAAGCTGGCCACCCTGAGTACCGAGCAGGTTGCCTCGATCGGATCGCAAGATATGAACGACAAGGTCTGGTTTCAGCTGGCACGCCGCATACAACAGATCTCCGACGGCAATGAGGCGGACGCCATCGTCATTACGCATGGCACCGACACGCTGGAAGAAACCGCATTTTTCCTCAACCAAGTATTGCACACGAACAAGCCGGTCGTGCTGGTGGGGTCAATGAGGCCGTCCAATGCCACCAGTGCTGACGGGCCCGGCAATTTGTACGAGGCGGTTGAGGTTGCAGCGAGTCGAGAGGCACGCGGACGCGGGGTGTTGGTTGTCCTGAACGATAAAATCGAAAGCGCTCGTTGGGCCACAAAGACAAACACCACCAGCGTTGAAACCTTCCGTTCGCCCGACACCGGACCGACAGGTTACGTCGATCCGGCCAGCGTACGCTTCATGGCTGCGAGACCACAGCCGCGAGACTCCGGACTTCTGCTCCCCGCCGATGGCACTTTGCCACGCGTCGAAATCATCTATTCGCATAGCAATATGGACGCAGTGATGATCGACGATGCGGTGGCCAACCACGCAAAAGGCATCATCCTCGCCGGCGTGGGCGACGGTAACACCTCGGCCGAAGCACTTAGCGCGCTGGAAAGAGCGGTACACGCCGGTGTAGTGGTCGTGCGTTCAACGCGCGTAGGGTCTGGGTTTGTTAATCGGGACGTGGAGGTCGACGACGATAAAAGCGGCTTTATCGTTTCGCTCGATCTCAATCCTCAAAAGGCACGCATTCTGACCCAGCTGCTGATCGCCAACGGAGTGACTTCCCTGCCGAAATTGCAACAGGCATTTTCCACGACGTGGTGAACGGGTAGCAGTCGCCATCATTTCCCAGCGATATCTTCTAAGAGCTAAAAAATGGACTTGTTACATAGACTATTCACTGCGGAGCCTTTGCTGGCACTGTTTTCAACCATCGCTTTGGGCTATCTGGCCGGGAAAATAAAAATCGGCAGCTTCGTGCTGGGCGGCATCGCCGGCACCTTGCTGGTCGGCGTGGTGATCGGGCAGCTTGGGATCAACATCGACAGCGGGATCAAAAACATCTTCTTCGCCTTGTTCATTTACGCAGTGGGCTTCCAGGGCGGCCCACAGTTCTTCCACGCGCTCAACCGGCGCTCGCTAAACCAACTGGCGTCGTCGTTCGTGATGTGCCTGACGGGTTTGCTATGCGTGCTGGCTGCGGCGCGTCTCTTCGGGCTGGATAGAGGCATGGCGGCCGGGCTGGCGGCCGGCGGTCTCACCCAGTCCGCCATCATCGGGACGGCAGGGGATGCGATCAGCAAACTCGGCCTGGCGCCGGCATTAACCAAAACCATGCAGACCAATGTCGCAGTCGGCTACGCGGTTTGCTACATCTTCGGCTCGTTGGGGCCGATCATCATGGTCACCTGGTTCCTGCCGATGGTGATGAAGTGGAATGTTCGCCAGGAAGCGGTCAAGTTGGCAAAAGCAATGTCGGGCGGCCACGCGGAGCTCGATCCGGGGCAATTCAACGCACTGAGCGGTGTAAGCACGCGCGTCTACGAAATTGCCTCGGGCAGCTCCGCGCTGGGCAAGACGGTCTTGGCGCTCGACATGACGCTCTCCGACGCCTCAGTCGAAGGTGTATACCGTGCCGGCAATGCCTTCGACTTCATCGATACCACCGTCATCGAGATTGGCGATAAAGTCTCGGTTACCGGGACCATTCCGTTCATGCAAAGCGCGACCACACTGTTTGGCCGCGAAGTGGGGGCACCGGACGGCCTGGTGCTGGTACAGGAAAGTCGCGAGATTATCCTGACGAATCGCGCGCTGAGCGGGCGGGAGATCGGCGAGATCCATGACCACGTCAATGTAGAGACGCGCCACGGCATATTCCTGACCGCGATCAAGCGCATGGGCCACGAACTGCCCCTGCTGGGCAAGCTCCAGTTGAAAACTGGCGATGAAATGCACTTTGTAGGCAGCCCGACCGATCTGGACCGTGTGCAATCGAAGATCGGTTACAAGATCACTGCGGCAGCCGTGACCGACTTTGTGTTCTTTGGCATCGGCATGCTCATCGGCATGCTGATCGGCATGATCCAATTCAAGCTATGGGGTATCCCGATTTCGATCGGCAGCGGTGGTGGCTGCTTGTTGTCAGGGTTGTTCTTTGGCTGGTTGCGCAGCGTACATCCGAAATTCTCGGCCGTGCCGCTGGGTGCTTCCAATTTTCTGCGCGACTTCGGGCTGGCTGTGTTTGTCGGCATCGTTGGCATCGCAGCGGGCCCGCAGGCGCTGGTCGCGATTCAGCAATACGGTCTCACGCTGTTTTTCCTCGGCGTGGCGGTGACATTGATTCCGCAGGTCATCACCTTCGCCTTCTCCTACTTCGTGCTGCGTATCCGCAATCCGATCGAGGCGCTGGCCTGTGTCGCGGGTGGCCGCAGCGCCAACCCTGCCTTTGCCGCGTTGCTCGCCAAGGCGGGTAACGCCACGCCAGTCGTATCGTTCACCGTTACCTACGCCGTAGCCAACGTGTTCCTGACGCTTTGGGGGCCGGTCATCGTGGGCATCATTACTAAAAACGCAGTGTCATAGCAAGTGAACTTCACCGAGTGAACCCCACCATGTCAGAACACGATTTTAGCCAATTTTCCAAGCTGAGCCCGTTTGAACTCAAAGACCGTTTGATCGACATTGCCTCTTCGGATGCGCAGAGACTGATGCTGAATGCGGGGCGCGGCAACCCCAATTTCCTCGCGACCTTGCCTCGCTGGGCATTTCTGAGCCTCGGTGACTTTGCCATGCATGAGGCGGAGCGTTCTTACTCGTATCTGAACAGCGGCTTTGGCGGCTTACCGGAGCACGAAGGCATTGTGCAGCGCTTCGAAGCGTACGCCAACCTTCACCGCGACACCGACGGTGTGAATTTTTTGCGCACCGCGATATCGTATGTGAAGGATCAGCTAGGCCTGTCGCGCGATGCTTTCCTCTATGAAATGGTCAGCGCATTCCTCGGTTGCAATTACCCGACGCCACCGAGAATGCTCGCGCATACCGAGGAAATCGTCAAAGCGTACCTGACGCAGGAGATGTTCGGTTCTCAACCTCGCGCCGGGGAGTTCTCGGTGTTTGCCACGGAAGGGGGCACGGCCGCCATGGCGTACATCTTCCAGAGCTTGCGCGCGAACGGATTGGTAAAGCCGGGTGACAAGATAGCCATCGGCACACCGATTTTCTCGCCCTACCTGGAAATTCCGCTGCTGGCGGAATACGGTTTGGAAATCGTCGATATCCGGATGGACCAGCATGCCGGCTGGCAACTGCCGGAGTCTGAGATTGCCAAGCTGCTGGACCCCGCGATCAAGATATTTTGCCTGGTCAACCCGAGCAATCCGCCGTCGACCAAACTGTCGGACGCAATCCTCGATCAATTGGGGGGGCTGGTATCGAAACAACGCCCCGATCTGTTTATTGTGACGGACGACGTGTACGGCACGTTTGCCGATGAGTTTGTTTCGCTGTTCGCGAAGTGTCCACACAACACCTTATGCGTCTATTCCTTTTCCAAGTTTTTCGGTGCGACGGGCTGGCGCCTGGGCGCGATCGCGCTGCATGAAGACAACGCGTTCGATAAAGCGCTGACTGCGCTGCCCGAAGCAGACAAGCTGCAGCTCGATGCGCGGTACGCTTCGCTGACCACGGAGCCGCGCAAGTTGGCGTTCATCGATCGCCTCGTCGCCGATAGCCGTGCCGTAGCGCTCAACCACACAGCGGGTCTATCGGTACCGCAGCAGTTGCAAATGGCACTGTTCGCGCTGAATGGCTTGATGGATCGCGATCACCGGTATAAGGATGCCGCCAAGCAGCTCATACGCCAGCGGTACCAGACGCTATATAGTGCGATGGGCGTAAAGGTCACGCGCCAGCCCAATGACGTCGATTACTACTCGCTGATCGACCTGCAGGAGATCGGCGGCACGCTCTATGGGCCGGAGTTCGAGGCATGGTTTATCAAAAGCGATCTGGGGATCGGCTTTTTGTTCCGCCTTGCGCAGGAGACAGGTGTCGTGTTGTTGCCCGGTAATGGTTTTGAGGTGGTCGACACTTCGGCACGCGTCTCGCTCGCGAACCTGACCGATATCGAATACGCGTCGATCGGCAAATTTACCCGGCAGGTGCTTGACGAGTGTTTCGAGGATTTCAAAAAGGCCAAAGTAGCGTTGTAATCGGCTCCTGAACGTGGTCAACCAGGAAGCGCTGGCCGATATGAAGGAGCTGGCGGAAATGGCGCGTAAGTCACAGGTCGACGCGATGGCGATCATCACGCAGCGGGCCACGCACAGCCTGGAGGAGATGAAGACGCTGATGCAAGCCTAAATAACGGCCCAGCATGGACGTGGCGGCCGCAGGTCAACGAATAGGAGGCCCTTATGAAACTCGGTATCGTCGGTGTGGGGGCGGTGGGAGCAGCTACTGCTCTCGCGGTAGTCTTGCGAGGGCAAGTGCGAGAGCTCGTACTTGTCGACCAGAATCGAGCGCGTGCTAGAGCGGTCGCGACCGATATGACGTACGGGGTGCCACTCTCGCCACTCGTCGCGATAAAAGAAGGTCAATACGACAGCCTCGCTGACGCAGGCGTCGTCATTGTCACCGCCGGGATCAACGAGAAGGCGGGCGGAGCCGTCGACAGAGGCGATCCTGCCGGGCGGCTGCGTCTGCTGGATGCCAACGTGGCGATATACCAGGACGTCATTCCGCAACTGGTTAGGGCGGCTCCAAAGGCCGTGATCCTGGTTGTCACCGATCCGCCTGATCCCCTCATCGACATCGCACGCCATCTTGCCGGCCACGATCGCGTGCTCGGCACTAGCACTTATCTCGACAGCCTGCGCTTTCGGGTACATCTCGCCGAACACCTTGGTGTCAGCCCCGCCTGTGTCGAGGCAAACGTAGTCGGTGAGCACGGTACATCAAGCGTGTTCCTGTGGTCTTCGGCGCGTGTCGGCGGAACTCGAGTCGCTGATCTTCTGGCTGAAAGAGGAGGTGACATCAATCTAATACGGCAGGAAGTGGAGGGCGACGTACGTTACGCCAATATAGCGATCATCGAAGGCCTCGGTGCCAGCCAATATGGCGTCGGAATGGTCGCGGCAAGAGTCGCCGAAACAATACTGAGGAACGAGCGGGCGGTATTCCCGGTGAGTTCCTACCAGTCGCGCTACGGGGTCGCGTTGTCGTTACCGAGCGTGGTCGGCGCGCAGGGTGTGGTGAATGTGCTGTCACCGGAAATGTCGGACGAAGAAACCCACGCTCTGGAGCAAAGCGCCGAGATGCTGCGCGCCGCAGTCCGCAAGCATGTGCCAGCGAGCTACCCGACATGATCATCGCTTTTCTGAAAGCGCTTCATCAGTCATTGATCGGATCGTAGGACCGCGACACGCTCTGTCAGAAATAGAAAGTGGCCCGACGTGTCGCCAAGCGGGCCCCATCTCCTTGACGGCTACTGCCTGCACTGCGCAATTTCGCCCGCTACCGCGCGTTATGGGCTGAGCATTAGCAAACAACTGAGGTGATAGGCATGCATAACACCTCCGCTCGCGACGCAACGTCAATGACTCTGCCGGACCAAGTCGGCGGTGGTCCCATGTACACCTGCCCGATGCACCCGCAGATACGCCAGGCCGCACCCGGTAATTGTCCTGTCTGCGGAATGACGCTGGAGCCGGTAAAAGCGACGGCGGAGCCTGGCGAGAAGCGGGAACTCATGGCCATGACCCGGCGGTTTTGGGTTGGACTGGTTCTGGCGCTGCCGGTCTTCATTCTGGAGATGGGAGGACATATTCCTGGACTTGGCCTGCATCATCTTGTCGCGCCGCGCATCTCCATCTGGATTCAATTCGCCCTGTCCACGCCGGTCGTGCTGTGGGCGGGATGGCCCTTCTTTGAACGCGGCTGGGCGTCGGTCGTACATCGCAGCCTGAACATGTTCAGCCTGATTGCCCTCGGAACAGGCAGCGCTTACCTCTATAGCCTTCTCGCGACGTTTGTGCCGGGAATGTTTCCCGCCGGCTTTCGCGGGATGGACGGCACCGTCAACGTTTACTTCGAAGCCGCAGCGGTGATCACCGTTCTCGTATTGCTAGGCCAGGTGTTGGAACTGCGTGCACGCGAGCAGACTGGTGGTGCGATTCGCGCTTTGCTCAAATTGGCCCCGAAAACAGCGCACCGTGTGAGGGCTGGGGGCGAGGAGGACGAGGAAGTGGCCGTCGAGCTGATCCAGGTCGGTGATCTCCTGCGCGTGCGGCCCGGTGAGGGCGTGCCGGTTGACGGCGAAGTGCGTGAAGGCAAGAGCGCCGTGGATGAAGCCATGGTAACGGGCGAATCGATGCCTGCCGGTAAGCAACCCGGCGACAAGCTCATCGCAGGGACGGTGAATGGCACCGGCTCTTTCGTCATGCGCGCTGACAAAGTGGGCGCCGACACCATGCTTGCGCGTATCGTCACCATGGTCGCCGAAGCACAACGCAGCCGCGCACCGATTCAGCGCATGGCGGACACCGTGTCGGGCTACTTCGTGCCGACCGTACTGGTTACCGCTGCCGTTACATTCATCGCGTGGGCTCTCTGGGGTCCGCCTCCAGCGCTTTCTTACGCCCTGATTACGGCGGTCTCAGTCCTCATCATCGCTTGCCCCTGCGCGCTTGGCCTGGCCACTCCGATGTCGATTGGCGTTGGCATCGGCAAAGGCGCGGGTGCTGGCGTCCTGATCAAGTCGGCAGAGGCCCTCGAGCGCATGGAGAAGGTAGACACACTGGTTGTGGATAAGACAGGTACGCTCACCGAAGGCAAGCCCAGGGTGACGACCATTGTGCCGACGGCTGGACTCTCGGAGTCTGAAATTTTGTCATTAGCAGCGAGTCTTGAGCGGTCCAGTGAACATCCTCTCGCTGCAGCCATCGTCACCGCCGCGCGAGATCGCAACGCTTCAATCCAGAATGCTATCAACTTCGCATCAGTCACTGGTCAAGGTGTTACCGGAGAGATTGGCGACCGGCTGGTCGCACTCGGTAACGCGAGATTAATGACCGATCTCGGCATCACGCTCGGGGACCTTGAGCACAAAGCCGATGAGCTTCGTAGCGAGGGGGCGACCGCCTTGTTTCTGGCCATTGACGGCAAGCCAGGCGCCGTCATCGCCATTGCTGACCCGATCAAAGCGACGACCAAAGCGGCTCTCGATACCCTCCGCGGCTACGGCATACGGATCGTGATGCTGACCGGTGATAACAAAACGACTGCTGAAGCTGTCGCTCGCAAGCTCGGTATCAAGGAAGTCGACGCCGACGTTCTACCACAGGACAAGAACCAGATTGTCAAAAGGCTGGCGGCCCAGGGGCGCACTGTTGCCATGGCTGGCGATGGAGTGAATGACGCCCCGGCTTTGGCCGCAGCCGCCGTCGGGATCGCAATGGGAACGGGAACAGAAGTCGCGATCCAGAGTGCAGGCATCACCCTCGTGAAAGGCGATCTCGCGGGCATTGCGCGGGCGATTGTCCTGAGCCGGGCAACAATGCGCAACATCCGTGAAAATCTGATTTTCGCATTCGCCTACAACGCGATCGGCATACCGATTGCCGCCGGCGTCCTCTATCCCGCCTTTGGACTCCTTCTCAGTCCGATCATCGGCGCGTTTGCCATGTCGCTCAGTTCTGTATCCGTGATTGCGAACGCGCTGCGCTTGCGCACGCTGAAAATCTAATATGAACCTGTGACGCGTTAAACTTTCCGTTTTAGGCTATCAATCCGATGAAACGAATCTCGTTCGCGACGCAGTTGGTGCTGCTTTGGGCTCTCGTTGCGATAGTCTGCACGCTGCTCGCCGGAGTCATCTGGTTATTCGTTCAGACTGACCAGGGCAGGCAAATTTCTCTCGCCGGTCAACAGTCCGCCGCCGCCTGTGAACACGTAGCCACGCGCTATTCTCTCTCCCGCCAGTTGAGCATCGACGCTTACGACACCGACCTGATGCATGCGGTACTCGATACGGTATTGATTCAAGCCCCGAAAATCGAAGGTGGCTTTTGGGAAACTGGCGCCACAAGCCACTCCGGCTCCACCTCGGAAACATCATCCAGCACCACCCCCGACGCCAGTGCAAAGCCATCCGGGGCTGCTAACGGCTTTCTCGCTTACTCATTTCCGACCTATGAAGGCACGGGCGTCAAGCGCGATATCCCCCAGGCAGAGACACCCTTGATACTCCGCGCTTTGCACCGTGCGCAAACCGGACATGCGACGCTTTCGGACTCGGTTCCTGGAGGAGAGGGGGCAACAGTTGTATCCGCCTGCCCTGTGGCGGGAACCTCCACCCTCTATGCCTGGACTCTCACGAGGGCTCAGGCACCTCTCGGACAATATGGACAAGTCCTCGTCGTATCGCTAGCCGTTGTACTCACGGGGATCCTGGCCATTGCGCTGGTCCTCGGTATTGCACTACGTCGCTGGAAGCACAACCTGTCGACTCTCGAACGGGGCTTGTCGTTCGAGAGTAGCTCGTCCTTGACTGAGCTTGCGCTGGTCGGAGAACCCGACCTCGACAAGATCATCAACGCCTTCAATGCCTTCGCTATACGTTCAAAAGCGTCGCAAGCGCGTGCCGCCGCTTTGAGCGAGCAGTTGCTGCAAGCCGAACGGTTTGCCTCGCTGGGCAAGCTCGCCGCGCAAGTGGCGCATGAAATCCGCAACCCACTCGGAGCCGTGAGGCTAAAACTGGAAAATGTGCTCGCACATGACGAAGGCACAGAGCGCCAACCGCTTACATCGGCGCTCGATCAGGTGGCACGTATCGAAACACAGGTAACGAGTCTCCTCGCGCTAACGCAGCCCGTGACGCTCGTAAAGGAACCGGTGGACACGGCCGAATGGATAGCAATGATCGTCGGTACGCATCAGGAACAGGCGGAACAGAAGGGCGTCAATTTGTCCTTCAATGTCGACGCTCTGGCGCCTCAACCGTCGGGCATCGCCAGTGCTCCGGCCAACTTTGACCCGCTACAAATGGCAAGGGCGCTCGACAACCTCATCCTGAACGCAATCAGACACGCGCCGTCCCGTGGGCATGTCATAGTAAAGGCACATCGGGTCAGTACCCCCGACACGAGCTTGTTGCGCATCGCCGTCATCGATAGTGGTCCGGGAATTGCATTCGTTGACCGGGAACGCATTTTTGAGCCCTTCGTCACTGGGCGGCCTGACGGCTCGGGGCTAGGACTTGCAGTGGTAAGAGAAGTTGCTACGGCGCATGGCGGCCGCGCGTACGTAGAAGGCACCGATAGCGGCGCGTGTTTCATCATTGACATTCCATGGCACACATACTTGTAGTCGACGATGACGATGGCTTCCGTGAGGGGCTCGTCGAAACGCTAGTTGACCTCGGACACGCCGTCGATGAGGCGAGTTCCGGCGAGCAGGCGCTGGACATCCTGGCGAGCGCCGACGCTCTCTATACCTGCATGTTTCTTGACTTCCGCTTGCCTGGCATAGACGGACTCGCAGTGCTGGAAGCGCTGCAGACAACCGCGTACGCGCAGGCTCTGCCCGTGGTCATGCTGACCGGCTTCGCATCAAGCGATAACACGATAGGCGCGATGACGCTGGGTGCGTTCGACCATTTGACGAAGCCAGTGGGACGACACGCGATTCAGTCGCTGCTCGAACGCATCGTCTGCGCAACCGCGACAGCCAACGCGGCAGACGAGACGTCGCCTTCGTTCAGTGCTGAGGTGGTTGGCGCAAAGCCTCGGCTGCTGGGTGTCAGTGAGACGTTGCGTGAGGTGCAGAAGCAGATTGGACGGGCGGCGTCCTCCGATGCCACCGTCCTTATCAGCGGAGAAACGGGCACAGGCAAAGAGGTCGCGGCACGCGTGCTTCACGACGCATCAAAGCGTCGAGGCAAACCGTTTGTAGCAGTGAACTGCGCAGCGATCCCCGCGGATCTCCTCGAGAGCGAACTGTTCGGGCACGTCAAAGGCGCGTTCACCGGGGCATCCGCGGACCGGGCCGGATGCTTCGCGGCGGCGGAGGGCGGCACGTTGCTGCTGGACGAAGTGGGCGACATGCCATTGCCGATGCAAGCGAAGCTATTAAGGGTCATCCAGGAACGGCAACTCACCCCGCTAGGCTCCAATCGCTTGATCCCCATCAACATCAGGCTAGTCGCTGCTACCCATCGAGACTTGAAGGCCATGGCCGAATCGGGCGATTGTCGCGAGGACCTGCTTTACCGGCTCAATATTATCCCCATCGAGCTACCTCCTCTGCGCGAGCGGCTTGCGGACATCCTCCCGCTTGCAGAACACTTCCTCGCCGATGCGGCGCATAGCAGGGCGCGGGGCATGCACCTGTCCGCACCGGCTCAACGTGTGCTGCTTGGCTATTCATGGCCAGGCAATGTACGTGAACTCAAGAACGCGATCGAACGCGCCGGCGCCCTGGCTCCAGGACCCTCGATTACGGCAGACGACCTCGGCTTCCTGAGCGGGACGCTCGACACTGGCCAGCCGCTAGTGCATGCAAGCTTCTTCGATATGTCGCTTCCGGGCGCGGTGGAGACCCTCGAGCGCGTGATGATTTCCCACGCGTTGGCACTCGCAGACAACAACCGCGCCGATGCGGCTCGCCGACTGGGTATTAGCCGCCAGACACTCTATGCGAAGCTCGCAGCACTGGGCATTGAATAGAGTGTCAAGCAATCCGACGCGATGTGTCTGGCAGCTTGACAGTTGCGCTCCTGAACTGCTTGCAGAGCCGTGCCTTCTGAGCCTGAGCCGCATGGCATAAGACTTGCGCGTACCTCCGTATCGTTCAACGGAGAGCATCATGTCCTCAAAAAATTTCATCTCGCCATGGCACCAGCGCACACCTGTGAGGCGCACAAATTCGACCTTCAAGATTGCCCGAGCTGCTGCTCTATCGCTTTGGAGAGGCAGACGGCATGATGCTCGCTGACGGAACCATTATCAAGATGCCGCCACCGGAGGCACGGCAGTTCGCAAATCTGCTGCGGCCAGACACAGTCGTCGCCGCCCGCGGATACGGTACGCGCAATCAATACGGCGAGGCTCTGCAAGCGACAGCCTTCGGCACGCCTGGCAACGTCACGCCGTTGTACACCGACATCCCCAACTGATCTCTTTTCTTCAGGAGTTACACCATGCATTGGATCGACCCCGAATGCCTGCAGGAAACGCGCGGCACCGTCACCCATTTCCTTTTGAATTCCCACGGAGAACTGGACGGCTTGATTCTTGGTAACGACAGACAGGTGCATTTCCCGCCGCATATGTCCAGGCAGGTCACGAAATTCATCGGTATTGGCGACAAAGTACGTGTGCATGGAGTGAAGCCCCGCGCGGCCAATATCGTAGCGGCCGTTCAGTTGACGTCCGGCACAGGCCTCAAGATTCTGGACGAAGGACCGCATCACGGCGAGAAAAAACACGGAAAGCCGCATGTCGACAGGCGACCGATGGAAGCGATGGGCGAAGTCCAGCTTTCGCTATACGGACCGAAGGGCGAGCTTCGCGGCGCACTGCTGACCGACGGCACTTCGATTCGTATGCCTGCGCACGCGGCGGAAGAACTGGCCAGTTACCTCGCGCCCGGTGCTCATATACAGGTGTGGGGCCATGGGGTGAAGAACAGGTTCGGCAAAACCATCGAAGTCGATGAAATCGCCGAGCTGGTCGATGTCGACGACTTTGCCGCGTTGGCCGAATAGGCCACCCAACTCGGGCCGAATCGTAATGGGAGAAAGTGGTGAACCCGCAACCAGAACGCGCACGAGTCGACGCCGAAGCACCGAAATCACCGTCGGCGCGGACCTTGCGCGGTCTGGACGGGCTTAATTTCCTGATGGCTGACGTACGGGATGGTCTGGGCCCGTTCCTGTCCGTGTACCTCAAGGGGACTCAGCATTGGGGCTCGGGTAACATCGGGCTTGTCATGGCTGCCAGCGGCATCGCAGCGGCAATCTGCCAGATTCCAGCCGGATTGCTCGTCGATGCGGTCCGCGTGAAGCGCCTGCTCATCGCGATTTCCGGCCTACTGGTGGGCACGGGATGTCTTCTGATTGCGTTTTTCCCGAAACTACCAACGGTCCTGGCAGCACAGATCACCCTCGGTGCGGCCTCCGCCATCATTCCCCCGTGCCTCGCGGCACTAAGCCTCGGCGTCGTTGGCCATCGGTTGCTGCCTGCCCGAATAAGTCGCAATGAAGGATTCAATCATGCGGGCAACTTCGTAGCCGCCGTTCTGGCGGGCGGCCTGGGACAGTATGTTGGGGTCATCTGGCTGTTCTATTTGATATGCGGATTCGCGGTTGCGAGCGCGCTTGTGGTGTTGCTTATCAAGCCCAAGGAGATCGACCACGAGCTCGCACGGGGAGCCGAAAGCACCACGGATGCCGAGGGGCATCGCAGACCCGTTGCGTTCGCCCAGCTGTGGAAAAGGCGTGACCTCAAGGTGTTCATCATCTCGGTCATCCTCTTTCACTTCGGCAATGCGGCGATGTTGCCGCTGGCCGGCCAGGTCATCGCCAAGGTTCATCCCGGAATGGATGTCATCGCCCTCAGCGCTTGTATTATCTGTGCACAACTCGTGATGGTGGCGGTCGCCGCCACGGTCGGGCGTGCGATGCGCAAAGGTGTCGGGCGAAAAAAAATCTTTTTGGTCGCACTGGCCGTGCTGCCCGTACGAGGGGTCCTGTTCTCGATGACCAGCAGCCCCTATGCCGTGGTTGCAATTCAACTGCTTGACGGCGTGGCCGCCGGCATCTTTGGCGTTATCGCTGTGGTCATCGCCTCTGACCTGATGCGCGGCACCGGCCGGTTCAATCTCGCACAGGGGCTTATGGCGCTGGCTGTTGGCGTCGGTGCGGCGCTGAGTAACGTCACAGGGGGTTACGTCGTCGAGAAATTCGGCTTTACGACGGGCTTTTTGACCTTGGCCGCCATCAGTGCACTCGCGCTATTCTTCTTCGCGGTGTTTATGCCGGAAACCCGACCGGAGGAAGATAGTACGGCGGCTGCGGGCGGACAGCCACAAGATTTGATCCCTATCTCTCACTGATTACACAAATGAATGCATTGCTGAGTTCGCCCGCTTCGGTCTGGATTATCGCTGCCGCATCAACGCTAGGTGTCATCACTCGGCCATTCAAACTACCTGAAGCTGTGTGGGCGGTGCTCGGCGCATTCGCCTTATGCATACTTGGGATGTTGTCGTGGTCCGATGCGCTCATGGCAATAGGCAAAGGACTCGATGTCTATCTGTTTCTGACTGGCATGATGGTGGCTTCCGAACTCGCGCGCAAGGAGGGACTGTTCGGCTATCTAGCTGCGCTTGCTGCGAAGCGCGCGGGAGGCTCAGCGAAGCAATTGTTCTTTCTGATGTATTGCGTCGGTACGGTCGTGACCGTGTTCATGTCAAACGACGCAACAGCCGTCGTCCTGACACCTGCGGTACTTGCCGTCGCTCACGTCGTCAAGGCAGAGAAGCCTCTGCCTTATCTCTACATTTGCGCATTCATCGCAAACGCCGCGAGCTTCGTTTTGCCGATCTCGAATCCCGCGAATCTGGTCATTTTTCAGGACCACATGCCAACACTGCTGAGCTGGCTGAGTCGCTTTGCAGTCCCGTCTGCATTTAGCATTGTCGCCACCTATCTGATGCTGCGCTTCACGCAGAGACACGTGCTCACGCAGCAGATTGAGTCACGGGTCGATGTCCCGCGGTTATCCGTTGCGGGCAAGGCAACGGGCTATGGCATCGTTGCAATGGCGATTGTGATGCTTGGCGCGTCGGCATTGGACGTGCGCCTCGGTTTCCCAACATTTTGCGCCGGGCTGGTTCTGTTTGCCGCGATCTGCATTCTCAAGCGAAGGTTTCTGGGCGCGCACCTTGCCGAGATTTCCTGGGTGGTCCTTCCCTTGGTGGCAGGGCTTTTCGTTTTGGTTGAGGGCCTTCAACGCACAGGGGTCATAGGCGATCTGGCCGGTATCGTAAGGTCTGCAGCGACGACCATCCCTGCTCACGCAGGCTGGCTTTCTGGTGTGGTCATGGCTGTCGTCTGCAATCTCATCAATAATCTGCCCGCTGGCTTGATAGCCGGTTCAGCGCTCACAGCAGCCCATGCGCCCACATCGATCGCGAGTGCGGTCTTGATAGGCGTCGACCTCGGTCCCAACTTCTCGGTCACTGGCTCACTTGCCACCATTCTCTGGCTGACGGCGCTGCGCCGTGACGGCATCGAGGTGACGGCATGGTCGTTCCTCAAGCTAGGTATCGTTGTGACGTTGCCCGCATTGGGCGCCGCTTTAGCGGGCGTCGCGATCAGCGCGTAGGTGTGACGCGCCACCACCTCTGCGGTGGTCGTACGGTAGCATCACGGCACGAAGAGCGCCACCAACAGTCACGCAGGACGCTCTGATCGCACAAGCGCAACCATTTTTTCGAGCGAGCCGAAATGCAGGACAACGAGAACTGAGGGTAGCAATCAGAGGGCAAAGGCATCGACGCTGACTTGAGGCATCTTCTGAAACGCTGGTTTTGCGAAGAGGTAGCCTTGCATCAGCGACACCCCGTTGGCGAAAAAGAAATCGCGTTCTCCGCGCGTCTCAATACCCTCCGCGATCACCCGTATTCCAAGATCGCGACACATCGCCAAGATGCCCCGCGCAATATGCTGCCGCACCGAATCGGTATCAATGCCCCTAACCAATGCCATGTCGAGCTTGATAAGGTCAGGCTGGAAATCGGCTAGCAGTGTCAGGCCGGAATAACCGGCGCCGAAGTCGTCAATGGCGGTTTGGAAACCAAACTTCTTGTATTCGCGAAAAATGTTCACGAGATGAGGGCGGTCAATGATGTGCTCCCCCTCAATTGTCTCGAAAATGATATGGTTGATCGGGAAATCGTACTTTTGAGCTGCGTCAAAGGTGCTTCGAATACAGGCTTCCGGTCGATACACCGCATTTGGCATGAAGTTAATGGAAAGGTAAGCGTCGAGCCCAAGCTGCGAGGCGCGCGCAATGGCAGTGGTTCTGCACAACTGATCAAACGGATACCGGTTTTCGTTGTCGACTTGCGATAAAACGGTATGTGCGGGCTCGCCGTTTGGGCCGCGCACGAGCGCTTCATATGCATAAACTGAGCGATTGCTCAAGTTTACTATCGGCTGAAAAGCGTAATCAATATCAGGAGTCAAAACTGACGGGTCTGTGCAGCCCACACAACCAGAGCTTCCTTGTCCATTGTGGCTAACTTTGATCGATTCAAAGGGGGTCTTCATGGTTCCGCCTATGGTTGCCTAACACGCTTTGACGAGGCTTGATCTGCGATCATCTCTAATGTCTTACTCCCAGCTTCCAAGGCTGAGGCTTGAGTGCCTGCGAAGGGCGGCGAAGTTGTCCTCGATCTTAGCTTCCGATTACTCTGTTTCGTCCGCCTGTCTTTGCTGCGTAAAGCGCCCGGTCGGCGATACCCAGCAACTCATTCATCGTGCTTACCGCGGGGGTAAGCGACGCGCAACCAAGGCTTACAGTCACCGTAACGTTTGCACCTGTCGTTGCCGTTGGAATGCTTGCGCCTTCAATGGCGGCACGCACGCGTTCTGCAATTTCCATCGCGTCTTCGTAGCCTGTTGCCGGCAGCATAAATCCAAATTCTTCGCCGCCGAGCCTTGCCACTAGATCACCCCTGCGAAGCTGGCGTTTGGCTTCTACCACAATCCTCTTCAACACTTCATCGCCAGCGAGATGACCGAAAGTATCGTTGATACGCTTGAAATAATCGGCATCCATCATTAGAAAGGAAAGAGGCTGGCCATGTCGGATAGAGCGCGCAGTTTCCTTCTCGGCAACTTTGAAAAAATGTGCGCGATTTGCCGCCCCAGTCAGGTGATCAGTCGTGAGCAGGCGTGTGAGCTCGTCAGTTGAGATCTTTTGCTCAGACACGTCACGCAATACGACGGAATAACCGACAAACCCGCCGTCGTCCTCTCGTAAAACTGCCACCAGCATTTGAGCATAAAATCGAGAGCCAGATTTTGCTTGACAACTGCTTTCGTGGATATGCCATCCTTCTTCTCGGGTGAGGGCGATGTGTTCCGGAAAACGGTAAGGATCCACTTCGTCGCGTGCATAGAAGAGCGAAAGCGGGCGGCCGATCACGTCGCTGGAAGAATAGCCGGTCACGTGTTCTACAGACGGATTCCAACTGTCGATGCTGCCCGAGGCGTCGAGTGTGAAAAACGCGAAATCGTTGACGCTTGTATAAATTCCGGAGAGCCACGCTTCATTCTGTCGTGCGCGGCGCTCAGCTTCGACCTGTTTTGAGATGTCGGTGAGAACAGTCATCAACATATCAGGGTTGACCTTGATAATCGTGCACGACATCACAATGCCCTTTTCCCCGGCGGGAGTCAGGAATATCCGGTGTCCTTCACAAACAGGCCCACGAATCGCGTGGTAGCTTGAGACCATGTTGCGTAATTCAGGCGCCACGCTGCTGAGACTTTCGAAGATATTGTCGACGCCTCGTGATCCCACGAGAGGCATCAAAAGTTGGACTGCGAGCGGGTTAAGCATGTCAACGTTTCCCAACGCATCGCTGCGAATGATGCCGACGGGAGACAAGTACATAAACGATAACAATGCTTCGTGTTCAGCCTCAAGCGAATTCCCGGCATCGTTCAAGTCTGTCACTATTTTTCCTTGCGCTCGACCAGCAAAAACCGCTTTGTGCTTGCGGTCGATTTCATCAGCCGCAAGCGCACGGGCGTTGGCCGCATCCGTAACGTAAGCACATATTCAATGATGTCATCGAGTTTTTGTTCATCCTCGAAGCGCTGGGCCACCATAAAGTTATTCATGCAAGGTGCTACTTCGTGGAAAAAATGCTTGCCGACCACGCGACTCGCGCTTAAGCCCGCGGCTTTGGACTCGGCAGCGTTATAAAAAGTCACTAGATAGTCAGGCATAAAACCAATGACGCCGAAAGGCATCAAGTCAAGCGCCGCTTCATTGGCCGCTTCCATCTCTTCAAATGACACTGTCTCAAAAGTTTGACTCACGGTAGTCTCGCAAAACGTGTGGCTCGAAAAAAATGCGACGGCCTTAAAGGTAGTTTGTTGTCAGCCACTCGAGGTCGCTCTCACCTCATCTATTCAAATAGAGTAACGGAAAAATAATCGTTAACTTTAATTTGGACATTAGTTTTCCTAAAATTCAACATGGAAGAACCTATGAATCGCCCCGGGTTTTCAGGAGGCTCCAATCTTTGAGAGAATGGAGCTATGAACAAGTCGAACAAGTTTTCACCTGAGTCCCGTGAGCGCGCTGTGCGCATGGTGCAGGAGCACCGCGGAGAGTACCCGTCGCTTTGGGCTGCGGTGGAGTCAATTGCACCCAAGATCGGCTGCGTGCCGCAGACCCTGTTGGTATGGGTCAAGCGCCAGGAGATTGATGCCGGGGTGCGCGAAGGCGTAACCACGACCGAGACCCAGCGCGTCAAAGATCTGGAGCGTGAGGTCAAGGAGTTGCGCCGGGCTAACGAGATCCTGAAGCTGGCGAGCGCTTTTTTCGCGCAGGCGGAGCTCGACCGCCGACTCAAGTGATGAGGGACTTCATTGACGCGCACCGGGGGACTTATGGGGTTGAGCCGATCTGCAAAGTGCTGCGGATTGCCCCGTCGGGATACCGCCGTTACGTAGCCCAGCAGCGAGACCCCGCACTGCGATCGGCGCGTGCTCGGCGCGACGATGAACTGGCGCTGCAAATTGGGCGCGTCTGGCGGGCCAATCTGCAGGTCTACGGCGCCGATAAGGTCTGGCGCCAGTTGGCCCGTGAGGGTACTGCCGTCGCGCGATGTACAGTCGAACGGCTGATGCGCCGTCAGGGGCTGCGCGGTGTGATGCGCGGCAAGGTGGTGCGCACGACAATCGGCGACGCGAAAGCCCCTTGTCCGCTGGACCGGGTTAATCGGCAATTCCGGGCCGAACGACCGAACCAACTGTGGGTTTCGGATTTCACCTACGTATCGACTTGGCAGGGCTGGCTGTATGTCGCGTTCGTGATCGACGTCTTCGCCCGGCGCATTGTTGGCTGGCGCGTTAGCAATTCGATGCGCACAGACTTTGTCCTCGATGCATTGGAGCAGGCGCTTTGGGCGCGCCAACCAGAACGGGACAGCCGCTTGATACACCATTCGGACAGGGGATCCCAATACGTGTCTATTCGCTATAGCGAGCGCTTGGCCGAAGCCGGCATCGAACCGTCGGTGGGCAGCAAGGGCGACAGTTACGACAATGCCTTGGCAGAGACTATCAATGGGCTTTATAAAGCCGAGTTGATTCATCGTCGAGCGCCCTGGAAGACCAAGAAGGATGTGGAGTTCGCCACGCTGGAATGGGTATCCTGGTTTAACAATCATCGACTGCTGGAACCTATCGGCTACATTCCTCCGGCCGAAGCTGAGGCAAACTACTACCGGCGACTCGCCGATCAAGCCGTCCCGATGGCCGCGTAACTTAAATCCAATAGCCTCCACGAAACCCGGGGCGATTCACCTACACGCGAGTATTGGCGAGGTCAATGCTCGCAGATTAACTTCCTGAGTACGAGCGGCGGCTACCTGTTCCGTCAGTTCGAACAGGTGCAGGCATCATTAGCTGCGATCGTGACCATGCTCACTCTGTCCTGATTGTGAGACTTGGTCAAGCGGGAGAATACGCTTGCTGGTGCTTAAACACTTTGGTCGTCGGCGCGAAAGCTGACATTTGTGCGGCGCTGAAGCTGTGGTTAATGGATGCGCGTGAGGGCGAAACGCCCGACCGGCTGCGTGGCAGACGATTGTTAAAATTCTCATCGACAACTAAAGCTAGTTGGCGGTCCATCAGGTCTGCGAGGTTTGGCGGGGGTACTTACCCTTATTTAATTGTCGTTGCCGATGCATCCGTTGCGCTACGCCATCCGTATCAATGAGGTGACCATCCAACGGAGCATCCATGTCCCTCATCTCCACGATCGCCGTTGCAGCCGTCGGACTTGTGGCGGTATTCACCGCCATCTGGCTCTGGCAGCTGCGCACGGCCAGCGCAGGCATGTCAGCGGGGCAGCGAGTGGGTGGGCGCACATTACCTGTTCGAGAAGCGCGACTCGCGGGCGGCACAGTCAAGTGCCGCGTGCTTCATGATACCCGCGCCCCGGCCTGTGCGGCTGCCCTTGCCTTGACGGCCTTGCTCGCTACTGTGGCGGGCTGTTCGAACGAGCCGCCCAACCCGAATCCGCGGGCCTCATTGCCGCTGCAGACCGTACCGGTAGACCTGCCGCGCTACATGGGCCGCTGGTACGTGATCGCGAATATTCCGTACTTTGCCGAGCGCGGCTTCGTCGCGAGCCGCGCTGAATGGACATTGCGCACGGACGGTCGCATCGACGACGCGTTCATCGGGCGTAAGGGCGGCTTCGATCAACCCGAGCGACACTATCAGTTCGTCGACGCCGTGAAGCCCGACAGCGGCGGTGGCGAATGGGACGTCCGACTCTTCTGGCCGGTGCACGTGACTCAGCTAACGCTCTACGTGGATCCCGATTACCGCTACACGATCCTTGGCTATCCGGGCAAGACGCTCGGCTGGATCTTCGCACGCGAACCGCAGATCAGCGACGAGGATTACCGCGCCCTGCTTGCGCGCCTGGACGCGATGGGCTACGACACCTCTCGTTTCAGGCGCGTGCCCCAGGTCCCTGCGCAGCTTGCCCAGCCGGGCTTCGCGCGTCCCGGTGACCACGATTGAATTAGCCTGTCGATGAGCGGTCAAGAATCCAACTAATCCTCAAAAGATAGCGCATCACCTGCGTAATTTTGGGTCTGTCGCAATAAGGCGATCGGCTATTACGTGGGGAACGACATGAAGGACTGAAAGCTCGATGGAGAAGTTGACTCCGGCGGTGAGCCGAGTGCTCAAACGCCTGCATTATCCTTTCGATGTGATGCTGACTTGCGTGCGCTGGTACGCGGCTTAACCGCTGAGACTGAGGCTGTTTCGCGTCTGGGCGATGAACTACGCAGTGAAGTCGGACAACTGGGAGATATTTGGCAACCTTCCGCTGGAGCAAGCGTTAGCGGTGAAGCCGAGAATTTTTAAGCAGGACCCGTTAAGCAAGAGATACAGTATCTACTACGACAGCAAGGACACTCCGACGGCGCGCGAGGGCTGTCTCAGTCTCGAACGTGCTGCGGTTTGGGAGCCGCCGACACATTGGTCACGCAGGATCAGTTTGCCGTAGACATAGCATGGAGCAATTTACTCGACGATGACTTCGGAGTCGTTCGGATTGGGATTGCCATCATGCGACATGACGATGGCCAACCAGCGGGTACTCTGAAATTGCGCCGATACAGCTATCATCAAAACAGTCAATGGTGTTGACAGGATGGCGCCTGGAATGCCCCACAGCAAGGTCCAGACACCAAGTAAGAGAATCCCGATGAGTGGGTCGGTATTAGTAGATCGAGCCTGTATCCTTGGAAGCAACACATTGTGGGCGACTTGGAAAATGAGTAAAACTGATAGGAAGACGACAAGCGGTGGCACAAGCGACTGTGTTTGAAGTGCTATGAACATCGCGGGTCCTGCGCTGGCCACAAATGGGCCCACGACCGGCATGAATGCCAATAAGAACACGCTAACGGCCCAGAAGGCTTTGTCGGCGAGGGGCGAGAAATGGAAGACGATAGCCGCAAGAATGGCGATGGCAAAATTGATGACGGTTTGAGAAACCAAATACGCCTGCACGCCACGGACAATATGATGAAAAATAAGGCGCTGCGAACGTGCTCTTGTTTCATTTCCGGCGAACTTATCGACCTTCGGATCTGCGTCGATTCCCGGACCCAGCAGCATAAAAAACAGGAAAATCAAGGTGAGCAACCCTTCCGACATGGCGTCCCCTAGGCTGGACGCAAGGTTATGCTCTATCGTCGGCAAATCGATCAAACCAAGCACCGTTGCAGAATTCAGGCTGCGCCCTAGACCCATTCCAATTAAATGAGCAAGACCTTCGAACTGCGCGGGCAACATCGGCCCCTGTTTGACCAGGTCGGTTATTCCCTGAAGAATGATGATAAAAATGCCATAGGCGCCGAGCCCGACAATCGCGGCTGTGGCGATGACAGTTAGCCATTTCGGCGCGCGCGGTGCCAAACGTATCACCAGTGCAACGATGCCACCGACCAGAACGCGCAATAGCAAGGCGAGGAAAAAAGGTACCAACACAGGTCGAAGAAAATAAAAGATCGCCAACCCCGCTGCGACACCCGTTGTTGTCTGTGCGACTGTACTCGGCTTCGTTGTCATCGCGAATCCTGTGTTGAAAAAGATAGTAAAAAAGCGACTTTTTCCGCACCCTGGTTATTGTAGAGCCGGCGAACGATCGAGGTGCCGTCATTCGGTACCAGGGCTATGGCATAGGCTTGGCCGATACCAAGATAAGCGCATAGCCTACGCCTCTGAGATTGACGATGGCGATCTGAGATTCCACCAGTGCCAATTTCTTGCGCAGGTGATGCAAGGGTACGTCCAGCGCATTGGGCGTGACGGCTTCATGCAAACCCCAGGCCGCGTGTTCCAATTGCACATGCCGCACGGTTTCACCCGCTGCCCGGACCAGGCACAGCATGATCTGCAATTCTGCCGGCGCAAGCGAAACCCATTCGGGCCCGCACTCCATGCATGAGCGCTGGGGATCGATGCGAATATCGTGAAACTCAGGTTGCAGCGGCATGACCGAAGGTGGACGCCTCATCAGCGAACGCACCCGTGCTACCAACTCGTCCATGGAAAAGGGCTTGGTCAGATAATCGTCCGCACCGCTTTCAAGGCCGTCAGAATCAGACAGGGTGTAGCCAGCCCGCCTGCGCGCAGCTTGCGCAAAAGCTCTTGACGCTGGGCGACGCTTTTTTGTCGACGATGGGGCTGTTGGTAATGCCACTGCCATAGCGTGTCACCCCGAACTCCGCGCGAATTGTCTGGCGCGGCGTCAAGCTCCAGTCCACTTCCGTGCCCAGGACAAAGTTGAAGGTGGACTTGCCATTATAGGCGGCGCGAGAAAGTGTGACCTCGTTGGGCAGCACGCCGTAGTAGTAGTCGACGTCCTTGCTGCTCAAATAATCGATATCGAAGTGCGGTGCGATTCTGAACGCGCCGAAGGTAAACCCCTTGTCAACCACGATCTTGCCTTGCTGGCCTTTGCTGCTGAACAGGAATTCGCCCGACAGATTGGGGTGGTTTTCTTTGAGCGGCCCGTGCCATAGCTCATGAGGGGCGCTTCGATGAATTCGCCAATGCGACTCCTGGCGCGGAAATGAATGCGCAGTTTCGGTAGTCTTCTATTCGCATGCTCGTAGTGCATGTGAATAGCGCGCCGTTTGCGGTTGATCGAAGTGCGTCTACTGCGATTTAATGACTTCATCGGCCGGCGCAGTCGCGCGGAACATACGGAGTCAGCCATGATCCAGGATCTAACGTCTTCCCAATTGCAAACCGCGACGGCTTTCGCGCCTCTTCCCCCGCGCTCGCGCCAATTACGCACCGCCGCGGCGCTCACTCCTTCGGTACGTGCCGCAATGAGTTATATGTTGCCGACCCAAGAGCAGCCATTTAACTACGCGTTCGAGCCGCCAGCAGGTACGCCTTGGGAAAACTACGAGCAAGACCCGCGTATCGTATCGATTTACGACAGCCGATGCGAGCGCGCACCGGCCTCGATCGAAGTGGAAGGGTTCGAGCTGTGGGATGCACCGTGCACCGCAATAGATTTTTCCGATCGCGACGCGGTGATCCGGCATTACTATCCTGAACTTATCGAACTAGCCATCGCTGCAACCGGTGCTCGCCACGCTTACGTGTTCGATCATTTGGTGCGCCAGCAGGCCGGCGTGGCCCGCGAGTTGGGCTTTGGCCGCGCAGCGAAGAGCCGTGTCGCGGCAGCCAACGGCCGCGTGCATAACGACTATACCGAAGCGTCCGGGCGCCGGCGTTTGGGGATGGTTTTGGGCGATGCGGTGGGCGATGGGGCGGGCAATATCAGGTACGCGCGATATAGCATCGTCAATATCTGGCGGTCGATCAAAGCACCGGTTCTTGACACACCGCTGGCCGTGTGTGACGCGCGGACCATCGCAGCGCAGGATTTGGTCGAGGCGCAGGTACGATATCCGAATCGTCTGGGCGAAATCTACTTGGTCACTCATTCGCCTAAACACCGGTGGTCCTATTTTCCGCATATGGACCTGAACGAGGCGCTGGTGTTCAAGCAATACGACTCGCAACTCAGTGGCGTAGCGCGTTACACGCCTCACGCTGCATTCGTTCATCCGCACGCGCCTGAGGATGCGGTAGCCCGCGTGAGTATCGAGGCGCGCTGCCTCGTCCTATACGACAGCCTAAAGGGTCTTTGATGACATCATTCGATAAAGAGGGCTCTCCCGAGCTTGAGTTCTGGTTCGAATTCGGCAGCAATTATAGCTATCTGAGCGTGATGCGCATCGAGGCGCTCGCGGCGCAGCAGGGCGTGCGCATCGTATGGAAGCCGTTTTTGCTCGGCCCCGTCTTCAAGCGTTTCGGTTGGAATACTTCGCCATTCGTATTGCAGAAAGAGAAGGGGCAGTATGTATGGATGGACATGGCGCGCCAATGCGACAAATACGGTTTGCCGTGGACGCGTCCGACGGCCTTTCCGCGCAGTGCGCTGCTACCGATGCGAGTCGCATTGATCGGCGCAGATCGAGCTTGGATAGCGGCGTTTTGCAAACGCATGATGCAACTCAATTTCGTAGCGGACCGAGAAATCGACACGATTGAAGCGGTCGGCGAAGTCCTGACCGAACTCGGCTTACCCTGTGATGAACTGATCGAATGTGCCCGCTCCGAGGACTGCAAAATCCAATTGCGCAAGCAGACCGAAAAAGCCGTGGAGCTCGGCCTATTTGGTGCGCCCACGTTTCTGGTAGCGAAAGAGATGTTTTGGGGCAACGACCGGCTGGAAGATGCGCTGGCTATGGCAGCACAGAGAGGCCGCGCCGTGCGGTAGCTCATCTGGGCGACCGGCTTTCGCAATGATGCGTTCGGTCGAGCAAGGTATTCTAAAGAACGGGAAATTTTTCCCTACGGCAACTTGGAGATGAATGTGTTTTCTCATGTTTTCGTTAGCGTAGGGGATTTCGAAGCTGCGGTAGGTTTTCACAGCGCCATCATGGATATCCTCGGCCACGAGTGCCGATTTTGTGACACCAGCAAGCCGTGGGCGGGCTGGCATTCGAACGATGGAGCCCGTCCATTCTTTGTCATTTGCCACGCTTTCAATGGTGAGCTTCATAGCCCGGGGAACGGACAGATGCTCGCATTTGAGGCCCAGAGCCGCGATCAAGTCAGACGGTGTCACCAAAAAGCGTTGGAACTGGGAGGAAAATGCGAGGGGCCACCTGGCCTGCGGCCGCACTACCATGAGAATTACTATGGCGCTTATTTCCGTGATCCCGACGGCAATAAATTTTGCGTGGTGTGTCACTATCCCGAGTGACAGCCGGCCGAATTGGGTCGACGAGCCTTATGCGGAAATCGTCGCTAAACGTTTCGAATCGATGCATCTACATGCGCTGCTTTGCGCTTCACTGATAAGCCAATTCCTCACCGCAGTCACTTCGCGGCGGGGCATCGCCTCAGCATTGATCAACCAGTAAGCGTGGTGATGTGCTGGGCCGGAATGCGGCGTAGGAAGAATCACCAGCTGTTTCTCTGCCAGCATCGACTGTATCAATTCGATTCGACCGAGCGCGATGCCCTGACCGGCCATCGCCGATTGCATGATCTGATCGTATTGGTTAAAGCGCAAAATTGCCTTTGGCTTGACATCCTTCCAGCCGGCACTCGCGAGCCAATCTTCCCAGTGTAGCCAGGGGCGACCGGGTTCGTCGAACTCAAGAAGCACCTGTCCTGCAAAGTCATCCGGTGAGGAAATGAGCTGAACACCTAAAGACGGGTGCGCGACCGGGATCACCGTTTCGTCGAACAGCAGGGTAGCGCCGTGGGGGACAACGGCACTAGATCCGTATCGGATGGCGAGGTCGATACCTTCGCTGGCCAGATCGATCAAGCGATTAATCGCTGCTACGCGCAGATCTATTTCGGGGTGCAGCGATTGAAATCGTCCAATTCTGGGCAGAACCCATAAGCCAGTCACGCCGATACTAGCGCTGATGGTAACGGGAGACCGATGTGCGCTGACTCTGACCGCGCTCAGCGCATCTTGCAATTGTTGGATCGCAGCATCCGTACTGCGAAACAAACGCTCGCCCTCGGCGGTAAATGCAATCGATCGATATCCTCGCACAAGCAGTTTGGTTTCAAGCCGTTGTTCCAACGCCTGAACTTGTCGACTTAAGGCGGACTGCGTTAAACAGAGGTCGCTCGCGGCGGCGGTGATACTCATGCGACGTCCAACCGCGACAAAGCCGCGCAGTGGTTCCAGCAGCGCGGAAAGGCCAGTCAGGGAGTCTGTCATCGACGGCCTAGCGTTGCTCTGCTTTTTCCGTACGCGCTTCAATCGCTTGAACGACCGCGACCATATCGGCATTGACGTGCCCGAGCGCGAGTGTTTCCCCATACAGCGCATGACATATGTCCAGCAGCGGCGACGCGATCCCCGCCGACCGTGCTGCTTGCGCGATCAGTCGATTATTCTTCAGCACATCGGGAATCGCCGCGTGAACTGAAAAGTCACGCGCCACGAGCTTGGGCGCCTTCACCCGCGATACGTCGCTCGACATCGGGCTGGCGGCCAGCACGGCAACGAGTTGGTCCAGATCCAGGCGATGGCGGGACGCAAAATGCACGGCCTCGGCCAGCCCGGTGACCATCGCAATCATGAAGAGGTTGACCGACAGTTTCATCAAAAGCGCGTTAGGCACAGCGCCGCAGAACATGGTCTCGCGGCACATAGGCTGGAGAAAAGGGCGGACCTGCTCGACGGCCTCTTCATCGCCGGCCAGCATGCCGACCAGCTGCCCGGCTTCAGCGGGCTTGCGCGATCCTGAGACGGGCGCTTCCACGTAACGTCCGCCGGCCGCGCGAATGTCGGTTTCGAGCGCATGCGAATAGGCCGGCGCAGTCGTTCCCATATGGACGATGGTGCGGCCGCGCACGCGCGATCCGAACGTCTGCGTACCGCGTTCCAGTACCGCATCCATCGCCTGATCGTCGGCCAGCATCAGAATCACAATGTCCGCACCCGCGAATACGCTCGCCACATCCGGCGCGATGTCGGCACCGGCCTGCTTCAGGACTTCCGCTTTGGCAGGTGAACGATTCCATACGAGCAGGGGTACGCCGTGTTTGGCCAGGTTCAACGCCATCGGCTCGCCCATTGCGCCGAGTCCTATGAATCCGAGCGGTTGTACGGCAGTGTGCATAAGTCGATTTCCTTTTTATCGGCGGACGGTGTCAAGATACTTACTGGCGGCGCCGCAGCGCTAACGCCGCCATCGTTGAGACGAAAGTGCGATAGGGTTTCGTTCCTTGTACCCATAATGTCAGATAGAAACTCGACGGACAAAGGAAAATACGTCAACGACAGGTGAGAAGCTTTCACTCGTCGGGCGTGCAAGGTGTTGTGCCAGACAGTAAGCTCGATTTCATTGATCGACCACCGTCGGCGTTCGCTTGGTTCGGGCCGGTGTTCCATACCTTTTGGGCTTCGGCTTACAGAGCGCTCGCATGTACCGCATGCATACGAATTGTGCGTAACAGGCGCTTGAGACCACAGTACCTAATGCGGTTCAATGATGGTCTATCGGAAGGTTCTGGTGCAAATTGGCTCATTGGACCGGTTAAAGTAGCGATCCAATCAATCTGGTGGGCCGTGATGAGCAAGGGGAAGGATCTGAAGGGGTTGTTCGATGGTCGGCATTTTGATCGGGAGATTATTGTTCTGTGTGTGCGCTGGTACCTTCGCTACAAGCTCAGCCTACGCGATCTCGTCGAGATGATGGCGGAGCGCGGTTTGTCGCTGGCACACACCACGATCATACGTTGGGTAAAGCGCTTTACGCCGGAGTTCGTCAAGCGCTGGAACCGGTTTGGCATACCCACAGGCCGGTCATGGGGTGTTGACGAGACCTATCTGAAGATTCGTGGCAAGTGGGTCTATCTCTACCGGGCGGTAGATCGGGTCGGCCAGACAGTGGACTTCATGCTAAGGGCGAAGCGCGATGTGAGCGCGGCCAAAGCCTTTTTCAGCAAGGCCATCAAACATCAGGGCCAGCCACCGGAGACGATCACGCTCGATGGGTATGCCGTCTCGCACCGGGCCGTGCGGAAGATGATCGCTGACGCTCTGCTGCCTGAGGGAACGCATGTGCGCTCCTCGAAGTATGTGAATAACGTGATCGAACAGGATCATCGAAACATCAAGTCCAGAACGAACGTGATGCTCGGATTCAAACGATTCAGGTGTGCCAAGACCACGATTTCAGGCACCGAGTTGATGCACCGCATCCGCAAGGGTCAGTTCACTCTCCGCACTCTCGGACTCAAGGATACTGCTGCACCGGCCGTCTGGAATTCTGTCCTGTTCAATAAATAAGGCATCCTTATGTATTGGAGGCGTCTCGGCTTCACCAGCTGTTTGCACCAGAACCGTGTTCGCTCCCAAGAGACTACTGGCTTTCGTGACGCTCTGGAGTTCATGGGCTGCTTGCTCCGCTAGAGCGAGATCTCTATCGACGACCCGCTCGGCGTAGGCGCGATCGACATCGCCACTGTCAGGAATTACCGGTTCGTGACGCGGCTCGCTGTCGTGTTGGCCTACCGAACGATCCAGTGTCGTGCGTGCAGTTGGCTTCTGCCGGTTCAGTAATGCCCCAAGCCGAGTCTTTTGTGTCTTTACCAGTGGTTCCATCAGATTACCTCAATGATATTTGTTCCAGTCGGTGGAGTAGCCTACGTCAGGGCTTATAAACCTGCGTCAGATGTCCGGTGAACAGCATCCAGAGTGCGAGGATCCCCAGCGCCACGATTGCCACGGCGACGATCAACTCGATTCTTTTAAACGGAAATTCCTGCGGTGCGTGTTCCCTGCGCGCCCAGATGAACACCAGGTTGCCCAGCGCGAAGAACGCGGCGCCAACCAGCATGTACTGCAAACCAGCGGCATACACTAGCCACAGGCCATAGACTGTGCCGAGGACACTGGAGACCAGCGCCATCGGCTTACCGATTTTCGCCGTCGCCGGGTACTGTCCCGTTGCCATCAACTTCCACAGATATCCGGTGGATCCGATGTATGCGGGCAGAATCATGACGCCGGTGATCGAAAGCATGACATTCCACGCGTTGTTCGAGAAGTACACGAGGAGCATCATCGCCTGCATCACCGCGGTCGAGACCCACAAGGAGACCGACGCCGCATCGTTTTTGTTGGTCTTGGCGAACACCTTCGGATAGGAACCATCCTTGGCTCCGGCCCACGGCAGCTCCGCGACGAGGATGGTCCATACGAGCCAACAAGACAGCACCGAAATGATGACGCCCGCGTTGACGAAATATCCGGCCCACTTGCCGAGCAGGGAGCCCAGAATTGCTGCCATCGACGGCGGTGAAATTGCGGACAGTTGAGCCTGCGACATGACGCCGAACGGCAGAACCGAGACGAGAACGTAGATTGCCGTGACGGAAAGAAAGCCCAGCAGCGTTGCGCGGCTGACGGTCTTCGCGTCGGACCGGTCGGACATCACCACCGCACCTTCAATCCCGATGAAGACCCACAGAGTGACCAGCATTGTGCTTTTCACCTGGGCGAGCAGGCTGCCGAGCGGTTTGCCCGCAGGCGTCGCGGTGCTTGCAACATGGCCCCAGAAGTCGCTGCCAAACAGTCCCGCTTTCATCGAGAACGCGACGATCAATATGAAGAATGCGATCGGGATAAACTTGGCAACCGTGCCGATAATGTTGAGTGCTGCTGCGCTCTTGATACCCCGCAGCACGAGCCAGTTCATAATCCAGAAAAGAACCGAGGCCAGTATGATCGCCTGCCACGTGTTGCCACCCTTGAAATACGGCGGGAAAAATGCGTTGAGCGTGTCCATCAGCAGCACGCCGAAGCCCACGTTGCCGAAGGCCGACGACAGCCAGTACCCCCAGGCGATCTGGAACCCCGCGTACTTGCCAAAGCCGGTGCGCGAGTACATGTAGATCCCCGAAGTCAGTTCGGGTTTGATGTCCGCCAGTACCTGGAGGGTTCGGGCGAGAAAGAAGATGCCAAGCCCGGACACCACCCATGCGATGATGACCGCTCCCAGCGAGGCGAACTGTGCCATGTTCTGCGGCAGGTTGAAAGCGCCGCCGCCGACCATCGCACTGACGACGAGCATCGTCATTGCGATCAGTCCCAGCTTCTTGTGGTCTTTCGAAGTCGCTTTCAAGTCAGTCATATTCGTTCCTTTCGAGCAGATCAGGAGTAGTAGGCGGTGCTGGCCGTCATTGCTTCACGCATAAGATCCGGTACTGCCCGTTCTCGACCTCGACGCCGTGCGTGTCGTGGGAAAAGCCTGGCATTGCTGCGTCGAATGCCTCGAGCGCCTTGAGGTAGCCGAGCAACGGACCCTGTGCGTCCCCAGCGCTCTCGCCAGGCATCATTAGCGGGATTCCTGGCGGATATGGAACCACACCGGTCGCTACCGTGCGCCCCGCCATCTGGTCAAGCGTAAGCGATTCAACCTCGCCATTGACGACACGCTCATAAGCCTGCACGGGGGATAGTACTGGTACGGGCAACGTGCCAAAGCTCGCGTGCATAAGCTCGGTGGTCCGGTAGTCTTTTACCGCTGCGAACAACCTCTTTGCGAGGTCCGCGAGCCCGAGCTTGCCATAATGTTCGGAATGGGATGCCACAAGGGAGGGGATGCTCTGGCTAAGCGGGGTGTTAGCGAGCATGTCACGATGAAAGCCGAGCAACGCATTGATGAGCGTGCCCCACTTGCCGCGCGTGACGCCCATCGAAAACAGGAAGAGGCTGGTAAAGTCTGTAGTCTTCTCCACGACGATGCCCTGCGCGTCGAGGTATGCGGCTAGCAACGATGCCGGGATTCCTTCTGGCGCCAACGTACCATCACGTTCCATGCCGGGCGTGACGACCGACACCTTGATCGGGTCCAGCATGCAATATCCGTCTTCGAGGTCGGCAAAACCATGCCACGATTCCCCGGGATGCAAAACCCAAGCGTTCGGCTCGCGAGCGAGCATTTCCGGATCGGCGTCGTGGAACGCCGTCGTCTTGCCGGAATGGACGTCAGTCACCGTGTCCGGTTGCCAGGCATTGCAGAACCAGCTACCCTCGGCCTGAAACTGGGCGTGAAGCCGGGCCAGGGTCTGCCGGAACGCCACGGCTTCGCTGATTGACTCGCCGGTCAGCGCTTTACCCGAGGGGCCGTCCATCATCGCGGCGGCAATGTCATTCGATGCAATGATCGCATACTGCGGCGAGGTCGACGCATGCATCATGAACGCGAGATTGAATCGCTCATGGTTGATGGGGCGACGTCCATCCCGCACGTGAATGTAGGATGCTTGCGACAGCGCCGCCAGCAGCTTGTGGGTCGACTGGGTTGCAAAAAGCGTTGGACAATCGCCTGACGACGCGTCAGGACTGCCGTGCATCGCAAAGCGTCCTGTGTAGAGGGGATTGAAACGCGCGTAGCCATACCATGCTTCGTCGAAATGAAGCCTGTCCACGGACTGCCCGAGCAGCGCTACCACACGCTCCACGTCATAGCACAAACCGTCGTAGGTCGAGTTCGTTAACACTGCGTGGACTGGCTTGCCATCCATATTTTTCGTGACCAGCGCGTTGGTTGCAATGCTCTCGCGGATGGCCGCCGGACTGAGTCGCTGGGACGGAATTGGTCCGATCAGGCCAAGGTAGTTGCGCGAAGGCATCAAGTAGGTCGGTATTGCGCCGGAAAGTGTCATCGCGTGCTCGACCGACTTGTGGCAATTGCGGTCACACAGGGCGATCTGGTCGCGCGTTACGCTGGCCATCAGGATCACCCGGTTCGAAGTGGAAGAGCCGTTGGTGACGAAATAGGTGCGATCCGCACCGAACACGCGTGCAGCATTACGCTCGGCTTCGCCGATTGCACCTGAGTGGTCGAGGAGGGAACCTAGTTCGCCTACCGAAATTGACAGATCGGAACGGAATAGCTCTTCGCCGAAAAACTCAAAAAAGGCGCGGCCGGCAGGGTGTTTCAGGAAGGCTGTGCCGCCGCTGTGCCCAGGCGTGTGCCATGAGTACTCGTAGGTACCGGCAAATGCGGCGAGTGCCTTGAACATCGGCGGCAGCAACGTCGCCCGGTAGCGATCGATCGCGGCAACCACTCGCCCGCCGACGAAATCGGGGGTATCCTCGAACAACCAGATGTAATCATTGACCTGCTCGAGGACCCCGGGAGGCACCTCCGCAAGCGAGCCGCTGGAAGCAAGCAGGAACACCGGTAGTTGCGCGGCGCGCCCGCGCACGGCGGCGATGACACTGCGAGCACTCCCATGCCCGGGCGCACCCGCCAGTTCCCAATCGACCAGCACCGCCTGCAACAACGCATGGGTGGCAATTTGCGCTTCGGCTTCGCGCTGGGAAACGGCGTCGATGACACCGATGCCGCGCTCGCGCAGATCCTGTACCAACGCGGCGGTCGCGCGGCCGGCAGCGCTTACCTCATCCATTCCGTTATGAACCACCAGCACGCGGCGGTCGAACAGGATTCCTGGAACATCATGCATGAACACTCCTAGTGTGTCGAACGACGCTCCGCAAATGCTCGCTTGTAGACGGCGCCTGCGCACTGGACGAAACATTGCAAATTCGGAGGCCACATGTGTGTTGAGGGCTCATGCCTGTTCCTTTACGACATAGGTATATAGGACGATCTTCCCGTCGACATCGTCGGCGTAGACACCCTGCACCTCAAATTCGAACCCGGGGAAGCGGTTGAACGCCTGCTCGAAGACGAGGAAGTAATCAAGCATTGGCTGCGCCCGCTCGTCAAAGCGCTCGCCGGGTACCACAATACCGATGCCTGGCGGGTAGATCAGGGCGAGAACAGCTGCGATCCGGCCTCTACACTGAGCGAGCGGCAGATAATCGACCCGGTTGCCCACGAATGCCTCGGTGGCCTCCTGCGCGGACATCGCCTGCTCCGGAAAGTGTTCGCTGCGGAAACACAGGCGCTGCAGTTCCGTGACGTTATGTTCGCGATAGAACTCATGCATCTCATCGCACAGCTGCTGGAGCGTATAGCCCGCATAGCGCCCCGGGTAACGAGCAAGCGTCGTCGGCAGGACATCCTCAAGCGGCGCGTCCCTGTCGTATAGCGCCTTGAACCCGACAAGGTGAGATATCAATGAAGCGCTCTTGCCAGGTTCGACCGCTGGTGTCAGCAGGAACAGGATGCTGGTAAGGTCGCACTTCTCCGCCACGATGTTGTGCTCACGGAGATACGCGGCCAGCAGCGTGGCGGGTATTCCAAACTTGCTGTACTCACCGGTTTGCCGATCGAATCCGGGCGTGATCAGCGTCAGCTTGTTGGGATCGGTAATCGCCCAGTTGGGCGCGGCATGGCGGAAGCCGTGCCAGCGTGCCCCGGGCGCGAGTGCCCAGCAGGCTTGCTCGCGTGCCAGCACATCAGTCGGGATGTCCTCCCACGGCACGCTTTCGAGGTCGGGGCTCATTTTCGAACCCGTAAGGGTCACGACATCGGGCACGAACGGATCGAAGAACCATGCAGTGCGTTCGTCTTGCGTCGCGGCTTTAAACCTCGACTTGAGTACGCGCAGCTTCTTGCGAGTCTCGATGCCGATCCGTATCGTGTCGTCCCAAAGCACCTGTCCATTTCGTCCCTTGTGCATGTGTGCGTCGACATCGAGACACGCAAACAACGGATAAAACGGTGAGGTCGAACAGTGCAGCATGAACATCTCGTTAAAGCGCCGGTGCTCGGTGCGTCGTGACTGCCCCTTGATGTGTTGATCCTTGATGTGGATCTGCGAGGCCTGCGAAAATCCGGCGAGCTGTTTGTGGGTTGACTGGCACGCAACGATTCCTGGGCTAGTTGCGTCGAGATTCTCGATGCCCATGGCAAAGTGCCCCGCGAACAGCGGGTGGAACTTCATGAAGCCCGCCCACGCCTCGTCAAAATGGACGTAGTCACACAAGTGTCCGATGCGTTCGATGAGCTTCGTGGCGTTGTAGATCGTCCCGTCATAGCTGCACTGCTCGACGATAGCTAACCGAAATGGTCGTTCGCGCTGCCATGCGTCCTTGTCCTTGACGAGTGGGTGCGTACGGATCTGCTCGCGCAGCCGCGCTTCATCCAGCGCCTCATAGTCGATCGGGCCGATCAGGCCCTGCGGATTCCGGTCGGTCTCGACATAGACGGGAATTGCACCGGCCAGGAGTAGTGCTCCGTGGTGATTGGACTTGTGGTTGTTGCGGTCGAACAGGACGAGATCTCCGCGCTTGAGTAGGGCGGCCGTGACGACCTTGTTTGATGTGGAGGTACCGTTGAGGATGAAATAGGTGCGCTCCGCGCCGAAAACCTTCGCGGCCTCCTTTTCTGCCGCCAGTGCCGGCCCCACGTGGGTGAGCAAATCGCCGAGTTCCGGCACGGAATTATCGATATCGTTACGAAAGATCGCATCGCCAAGATGCTCGACGAACAGTCGCCCGGCGGGGCTGCGGCGGTAGAACGTGCCGCCCTGGTGGCCGGGGCAGGTCCACATCTGGTTGCCTTCGTAGTCATAGTCCATCAGGGCGCCGAAGAATGGCGGCTTGAGGCTTGCCGCATAGCGCTCGAGTGCGAAGATCACCTGCTTCGCCGTGAAGCCGGGCGTTTCATTGTCGAGGTAGATATAGCCTGATACCTCGCCCAGCGGCGAGAGGGATAGCGATTCGATGCCATTCAATTCGCTGACAAGGTAAATCGGCGTGTCCAGTCCGCGATCCTGCCGGATAGTGTTGACCAGACCCTGTACCTCAAGCTCGTTGGGGCCGTCGATCGCGAGCAGGAAGCAACCGATCGCCATATCGCTTTCAGCCGCCACTTTCGCGCCGCTGACGGTGGGGCAGACGTCAGTGCGGAAGTCGTAGCCGGACAAGGCATCGAGCAGCCCCTGCATCAGACGGGCCTCGTTGCTTTGTGGGGCCGCCTCGAAGACTGGGCTATACAGCAGAAAATGGAATAGCTGGTGGTAGGGGACTGCCATGTCGGATATCGCTAAGGGATGAGGTTAGTACGCCAAAATGAGAATTTAGGATAAACAGAATCGTGAGCGTAGCCGCTCACGTTCCGCTGCCCATATACAGATGATTCTTTCAACTGCTTGAGTAGATGTTTAGATTACTGGCATGAAGACCAAAACGGTAGGGTCGGAAACTACTCAGATAGCGATCTTTCGCTCAGGGCTGCCGGTATCGTTTGGCATGCTGCGTTTGAGGCCTCACTTTGGGCACCGTCTGCTGATCGCCGGCTGGCAAGCGAAGACGATTATTCCGCGGTTGACGAGTCAGCACTGCTCGGGCAGGAGTTCTGATTCGGCTTGCGTGATCGCGACCTGTCCTGAGTAGTTTCCGAGGCTATCGTTCATGCACAGCGCGCAGCTATCATTTCAAAAATTGACAGGCGTCTCCGAGAGTCCTCAGCAATATGCAGCGGGAGATTGGAAGCCTCCTCTAGAACTGCCCAACAGTGTGAGTGCTTACCTGAAATAAAAGATGCAGGACAAGTTCATCGAGCGCAAGCATCGCATCGACAGGCACCTAGAGGACATGCCAGAAATAACGACTAGCTGGAGAAGCTGCGATGACTTTAGGCGTTCATTCAGAAGCAGGAAAATTGCGCACGGTGATGGTTTGTCGCCCCGGCCTTGCGCATAGGCGCTTGACCCCTGCGAACCGCGAAGTCCTGCTGTTCGACGATGTGATTTGGGTCGACAAGGCGATTGAAGATCACGATTTTTTTACTGGTGTGATGCGCGAGCGCGGAATCGAAGTCCTCGAGTTTCAACATCTGCTCGCGCAGATTTGCCTTGATCCTGCGGCACGCGACTGGATCCTCGATCGACGCATCGTGGAGGAGGAAGTCGGCACCGGCATGCTGCATAATTTGCGATTTTGGCTTGAGGAGATGCCTGCCCAGCAGCTTGTGGACTTCCTCATTGGTGGTGTCGCAAAGAGCGAATTGCCGTTCGATGCACGCGGCCTGTTTGGCGGCTACTTGGAGCAATCGGATTTTGTGATTCAACCACTCGTCAATTTGATCTTCCAGCGGGATCCGAGCGCATGGATTTATGGCGGTGTCACGTTGCACCCGATGTTCTGGCCTGCGCGCCGCAAAGAGGCACTGCTTCTCAGTGCGGTCTACCGCTTCCACCCACGCTTCGCGGGGAAGGTCAAGACATGGTGGGGGGATCCAGACCGGGACTACGGTGCCGCAACGCTCGAGGGTGGCGATGTCATGGCAATCGGCAACGGCACTGTGCTGATCGGAATGGGCGAACGCTCGAGCCCGCAGGCAATAACGCAAGTGGCACGTTGCCTGTTCGCAGGCAATGGGGCGAAGCGGGTGATCGCCTGTCAACTGCCGAAATTGCGGGCATCAATGCACCTCGATACGGTGTTTTCGTTTCTCGACGTCGATTTTGTCAGTATCTACCCTGATGTGGCGGAAGCGATTCGCTGTACAAGTCTATTTCCTGGAGATGAAGCGGGCGAAATTCGTTATGAACGACATGACGGAACATTTTTGTCAGTCGTGGCCAACGCACTCGGCGTCGGTTCACTGCGCGTGCTAACGACGGGTGGCGATGCCTACGAGATCGAACGGGAGCAATGGGATGATGGGAACAACGTCCTGGCGTTGGACCGCGGCATAGTCCTCGCTTACGACCGCAATACCTATACGAACCGCAAGATGCGGCAGGCGGGAATCGAGGTGATTGAAATTCCTGGTGGCGAGCTCGGCCGAGGCCGCGGTGGTAGCCATTGCCTAACTTGCCCGATCGAACGCGATCCGATCGACGTCTGATACGGCCACCAACCACAACTTGCGAACTATCGGCTGACCCTATCATGTTCAATGTACACAATCGAAGCTATCTGACGCTAATGGAATACACACCCCGTCAGATTCGCTACCTCCTCGATCTGTCACGAGACCTGAAACGAGCTAAATATGCAGGCACGGAGTCCGCGCGCCTGACCGGAAAGAACATTGCGCTTATTTTCGAAAAGACATCAACGCGCACGCGTTGCGCGTTTGAAGTCGCAGCCCACGACCAGGGCGCCCATGTAACTTACCTGGACTCCAGCGGATCCCAGATCGGACACAAGGAGTCGATCAAAGACACCGCGCGTGTGCTTGGCCGTATGTTCGACGCAATCGAATATCGGGGATTTGGTCAAGCGGTGGTCGAGGAGCTAGCTCGATTTTCGGGCGTGCCTGTATACAACGGCTTGACTGACGAGTTCCATCCGACACAGATGCTCGCCGATGTCCTGACGATGCTTGAATTCAGCGACAAGTCTCTTCACGAAATCACCTATTGCTACATCGGCGATGCACACAACAATACCGGTAACTCGCTCATGATTGTCGGTGCGAAGCTTGGCATGAACGTACGTTTGTGCGCGCCGCGCCGCTTGTGGCCGCATGATGAACTCATCGAGCAATGTCGAACGATCGCGGCAACAACAGGGGCGAGTCTCACGTTGACGGAGAAGCCAGCCGAAGCGGTGAAGGGCGTCGATTTCATTTACACCGACGTGTGGGTTTCAATGGGCGAACCATTTGACAAATGGGGCGAGCGTATCAAGGAGCTACTGCCATACCAAGTCAATGCCGCGCTGCTCGCAGCAAGCGAAAATCCTCGCGTCAGGTTCATGCATTGTCTGCCGGCTTTTCACGACACCCAGACGCAAGTCGGCAAGCAGATCGCAGACCAGTATGGCCTTGCCAACGGCGTGGAGGTAACTGACGAAGTATTTGAGTCGGAGGCGTCGATCGTGTTCGAGCAGGCGGAAAACCGGCTGCATACGATCAAGGCAATCCTCGTCGCCACGTTAGCTGACTGAGCGGAGCACACGATGCGAATGGTGGTTGCCCTCGGAGGGAACGCGCTCCTTAAACGTGGCGAGCAGGTAAGCGCCCATACACAGCGCCAGAACGTGCGGCTCGCCGCGGCGCAACTGGCGAAGGCCGCTGAGGGCAACGACCTGGTGATTGCACACGGCAATGGACCCCAGGTCGGACTGCTTGCGTTGCAAGGTGCGAGCGGGCCGAAAATTGAACGCTTTCCGCTCGACGTTCTGGATGCGCAGACCGAGGGGATGATCGGTTACATGATCGAACTAGAACTTAGCAACCTGCTGCCCAAGGAACGGGCCTGTGCAACGTTGCTGACGATGGTCGAGGTGAGTGCCGGTGATCCTGCGTTTAACCGCCCGGACAAGCCGATTGGGGTAATTTACACCGCAGCCGAGGCTGTAGCTGCTAAACGTGCGAACGGCTGGATCATGGCACCGGACGGCGATTCCTATCGACGTGTCGTCCCAAGTCCAAAGCCTGTCCGTTTGCTAGAAATGGAAGCTGTCCGCTCGCTGCTTGAACTCGGAACGATTGTGATTTGCGCAGGCGGTGGCGGCATTCCTGTCGTTGCGGACCCGGGCGGGCGCTATCACGGCGTCGAGGCCGTGATCGACAAGGATCGAAGTGCGGCGCTGCTAGCGCGGGAGATTGACGCCGATCTGCTCGTGATCGCGACCGATGTGTCTGGCGTCTATCTCGATTGGGGTACGTCGTCGGCCCGGCCAATACTGCGTGCTAGCCCTGAGGCGCTTGGCGCGCTGGGGTTTGCTGCTGGATCGATGGGCCCGAAAGTCGAGGCTGCGTGCGAATTCGTAAAACGCACAGGGCACCGCGCCGTCATCGGCGCACTGGCCGACATCAACAGCTTGATCGCTGGGATCGCCGGGACGTCAATCACACGCGACCAGGTCGAAATACTGGAGGGGAAACCGAAAAAGTAGCCTACGTCAGACGTCGGCCGCCTGATTGCTCTCGCGGCTCTGAGTATTTTCCGAGGCTATCGCTTGCGGGTGGACGACCTTATGATTCGAATCAGCTGCGTCTGTCGCCCTGACATGTGTCGATCCGGCGCACGCCTCGGTTATGCATCCTCGCCTTAGTACTGGAGTCAACTGCTCTGGGGTCGGGCCACTCTTTCGCCTAAATGAGTCGGCCTCGATCGCGTGCGCTGAGAATTCCTGGCGGCACCGATTCCACGGCGAGCCTGCCAATGACAGCAGGACTCTGGCACTCATGCAACGAGCCACGCTATCCCATGCCGACAAGCTTTCACTCAGCGACAAGACTAACTGCCGCTCGCTTGGTTGTGGATCCGAAGTCGGCGCTGCATCGACAGCTCACGAAATACGACGAATCGGCAGGACAGGGGAATACAGATCATGGAAATTCACGCCAAGAAGCCCAAGACTGCCAACGCCAAGCCGGGATTGAAACCCCATGTGGCGGACGCGTTGCAAACCCTTCCCATGCCGGAAGTCGAGAAAAAATTGGGGTGGTCGTCGGACGGCCTCAGTCAAACCGAAGCCGAGAAACGGCTGACCCAATATGGGCCTAACGAGCTTGTAGAAAAGAAGACCAATCCACTTCTGAAATTCCTCAGCTATTTCTGGGGGCCCATTCCGTGGATGATCGAAGTGGCGGTGATCCTTTCTGCGGCAGCCCGGCACTGGCCTGACTTTGGCATCATCCTCGTTCTGCTTCTGGCCAACGCAGTGGTCGGATTCTGGGAAGAGCATCAGGCGGGTAACGCGATCGCCGCGCTGAAGGCCACCCTGGCAATCAAGGCTCGGGTAAAGCGCGATGGAAAGTGGACTACGCCGGCGGCGCGGGACCTGGTGCCAGGCGATGTCATCCGCCTGCGTATGGGAGACATTGTGCCGGCGGACGCGCGCTTGCTCGACGGTGATCCGGTGGAGGTAGATCAATCCGCCCTGACGGGAGAGTCGCTGCCCGCGACGCGTAAATCCGGCGATGCGGTGTTTTCCGGTTCGATCGTTCGCCAGGGTGAAATCGGTGCACTCGTCTATGCCACAGGTGCGAACACCTACTTCGGCAAGACGGCGGAATTGGTGCAGGGAGCGGACACCGTCAGCCACTTTCAACATGCCGTGCTGAAAATTGGCAATTACCTGATCATCCTGGCGGTGGTGATGGTGTCGGCAATTATTGCCGTCGCGATCTTCCGTGGTGACCCGATCCTTATCACCTTGCAATTCGCTTTGGTCCTGACTGTGGCAGCCATTCCGGTGGCGATGCCGACGGTGTTGTCGGTGACGATGGCAGTCGGCGCGCGCCTGCTCGCGAAGAAAAAGGCGATCGTGACCCGACTGGTGGCAATCGAGGAGCTGGCTGGGGTCGACGTGCTGTGTGCTGACAAGACCGGCACGCTGACCCAGAACAAGCTGACCTTGGGTGAACCGTTCGGCGTAAACGATATTCCCGCCGATCAGGTCATCGTTGCTGGCGCGCTGGCATCGCGCGCCGACAATAATGACACCATCGACCTTGCTGTACTGGGCGGACTGAAAGATAAAGAGGCCCTGAAGGGTTATCAGATCGGCCACTTCCAGCCATTCGATCCGGTCCATAAGCGTACCGAGGCCGCCGTCACGGGTCCGGACGGGAAGACGTTCAAGGTGACCAAGGGTGCGCCGCAGGTGATCCTTGCGCTGGCGGCCAATGCCGGGGAAGTAAAGGCCGCCGTGGACAAGGCGGTCAATGAATTCGCGGCGCGTGGTTTTCGCGCACTGGGCGTGGCGCGGGCCGAAGGAGACGAAAAATGGCAATTCCTCGGTGTTTTGCCCCTGTTCGATCCGCCACGGGACGATGCCACGTCAACCATTGCGACCGCGCAACAGATGGGCGTGAAGGTCAAGATGGTCACAGGCGACGCGCTGGCCATTGCCCAGGAAACGGCCAAGAAACTGGGTATGGGCGCGAATATCCTTGATGCGCGCAGCCTTGGCGAAGCGAAGGATCAAGAGACGGCGGCGGTGTCGGAATCCATCGAGAAGGCCGACGGCTTTGCCCAGGTGTTTCCTGAGCACAAGTTTCGGATTATTGATGCCCTGCAAAAGCGCGGCCATATCGTCGGCATGACCGGCGACGGAGTCAATGACGCCCCGGCGCTGAAGAAAGCCGATTGTGGCATCGCCGTTTCGAGCGCGACGGATGCGGCACGCGCGGCGGCGGCCATCGTGCTGACCACGCCCGGTCTCTCTGTGATCATCGACGCGATCAAGGAGAGCCGGAAAATCTTCCAGCGGATGAACAGCTACGCGATCTATCGCATCGCCGAGACGCTGCGGGTGTTGCTGTTCATGACGCTCTCGATCCTGATCTTCAACTTTTATCCAGTGACCGCGGTGATGATCGTGATGCTGGCCCTGCTCAATGACGGCGCTATTCTATCCATTGCCTACGACAATGTTCGTTACAAGGACCAGCCAGAGGCCTGGAACATGCGGCTCGTGCTGGGGATCGCCACGGTGTTGGGGATTTTCGGCGTCGCCGCTGCGTTCTGCCTGTTTTATCTTGGCGAGCGCGTATTTCACCTCGACCGCCCGCATATCCAGACGCTGATGTACTTGAAGCTGTCTGTCGCGGGGCACCTGACCATTTTCCTGACCCGCACACGTGGCCCATTCTGGTCCATCCGTCCTGCACGGATTTTATGGATGGCCGTACTCGGCACGCAAATGGTAGCGACCCTGATTGCGGTTTACGGACTATTCATGACACCGCTCGGCTGGCGCTGGGCGGGGTTTGTCTGGGGCTATGCCATAGCATGGTTCCTCGTGGCCGACGTCGTGAAACTGCTCGCTTACCGGATTCTTGATCCCGCTAAAGCAGCCCGCACGGTTGGCATCAAAGCCGAAGCGAAACCTGAAACTGAAACCAAACCTCAGCCCGGAGTCCAGGCGACGTCCCAGCCCGAGTCCAAGGCCACAGCTCAGCCTGACGTTAAGGGCAGACCTCAGCCCGATGCCAAGGTCGCGCCTGCGCCTGATGCTAAGGCCGTGCCGCAGCCTGAGGCTAAGGTCGCACCTCAGCCTGACGCCAAGACCAAGGCCCCGCCCGAGATCACCGTAACGCACCAACCCGAAGCCAAAGCCGAAACATCGCTCGATCCGACACCGCAGCTCGTCAAGCGAGTTCATCAACTCTACGAGGAGCTAGGGCGGGAGGACGTTCAGGCCGTTCAGGACTGGGATGCGGCAGAGCGGAAAGCGTCGAAAGAGAAGCCCGAAAAATGAGTCAGTGCGAACCGATCATAAACTTCGCATGCCGTCTTACGGATACGAACGGAACAGTCACTTACGAACAACGCGTAAAGGCACGAAGATGAAAATCAACTCAAAGAAGTTTCGGGTTGCGGAGGGAACCCGCATCGACCTAACAAAATTGCCGACGACCGGTGCCGCCGTGTGCAAGTCGAAGAAAGACTATAAAAATCTACTGGAAGAGCATGTTGAGCAATTGAGCGCGCTGCAGCAACTGCACTACGCCTCCAACCGATATGCAGTCTTGCTTATATTTCAGGCGATGGATGCAGCAGGAAAAGACGGCGCTATTCGGCACGTGATGTCGGGAGTCAATCCGCAAGGCTGCCAGGTGTTCAGCTTCAAGCATCCCAGCCCCACTGAATTGGAGCATGATTTTCTCTGGCGTAGCACGCGCGATCTACCCGAACGAGGAAGGATCGGAATCTTCAACCGATCATATTATGAGGAGGTTCTGATCGTGCGTGTTCACCCGGAGATTCTTCGTAGTGAAGGGCTGCCTGACGCTTTGCTCGACGAGAAGGAGGTTTGGCGAGGTCGATATCGTTCGATCGTCGATATGGAGCGGCACCTACACAGCAACGGAACCCGCATCATCAAGTTCTTCCTCCACCTCTCTAAGGAAGAGCAAAGAAAGCGATTTCTGGCCCGTATCGACGAGCCTGATAAGAACTGGAAATTCAGCACGGCGGACATCGAGGAGCGAAAGTTCTGGGCCCGCTATATGACGGCGTTTGAGGAATGCATCGGCGCAACAAGCACGGCTGACTCACCCTGGTATATCGTTCCTGCCGATGACAAAGACAACGCTCGACTGATCGTCTCGCAGATTGTTCTGGATACGTTCGAAGGACTCAAAATGGCTTATCCCGAAACGAGCGAAGCGCGCCGACGTGAACTGCTGGCGATCCGCAAACAGCTCGCAAAGTGAGGCGTCGAGTACATCTCGGCAAACGACACCGACAGCTTTGAGTGCGAGATTTTTATCTGAGTAGTTTCCGAGCCTATCGTTTTGGCCTTCACGTCAGTAATCTGGCACATATGCACAGGCAACTGGACACAATATTTTCGATCCCGTTGAGATCGCAATCGCCAGTCCAACTGGGCGAACGGGCTCTTACGACCTACGTCCACAGCGGTTTCCTACTATGAACAAACGCGAATCCCCCGTGACTGGATCGGAGGTTGCCCGAACTCTGTCGGCGGCCATCTTCGACGTTGACGGCGTCCTGCTCGCCTCACCTCACGAGCGCGCGTGGCGCGATCCAACCGATCGCAATCAGGAGGCCACCTACGCCCATCACGCTCCGCGGCCCGACACGAGGGCCGAGTCTGTCCGCAATCCATCCGTTGATGGGTGTACCCCATGTCTCCAGTGCTACGAATATCGTAAATGCGATCTGTATATCGGCAATTGCCCAGCCATGGGCCTTCTCCAGTGGCAGTACAAATACCGACCAGCCATATTGAAAATTTGCAATCATGATCATGCATAGCACTCCTAGGCTCAGGTAGCGCCAGCGGGCATTACTGTGGGGCGTTATGACTTCGGGGCGCATGCGCTTACTCCAGTTGTCCTCGATCAAGATGCCAAGTAATCGATAAGAAGTACTTTAGGCGCACGCAATCTCGATCGCTAGATCGGAAACTACTCAGGCGTTGATGTTATTGAAAGGGAGGCCGGCGAGATGCGCATTCGGTCTGAGCTGCACATGACGCAATCGAAGGCAGCAAACCGTTGACGAAGAGCAGATGCAAGGTTCGGTTAGTCGTAGTCCCCCGATTTTCTTTCGTCACAAAAAATGAAAGAAACTACCGGGTTTCGGAAACTACTTAGACTGCGGTGCATTGGCCAAATTTCCTGAAAATCGCACTACGAACTACGAACTACGAACTACGAACTATTCACGGTTCATGTTGATTCGTTAGTCCGGCCCCACGAAAGTTCCGCCTTCGGCATTGAGTAGTTTCCGAGGCTACCGTTCGCGACTAGTCCAGGCCTATGCTTAAGCTGTCTGTCAAAGCACAGCATTTAACCCGGACTGACTCACTCTGCTAGGTAGGTGTGTCAAAAAATTTACATACCGTCGTTTCAAGAGTGTTGAGGAGTATTAAAGTGAAACAACATTTGGCACTACAACTGGGTGTAGCGAGTCTTTTGGTTGCCGCAGGCGTTCAAACTGCAATGGCCGCGACGACAAGCCTACCTCCGGTTCAGCGTTCGAACGACATCACGTACCTGTCCGGAGGGATCGGAATCGACCAATCGATGGCTATCAAGGACGCGATGCATGGTTATCCGCTCGTTCTTGAGTTTGCCGAAAAGACAAATGCCGGCAACGAATATCTCGCGGACATACCTGTCCAGATCACTGGCGCTCACGGCAAAGTCGTACTGGATACGGACTCGCATGGGCCATTCATGCTAGTGTCGCTACCTGATGGACAGTACACGGTGACCGCCAGCTATAAGGGGAAACAGGAGCGCGCTACTGTGAGCATTGCGCCTGCCGGACACGTACATGAAATGTTCGTGTGGCCTAGGTAGGAGACTGAACCGAGCATGCCCCGCATTTAATTACGTCCCGCCCTCGTCATGCTTGACGAGGTAGCCTAACAGATCTTTCGGCAGAACCTTTCGTTCGAGAGGCTCCCGCTGCAAGGCGGCCGCCGTTGATGTTGCAGGATAGACGGGCGGCACCATCATGCCATACCGTTTAAACGCCTCCGTCGTAGAGTAAAGGTCGTCAAAAACGTTCATCGATCGATCGGTCGGAAGATGCGTAGCGAGTTGAGTTAGGTCAATAAAGCGCGCACCTTAGCCTCTACAGTGAATATAGCCGATTGTGAATCGCCCCGGGTTTTCAGGAGGCTCCAATCTTTGAGAGAATGGAGCTATGAACAAGTCGAACAAGTTTTCACCTGAGTCCCGTGAGCGCGCTGTGCGCATGGTGCAGGAGCACCGCGGAGAGTA
>Ga0302220_10000160_pt1 | contig 60999 bp, 55 predicted proteins | sample II_Palsa_E1_3_FD_194572 | JGI IMG/M metagenome (GOLD analysis project Ga0302220, IMG submission 194572) | Peat permafrost microbial communities from Stordalen Mire near Abisko, Sweden - II_Palsa_E1_3 | ecosystem: Environmental > Terrestrial > Soil > Palsa > Peat permafrost | place: Sweden...
CGCTTGACCGAACAACTGGCCCACTTCAGTGCACGAGTAACCGCTGCTTACCAGCAGCACCCCATGGAGACGATGGTCATACCGCGATTCCTCGCTCCGTTCGATCTCCTGTTGAATCGCAACTTGCATGATCTGCGGGTCTGCAATTTCGAGCTTGCGCATGGTTGCCTCTCCAAAAGAGTAACCACGCAATCATATAATGCTGCAATATTTATGTCGCTATGTTTAAAAAGCCGCTCGCGCGGTCTAGCGCACCAATCAGGCGGGGATTGACGTGCAGCCAAGCAATCGTCCGTTCGACGGGCCAACGTGTTTGCCTAGACCACTGCCATGTGGTGAGCGCAGTTTGGCGAGGCGAGGTGTGACACCGCGTTTGCGAAAGCGTTGACCAATGTGCCTCTCAGCAATAGCCTCAGTCGCAATTAGCGATTTTGGGCACTTCCGAGGGTTGTCCCGGCTTGCTTCGAATGAGCGGGCTGGCGTCGACCAGTTGCTCAAGCTGAGTTAGGTCATGACGGTTTGTGCCCGTCAGGATGACTCTGAGCGGAATGCTTTGCAGATCGACGACTAGATAGCGTTTGCTGCCGTGATTGCGCCGATCCGTGAGGATTGGGCCTGTTTTTTCTAACACCACGGCCAAAATATTTAACAGCCTGGCGTCGTAATCTCACAACGGTCTCTAAGGGTAATCCACCCCCAGCACGAATCTATGACTGCGGTCTTTTTTTCAATGACAAAACGAAGGGACTGACGCTTAGACTGCCGTTACTCGCTCTTAACGACGTCAATAGCAGGAGACACTGATGCAGAACCTGATGCTGGTCGGAACCGCCGCGAACCGCCCTAATACCGTGGGTTCGATCTATGCCCTTCACCCCGGCGGCGAATGGGAAAATGTGGGCGACATCCCCCCCGACGCTTCCGTGCAGGCCATCACACCGGACCCCAGCGACCCACGGACCATGTACGCCGCCGCGCGCAAAGGGCTGTTCCGAACCCGCAACGGGGGGGAAAGCTGGCATCGTCTTTCCGTTACCGACGAGGACGTGCAGTTCTGGACCGTCGTACTTCACCCGACGCGGCCACGGACTGTATTCGCCGGCGCTGGTCCGGTCAGCTTCTATCGCAGCGATGACGGCGGCGACACCTGGCGTCAGTTGAAAGCTGACTATCCCGAACGGTTCAAGATTTCATTCGGCTCGTCGCGCGTGATGCGCATCGCATTTCATCCGACCAACCCCGGCATCATGTACGCCGTCGCGGAAATCAATGGCTTTCTCGTCAGCGAAGACGGCGGTGAAACCTGGGTCGGCTCGAACGACGGGCTTGTTGCGCTCTCGCAGCAGACGCATTTGAAAAGCCGCATCGAAACCGACGACGACGCAGAGGGCATGTTCGACGCACACTCCGTCTGCACGACGTCGGCGGACCCTGACGCGGTATTTTATATCTGCCGCCTGGGTATTTTCGAATCTCGCGATATGGGGAAGACCTTTCGCGATCTGGAGGTTGGCAAATTTGCGCCGTTCGCTTATACACGCGACTGCCGTTTTGTCTGTGACGATCCGAAGAAAATGTTCGCGTGTTTCAGCATTTCTTCGCGCAGCGAAGCCGGTGCGCTCTATGCGAGCGAGGATCTTGGCAAAAGCTGGTATCGCGCTGACGAGCAGGTCGATCCGCGAAGCACGATGCTCGGCTTCAACGTTCACCAAAGCGATTCACGCGGCGTCATTACCGTGACACGCGGCGGCCAGATTTTCTTCACGACCGACGGTTGCCGGACGTGGACGGAAAAACCACTCCCCGCAGATGCAGGCGATGCGTTCTGCGCAGTGATTCTTTAATCCACGCGACACGGAGACGGACATGGCAGAAAGACTTAACGGCGTGATTCGCGCACTGGAAACGGGTCGGCGTATTGCATTTACGTCGTTCATTCAAGCAGAAATCGAAAACGCTGTGAATTTCGCGCAATCGGCTAACGACGGAGTGGTATTCGAACTTGAACACACCCCATGGGATGTGCGCGCATTGCGCGAGGCGATGCAGTTCTTGTTGCTGCGGGAAAAAATCGCGCGTGCCGGATCGGTCGCGTGCCAGATGACGCCGATCGTGCGTATTCCACCGAGCGGTAGCGAAATGAACTTGTGGTTTGCCAAGCAGGCGCTCGATCTCGGCGCATACGGCATTGTGTGGCCGCGTATCGGCACGCCGGAAGAGGCGTACAACGCAGTCAGCGCCTGTCGTTATCCGAGGCTCAAAAGCGCGCCGCTTCACGAGCCGGCTGGTCTGCGCGGCGATGCGCCGATGCCGGCAGCACGGTATTGGGGCATATCGCAACAGGAGTACTACAAACGCGCGGACGTGTGGCCGCTTGCGCCAGACGGTGAAGTGCTGTCGATACTGATGATTGAGGACACCCAGGCGGTCGAGAACATCGAGCGCATTGTGAAGGAAGTTAAAGGCATCGGCGTGTTGCTAATAGGCGAAGGTGATCTGACGCAGGAACTAGGTTGTCCGCGCGAATACGACAACCCGGAACTGCTCCGTATGATGGATCACGTGCTGCAAGTGGGAAAAGCGCACGACATTCCCGTTGGCCACCCGCACGTCACGACGCAGAACGTCGCCAGTGTCATCGAGCAAGGCTACCGCTTTCTGATGACCTATCCGAAGCGCGATTTCTCGGCGCTGGAGCAGGGCCGTGCACTTGCCGCTCGCTGAAATCGGACCTTCTGGACAGGAGATACAGAACATGAGCAAAACACTGTCGATTGTACTCGGACAGCACGGTCAGGTTCAGGATCTTCGCAGCGGCGATGTACAGGTGGATGGTTTCAAACTGGCCTTTACCGAAGTCGAGCGCATGCCGGATGTGTATCGTGCGATGGCGCGCAGTCAGCCCTACGACGTCTGCGAAATGGCGCCGACGGCGTACCTGATGGCACGCGCCGGGGGCGCGCCAATCACGGCGTTGCCGTTGCCGATGACCCGGCGCTTCCGGCACGGCGGCGTAAAGCGCCTACGTCATTCGGTGGTGCGTCAGCCTAAGGATCTGGAAGGACGCGCGATTGGACTGCGCACCTATTCGGTGACGGCCGCCGTGTGGACCCGTGGCGTCTATGCCGACGAATATGGTTTGGACCCGGACAAGGTCACGTGGTTGACACAGGAAGAAGAAAACGTCGCAAGCTTCTCACTACCGGCGAACGTTCGTTGCGTAGGCAAGCAAGCTTCGTTCGCCACCATGTTGCGCGACGGACAGATCGATGCAGTGTTTGCTGGACTCGCAGGCGGTGCGCAAGAACTGGAGGACGAACTCGTGGAGGTCGTGGACGACGCCGCATTGGCTGAACGCAAGTGGTACGAGCGCACCGGCATTTATCCGCTGCACGGATTGATCGTGGTGCGCAACGACGTGCTAGCCGCAAACCCGCACCTTCCGATGGCATTGTTCGAAGCGTTCAGCGCGGCAAAGGATCACTACCTGGCACGCGTGCGGTCAGGCGCGGCAGATGGTGCGGAAGACCGGCGCTACCTCAAACTCGCAACGCTGGTTGGCGACCCGCTTCCATATGGCATCAATGAAAACCTCGCTTCATTCGATGCGCTGATCCGGTATGCGCACCGTCAGAAGCTGATTGACAGCGCCCCTGCGCTTAACGAAGTGGTGCTCGATCCGCGGCAGGTGCTAACTCAAAAGGTGCAGGCATGAGCGCGACCATCAACGATCAAAGCCGGACGACTACGCTCACCGCCATGCTGGGGACGTATCCGAAAACGGCGCCGCTTAAGCAAGGCACTGTCACATCGCCGCTGTTCAAGCTCGAATTCGCCGATGTCGATACGGCGCAGACCGCTTTCAAGGATGTCGTGCGCGGGCTGAAATACGACGTCGCGGAACTGGCGATCATGACCTTCCTGCAAGCCTTCGATGCAGGAAAGCCTTACCGTATGTTGCCTTTCGTGATGAATGGCGGTTTCCACCACAAGAGCATTTTGTGCCGCGCGGAAGATCCTCTCATGCCGTCAGAACTGGCGGGAAAGACGGTGGCAATGCGGGCCTATACGCAAACCACGCCGGCATGGGTACGCGGCATTCTCGGCGACGAATACGGTGTCGATATTCGCTCGGTGAAGTGGGTGAGCCAGGAGGGTGCGCACGTCGCGGACTTCGTCGAACCGGCATGGGTTTCGCAAATGCCAGAGAAACGCGATCTCGAAGCGATGCTGCTGGCCGGCGAAGTCGACGCGATCATTTCGGGCGGTAAGCAATCGGGTCATCCCGGTGTGCGCCAGCTAATCCCGAATGCAAAGGACGCGGCGCTCGCATGGTACGAACGCAGTCATGCCGTGCCTATCAACCATGTCGTCGTGGTGCGAGAGAATCTGGTGGATGCCGGTAGGGGTGTTGTGCCGGCACTGTACGGTATGTTGTGTGAAAGCCGACAGGCAGGCGGTGACACACCGCCGGAAAGCGGTCCGGACTTGCAGCCAATCGGCCTTAAGGCACTGCGTCCGGCACTGGAACTCGCGATTCGCTACGCGTTCAAGCAAGGATTGATCAGCCGGCGTTTCGGTGTCGACGAACTGTATGGCGATGTGGCGAACCAACTCGCCTGAAAGGCTTGACTGTCGAGACGACGTAGAACAACACCGTAGTTTCAGAAGGAGACATCCGTGGCATCAGCCATCAAAGGAATGACGCATGTGCGTCTTAGCGCACCGGACCTCGGGCGCATGCAGGCTTTTCTCGAAGATTTCGGCATGGCGCTCGCGCACCGCGACGGCAAGCGGCTCTATATGCGCGGCATAGGTGAAACGCCTTTTCTGCACGTGACGGAACTCGGCGCGCCGGGCGTACTAAGCTTCGGCTACGCGTTGCGCGACCCATCGTTGCTTGAGGATGTGGCAAAACTCGAGGGCGCACAAGGTGTGGAAACGCTAGACGCACCCGGCGGCGGAAAGCGGGTCCGGGTCGTCGACCCGAACGGTTTCACGCTCGAACTGCTCGCCGAGCAGCAGCGCGCCGAACCATTGCAGCCACGTGTCATAGTGCGCGGACCGGACGGCGAAAGCCGCGCATTAAGTGCGGCGCGTGTGGTGCGCATTGCCCATACAGCTTATACGACGCCGAATCTGCAGGACACGATCGGCTGGTATCAGCGCACGCTCGGGTTGCTGCCGACCGACGAGTTGTACGTGGGCTCGCGCGACAACGTGATCGGCCAGTTTGACCGTGTCGATCTGGGTGACGAACCGGTCGATCATCACGTAATTTTTCTGCTACGCGGTACCAGTACCGGGATGCATCACGTGTCGTATCAGGTGGAAGGCGTCGACGACATTTTCGTCGGCTTCGACCACATGACGCGGCAATCGCACGACCACGTGCGCGGCATCGGGCGGCATGCGCTCGGCAGCCAGATTTTCAACTACTGGATGAGCCCGTTCGAGCAAATGCACGAGCACTGGATCTCGACCGAGAAAATGAATGCGCACAGCCGCTTCAACCAGATCCAGATCGGCGACGGCATGAGCTATGACAGCGGCGAGAAACCGCCCGAGAGATTCGTCAGGCAGACGACGCCGATCGCTGAATGGTCGGCCTAGCGCGGCGCAATTCACAGTACGCAGCGTTTCCTCTTATTCACGGAACCCAACTCGATGATTATCGATTGCCACGGGCACTTCACCACAGTGCCTAAGACGCTGCACGCCTGGCGCGAGCGTCAACTTGCCTGCGAACACGGTCGTTACGGCGCACCGCTTGAGATCTCCGACGACGAACTGCGTGACGCAATCGAAACCGGTCAGCTCAAGATGCAGCGCGAACGCGGGCTCGACATGACGCTGTTTTCGCCGATCGCTGGACAGATGGGACACCATCTCGGCACGCTCGACAAGAGTATCGAGTGGTCGCGGATGTGCAATGACCTGATTCACCGTGTCTGCGAGATGTTCCCGCGAAACTTCGCCGGCGTGTGCCAGTTGCCGCAATCGCCGGGGCAGAGCCTCGATTCGTCGGTGCTCGAACTCGAGCGCTGCGTGACGGAATTGGGTTTTGTCGGCTGCAACCTGAACCCCGATCCGTCGGGCGGCTACTGGACCGATCCGCCGCTGACCGACCGCATCTACTACCCTTTGTACGAAAAGATGGTCGAGCTTGACGTGCCCGCAATGATTCACGTGAGCAGTTCGTGCAACCGCTGCTTTCATCACGTGGGCGCGCATTACCTGAACGGCGACACGACGGCATTCATGCAGTTTCTGCTGGCGCCGCAACTCTTCAAGGATTTCCCGACGCTGCGCTTCGTGATTCCGCATGGCGGCGGCGCAGTGCCGTACCACTGGGGACGTTATCGGGGGCTCGCCCAGGACATGGGTTTCGGCACGCTGGACGAAGGCATCATGCGCAACGTTTTTTTCGATACCTGCGTGTATCACCAGCAGGGCATCGACCTGCTGACCGACGTCATCCCGCACCGAAACATCTTGTTCGGCTCGGAGATGATCGGCGCGGTCAAGGGCATCGATCCGCGCACGGGGCATCACTACGACGATACGCGGCGCTATATCGCGGCGACGCCGCACCTCGACGAAGCGCGGCGCGACGCCGTGTTGTTTCGCAATGTGCTGGACGTGTACCCGGCACTCCGATCGCGCGTCGCGGCCTGAATCATTCAAGGAAAGCATCATGGACCTGGGAATTAACGGAAAGACCGCACTGGTCTGCGCCTCGTCACGTGGACTGGGGCTCGCCTGCGCATCGGCACTTGCGCGTGAAGGATGCGACGTGGTCATCAACGGCCGTAATGAAGGCTCGTTGCACGAGGCGGCTGCGCAGATTGAGGCGTTGGCGGGACGCCGTCCGCGCATCGTCGTGGCCGACCTGAACGGTGAGGCAGGCCGCGCCACGCTGGTCGATGCCTGTCCCGCGCCCGACATTTTAATTAACAACAATGCTGGCCCCGAGCCGGGCAAGATCGCCGACTGGAGCCGCGAAGACTGGCTTAACGCTGTCGAGGCGAACATGCTCGCCCCCATCTTCCTGATCAAGCAGTACGTGCCCGGCATGCGCAGCCGTCGCTTCGGACGCATCGTCAACATTACCTCGGCTATGGTGAAGTCGCCGAGCGCGACGATGGGCTTGTCGGCCGCAGTCAGGGCGGCCGTGACAGCGCTGAGCAAATCGGTGCAGCGCGATGCGGTGGTCGACAACGTGACCATCAACAACATGTTGCCGGAGCGCTTCGATACGGATCGTCAACGTTATATGGCCGAGCGCATGGTGAAAAAGGACGGCATTACCGTGGCCGAGGCCAAGCAGCGTATTGCAGCGACCATCGCGGCCAAACGCCTGGGTGACCCAATGGAATTCGGCGATGCCTGCGCGTTTCTTTGCAGCGCGCAAGCTGGCTTCATCTCGGGACAGAATCTGCAACTGGACGGTGGGTCGTATTCCGGCCTCGTTTAAAGGAAAACTCAATATGAAATATGCAAGCTTTTTAGTCGGCGCCCGCCCGAGTTATGGCGTCCTCGTAAAGGACGGCGTGGTGGATCTCGGACGTCGTTTCGGCGACCGCTATACGGACCTCAAGGCGCTAGTTGCCGCCAACTTTCCCGCAGATGTCGCCGCGGCGGCTTCCGACCAGCCCGACCACGCACTCGACGCAGTCGAGTTTTTGCCGCCCATCGCAAACCCGATGCACATCTGGTGTCTTGCGCTCAACTATGCGGAGCATCACAACGAGGTTCAGGGCGCCGGCCGCGTGCAGGAATTGCCGAAACAACCAGCACTTTTTGCACGGGCGGCGGATTCGTTGACCGGCCACGAGCAACCGTTGCGCCATCCCGGCGTGAGCGAGCAGTTTGACTTTGAAGGCGAACTGGTGGTCGTGATCGGCAAACCGGGCTATCGCGTGCGCGCCGAAGACGCAATGGACCACGTCGGCGCCTACACGGTGATGAACGAAGGCAGTGTGCGCGACTGGCAGTTCCACACGCGCCAGATCACCCCTGGCAAGAATTTCTATCGCAGTGGTGCAATCGGTCCCTGGCTGGTTCCCGGACACTATATCGAAGACGTAGACAATCTGCGTATCGTCACGCGGCTGAACGGCGTGGTGATGCAAGACGAATCCGTGAATGCGATGATTCACAAAATTCCGCGATTCATCGAATATGTGTCGACTATCGCGCCCCTTTGCCCGGGCGATATTCTTGCGACCGGTACGCCGAGCGGTGTGGGATTCTCGCGCAAGCCGCCGGTGTTTATGAAAGTGGGCGACACCTGCGAAGTGAGTATTGAAGGCATCGGAACGCTGCGTAACAGGGTCGACGCGGAATGATCTAGCGCCCGGCTCATTCTTCTAAGGGTCGACATGGGAAAGATGGGGTCGGACGCCAGCGCCACCGCGGTGCAGGACTTGCCGAGCATCTGGCAGTTACGGGTGTTCGAGGCGGTTGCGCGTCACGAAAACGTGACCCAGGCTTCGCAGGAATTGCTGCGTTCGCAACCGACTACGACTTCCTCTATCGCCGCCTTCGAAGCGACGCTCGGCGTGAGGCTGTTCGAGCGCTCGACCACCGGCACCTGGTTAACGCCGGTCGGCGTCGCGGCGCTCGTTCGGGCGCGCCGTATCCTGCAGGTGGCCGAAGAGGCGGTGCAGGCGCTGGGCGGCACACGCACGGTGTCGCCGCTCACATTGGCCAGCAGCATCACACGCACGCAGATGCGTTGTCTGATTGCGATCGAGGAAAGCGGCTCGTTTCGCGCGGCAGCGCGCCGGCTTGACATAACCGAAGCGTCGCTGCAACGCGCGGCGCGCACGCTGGAGCAGAACCTCGGCGTGCAGTTGTATCGGCACACACCGTCGGGCGTCACGACCACCGAGACAGGCCGGCCGCTCGCCCAGCAACTCAAACTGATATCGAATCAGATTTCGACACTGGTTGAAGCGATCGGCGCCTACGAGTTCCCCAAAGAGCGGTCGGTGACGCTCGGCGTACTGCTGCTCGATCCGACGATTCTGATCGTGAATGCGATCCGCGCGCTCAGCAAGCAATTTCCCGATACGCGGGTGACGGTGCTGAGCGGCACGTATGAGGCGCTGTTGAACAAGCTGTCGCGCGGCGAGATCGACTTCATGATCGGTTTGCTGAAGCAACCCGGCCACGCATTCGACTTTGTCGAAGAGCCGTTGTATCGCGAGCGCTATTTTGTGGTGGCCGGCCGCGATCATCCGTTGACGCGCGAAAGCGGGCTGTCGGTGGAATCGCTCAGACGCTATCAATGGGTGTTGCCGCCCAAGGGATCGCCGCGCCGCGAAGCTTATGAAAACCTGTTTTCAGAAGGGACGCCGCCACCAGCCAGCATCGAAACCTATTCGCTGTCCACCATTCGCATTACGCTCACTGATATGGAGATGCTGACCGTGCTGAGCTGGACGGAGATTCTGAGTGAGCGCCGCTTCGGTTTGTTAGCGCCGTTGCGCGTGGACGTCCCGTGGAACGGGCCAATCTTCGGCATCACCATGCGCCGCGAGTGGACCCCTAACGAGATTCAGGCGGACTTCCTTCTGAATCTCAGGAAGAATGCGGCGGCGATTGCCGGAGATTCGATGGAAAGCTGACAACTAGTATGACGTCATAGGCACTCGTTAAATCTAAATTAATAAGGTGTCCAGATTGAACCCTAAGGGATGGAGACAAACATGTTTCAGACACAAACCGGGCGCAGCCCGTTTCAGAATCAGGTTGGCATATCGAACAACCAGAAGCTACTGCTGGGGCTGGTTGGGATCGGCAGCATGCTGGAGTTTTGGGACGCCTATCTGATCGGTTTCATCATGGCGTTTTTAATCAAGCCCTGGGGGCTCACATACGGAATCATGGGGGTGGTGCTGCTATCTTCGGGAGCAGGCGCGATTCTAGGGGCCGTCGTGTGGGGGGCGCTGGCCGACCGCTTCGGCCGTAAGCCGGTGTTTGTCATTTCGCTGGCGCTGCTGGCGGTCGCGAGCATCGGGCTGGCTTTCACGCCGGAGGGGGGCTGGCAATACATGGCCGCGCTGCGTACGGTGATCGGCTTCTGTTCGGCGGGCTATTTCATCCAGATTGCACTCGTGCAGGAATTCACGCCGCCGCGCAGTCGCGGCATGCTGACAGGAGTGGTTTCTGCGATCACCACTGGAGGTTTGCTGCTGGGTGCGCTCAGCGGCGCATGGCTGATTCCCTCGATCGGCTGGCGCTGGACGTTTATTTTGGGCGCAGCGCCAGCCGTCGTCGCATTGATCGGTGCATTTTATATTCCCGAATCGCCTCGTTGGCTTGCGCTGAACGGCCGTCCCGACGAGGCGCGCAAAGCGGTGGCGTGGGCACTCAGTAAAAGCGAGTTCGAGGTTGAACGTCCCGCGCCGGAACCGGTGGCTTCTCGCAGCTGGACGGACATCTTTCAGTACCCCCGCGGGGTGTTGACCACTGCGCTAATCAATATCGGCCTGATCTCGGGGTATTACGGCATCGTGTTATGGGCGCCCACACTGATGTCGCAGATTCAATCGTTCGCCCCGGTAACCGCGTCCAAAGTGATGATCGGCTTCAGCCTGCTTGGCGTGCTATCGCGTCTCGCGGCGGCGGCGCTCTCGGACCGGATTGGGCGGCGCAAGACGGGCGGGTTCTATGCGATTGCCGCTGGCGTCGCTCTCGTCGTAGCCGGGTATGTCGGCCATGGGGACCTGTTCTCGCGTGCGTATTTCTGGTTGCCCTTGCTAGTGGCCTTTGTGCTTGCAGACGGTAGTCTCGCGGTGTGTGCGGCCTACTCGACCGAAGTGTGGCCGTCGCGATTGCGTGGTAGCGGTGCGGGTTTTGCGGGGCTCGCGGGATCTGTCGGCAAGATTCTTGGGCCACTCGGCCTAGCGCTGACTGCAGGATCGCACAACGTGGTGATGCCTTCGGCCACGGTGTCGGTGATCGTGCCGGCGTTTCAGTTCCTCGCGTTGTGTCTGTGTGCATGCGGCGTGACGTATCTGGCGATCGGCATCGAAGGGCGTGGTAGAGCGCTCGAATCTTTCGATCAGCCGCTCGTGGACAAAGAGCAAGACGTCGAAGTCGGACAATCGCGCCAGCGTAGCTAGATAAAACCCCAATGAAGACCGTGCCCGATACCTAGGGTACATCCCAGGGGCAGCAAAAACATATGACGACAACGCGTTTTCAATTGGGACCGCGAAAACCGCTGCCATAAACTAGCTTCAGACTTTTAAGGCCACGGATCTTGCCTCACTCATACACTCATCAACGCTCAAGCAATCAAACATGAAGATCGTAGACGCTCAGGTTCACGCGTGGTCGCAAGGTGAATCGACCGGCCATCATCGGCGCACACCCATTACAGCAGTGGTGCTTAAGGCCGAGATACAAAAGGCCGGCGTGGACCGTGTGGTGCTCGTGCCGCCGCTGTGGGATCCGCAAGGCAATGCCTACTCGCTCTCGCTGGCACAGGCGGAGCCTGAGCGTTTCGCTGTGATGGGACTGCTCGATGGCGAATCCGGTGACGCCGTGCAGCGTTTGCGCACGTGGCGCGAACAGCCGGGCATGCGCGGCGTGCGCTTTCTCTTCAATACGAAAGAGCGCATTGCGCCGCTTCTCGAAGGCCGCTTTGACGCGCTGTGGCCGATTGCCGAAGAAAACCGGCTGGTCACGGCTTTGCTGATGCCGGGCGCGCTCAATAAAGTCTCGGCGATCGCCGACCGTCATCCCCAGCTGCCATTGATTGTTGATCACCTTGGCGTGCCGCGCGGCGCGTCGGGCCCAAATGCATTCGAACATCTGCCGCAGTTGCTTGCACTCGCGCGCCATCCGAATGTGCACGTTAAGGCGGTGGGTGTCGGTGACTACGCGCTCGATCCGTTTCCGTTCCGATCGCTCGACCAGACGCTGCACAGAATCGTGGATGCGTTTGGACCTGAGCGAATTATCTGGGGCAGCGATTTGTCGCGCCTGCATCATCCCTACCGGCAGTGCGTGACGCACTTCAGCGAGAATATGTCATGGCTCGCACCTGCCGATCTGGAGCAGATCATGGGCGGCAATCTGATGCGACTGCTGGAGTGGGGGCCGCATTAATGCGGTGTTGTTAGCCAGTTCTAAAAAACGCAGAGATAAGCGCGGAAAATAGGCGCTACGGCAAGAATCGAAGCCAGAACAATACTGTCCCATCTTCAGGAGACGACAATGCTTACAGCTGGAAGCTGGCCCTGCATCATTCTGCTTTATGTGTTCGGTACAGTGGCGACGTCACTCGTCACGCAGGCGGTGCCTGTGATTGGCGATATTGCTGCCTATTTTCACTTGTCACATACGGCCTCGGGCTGGGTCATCTCCATTCCGTCGCTCATCACCGCGTTAGGTGCGCTTTTCGCCGGCTGGCTGGTCGACCGGATCGGCGACAAGCGCGTGATTCTAGGCGGTCTGGCGTTCGCATTGGTCGGCAACATTGGCGTGTTCTTTGCTCACGATCTGACGGCATTGTTCGCGAGCCGACTGCTTGAAGGCGTGGGCTATCTCTCGCTGACGGTCGGCGCGGTGACGCTCATCATGCGTACCACGAGCGGCACCCGTCGCAGCATTGCGCTTGGACTGTGGACGTCGCACACGGCGGTGGGAATTGGCGCCACGCTCAGCATCGTCGCACCGCTCGCGCAACGCGGCGAAACCTGGCGTTGGGCGTTCGGCGGTCACGCAATACTGATGGGCGTGCTCACGTTGCTGGCCTTTTTGCTGCCGGTCAAACTTACGCGAACCCAGGACCGTCGCCTTGGCGATATCTGGCTCGTGCTAAAAAGCCGTACGCCTTACCGGCTCGCGCTCGCCTCTGGTTCGTCGGCATTCATCCAGACCGGCGTGATGGCGGCGCTAACGGTGTATTTGGCAAGACGTTATCAGATTTCGATCGGCGCGGCGGCAGGCATCGGCACGTTGGCCGAAGTATTCGTTGCCGTAGGTTGTCTGTCGGTGGGTCATTTGCTGAAGGCCGGGGTACAGTCCCGTACGCTTGCGCTGGTTGGCGGCACGGTGATGCTCGCAGGCGGCGTAGTGCTTTACGTGCCGGCCATTTCGCTAGTGGGTGCGTCGGTTGCCGTGTGCGCGTTCTCGCTCGGCGTCGGCACGGTCAACGGCACGATCTGGACAATGGTGCCCGCCGCGGCGCCCACGCCCGCCACGCTCGGTGCGACGAGTGGCCTCGTCTCGCAAGCAACTTATCTAGGGGTGCTACTCGGACCGCCAGCCATATTCGCCACGTTTTATGAAGGCGGGTGGAAAGTGCGGATAGCGCTCATTGTGGTCGCAACGATTCTGCAGGTCGTCCCGATGCTGACGCGTCACCGCTTCGATGCCGCGAACGAACGTAGCGGCGATCGGCCGGCGTTGCATCCCAACTAGTCATAGCGGTCCGGCCGTCGACAAGCCGCGGGGACCGTTTTGACTTCACGCTAACGTCTCATCGATATCTGGTACCTACCGGACGGGCGTCTGCACGCCGACGGATCGAATCGGCTCAGACGAAACAATTCATATCACGATGTTTTTAGAACAAAAAAATCAATCAGGAGACACCGCATGAGAAACCGAATTGAAAAAGTTTGCACGACGCGCCAGCATTTCAAGCTGCTGCATGCCGGCGCAGCGTTGGGGTTGGCCTTCGCCACGTTAGGGGTCGCTCACGCACAAAGCAGCGTTACGCTATATGGTGTGCTGTCGACATCGCTCGTCTATGTGAGCAATGCGAAGGGCAATCACCTCTACTCGCTGGCGAATGCCGGCATGCTGCCGCCGCGCTGGGGGCTGCGCGGCGTTGAAGATCTTGGCGGCGGAAATAGGGCAATCTTCACGCTCGAAAACGGGTTCAGCCTAACCAACGGCGCGATTCTCGGCGGCGGCATCTTCGGAAGACAGGCATTCGTGGGGCTCTCCAACGATCGGCTGGGTACGGTGACGTTGGGCCGTCAGTACGAGGAAATGTCCAATACGATGTGGTTCGCCACGGCCGCGAATGCCTTTGCGGGCTACGGCGCACACATCGGCGACAACGACAACATGTTCTTAACAAACCGCTTTAACAATTCGGTGCGCTATGCTTCGCCGACTATAGCGGGCCTGACTTTCGCCGGCAGTTATGCGTTCTCGAACAGCACGCAATTCTCCAACAACAGCGGTTTCAGCGGATCGGCCACTTATGCTAACGGCCCGCTCAAAATTGGCGCTGCGTTCACGCAATTCAACCGGCGTAGCAACGAACTGCCCGCTAATCTGACGAGTGGCGCGGTGGATAGCACCGGGTGGGGCTTCAGCTCGCCTTTCGTGACGAGCCTCGCCGGTGCGGGCACCGACCAGCAGCGCATCATGGGTGTGGGCGGCGCCTACGATTTCGGCTGGTTCCACGTGCTCGGCAATTACACTAACGTGACGTTCAATTATTCTGATTCCAGCGGCTTGCGTTTGCAGAACTTCGAAGGTTCGGCGTACAAATTTGTGACACCCGCTCTGGAATTTGGTGTTTCCTACGTCTATACGCTCGGCGATTACTCGGTCGGCCGCTCGACGCATTATCACCAGATCGATCTGGCGTCGCATTACTTTCTGTCCAAACGTACCGAGCTGTATCTGATCGGTATATATCAGCGCGCGGCCGGTCCTGGCACCTACGCGCAGATTTACAGTGCGAGCCCGTCCTCGAGTAAGAGTCAGACGCTGATTGAGGCCGGCATCATGCATAAGTTCTAATAGAGCAAAAAAAGGAGAGGGATCATGAAACGATTGCGAGTGGGCATGATCGTGCCTTCGCTGAATACGATCGCTGAAGACGACTTCCGACTGTATTGCCCATCGGATGTGGCGTATCACGTGCATCGTGTGCGTTTGCGCAAGGAGAATGGCGTAGTCACGGAAGAGAGCTTGACACGTGCATATCTGGAAGCGATCGACGAGGCCGAGTATCTGAAGGATATGTCGCCCGATGTGATCGCGTTCAATTGCACCGGCGCCAGCGTCGCATATGGCAAGAACTGCGATGCGATTCTCGCGGAGAAAATGAGCGCGCGGCTCAGTATCCGCTCGACTAACACGATGATGGCCATCAAAGACGCGCTGCGCGCTGTCGGCGCGACGCGCATCCTACAAGTTTGTCCGTTCGGCGATACGTTTTCGCGGATCGAAGCGCAATCGTTGCGCGATGCGGATCTCGACGTGCACCGGTCAGTGTCGCTGAACTTTACGGATGCGAAATTGGCCGCAAAGATGGAACCGGCGGAAGTGGTGGACCGCGTGATGCAATTGATCGACGACAGCACGCAAGCGGTGTTCTTGTCGTGCGCGAATGTGCGGGCATTTGAAGCGGTGCAAGAACTGGAGCACACGCTGGATATGCCCGTCGTCACCAGTAATCAGGCAATGCTGTGGGCGGTGCTCGAAGCAATTGGCTGGCGCGGCGAGATCGAAGGAGCAGGTCGGTTATTCGCAAGCGAACATGCGGTATAGAGGCCATTCAGTTTCCATGTGGATGGAACAGACGGCAGCTCTCGTCTCGTCGGGTGCTGGACGGTCGCTTGATCGGCGCATGAGCACGTTACACGGTGATCAACGGCCTAAGCATCCGAACGTTCTTAAGCGTCTCAAGGTGATTGATCATTTCGATAAGTTTGCCGGTTTTAGATGCGCCAAGTACCGGCGTCATTAGGTCGCGCGCTTTTGCGTTGACGGCCTCGGTTGACAACGGGTTCTCCTTCGTGCCCGGAGGAAAGCGCGTGAGATGATCTACAGTGCGGCCGTCCATGAGCGTGATCTCTACTTTAGCGCCACGTGGCGCGGCAGGGACCATCAACGACGGATCGGGTTGCACGGTGACTTTCGCACGCTGTGCGACGATTGCGGGATCGTGCATCAGTGCGACATCGTGACTGTCGCGAAACGACACCGCGCCTTTGACTAAAGCGAGCGCGACCAGGTGCTGGCAGTTGACGTCGGGCATCGCGCTATCGCCGACGATTCCTTCCGCGTCGGAAGGGATTTTAACGATGATGCTGCGCACGTTGTCCGGTGTCAGACCATATTGCTTGCGCAAGCTTAGCAACGCGTCGAGTGGCGACTGGATGGGGTAACCCACCGAGTATGTCTTGATGGCGGTCTCGCTTACGTAAAAACGCGTTCCAAGTCCGTCAAGCATCGCTTCCGGTTTTGGGTTCGACGACAATGCGATGAACAGATTGTGCGTGCCGTCGAGTACATCGCGAACACCGGTCATTCCGGACTGGACCATGCCGACAGCTTCCACCCCATTGCGCGCGCCCATGCCGGCGAAATCGAAAGCCTTTTCAATGTGGTCCCGGTCCTTGACCCAGCTCCATAGACCCGACACCTGCTGAGCGGAGTAGGAAAGGGCATAGCGCATCTGGATCTCGTCGAGCCGTGCTAGCGATGCAGCCGCGCCGAGCGAGCCGAACGTGGATGCGGTGCCTTCCGCGCTCCGGTTTGATCCGCGCACCAGATCAGGCCCTAGCGCCATCAACAGGCGGCAAGCAAGGTCGTACCCAAGCGCTACCGCCCTGATCATGGCCTCGCCACTTTGGCCTTGATACTCGCCCATTGCTAGTGCCGAGGGCACCACCGAACTGCCTGGATGCGCCTTCGTCACGGGCTCGAAGTCATCGGTTTCGTCCGAGTGCGCGCACATGGCATTGGCGAGCGCGGCATTGACCGTATTCGTACGGAACGACGTCCCGATGACCGATGCCTGCGGCTCCCCGCCTAACCCGCGCACGAATCTCGCGGCCATCATGCCAGGTCGCATCCGCGCACCTGACACCATCGCGCCGAAGGTATCGAGGATCCGGTGCTTGCATGCGAGCTGTGTCGCCTCGGGCAAGGGTATGGTGCCCGCCGAGACCATATATTGAGCGAGCCTGCCCGTAATACCCAGTTCGGCCGCGCCTGTGAGCCGCAAAGGCGAAGCAGCAACCGCGGCGGCCGCGCCCGCTGCCTTGAGTATCCGTCGACGCGACAGCACGACTTGTCCTGACATAAGACCTCTGGAATGAGTGGTCGGCATCAATGTTGCGGATCGCAGGGCAGCACGTTCCATGCCGGATCAAACTTTTAATATCGGCTTAAAATCAAACTGTTAACTTGACCAAGGAACATCGCATGGACCAGACACAATGGAATCTTATCGACGACTACCTCTGCGGCCAGCTGGTCGCGCCCGATGATGCCCTCGACGCGGCGCTAAGGTCAAGCACCGACGCTGGCCTTCGTGCCATCAACGTTGCACCAAACCAAGGGAAGTTCTTGCAACTGCTCGCACGCGTGCGTGGCGCCAAGCGCATTCTCGAAATCGGCACGCTGGGCGGTTACAGCACGATCTGGCTTGCACGAGCGTTACCCCCTGGCGGCACCCTTGTGACGCTCGAATTCAGCCCTCAACACGCGGCAGTGGCGAGCAAGAACATCGCTTACGCCGGGCTCTCGGACAAAGTATCGGTGATGGTGGGCGCGGGGGTGGAGAGCCTCAGAAGGCTGATTGAAGAACGCGCCGAGCCGTTCGATTTCGTGTTTATAGACGCGGACAAGAAGACGTACCCGGAGTACCTGACGCTTTCTCTTGAACTGTGCCGCGCGAGCGCAGTCATTGTGGGCGATAACATTATCCGGCGGGGCAAGATGGCAGATATGGCGAGCACGGATCCCGACATCATAGGGTTGCGGCAGTATTTCAACCTCCTTGCAAAGAACCCGCGACTCGACTCAACCGCAATACAGACCGTCGGATCGAAGGGATGGGACGGGTTTTCGATCACGCTTGTTTGCTGATTTGCTCACCATGGTGCCGTTCATGGAATCAACAGGGTTGACCACTGCGATGGCCAATGTCTTGATCTCATGTGAGCGTTGGCCAATTCCCTTGAAGGGAGGTTAGTGGCACTGCAGGACGCACTCATGTCAGCCGGGCGGGCTGACTTGACCGTATGTCCTCAGAAGAGATGCCGAATACCCATCTGTACGGCGGTCTCGCTCTGTCCACCACCCGGTGTTAAATACGAGCCGGTTGTAATGCTGGCCGCTGTCATCTTGAATTGCGCGGAATTGTAGTTGCTTAATCGTGACGCAACGGCATAGACACGCGTCCTGACCGACACGTCATAGTTGAGTATTGCGCTCATCTGATGCGCGTTGTTATTCAATGAGGAACTGTCTTTGGTAAATGCATATCCCGCGCCAACGCTCAGGGAAGGGGTGAACTTATAATCGGCGGAGAACGACCACGTGTTGTGATAGTTACCGGCTACATTACCTACCGGACCGAGCGTCGGATCGTACTTCCCTGCAGGATTGCTCAGCGCATTTCCGGTGGTTGCCGAGATGACATCGTTCGCCCTGAAGTAAGCAACGTAGACTTTACCCGGCCCGTACGTATAACTGCCACCGGCCATGATTTCCTGTACTCGAACGCTATTGACTGCATTAGCCGCATTCAGATAGGCGAGCGCAACGTACACTGGACCTTGCGTTGTTTGCACCGCGGTTTGATAAACCGCGTTACCCGCCAAGGTACCCGGCTGACCGCCCACCGAGTAATGGAGTTCCAGTTGCGTGTTGGCCAGCTTGGGAGACAAATAGCTGATGTCGTTATCAACCCGGGCTAACCAGTTTGCAAAGTTGTTATATCCCGATCCATAGGTGGCGGCGCTAAATGCGTCCAGATAACCGCTCATCGCAAACATCGGCGTGTTCTGACGGCCAAACCTCATTTCGCCGTATGGCGCGGAGACTCCGACCCACGCTTGCCGGTCGAATAAACGGTAGGAATTTTGCTGTTTGCCTGTGCCTGGATCGAAGCCGCTTTCGAGTGCAAACGTAGTCTTGTATCCGGCGCCTAAGTCTTCGTTCCCGCGCAAGCCCCAGCGGCTCGTGAGTTCGCCGTTGTTTCCCAGAGCATAGAGCGATGTGCTCTTGCCTCCAACCTTGGCAGATTGATAGCCAACGAATTCGTCAAGAATCCCGTACAGCGTGATCGACGATTGCGCGACAGCATGGCTGGCGCCGATCACTCCCGTTATTGATATTAGTAGTCGTACTAAATCAGTGGATTTATTGTTTTTCATAGCGCCTCTTGTCTTTGCTTTTTTTTTGGATTCGAGCCGTTAGATCAATGCACCGGTTCGCGGCCCAGAAGTCTTTTTACGGTCAACGCGAGCGGGACGATGAAGCAGAAGTGAGACATTATTCCTCCGATAATAACGGCGGGGTCGTAGTAGTTAGGATGGTTGTTCGAGGCAATCATGATCGCAACATGCATGACGATCCATGCGAACACGGCAAAGAACAAGGCGATGAAGGTCGCTTCATAGCCGCGATCCCGGAAATACGGCCAGATCGCGGCGAACAACACGCCCCATGCCATTGAGAATACAAAGTGGATCGCGATGCCCAGGACGTAAGCCCATACGCCGATCGCCTCCTGAAACTCCTTGCCGAATACAAGGCCGGTGGCATTTCGCGGAATTCCGGCCATGGGCATCAGGTGCTGTACGCCAACCCAGACCACGGCCTCATAAATCCAGATGATCACCGCGCCGGTCAAGCCGCCGACGATTCCCGCGCGAATGATGGCTCGAAGTTCAGGCTTCTGCGATGTATTCGATGACGCCGCGCTGTTCCGGTTTTTGCTGGTCATTCCAACGTTGCTGCCCATGTTCAACCTCCTCAAGTTTTGTCTAAATGTGCTGCTGGGCTTTTTGGCGGCCTGCCTACCGGTGAATTCCGGAAGCCGCTGTACTTATTGATGTTGTCCGTGCCTCTCCAAACCGTTCGCTTCGTACAACTGCGCTCGAATGTGCTGCGAAGGGATGCGAAGTTAAAGATCGGGTTAACCAGATTAAAAAAACGCAAGGCATACCAAACGGAGCGCGTCTCTCCTTGAGAAAGCGATCTACATCGACGGGAACGTCCGTCCAGCAAGGATGTTTATTTATCCGGGCCGCATTAAAATATTGGCGTGACCCGACACCACCTGTATCTTTCCGATAACTAGATTCGATGCCAAACAAATCAGGACGCAAGCGCCAGTCTTGGTGAATTGTTGTCAGGCGCATTGCGTTACCCGCGAATGGAACAGGATCCCCTTATGAACTCCGATGAGCCTCTCAATATGGCGCAATTGCGTGCGTTCAGTCTTGTCGCCGATACCGGGAGCGTCACCGCAGCCGCGGCGACGCTTCACAGGGCGCAATCTGCCGTGACGCGCTCGGTGCAGGAGCTTGAATTGGTGCTCGGGGAACCGCTCTTTGATCGCAAGCGCTCTGGGATGCTGGTGACCGCAACGGGCAACGCAGTTTTGATGCGTTGCAGACGCATTCTTTTTGAGCTGGAAGAAGTTGCGCGTTGGAGCGCAGCGCAGCAGTCCCGGCGTCGCGTGGCGTTCGAGGGCGGCTTGCGAGCCTATCTTCTCAACACACGGCGCCTGCAGATATTTGTCTCGCTTGCACGGCATAGACACATGCCGACCGCGGCCAAAGCCTTCGGAATCAGCCAGCCGGCGGTCAGCAGTGCTGTACGCGTGCTCGAAAGCGGATCCGGTCTGTTGCTGTTCCATCGCAGCCCGCGCGGCATCATGCTGACGAGCGAAGGGGAGACGTTTCTGCTTCATGTGCGCCGCGCGTTAAACGAACTACGCCACGTTCGCGACGATATCGCTGCATTGCACGGCAATATCCAGGGTGCGGTGACCGTTGGTGCATTGCCGCTTGGGAGAACGCTCATCCTGCCGTTGGCCATTGCCAAACTAAGCGAGCGAAATCCGGGCGTACGCGTGGTGACGGACGAAAGCCCTTATGAGACGCTTGTGTCGGGCCTTCGGGCAGGTGACGTCGACTTCATCCTCGGTGCGTTGCGCCCAAGCGACCCCGCAAGCGGTTTGCGCAACGAGCGTTTGATGTCCGAGGACATGGTGGTGATCGCACGCCATGACCACCCACTTGGGCGCAAGGGCGCCTTGACCATAAGCGACTTGCGCGAGGCAAAGTGGATTTTGCCGCGCAGCAATGCACCGGCTCGTGGCCTTTTCGAAGCTCAGTTTAGACGCGTCAAGTTGAAACCACCCATGCCGACAGTCGAGACAGCAGACCTGGCTGTCATACGCGGCTTGCTGTCGAAGACGGACATGCTGGCCGCGTTGTCTGCGCAGCAGTTGTATTACGAGCGCGAGGCTGGCCAGTTGACTGTTCTTGATGTTGCGTTACACAACACCAGGCGCGAGATTGGTTTGATTGTTCGCGACGAGGGTTCACCATCGCCAGCCGCGCGGGCGCTGATCGACATGATCAGGCTTGCCATCGTTGATGTTGCGCGAGCAACCGGCAACACCGGCGGCGTGGTGAGGCCAGCCGAACGGCGTCTGCCTGGAACCACTTGATGTGACCAGCCGCATGGCAGTCGTTGCGTCCTTTATCGCATTTACAAGCAAGCATGCCCGCCTGGCGCTGATCCGACTCTCTTCAACTCTCTGACTCTTTATCCCGCATGCAGGAATTTGCGGGGGGTGGCCAGTCGAGCCTTGCGACTTTCCTTTTGTGGCCATGCATTCTAGTTATCGGTCTTTTTTGCGCGGATTGTTTGCTCGCAACTTGACCAGTCAGCACGCCAGACCCCGAGCGCCTTTGTTCACGGGCGATAGCGCGGAAAAGCTGCCGCACGCAGCGGTTTTCGTGTCGGGAAAAACCAGCTAACTGCGTTATTGGACATGGTTAACCCGTCCTTTTCCCTGATCCACCGATTCGATACTTTCCTTCCCTATCTGCTATGCATTCGGACATTGCGCAACGCTCCGCGCAGCTTCCCCTTCAATGGGAAATCGCACAGAGACAACGACTATCTTTGCCGATCTTATTAATCAGGTCAGCAATGAAGCGCCACAGCATGACCCGGCTTTTCGAGGATTAAGTGAAATGGCAAAAATCATAGGCGGCATTGCCGCATCGCACACACCGACCATCGGCTTTGCTTTCGATAAAAACAAGCGCGACGATCCCGTATGGGCCCCGATTTTCGAGAACTTCGCCCCGTTGGCGGACTGGCTCTCTGTCAAGAAACCGGACGTCATCTTGCTCATCTATAACGATCACGTGACATCGTTCTTTTTCGACCATTATTCGGCATTCACGCTGGGTGTGGGACCGGAATGGACGGTGGCCGATGAGGGTGGCGGGGCGCGTGATCTGCCACCGATCAAAGGGCATCCGGCGTTGGCGGCACACATTGGCACATCGCTGATGACCGACGAGTTCGACATGTCGTTCTTTCAGAACAAGGCGCTGGATCACGGTTGCTTCTCGCCGTTGTCGATGCTCTGCCCGCACAAGCCGGAATGGCCCGTCAAGCTGGTGCCGTTGCAGACGGGCGTGCTTCAGTTGCCGGTGCCAAGCGCTCGGCGCTTCTACAAACTCGGGCAGGCGCTGCGCCGCGCGATAGAAAGCTATCCTGAAGACCTGAAGGTGGCGATTATCGCAACCGGCGGACTGTCGCATCAGGTGCATGGAGAGCGCGCGGGATTCAACAATACAGAATGGGACCACCAGTTCCTCGATCTCTTCGAGCGGGATCCGGAGCAGCTAGCTGAAATGACCATTGCGGAATATGCCGAGCTCGGAGGCTTCGAAGGCGCGGAAGTGATCATGTGGCTCACCATGCGCGGGGCGCTGCCGGCGGGTGTTGTCTGCAAGCATCGGAGCTACTACTTGCCGTCGATGGCGGGGATTGCGACCGCTGTCTACGAGCCGGCGGGGGATGACACGAAGCCTTCCATCATTGAACGGCATCGCGAGCGCATGGCGGTCCAACTCACCGATGTCGAGAAGCTCGAAGGTACGTATCCATTCACGATCGAAGTGGCAGTGAAAGCGTTTCGCCTTAACGACTACTTGCATCGGATGATCGAACCCGCGCATCGCGAAGCTTTCATGGCGGATCCTGAAGCAAGTTTCGATTCGGCCGCGCTCACCGACGAAGAGCGAGACCTGATTCGCCGGCGCGACTGGCGCGGGCTGCTGCATTACGGGGTCATCTTCTTCATGCTCGAGAAGCTTGGCGCGGTGACGGGCGTATCGAATCTGCACATTTATGCCGCCATGCGCGGCCAATCGCTGGAAGAGTTCCAGCGTACTCGCAATGCGCCGGGTGCGTTGTACTCGGTGGCGGGCAAGACCGCCGGAAAACTTGACTGGGACGGTGTGGAGAAAGACACGCACTGAGCGGCGCAATCGCAGTTCTTTCCACGAGGCGATGACGACCACGATCGCGCCCGATATCGCAGCAAGGAGACAGCTAATGGCAAGCGGAAATACGATAGACATCAAGGCTTTTATCGACGCGCGACCGATCGCGCCTTACCAGTGGCTGCTGGTGGCGTTATGTTTTCTCATCGTCATTGCTGATGGCATGGATGTCGCCATCATGGGTTTTGTCGCGCCCTCTGTGATTCATGACTGGCAAATCTCACGCCCCGCGTTCGGTCTGGTGATGAGCGCGGCGCCACTGGGACTGGTTATTGGCGCGCTGGCGGCAGGACCGGCATCAGACCGCATCGGACGCAAATGGGTGCTGATTACGTCCGTCTTTCTGTTCGGCGTATTTACCATCGGGACGGCCTTTACACAATCGCCGGCGTCGATGGCCGTGCTCCGGTTGCTCACCGGAATTGGACTGGGCGCCGCGATGCCAAACACGGCGACCCTCCTGTCGGAGTACGCGCCTCAGCGCAAGCGCTCGTTGCTGATCACCATCATGTTCACCGGTTTCAACCTGGGTTCGGCGTTGATCGGGTTTGCGGCAGGCTGGTTGATTCCGGAGCACGGCTGGCGCTCGGTGCTGATCTTTGGCGGTGCTTTGCCACTGGCGTTGATTCCGCTGCAACTCTGGCTGTTGCCTGAGTCCGCGCGTCTGCTGGCGGTGCGTGGCGCAAGCGCTGAACGTATTGGCGCCGTGCTCGGGCGCGTGTGCGGGGCGCGTTTTTCCGGCGGCGAGACGTTCGTGTCAAACGAACCGCCGCTGCCTACGCGCAAGCCGATTGGCGTTTTGTTTTCGCACGGTTACGGCCTCATGACGGCCGCGCTCTGGGTCACGTATTTCATGGGGCTGCTGGTGATCTATCTCTTGACCGGCTGGTTGCCTACGCTGATGAAAGACGCCGGGCTGACGGTTACCCACGCCGCCAATGTAACGGCTATGTTCCAGATCGGTGGAACGGTTGGGGCAATTGGCGTTGGCTGGCTGATGGACAAGGTACGCCCGGCGCCCGTGATCAGCGCCGCATATGTCGGTGGCGGCCTGTGCGTCCTTGCTTTGGGCTGGATTGGCGCGTTGTCCTCGTCGCTGACCTTGTTGGTTTTTGCGGCCGGCTTTTGCATGAGCGGCGCGCAGACGGGTCTCAACGCGTTCGCGCCCAGCCGATACCCCACCGTTGCGCGTGCCACCGGCGTGAGCTGGATGCTCGGCATGGGCCGGTTCGGCAGCATCTTCGGTTCGGCTATAGGCGGGGCATTGCTCGGGCTCGGCTGGCAGTTCGGCGCGATCCTCGCAATGCTCGCTGTGCCGGCTACGCTGGCTGCGCTCGCGGTCCTGCTTGCACACCGCGTCCGCACCGCCGAATTGGCCCCGCAGGCTACCGTGGCCCATTGACACTTTTGTAGACGAACGGCGACGCAGGCAGCGGTCGCCACGTCGCGTCAGTCGTCTGATTCAGTTGTAAGGAGAAACAATGATCATTGATATTCACGGCCACTACACCACCGCGCCGAAATCGCTTGAGGCGTGGCGCAACCGTCAGATAGCGGCCATCAACAGTCCAGCGGAAATTCCTAAGGTATCCGAACTGAAAATTAGCGATGATGAACTACGCGAGTCGATCGAAAGCAATCAGCTTCGCCTGATGCGTGAACGCGGGCTCGACTTCACCATCTTCAGTCCACGTGCCAGTTTCATGGCGCATCACATTGGTGATTTTCAGATCTCCAGCACGTGGGCGTCGATCTGTAACGAGCTGTGTTATCGCGTGAGTGAGCTGTTTCCGGACCATTTCATTCCGGCCGCTATGTTGCCGCAAAGCCCGGGCGTCGACATTGCGAGTTGCATTCCGGAGCTTGTGAAGTGCGTGCAGGAATACGGCAACGTAGCGATCAACCTCAATCCGGATCCGTCGGGCGGCCACTGGACCAGTCCACCGCTTTCGGACCCTGCGTGGTACCCCATCTACGAGAAGATAGTCGAGTTCGATATCCCCGCGATGATCCATGTGAGCACGAGTTGCAACGCGTGTTTCCATACTACTGGTGCACATTATCTGAACGCTGACACCACTGCTTTTATGCAGTGCCTGACGTCGGATCTTTTCCGCGAGTTTCCAACCTTGCGTTTCGTCATTCCGCATGGTGGCGGCGCAGTGCCTTATCACTGGGGCCGCTTTCGTGGACTCGCACAGGAGCTTAAAAAGCCTTTGCTGAAGGATCATTTGCTTAACAACATTTTCTTCGATACCTGTGTCTATCACCAGAAGGGCATCGACTTGCTCACGGGCGTGATCCCCGTGGACAACATCCTGTTCGCCAGCGAGATGATTGGTGCCGTGCGTGGGGTTGATCCGGAAACCGGCTATTACTTTGACGATACGAAGCGCTATATCGACGCCGCGCACATCAACGCGAATGAACGCTACAAGATATTCGAAGGTAACGCGCGGCGCGTTTATCCGCGTCTCGATGCAGCGCTTAACAGCAAGGAACTTTGATCATGGTTGAATTGGGCGTGGTGTATCGCAACGTACAGCGGGCTGATAAGGATGTCGCTGTAAAACTGGGTGCGCTAGGAAGCGCGACGGTGCATGAGGCAATGGGGCGAACCGGGCTCTTGAAGCCTTACATGCGCCCCATCTATGCCGGAGCGCAAGTGGGCGGCACGGCCGTCACCGTTTTGCTTCAACCGGGCGACAACTGGATGCTGCATGTCGCGGCCGAACAGATTCAGCCGGGCGACATTGTCATTGCCGCAGTGACTGCCGATTGCACCGATGGTTACTTCGGCGATCTCCTGGCAACTAGCTTCAAGGCGCGCGGCGCGTTGGGACTCGTCATTGATGCAGGCGTGCGGGACGTGAGTGTGCTGACCGAGATGCAGTTCCCGGTGTGGAGCAAGGCGATCTCCGCCAAAGGCACTGTCAAGGCAACGCTCGGCTCGGCGAACATACCGGTGGTGTGCGCCGGGGCGTTGGCGCATCCGGGCGATGTCATTGTGGCGGATGACGATGGCGTGGCCGTGGTGCCGGCGGCCTGGGCACAGGAGGTCTTCGATAAAGCCATTGCGCGGGAAACTAACGAGAGTGAAAAGCGCGCGAAACTGGCGACCGGCATCCTGGGCCTGGACATGTACAGCATGCGCGAATCGTTGCAGAAGGCGGGATTGCGCTATATCGATTAGGAGGGGTGCGGATCATGGACATGGGTCAAACATGAGTGGAGCGATCTCCGTCATCTCGTCCATGGCGACTCGAAACCTGCTGGCCGAGTTGGCTGGCGACTACGAGCGGGCGTCGGGGCAGCGAGTGGTAATCCAGTCGGTCGGCGGGGTGACGGCAGCCCAGCGTGTGCAGGACGGTGAACCTTTCGATATCGTCGTGCTCGCTGAGGATGTAGTCGACCGGCTGGTCGCTTCAGGGCGTGTCGAACCCGGCACATGCGTTGACGTGGCTCGTTCGGGCATCGCGCTAGCGGTTCCCGCTGGCGCACCTCGACCCAGGATCTCCAATGAAGCGGCAGTACGCGACGCAATGTTAGCCGCGCGCAGCATCGGTTATTCGACCGGTCCCAGTGGGTCATACCTGATGCGTTTGTTCGAGCGCTGGGGGATTACTGAAATGGTCGCACCGCGCGTTGTTCAGGCGCCTCCCGGCGTTCCCGTAGGTAGCCTCGTGGCGCGCGGGGACGTCGAATTAGGGTTTCAGCAGTTGAGCGAGTTGATGCACTTGCCAGGTATCGACGTGATTGGAATGCTGCCGCCTGATATCCAGGCAATTACAATTTTCTCGGCTGGCGTGTGCACAGCGTCTGGAAAGAAAGAAGCGGTGAAGGCATTGCTGGCCTATTTGGCTTCGGCGCAAGCAAGTGGCGCTAAGCTTCGATACGGTATGGATCCATCATGATACGACTTCACAATTCCGCGGGTTTCAGTCAGCCGAATCATCCGGTCGAATGACTTTGATAACGAAAGGCAAGGGCGCTCTTGTCGATTGACCGCCGAGCGATCAACACGTGCGGATCATCATTTAATGGATGGATTCGGGATACGACGTAACCACCAGTTGCTGATAAGTGTGGAAGGCGTTCGCGCATCGCGGCCCATCATCGAGTCCATTTTCATTTGCAACGCTCGACTGCTAGCGCCGCCTCTAGTGTGTTGCATTCACCGGTTGAATCCCCCGCAACGTACGATCATTCGACTCAGAATGGCAGCGTAGCGGCACTGAGTTGAGCGAACGGCAGATCACCGCTATGCCAAAAGCAGCTACAACCTCCACGTATTCCATGCCGTGTTGGCACTCCCGCTTCATGCCTCGTGCGAGTGAGGATTACGATTACGGCCGACTTTGTTTGGCCACTAGCCGCTAACGGTCGCCTTAAAGACTACGCCGCCTTCGAGAAAAAAAGATATCTAGTGCAGGGTGGGGCCAAGTGAAAGTCGCTATTGGTGTCACCTTGTTTGCTCGCCACGCACGCATACTCCCATTGACACTCGCTGGGTCGGTCTTTCGTGATACCAGTTTGCTTGCTCAGTTTCTGCGCTGCAGCCTGCGCGTCTGTTCAGGCCACCTGGCGCGAAAGGTCACGTGCGGCCAGGAAGGGTCGCCCGCTAGTATTGGAATCCGGCCATATCGATGTCGTCTCCGCCCATGAATCTGTTATTCGGTTCCTGAAAGAGAGAATCGCTAGATCCTTCGCGTGGTCCGCACGGCCCCACGAAAGGGGAAAAACGAGCGACGTCACGACGATCGGCCGTATCCGCAGCGCGCTCGCATCACCCTTCTTGCGATATGTCCGGTCGATCGAGCCAGGACGCTTCTGCAGTGACATTAACCATTTGCTCAATCGGAACGCCGTTTTTTTCAACTTGCAGAGGACGTTGCGCTGGCAGAATTTAAACATGGCAGTAACAAATCGAAAAGCTCACGGGCGCGCAGTGGTCTCGACACTGCTTTCTCAGCCAAGTGAGCAACATGACGGAGACGAAGTAAATGAAATATCGGACCGCGATGTGCGTCTGCGCTGCACTTCTTTGGACTTCTTCGTCCGCATGGGCGCAAGATGAAGAAGACGCGCCGCCCCCGCAGCCTCTGGGCGCCAGTTCAGTGACGCTGTACGGTTTGATCGATCAAGGTGTCGAGTTCGTCAACAACGTCGCCAACGGCAAAACTAAGACGGCGAACGGATGGCGCACGGGGGACGGAACCGCTACCTCGTACTTCGGTATCCGAGGCAGCGAGGACCTGGGAAGCGGAGTAAAAGCAATCTTCGATTTGCAGGGCGGATTCAGCCCGACGACCGGCGCATCGAGGCAGGGCGGACGTCTGTTCGGACGGCAGTCGTATGTCGGAATCGACGGAAAATATGGCCGCCTGACGTTCGGCCGTCAGTACACGATGCGCTTCTACGGCATCTCCTTCATCAATCCGTTCGGCACGGGTGCGCAGGGCCTGACCACACTCGACAACGGAATCGCCAACGCACGGGCGGATAACTCCGTTAGCTATCGCTACTTCATGGGCGACTTCGAAGGCGGTGTCAACTATAGCTTTGGCCGTGATGCGGTAGCGGGCAACAGCAACGTAGCAACCAACTGTCCCGGCCAGACCTCTCCTTCAAATCAGTGCCGGGAATATTCGGCATTGCTGAAGTACGAAGGACATGTCTGGGGCTTGGCAACTTCCTACGAACGCAACTATGGCGGCACATCCGCGACATGGGGCGGTCTGACCTCGCCGGGCCTCACGGACAGCCGCTTCACGCTAGGTGGCTACTTCATGATCCAGAAGGCGAAGTTTGGCGTGGGCTGGATCAGGCGGGTGAACGAAGGAATTTCCACGCCAAGAAGCAATCTTCTGTGGGTGACCGGAACGGTCCCGGTGACGCCGTTTTTCCATATTGACGGAATGCTGGCACAACTCAGATACGCTCACTCGCCTAACAAGGCGCTGGTCGAGGTCTTGCGCGGCGAATATTTGCTTTCCAAGCGAACTTTGCTGTATCTGACCGGCGAGCACATTCACAATTCCGGGAATCTGGCGCTTGCCGCGACGACGCTTACTCCGGTGCCGACACCCACGGCCGGTGGATCCCAAGTATCTGTCATCGCAGGCATCCGTCACACGTTCTAAGGGAAAGCCGGGGAACCGCCTGGTTCCCCGCTCTTCGTCTAGCTGGTGTGCTTCGCGGCAGCGATTGCCGTCGACATATCGGCCACCGCGCTGAACGGTTGTTTTCGCTTCAGGCTCCCCGCGCCGATATCCATCTCCTGCAGATACACGATGTCACTCTCAGTCAGCGACAGATCCCTCGAATACGGACGCTGCGTCTGGTTGAAGTCCCAGATCGCCTGGGCCGACGCAGCGTCGAATTTCTTTTGGGCGCGCTTGCGAGCGTCAAAGAAAGCGTCATGAGAGGCTGGTGACATGAGAAAGTCGTACAGCGCGCCATAGGCAGCTATCACCGAGACCAATCCTTCGTGCTTTTCTCCGAGCGCCAGATCCGATGCGTAGGCCGTCTGGAAGACGCAGCTCGGCAGCGCCCGCCACATGTCGCCTTCGCCGATAACCGTCAGACCCGCGTCGTCATTGAGATGGGAGATGCTGGAGCAGCACGCATCGGCTGCTCCGTGAGCAACCGCGTCAAAGCATTGGTCGTTGCTGCCCCGATCAACGAATTCGATTTTCGAAGCGTCGATGCTTTTCTCCTTCATCAATCTAAGCATAAGTGTGTGCAGCAAGCCGAGCTTCGGTCCAACCGCGACGGTCTTTCCCTGCAGATCGGCTAGCGTTTTCGCGCCGTCGGGCCGGGCAAAAATCGTCAGCGCGCACTTCTTCATGCCTGCGCCGATAATTTTCACTTGCGCCCCCTGCTCGATGCGCGTGAGCACCAAGTTGTACCCGGAGACCATGCACACGTCTGCTGTGCCGCGTGCAATGGCGTCGAACGGCCCAGTCGGACCAGGCACCTGAATGATCCGCGCATCGACGCCGTAGGTCTTGAAGCATCCGAGTTCATCCATCAACGCGTTCAACGTCGCGTTCTCGAGGCCCGGATTACTGACAATCCGGATTTCGGCGCCGGTGGCTTTGGCGACATAAGGTGCGGCGAGTCCGCTCGTCGCCAGCCCCACACCGAGTGCTCCCGCCTTGCGCAGAAAATCGCGGCGGGTCGAGTCGTACGTCATCTCCATATCTCCTAACACCGGTCGAGCCGGCTGGTAGTTGTTGGGAACGTTGCGCGAGAAAAATCGATAAGCATGCGTCGCGATCAGGATCGCTCGCATTGTCGATCGCACGCATATATCCAATGCACAATGTGCCGAGCTCATGCACGAGCGATTGTGCCCATGCATCCAGATCCGGTCGATTGAGTAAAATGTCTGGTAACTTAACCATTTGCTCATACCGTTAGAGGGGTGCGACGTGTCGGCAGAACTCGACTGGTATCTGCAGGTCAACCTCAAGGCTAGACACTTGCGGCTACTGGTGACAATCGACACGCATCGCAATCTGAGCCAGGTGGCCGAAGTCACGCACGTCACATTGCCCGCTGTCTCGAAGTCACTGGCGGAACTTGAGCATGGACTCGGTGTTGTGCTTTTCACGCGCACGGGGAAAGGTTTAGTGCCCACGCCGCACGGCGAGTGCCTGACGCGCCACGCGCGATCGATGCTGCACATCCTGCATCAGGCGCGCGACGAGTTGCAAGCGTTGAGCGCCGGGACCGAGGGAAAGGTCGAAATCGGCGTGCTGCCCGTGTCGGCTTCGATCCTGCTGACTCACGCGTTGAACCTGCTCAAGCGGCTTTCGCCGGGAACCAATGTGAAGATCGTCGAAGGCTCCGCGGCGTCGTTGCTGCCCGAGCTGTGGCAAGGTCATCTCGATCTCGTTGTCGGTCGTCTGCCCCCTCCAGATGCGCTAGGGAGCTTCGAGGAAAAGGAGCTTCTCGATGAACCCGTCGTGCTCGTGACAGGCGGGCAACACCCGCTGGCGCTCAGGAAAACACTGCAATGGCCGGATCTGCTTCCGTATCCCTGGATACTCCCGCCCATTGGCTCGATCCTCCGCGATCCGCTGGAACGGGCACTGGAATCACACGCTGTACCGCTCACCAACAACTACATTGAGACGCTGTCGCTGCACGTCATCCGCGCACACTTGCAGGTGTCCGACTGCATCGCAGTGATGGCAGACACGTCCGCCCGTGACACCAGCCTTCCGCAACCGCTTTATACGCTGCCGCTAAGCCTGCCTCGCCTGCTGCGGCCCGCCGGTGTGCTTTGGAATCGGGTCCGGACACTCACGCCGAGCGCGCAACTTATGATCTCCTGCCTCGAAGAGACAGCCGGCCGTCTGGCAGAAGAAGGCCAGAAAAACGCTGGTATTCCTTAAGGTCCGGCTGAGCTGGCGCCGAAGGCCGCTTATCCCGGCCTTAACCATTCACTCAACTCGGTAGCGGATTTTCTCAATCCGGGGCGTTCAGCCCACTGGCACAATTGGCTCACGCTCACCGATAACGAGCCACGACGCGAACTGCCGCTGGGAGGCAAGCTCTGCCGATCGCGGCGAGGACAGTTCCGCGCATATAACGGAGACAGGAAAGATCATGAATTACAGGACCGCAATTTGCACGTGCGCGGCGCTGTTCGGCTTCGCCGTGACGGCATTTGCCTCGCCTGCGTCCAGTCAATCCGTGGAAGACTTCTATCGCGGCAAGGTGTTGACCCTGGTTGTCAGCGCTGACGCCGGGACGCCGACGGACATCATCGCGCGCCAGTTCTCGCGCTTCTTCGTCAAGTACGTTCCGGGACATCCCAAAGCCATCGTGATGAACGTGGTGGGCGCAGGCGGCATGGTCGCGGCGGCATCGCTCCAGTCGCGACAACTAAGCGATGGCACTGTCATCGGCTTCCTGCAGCGAAACAACCTCTATATTCCGCTTCTCGACGAACGGCAGAACCGGTTCGATCCGCGCAAGGTCCGATGGCTCGGCAGCCTCAACAAAGTCGAATACTGCCTGGTGTCCATGACGCGATCCGGCGTGGTCAAGGCGGATGATCTCAGCAAAAAGAAGATGTATATCGGCGCCACCGGATTCGCCAATGAGGACCGCACGTTGCCCGCCCTGCTGGACGAGTACATCGGCGCGAAGATGAGTATCGTGCCGGGCTATACCGGGCGCGGGGAGGTTTATCTGGCGATGCAGCGTGGTGAAGTCGACGGCTGGGCATCCACCATCGACGGCCTGCAACAGGGCGAGCCGGTGCGCCTGCTCAAGACCGGACAGATGAAGGTGCTGCTGCACCTGGGCTGGCAAAGCCCCGCCGGCTTCACGGATGTCCCGAACCTGTCCTCCTATATCACGCGACCGGACGTGAAGGCGCTCTTCAATCTGTTCATCCTGCCGTTTCAGGCCGGCCGTCCCATCGCCGTGCCGAATGGCGTTCCGCAGGATCGGCTTCAGGCGCTGCGTGATGCGTTCGCAAAAACCATCGCCGATCCGGACTTCATCGATGCCATGAAGCAGTCGGGTTATCCCATCGACCCGATCGATGGAAATGCGGTGGAGCAGATCGTCGCGAAGTTATATGCCACGCCCGAGCCGCAGCTCGAGGACGCCCGCAAGCTCATCTTCAGTTCTCATTGATCAAGCGCGTATCGGCCGCTTTCACCGCAAGGGCCTGCAACAACACCATCACCAAACGGCAAACCAACATGACGCCCGAAATCATCGACATTCATCCGCACATTATCTCGACCGACCTAGACCGCTATCCGATCGCGCCTCAGCATGGACATCGATCGAAGTGGTCGGCAACCCGGCCCATCACGTTCGAACAGCTCATAGCCGAGATGGATGAGGCAGGCGTGTCCAAGGCTGCGATCGTGCATTCGTCGACGACTTACGGCACCAACAATTCGTACGTCGCCGACAGCGTGGCGAAACATCCAGATCGGTTCACGGGCGTGTATTCCTTCGACCTGCTGGCCCCCGACGCGCTGACGACCTTCGATTACTGGCTCGCGCGCGGTATGGGCGGGATTCGGCTTTTCACCGGCGGTGCCACGCATCAAAGCGACGGAAGCTGGCTGGTGAATCCCGCGACTTTCCCGATCTGGGAACGTTGTGGGGCGCTCGCCATGACCATGGCGGTGCAGACGACACCGGACGGTTTGTCGATGGTTGCGGAACTGGCAGGGCGCTTCCCGGCCGTGAAGATCGTGCTTGATCACTGCGGCCGGCCGAATCTGGAAGATGGGCCGCCTTATGCGAATTGCGAAGGGCTGTTCGCGCTCGCGAAATACGACAACGTCTACATGAAGATTACACCGCGCACGTTCGATCTTGCTCAGGCAGCGCCGGGTGGTGCGGAGCCATTCTTTGCAAAGCTCGTGGACGTGTTCGGGGCCGACCATCTGGCTTTCGGCTCGAATTATCCAGCGTCCGCAGGCCCGTTGAAGAGCCTTATCGAACAAGGAAACGCTTGCTTCGCGGCCCTCGGCGATGAAGAGCGTGCCTGGGTGTGGGGACGTACCGCCAAGGCTCTTTATCCGATGCTGGCAGGCTGAGCCGCCCATGCAAGCGAAGACCTCGGCCTTGTCCGGCGGCAAGGTCTTCGGCTCGCGTCGGACTTAAAAATAGGTGAGCCTACGAAGCCCACCATTCCATCAGGATGAGACATGGAGTTCTTCAATGATTCAACGTTAATGGCGGCTGGACATGCGCTGTCGACGATCTTGCAGTTCAACCGGATCATCTTTCTGGTATTCGGCGTGACAGTCGGGCTGGCAATCGGTCTGCTGCCGGGGATTGGCGGATTGACGGGTTTTGCGCTCCTGGTGCCGTTCACGTACACGATGGACCCCTATGCCGCGTTCGCTATGCTGCTCGGCATGGCATCGGTCATCACTACATCCGATGTGATTCCGGCCGTGCTCTTTGGCGTGCCCGGTCATGCGGCCTCTCAGGCAACAGTGCTTGACGGTCTGCCGATGACCAAACGAGGCGAAGCGGCGCGAGCGCTGAGCGCTTGCTACACGTCGTCGCTGATGGGCGGACTTATCGGCGCGCTCATCCTTGCAGTCTCGCTGCCTCTGGTGCGCCCGTTCGTGCTGTCGATCGGTACGCCGGAGATGTTGGCACTCACCGTGTTCGGCGTGTCAATGGTGTCGGCGCTGTCAGGCAACGCGCCGCTGCGAGGCGTCGTTGCGGCTTGCTTTGGCATTCTCGTAGGGATGATCGGCACCAATGTCGCGACCGGCCAGATGCGCTGGACCGGCAACATTCTTTATCTGCAAGACGGCATCCCGCTGGTGCCGATCATCCTCGGCATCTTCGCTTTGCCCGAGTTGTGCGATCTCGCCATCCGTCGTGCGGCCATTGCGGAGAATGTGAAGTTCACCTCGCGCCAAGGCATGCGCCAGGGTGTTATCGACACTTTTCAAAACTGGTTCCTGGTGCTGCGTTGCGGCGCTCTTGGTGCAATCCTCGGTGCGGTGCCGGGCATTACCGGCGCAGTGACGGACTGGCTCGCGTACGGCCACGCGCTGCAGACGGCGAAGGGCGCGAAGCAGACCTTCACCACGGGCGACGTACGTGGCGTGATCGCGCCAGAAGCGGCGAATAACGCGAGAGAGGGCGGCAGCCTCGTGCCCATGCTGGCGTTCGGCGTACCCGGTGGCGCGGCGCAGGCCATTCTGCTGGGTGCGATGATGGTGCACGGGTTTATCCCCGGCCCCGACATGCTGACCAAGCACCTCGACTTCACCTATTCGATGGTCTGGTCCATCGCCCTCGCCAACATCTTTGGTGCGGGACTTTGCTTCTTGTTGAGCGGTCAGTTTGCCAAAGTCTCTACGCTTCGCTACACGCTCATTCTTCCGGTGATCATGCCCGTCATCTTTGTCGGCGCGTTTCAGGGATCGCGGAGCTGGGGCGACCTCTTCGTGCTGTTGATCGCCGGTGTGATCGGATGGACGATGAAACGGCTCAAATGGGCGCGTCCGCCTTTGATTCTCGGTCTCGTGCTCGGTGTGCTGATGGAGCGATACATGTCGATTTCGTTCGTGCGCTACGGCATGGACTGGCTTGCGCGACCGGTCGTGATCGTTCTTCTGAGTCTGGCTGCGCTGGTGTTCTTCAAGCCGCTCTTCTCGGCGTTGCGTAGCGGCGGATTCGCGCAATTCAAACCGAGCGGCTCGATTGTCCTGAAACGCGAGGATCTCTTCTATGTGTTTTTCATTGGCATCGGGCTGTATATGCTGGTGAGTTCGCAGAGCTGGCTCCTCATGGCGAGGATCGGGCCAACGGCTGTGGCCAGTATTCTTGTCATTGCAGGGACCGTTAGTCTCGCGTACAAATGTTTCGTGATTCCGGCTCACGGCGTCGCGCGTGCCAACAACAGCGTTCATATGGATGTATCGAGCGATCACGGCGAGAAGCTGCCTGGCAAGACCGTGCTCGCTCGTGCTGCCCGATTTTTCAGCTGGTTCCTGGGGTTCCTGGCCTGTATGTCGCTAATCGGCATGTTGCCGACGGTGCCGTTAATGATTGCGGCGTACATGCGGACCGAAGGACGTGAGACCTGGAAGCTCAGCCTGATTCTCGCTGGTTGCGTGACCGTGTTTCTCTACGTCGTCTTCGATCAGATCCTTCATATTCCCTGGCCGGACAGCCTCCTCGGAAAGTGGTTGCCAGGGCTGGGCGGAACTTGATTTTTCAACGAAAGGAAAAACGCATGACGCAAGATCGTCTCGCGCGCATCGACGCGAAGCAAGCTACGGAAGAACAAACACGCGTTATCGCACGCTTGGGCGAAGGACGCGGGCGGATTCCCACACCCTTCAACATCTGGCTGCACAACCCGAGGTTGGCCGAAGGGATGGAGATCATCGGCACGCACGTCGATCATTCCCCGGTACTCAGCGAGGCGGAAACTGAAGTAACAATCCTTTCCACCGCGGTATTCTGGAATGCCCCTTACGTAATTGCGAACCATCGTCGCCATGCGCTGAAGGCCGGCGTACCAGAGGCGGTCGTTGCTGCGATTTTGGACAGGCGCAGGCCCGAAGACGAACCGGGTCGCGTCGGACTCTTATGCGAAGCGGTCAGCGACATCCTCGACGGCGGATCGATCGACGATGCGCGTTTCGCCAGATACGATGCGGAACTGGGTCGCGCGGTCATCGCAGAATTGCTTATCACGATCGGCTACTTCACCTCGATTTCCCTCGGTATGACCTTGCACGCCCTGCAGCCCAAGGATTGAACCGACTGCGGGTGTTGATTAATGTTGCGAAGCTGCAGGAGATTTATCGTGTCGGGACTCGACAGCTATTTGCAGGTGAATCTGAAGGCGAGGCATCTCCGCCTGATCGTGACTATTGATACCTATCGCAATCTGACGCAGGTGGCGGAAGTCACCCATGTCACGATGCCGGCAGTATCAAAGTCACTATCGGAACTCGAGCGTGGACTCGGATTCACGCTCTTTGCACGCACGGCACAAGGGCTTGTGCCCACACCGCACGGCGAATGCCTCATACGTCATGCCCGGGAAATGCTGACGATCCTGCATCAGGCGCGCGATGAAATGAAAGCGCTGACTTCGGGTACGGAGGGTAAGGTTCACATCGGCATGTTGCCCGCTTCGGCCTCAGCGCTATTACCGCAGGCGTTGAACCTGTTGAAGATCCGGTCACCCGGAACCAACGTTCGGGTGGTCGAAGGCACGCGCGGTTCACTCCTTCCCGAGTTGTGGCAAGGGCGCCTCGACCTGATCGTCGGGCGACTGCCCGCGCCGGACACCCTCGGCAGTTTCGATGAAAAGGCGCTGCTCGAAGAACCCGTGACCTTAATGACGGGGCGGCACCATCCGCTGGCGCGACGCAAAAATCTGAATTGGTCGGATCTTCAGCCTTATCCCTGGGTCTTGCCGCCGCAAGGCTCGATCCTGAGAGATTCGCTCGAACGGACGCTGAGGGCCCATGACGTAACGCTGACAAACAATTACATCGAGACGCTTTCCGTCCATGTGACTCGCGCCCATCTGCAGATTTCGGATTTCATTGCCGTCATGGTGGGCACGCCCGCCAAAGATGGCGCACAACCCTTATATGCGCTTCCTCTGACGTTGCCTCGGCTATTGCGTCCGTCGGGCGTGCTCTGGAACCGCAACCGCGGGCTCACGCCCAGCGCGCAACTGATGGTCGCGTGTCTGGAAGAGGCTGCCCAGCAGTTGCAGAGCGGCACTGGCTAAAGAATGAAACCGCACGGTTTGATATCGCACTTTTTTCTTTCCCATATTAGTTAGATATCCTTATGTAAAAGCGCGAACTCGTTCTTTCCAGATAAGCGCACCTTTACCAAATGGTTAAACCGCAAGCCAGTTAATTCAATAGACGGCAGAGGGCGTCTCGAAAGATCATGTTGTCAACGAAACGCATGCATGTAACTGCTCGAATCGCGGCGTCATGACGTAACGAATGAAATTGACGACTTGATCGATCATTCTTCCAAGGAGACTAAAATTGACTAAGAAAGTCCATCTCACGCTTGCGATTGCCGAGCATCCTCACACCTCAGCCATTCGCGACGGGTCGATCCCCATTGAGGGCGTCGACGCAGAGTTCATCACCGTTCAGCCGCAAATCGGCGCCTTTCGCCGTATGGTTCGCGACGTCGAATTCGACGTGTGCGAGCTGGCGCCGACTACCTACATCATTGCTCGCGCATATGGCGCGCCGTTCGTCGCGCTGCCAATCTTCGTCGTACGCCGCTTTCACCACTCCGGTCTGCTGGTGCGCCCAGACGCCGGTATCAAGACGCCCAAGGATCTTGAAGGCAAGCAAGTCGGTGTGCGCGCCTACTCGGTGACTACCGGCGCATGGACCCGGCAGGTTCTGATCGACGAATTCGACCTGGATGCGTCGAAGGTGACCTGGGTCGTAGATGATGAAGAACACGTCACGCAACTCGAGCTGCCGCCGAACGTGATTCATGCGCCCAAGGGCACATCGCTGGCGGAGATGATGGCTAAGGGCGAACTCGTCGCTGGCTTTCACGGTAATGCAGGCATCGGTCGCACCGGCGATCCGGCCGGCGGTTGGAAGGAAGTCGAGGCGGACTATCCGGATCTGTTCCCCAATGCGGAGGAACTGGAAGCCGAGTACTACTCTCGCACCGGCGTCTATCCGATGCACGGCACCATCGTCGTTAAGGACTCCGTGCTGGCCGAGCATCCGTGGGTCGCGAAGTCGCTCTATGACGCGTTCGACAAGGCGAAGAAAGACTGGCTAGCCAAGCTCGACGCAGGCGAGCTGACCGACAAGAAGAACAAGAAGTACATCGAGCTGCAAAAGATCGTCGGTCAGGATCCGCTGCCCTACGGCGTTGAAGAAAATCGCAAAACCATCGAAGCGCTCGAAGCGACCGCATTCAAGCAGGGCCTGACGCCGCGGCGCATGTCCATGGATGAGCTGTTCGTCGATCCTCGCATCTGAACCCGCACGGAAAGCCAACACTATGATTATCGATTGCCACGGTCATTTCACGACCGTCCCCGCTTCTTTTCGCGACTGGCGCGCGAAGCAGATCGCGTCCGCCGACGATCCGGCCAATGCTCCACCGCTGTCCGGCGCATACATATCCGATGACGACATCCGCGAAGGCGTCGGCAACGGTCAGCTGCGCCTGCAGCAGGAACGCGGGGGCGACCTCACGCTGTTCTCGCCGATCGCCGGTCTGATGAGCCATCACCTCGGCAACGAGCGAACAAGCCTGGAATGGGCGGAGGTGTCGAACAACCTCGTGCGTCGAGTCTGCGACATGTATCCGGAGAACTTCGTTCCCGTATGCCAGTTGCCGCAGTCTCCGATCGCACCCCCCAAGAATTCGGTTCCTGAGTTGCGGCGTTGTGTCGAGGAGATGGGATTCGTCGGCTGCAATTTGAATCCAGACCCGACTGGCGGCTACTGGACCGGTAAGCCAATGACAGACCGCGAGTGGTATCCGGTCTATGAAGCACTATGCGATCTCGATGTGCCGGCGATGATTCACGTCGCGGCGTCGTGCAATCCGTGTCATCACGGCACGGGTGCGCACTATCTGAACGCGGATACGTCGGTATTCATGCAGTTGCTGCAAGGCGATCTGTTCAAGGACTTCCCTACATTACGCCTGGTCATCCCGCATGGGGGCGGTGCGGTTCCATATCACTGGGGACGCTATCGCGGCATGTCGCTGGAAATGGCCAAGCGCCCGCTCGAGGGCCTGCTAAGCAACATTTTCTTCGATACCTGCGTTTATCACCACCCGGGCGTGGAACTGCTGACCAAGGTCGTACCCACGAGCAATGTGCTGTTCGGCTCGGAAATGATCGGCGCGGTGCGCGGACGCGATCCAGACACGGGCGAGTATTTCGACGACACGAAGCGATATATCGACGCGTGCGACGCGCTCAGCGACGCGGATCGGCACGCGATCTTCGAGGGCAACGCACGACGCGTCTATCCGCGTCTGGACAAGCACCTCAAGGCCCGGGGCCTCTGATCAGGCGGAAGAAAGGAAATCATGAATATCATCGACATCCATCCTCATATCATCTCGAACGACGAGCGCCGCTATCCGCCGGCGCCATTGTTCGGCAAGCGCTCGGACTGGTCACAGGAACGCCCGAACACCGTCGAAGCGCTTATCGGAGCGATGGACCAAGCAGGCGTCGCCAAGGCTGCTGTCGTGCATTCGTCGACGACTTACGGCTTCGATAACAGCTACGTGGTGGACGGCTGCAACCAGTATAAGGACCGCCTCATCGCCGTAGGGTCCGTGGATATGCTGGCCGACGACGTGTCGGCCGTCATCAAGACATGGGCGGACAAGGGCTTGGCCGGTCTGCGCATTTTCACCGGTGGGTCGACCAAGGACTTCGATCCGAGCGAACTGGATAACCCCAAGTCGTTCAGGGCGTGGGAAATGCTCGCCGAACTGGACCTGCCGATGTGCATCCAGACAGGACCGGTTGGCCTGCCACAAGTGCGCATGCTTGCGCAGCGGTTCCCGACGGTGAACATCGTACTCGATCACCTTGCGCGTCCCGACGTGCTCGATGGACCCCCGTATGCCAACGCCGCCCCACTGTTCGAGTTGCGCGACCTGCCGAACATCTACATGAAGCTCACGCCGCGCATCTTCGGCGACGTCAAGAAAGAGAAGGCGAGCGCGCAAACGTTCTTCCCGCGCGTGGTCGAGGCATTCGGCGCGCAACGTCTCGCGTGGGGTTCGAATTTCCCGACCTCGACCGGCACGCTCAGCGAGATTCTCGCGACGGCGCAACAAGGGCTCAATTGCCTCAGCGAAGACGATCGCGCGTGGATCTTCGGCAAGACTGCGCAGAAGCTCTATCCGACATTGAGCTAACACCCGAATCATGTCAAGCGTGCGTGCCGCCGATTGAAGCTGCGCGCCGTGAGAAAGAGAGATCATCATGTCAAACACTCGCCTGAATAGCATCATCCGTGCCTTCGAATCGGGTACGGCCGCGCACGCCGCTTTTGCGAAGCTCGACAAGCAGACCGCTATCGAAATGAGCGATTCGCCCTATGACGGCATCGTCTTCGAGATGGAGCACAACCCGTACGATGTGTCCGCTCTCGGCGACGCACTCCAGTACATGCTCAGCCGCAAACAGATCGCTGAGTCCGGGTCGGTGGCGCCGAAGGTGACGCCGCTGGCGCGCATCCCCGCGAACGGCGCCGAAATGAATCAGAGCTTCGCCAAGCAAGTGCTCGATCGCGGCGCCTACGGCGTGATCTGGCCGCATGTGGCGACGGTCGAGCAGGCGTACAACGCCGTCGCGTCGTGCCGATATGCTCGGCCCAAGAATGCGCCCCTGTACGAGCCGAAGGGTGCGCGTGGCGACGGCCCGGCCAATGCCGCGCGCTATTGGGGCCTGTCGATGCAGGAATACTACGAGAAGGCCGATGTCTGGCCGCTCGCGCCACAAGGTGAAATCCTGGTCGGGCTGATGTGCGAAAGTACAGAGGGGATCGAGAACCTCGACGACATCCTCGCCAATGTGCCCGGCATCGGTTTCATCCTGATTGGTGAAGGCGATCTGAGTCAGCAGTTGGGGCTTGCGCGTCAGTACGAGCATCCTGAAGTGCTCGCCGCGATGCGCCAGATAGTCGAGACGTGCCACAAGCACAATGTCGTTGTCGGCAATCCGCATGTGACGGCGAAGAATCAACGCCGTTTGCAGGAGGAAGGGTATCGCTTCCTGATGTCGGCACCGGCACGCACCTATGGCGTGGTCGGTCTCGCACGCGAACTGGCAGGCTACTGATGAACGGCGCCGAGAGTCTCGTCGAGACGCTGGTCGGGCAGGGCGTCGATATCTGCTTCGCGAATCCGGGCACGTCGGAGATGCACTTTCTCGCCGCACTCGGCGGCAATCCGAAAATGCGCGGCGTGCTGTGCCTGTTCGAAGGCGTGGCCACGGGCGCCGCCGACGGCTGGTATCGCATGAAGGACACGCCGGCGTCCACGCTGCTGCATCTGGGGCCGGGCTTGGCGAACGGTCTCGCGAACATTCACAATGCGAAGCGCGCGTCGTCGGGCATGGTCAACGTCGTCGGCGAGCATTCAGTGTCGCACCTCAAGTACGATCCGCCGCTGACCTCGGATATTGAAGGTCTGGCGCGGCCGCTTAGCCATTGGGTGCGCCGCGCGGAATCGCCGAACACGATCGCGTGGGATGCGGTTCGGGCCGTGGCCAAGGCCAGCGAGCATCCGGGACAGATCGCCACGCTGATTCTCCCGGGCGATACATCCTGGCAGCAAGTCGACGCAGCGCCGCAGTCGTTACCTGTTCGAACGGCAGTACGCAAGGCGCCGAGCGCCGAACGCATCGAGCACGTCGCGCGGGTGCTTCGCTCGGGAGAGCCAACATTGTTCATTCTGGCGAACAAGGCGACACGTGGCCAGGCGCTCGAGAAGGCCGGTCGCGTCGCGGCTGCTACCGGTGCGTTGCTAGGCACGCAATTCTTCACAGCCCGCATCGAGCGAGGCGCGGGCCGCGTGCCGCTCGCGCGCATTCCGTATGCGGTCGCGCAGGCCACGGCGCTCCTCAAGGACTTCAGGCACATCATCACCGTCGAGACACGAGAACCTGTCGCGTTCTTCGCCTACCCGGACAAACCGAGTCTGCTCAAGACGGAAGGCACGTCCGTGCATCCGCTGGTCGAGGCCGATGAAGACAGCGAACTCGCATTCGACATGCTGCTGCAGGCGCTCGGCGCGCCGGACACGGCGCCGCGTCTCCAGCCGCGCGTCGAGACGCCGGTTCCCACGGGCGCGCTGAACCCCATCAGCATCGCGCATGCGCTGGCGGCGGCGTTACCGGAGCACTGCATCGTCGTGGATGAATCGCTGACGACAGGGCGTGAGTCGATGAACTTGACCATGGGCGCGCGGCCGCACGATCTCATCAACAACATGGGCGGTTCGATTGGTTACGCGACGCCTGTCGCGACCGGCGCGGCGCTGGCCTGCCCTGACCGTCGGGTATTTTGCATGGTCGGTGACGGCAGTGCGATGTACACCATACAGTCGCTCTGGACACAGGCCCGCGAAGGACTGAACGTCACGACGATCATCTTCGCCAACAACAGCTACGCAATCCTGAAGGCCGAATACGCGAACATGGGAGCGGGCGCACCGGGTGATCGCGCGTTGGCGATGATCGATATCGACAAGCCGCGCATCGACTGGCTGGCGATGGCCAAGAGCATGGGCGTGCCGGGGGTGGCCGTCGAGACGGCCGAAGGCTTCCATAAGGCGTTGATCGATTCGACGCGTGAATCCGGCCCTTGCCTGATCGAAGTACGGCTTTGACATCTAACGATACAAGCAACAGGAGCACACACCATGACAACGACGCAGACCGAAGCGCCGACGCTGCGGGTCAATCTCTCCGAATACGCGGTGACCAAGGCAATGCGGGACGGCCGCGTGAGATCAGACCTCGTGACGCTCGACTACTGCGGGCCGACACCCGCGCACAACGGCTTCAAGGCCATGGTGCGCGAGAGCAAGTTCGACGCCGGCGAACTGGCGATCGTCACCTTCCTGCAGGCGAAGGCATACGGCAAGCCCTACGTCTTGCTGCCCGCGCCCATTTCGGGCCGCTTTCAGCATCATTGCGCCGGTTACAACATCGACTTCGGTCATCTTGATCCAAAGGAGATCGAAGGAAAGAAGGTTGGCGTGCGTACGTACACGCAGACAACCGCGCTGTGGATTCGCGGCATCCTGCGTCACGAATATGGTGTCGATCTGGATAAGGTGACGTGGATGACGCTCGGCGACGGCCACCTCGCCGAATACAGCGATCCGTCCAATTGCCAGCGTCTGCCCGCGGGTTCATCCATTCCGCAAATGATGCTCGATGGAGAACTGACGGCAGCCCTGCTTGGAGAAGACATGCCGAAGGACGAGCGCGTGCGCACGCTCGTGCCCGACCCGCATGCCGCTGCGAATGACTGGTTTGCGCGCACGGGCGTCGTGCAGATCAACCATATGTTCGTGGTGCACGAGAAGTTGTCGAAGGAGCGGCCGGACATCGTGCGCGAGTTGTATCGCATGGTCGTCGAAAGCCGCGACGCCGCGGAGACCCTGCCTGCCGTGTTCCCGCCGATCGGACTGGAAGCGAACCGGAAAGGTCTGCAACTGGCAGTCGATTGGGCGCTCGATCAGAAGATCATTCCGCGTCGTTTGTCCGTCGATGAGCTGTTTGACGATGTAACCGGCAGCCTGGGTTAGAGCGCAGCGAAAGGCGAGGCGTGCCGGTTTCCGACCGGGCGTGGTTCGCGACAAAAAAAGTACCGGAGACTCAATCGTGGCGATCATTCGACATCAGCGCGAGAACCGGTGGTGTGTGCTCGTGCTGCTCGCGCTCGGGCTGATGATCTCCCACGTCGATCGCACGAGCATGTCCGCTGCTTTCGCAGACGATCGCTTCGTGAGGGAATTCGCGCTGACGCATGTTCAGCGCGGCTGGCTCGGCTCGGCGATGTTCTGGTCGTACGGCCTGCTTCAGATGCCAATGGGCTGGCTGGTTGATCGCTACGGCGTGAAGTGGCCTTATGCAATCTGCTTTCTGATGTGGTGTCTCGCGGCGGCGGCGACCGGCGTCGTATCGACGCTTGCAGCGCTGATCGTCGTGCGTTTGTTGATTGGCGTTGCGGAATCCGTTTCGGTGCCTGCGACTTATCGGTATCTGGCTGATCACTTCGATGAAACGCGCAAGGGCACAGCGCTCGGCATCTATTCCATTGGTGGAAAAATGGGGCCGGCGCTCGGCGCGCCGATCGCAGCGTGGCTCATTTCAATAAGTTCGTGGAAGGCGATGTTCATCGTCACGGGGCTCGCTGGATTGCTCTGGCTAATGCCATGGCTCGCGATGGTGAAGAGCGACTTTCCATCGAAGGTGGAACTGGCTGCATCGAAAAAAAGGGCGTCGTCGGTGCCGTTGACAAACCTGCTATCGAGTCCGGTGGTGTGGGGCGGGCTGATCACCAACTTCTGCTATAGCTATTTCGCTTTTTATTGCATGACATGGATGCCGGCTTATCTCGTCGAGCAACGCGGATTGACACTCAAGGAATCGGGGCTTTATACGTTCTTCAGCTTCGCCGGCATTGCGATTGTGGCGGCGCTTGCCGGTTGGGCCGCGGACTGGATGATCGCGCGCGGACACGACGCCGTGTTGGTGCGCAAATCATTCATCGTGGCCGGCTTCATGGGCGGCACGACTGTGTTACTGGGCGCGTATTCGCATTCGCCGCAGATGGCCTTGTTCTGGAACATCGCTTCGCTTTCCTTGTTAGGCCTTGTTACGGCGAACAATCTCGCGCTAGTCAAGCTTACGCTGATCCCCAAGCAGGCGGTTGGATTGAACACCGGTTTGCAGCAAGTCGCCACGAGTCTCGCAGGCGGCGTGTCTGCAAGCTTGTCGAGATGGCTGCTACATGTGGGGCACAGCTACACGCTGCCCATGCTTGCGATCTTCGCTTTCCTAGTACTCGGGGCCACCAGCGCCATCGTGCTGTTACGACGAAAGTGGGCGCCGAAGGTCAACGCAAGCAGAGATGACGACGCCTTGGCGCAAGCGCTGCGCGCGTCCGGGCGCAAGCGCGCATAACCAGTCATGAAACTTCCACCCGAGACCTCATCGCCCTCCATGCAGGCCCGTTCCGATGACGTGACGTCCTTGTTGCGCCATGCACCGTTGACGCGCTTTTTGATCGCCCGCATCGGTTCCATCACCGCTCAACAGATGCTGATGCTGGCGATCAGTTGGCACATGTATGAATTGACATCGAGTGCGTGGGATCTGGGACTCGTGGGACTCTTCCAGTTTGTGCCGGGCCTTGCCACGACACTGATTGCAGGTCATTGCGCCGACCGCTTGCATCGCGGACAAATGGTTGCGGCGTGTCTTGCCCTCCAGGCTGTAGCAGCGACCTTGCTCTTGATCGCTAGTGCCACTCATAGCGTCACGCGAGACGCGCTGCTGGGGCTCTCTCTTGCGCTCGGCGCGATCAGGCCGTTCCAGATGGCGGGGCAGCAGGCGCTCTTGCCCATGCTTGTTCCTCCGAAGCTCCTTGCACGATCAATGGCGCTTAGCACCGTGGTTCAACAGATATCCGTGATCGCCGGACCTGCGTTGGGAGGGATTTTGTTTGCTGCCAGTGTGGTCACGGTGTATGTGACCGGTGCGGGCCTCTTCTGTATCAGCGCAGTGATGTACGCGTTCGTGCGCTATGACTACACTCCGCTGCCGCGCGAACCCGTCACCGCCGATACGATTTTTGCGGGCCTGCGCTTCATCTGGAGCAATCCGCTGTTGCTCGGCGCCATTTCGCTCGATCTTTTTGCTGTCCTGTTCGGTGGTGCGACTGCATTGCTGCCTGTGTATGCAAGGCAAATTCTACATGCGGGACCGCAAGGACTGGGTCTGCTGCGCTCAGCGCCGGCAGTCGGTGCGTTATGCGTCGGGCTGTTTCTCTCCCGAAGGACCATCAACCGCGGTGTAGGCAAGAAGCTTTTGATTGCGGTAGCCATTTATGGTGTCTCCATCGTCGGGTTTGGACTATCTAGATGGTTCCCAGTGTCGTTATTCTTGCTGGCGATATCAGGTGGCGCGGACACGATCAGCGTGGTTGTACGGCAAACGTTGATCCAACTCGAAACGCCCGATCGTATGCGCGGACGCGTGGCGGCGGTGAATACGCTGTTTATCGGGGCGAGCAACCAACTCGGTGAATTTGAGTCCGGCGTGAGCGCGGCAGCGCTGGGCGTCATTGGCTCGGTCGTGGTCGGCGGCTCGGCAACAATACTGGTCAGCCTTGCATGGAGTCGCCTCTTCAAGCCGCTCGCTAGACGCGATGCGTTGCGTTGATGCCTGAACAACGACGAGGTCGCTTGCCCGATGTCCCGAACGACAAGCAAGGGTTCATCGATTTTGCCAAGGGCATCTTATGAGCAAGCGGACAATTGCTTCGACTTCTTTTTTCGTGGCTGGTTGGGACGGTTTGATAACGTCCGTGTGAAATGACCTGTGCGTTTGGGGAAGATGCCGTGCGTGCCAAACGCATCGAGGAGTGTCGCGGCTAACTCTGCAATTTATATTTACATTCTGAGTCTTTCAAGCAGTAGCGTGCACGCGCGTCATCAAGACGATCAGCTTTCCTCGATCGCGTTGGGCGCAGCAGGGCCCTTGATGCAACGCGCAATTTCTTCAGTCGTTCTGCCGGAGACATCAGGCATTTTCCTTCTGGCGATAAGCCCCATTTTCTGCATCGCATTGCACTGCAAATAAAGCAAACCTGACCGCTGTTTACGTTGGCTACCAAGGTCCGCTAGACTTATGGTTGTCGCTACGTGCAAGCCCGTGTCGTAGTGCGATCACGCAATGCTGGGGAGGTGTTGCTATGGAATCGCTCGTTAAAGCATTTGCAGCGCTGACCCTTGCTGCCCCAGTTATTTCCTTCGCGCAGGGACCTCAGCAGTCTCTCACCCGCGCCCAAGTTCGCGCGGAGCTTTTACAAGCCGAAATTGCCGGCTATAGCCCGACTGCATGGGCGGATTTTCCTGATGGGGAACTTCAGGCTGCGGAGTATCGGGCAGCGGCGCGAAAGGCGGCCTCCGACCCGTTCAGTTATGGTGCAGGCTGGAAGGGGAACCTGCAGTCCGGTGACGTCGCAAGGTGATATGTCAGCGGCGCCGACGCCAAAGCAACATACGATGGGCTCAGGACCGCAGCGTTCGCATTGCAGTAATCTCTGAACATCGAAACTTATTGGGTTTGCTAGCGGAACGGCTTTAGCAAAGTCCGGGGTCAGGATCTGCCTAAACACCAATCCGCATAGGACGACGTACTACAGGTCTAGTCGACGTGTCGACAGCGGATCATCCTGCCCCTGCGCCGCAAGCAGTCGGCGGCGCTCTAAGAGCAGGTAATCTGTCGAACGTTTAAGCTCATCTGCCCGCTTGTTCGATTCCTTCAAAGATCGGACCGTATGCGGGGCTTGGATCGTTCCGGCGTTGAGCACGGATAGCTTCGGCGCGTCGCAGGCTTCCCGGGCAATCCCCAGTGCAACTACTGAGAGGGTTGTAACCCGCATTTTCGAGCTGCAAAAGGTCCGCTCGAACCTGTTCACGCGTGAGAGGCGCAGGCGATTGCGCGAAAGCGGCTACTGGACCCAATACGGCGATGACGATTAAAGTGGTCTTGAAAACGAACATGATGACGTACCCATTACGTGGAATTAAGCCGCGCATCTTCTGCGGCAACAGTTCACATTTCACACTAGGGTAAATACTTAGTCTATTGAATTAAATGGCGTGCAGCTTGAGAGTTTGGTTAGGGTGTCTACGATCCCACTTTTGATGAAAAAAGAGGTAGCAAGATAGAAATGTCGTGTTTTGCCACGGGCGCTCACGCTGGCGATCTCTTCGATGCAGGACATAGCGCTTCATTTTGTTGCCGCATGGTTGCCTCAGCGGCGGCGATAATTTCGCTTTGAGAGTCGACGGGCCCTTATTAGCGTAGTCGTTGCATCTGTCGCAAGCCTGTTTCCACGGCGGGTTCTTCACGCCATCGGATTCCACAACCAGTTTCGAAATGATTGAAGCTTTGAGCCATCGTGTACATGAGCTTGGCCGGCATCTACAGTTACACTGGACCGCCGAGCAGATTGTCGAGTATCGCGATTTGCTGGATCGCACTCCGACCGAGTTTGTCTTCGTTCATCTTGCTCGTGTACCCGTTACTGCCGGGCTACAACATGCCGCCACGCCGCTTGTCGAGCGGTGGCTAACGACCGGACGAGCATGGCTCAAGCTTTCGGCACCTTATCTTGATTCGATGGTCGGAGAGACAAATTCGTTCTCTGACGTCGACGCTATCGCACGTCATTGGGTCGAGTTGCGCCGGATAGGCTCGTAAGGGGCAGTGATTGGCCTTATACCTCGATAAGACCAGGTCCACATCCGGTGAAGCTCATTTCAAGCTTGAACCGATGGACGAGCGAGAGCGGGCTGGACAGCGCCAGCATTCGTCGTCATGTCTTGGTAGACAATCCCGCGAGGCTTTACGGCTTTAACTCAAGGTTGCGCTGCGAAGTTGACTCGACTCCACTTCGACGAGCGCAGATGACGATTGGATCGGTCGCGATTTTTGAATTGACATAAATCTAATGATCGAAATTTAGTTCGCATTCCTATGCGTATTAAGGCGAGCGGGTTATCAATTTATGCAGTGGGCCGCTGCACAAATTCGGACATATGGTGCCTCCAAGGTGCGAGGTGACTGTCTGCGCATGGCGGGGAGGGCTGCTGGTTAGATGCAATGTCCGTGCACGATGGGGCGGCAAAAGGGGGAAGTGCGTGAATGCTCCTCACGGACCTGGTGTCGTGCAGAGGCTGTCAATGAGTCTCATCGTCGTTGCTCTCCAGCCAAGCCGGAATATCACGCTTGCCGTTGAGCACGCGCCAGACTTCCACATGAGCATCGCGCTCAATATAGAAGATTAGGTGCGGATACCGATCCAGTGGCCACGACCGCAGGTCTGGGATACCCAGCTCGTACGCGTAACGGGGAGATCCGATGTTCGGGTGCTTGGAGAGACGCTCGTAAGCCTGCTCGATCTCCGCGATGAATCCGAGCGCAGCCTGCTCCGAGCCTTCGTCTACGAGGTAGTGCGTCACCTCGTCCTCGACGTCCTGCCTGGCTAGCCTTGTCGGTATGACGGGCTTAGCCCTCATTTGCGAGAAGTACGCACGCGAGCGCGCAGCGATTCGAAGTAGTCGGCGTCAACAGGGGCGGCGAGGCCGGACGTTGCGCCCTGCAGGATTATTGCGCGCAGACGCTTGCGATCTTGGTCTTTTCGGATCAGTTCGCGGACGTATTCGCTACTCGTGCCGTACCCGCCCTCGCCAACCTGTTCGTCGACGTAGACCTTCAGCGAATCCGGTAGGGAAATGTTCATAGTCGTCATAAAACAACTCTAGCACGCTTTGGCAAATTTTGCCAAAGTGATGCGGTGTTATGAGCGGCTGATACAGAGTGACTGCTACGGCTTTGGTGCGCATAGACTATGAACGGTAGTTGACGTCGGGCGAACAAAGCACCGGATATGCGACCGTGCGCGCGGTGTTCGACCGTACGCTTGGTCAATTCATAACGTATTCATTTGACATAACGTTATGTCATATTTTAGCACGAACGTCCTTTTATTTATGTTCGCACAATGTGCATCGCGCACTCAAGATCCGTCGCACGCCACAACTTGTTAACGGTTCGCGAAGTGGCTGACGGCCAGCTACAGCGGATTATCTGACCGCGCGAGCAGCTTTCTTTAACTCGCGTCTCGGACGTGGCCGGAGCGCTGATTCATTTCGCCTGGGTTCCGGCAGCGATGGCGGCATCCGTAAGCACCGATTGGTCGTCGGGTGCGCTGGATTTTAAAGTTACCCGGAAAGATATACAATATGGAAAATGTGTATCCAAAGGGGTAATTATGCAAGTCGCAAAATGGGGCAACAGCCTTGCCGTCCGACTGCCCGCTAGCGTCGTAGAGGCGCTCGGACTGCAGGAAGGTGACGACATCGAAATCTACGCCGACAAATTTGGTGCGTTCTCCGTGAGCAAAAAGCCCACCGTCGATGAACGGATCGAGCGTCTGCGGAAGTATCGCGGTCGCCTGCCTGCCGACTTCAAGTTTGATCGGGAATCGCTCAGCGAGAGAGGAAACGCTGAATGACCGTTGACGCACCGACGCGGTTCGCCGTCGACAGTAACGTGATCGCGTATCTGTTTTCTGGCGATCAGGCAAAGGCTGAACGGGCCGAATCGCTAATTGTGAGCAGCAATCCGCAGCCCGTAATCAGCACACAGGTAATGAACGAGGTCACACTCGTCATGCGCCGAAAAATGGACCTTCCGTGGCCCGAGATCAACGCGCTGTTAAGCGATGTTGAGGAGTTCTGCGAAATCGTACCACTGACGCTTGAAGTGCATAAGGAAGCGCGCCGGGTCGCCGAGCACTACGGCTTCCGGTTCTACGATTCGTGCATCATCGCGTCCGCGCTGATTGAAAATTGCGAGGTTCTGTATAGCGAAGACATGCAGCATGGCCAGGTGATCTATGACCGGTTGACGGTGGTCAATCCATTCCATTCGCCAAGCTGATCACCCTCCGATCTCCATTCAGGCGTCATACGGTACTCGTGTGACACCTTTCTTGTGTCTGCTCATCTCAGTGGCCGTGCATCAACGGCGCGACGTGCGCAGTCTCGTATCGCTAGATCCAGAACAGCAGCGCGATCGCTTCCAAGCCACCCCGTGAGGTTTGAAGCCACCCGGTGAGACCGAATGTGGATCAACTCGCGCAGCAGCGCGTATCGCATCGCGTCCTGTCGATAGTTCTCTGGCGGCTGAAACAAGATTCGCAGCACGTCGGTCGTGGGCACCGGGTCGACCCGACGGCCGAGGTCCAGCAGCAGCCACTCCACGCACGCAATCGCGCGTCTGCCCTGTTCGCTCAGCACGCGCTCGTGTCGTCCGCGTTCAGTGTGGTGTGTCCCGTGAGCGCTGCGGGCCCGGACTCGGCTAGGTCCTGATTCGCTGCTTCAGCCGCGTTTCCTTACGGTCAGTCAGACCGGTGAGTCAGTGTTGCGGGCGGATCTTAGCCGGCAGTGTAGACCGCAATGTAGCCAGCTCCTCGTCAGATCTGCAGAGGGCTAGAATGCAGTCCACGTTCCCGAACTCGACTGGAAAAGCATGCCGGTAATCAGAACCCTGTCGATGAAGACGATCCAGACTCAGGCCTCTACACAGCCGCCGTGATAGCTGCGACGCTCGCGCTGGCGGCTGAGCCACTACCGATGCTGACGGCGCGGAGTAAATGGAGCAAGCCTGAAAAAACACTGCCTTTGAATAAAAAGCAGCTGACGCGCAAGCAACACGTCTTTCCCATGCGCAGCACAGAGCGGTTTGTCGATCGGAACGGGCGCCAGACCGGCGCGCGCGAAGATGCGTTCTTGTCTGTACAACGGAAGGTGATCACCATGTTTAGAAACAAGCACGTGTGCCAGCAGGCCGGCGGTCGGAATGCCCTTGTCAATGACATGCGGGGGCACCAGGGCTTGGGTCAGCAGCGAATGGCGGATACGCTGCTGCGAGTTACCGAGATCTCGCCAGCGAGGGATATCACGGTCCCTGCAAACCGTTGATGAATCTGGTCGCAGAACTTCCTGCTCATTAACCAGCGCCCCGAGCTTGATTTACTGACGGCCGAGTTCATCGAATCGATCCGCCCGCGCTGGCAGGACTCGAACTATCGCAGTCCTCTGTATTTCCAGCCTCGTGGGTCAGGCAAAATCCACGATGACTTTCATTGCTTTTGACCGGTCGTTCGCCGTTTCAAAAGCCTTGAGCGAATCGCGGTAAGAGAAGATATCGGATATCAGCGGCTTGGTGTCGATCAACCGCTTGTTGAGCAGTTCAACCGCAATAGCAAATTCCTCATGAAACCGGAATGCGCCGCGCAAATCAAATTCCTTGGCCACAATCACATTCATCGACAGCGGCACGTCGCCCCCGAGACCCACCTGCACGATGATGCCGCGCGGCCGCAGCGGGTCGAATGCGCCACGCAATGCGGATGCATTGCCGCTGGCCTCGATCAGCACGTCGAACGTGCCCTTGCCCGCAGCGAACGGCAGGAGCGCATCCGGCGCCTGCAAGATGTTGAACGCCTGGTCGGCACCGACCTCGAGCGCGCTTTTCAGAGGAAACTCATTCACGTCAGTTGCCACGATATGCGCGGCGCCGGCACGTCGCGCTGCCGCGACGATCAATGCGCCAATCGGACCGCATCCCGTGACCAGCACACGCTTGCCGAGCAACGGTCCCGCCCTGCGTACCGCATGAAGCGCAACCGACAGAGGCTCGGCCATGGCGGCTTCAGCATCGCTCAATGCATCCGACACAACATGAGCTTGCGACCGATCAATCACGATCTCCTGGCGAAATGCACCCTGAACGTGCGGCGTACGCATTGCACTGCCGTAGTAGCGCATGTCGAGACAGTGGTTCTGCAGACCTTGCTGGCAGTATTCGCAGTGTCCGCAAGGACGACTCGGACTGATCGACACGCGCGTTCCGACGGGCATGTCGGTGATATCGGCACCGACGCGCGAGACCACGCCCGATACCTCATGTCCGAGCACCATCGGTTCCTTGATGCGAACCGTACCGAAGCCGCCGTGATTGAAGTAGTGAAGATCAGAGCCGCAAATGCCGCCGGCGCGAACGCGAATCAGCAGTTGATGCGCTTCCGGTTCGGGCGTCGGGACATCTTCAATGCGCAAATCCAGCGGCGCGTGAATCACGAGTGCATGCATGGCGAAAACCCCTTGTTAAGCGGTACATTGAGCGGTGCTGGAACGGTACATCGGACGTGCTCCACTCTACGGCCAGGTCTTCAGCTTGAACAAGATCGATTCGATCTGGATCAATAGGCGTACCTTATGATCGCCACTGCGATCCCACTGCGCGCAGCGTGAGCCGCGCGCATTCATGACCAGCCGCTGCGTCGATCAGAACCTGTGGCGCAGGCCGATCGTTGCTTCGAACAGCGAGTTATAGCCATTGAAGGGTTGGTTCGAGCCTGCATTACCCGCCAGCGTGGTCCATGCGCCGGTCAGGTGGTTGTAGTCCACGCCCACATAAACGTCGGTCCGCTTGCTGAGCAAGTAGTCAAGCGTCGGGCCGGTCGTGATCCGCGTTCCGCTTGTATTCGCGTGACGCAGGAAGTCGATATAAACCGGCATCATCAATCGCAGCGAAGGCGTGATGAAGTAGCTTGCTGCAACGGAGAACGAATCGTTCCGGTAGTCAGCCGGATACACGTGGCTATAGATGTAGGAGCCGTAGAGCTTGGCATTGCCAAGCGTGTAGGTCGCGCCCGCGGTAAATACCTTCTGCGAACTATCCGGGATCGTGATGCCGAAATACGTGCTGCCGTAAGCCGTGGCTGCCGGCGTCAGGCCACCGATATCGTTGATGACCTGATAAGCGGCGCCCACGCTAAGCGGCCCGTGGTCATAAGAAAGACTGACCGCCGGCGAAGAGTTCTGATGGACGTTGCCCGCTGTCTGGCCAAATGTGTAGGCACTGCGCAGGGTAAAGCCGAAAAGTGTCGGCGAGGTATAACGGGCTGTATTGTCCAGCCGTCCGCCGCCGGTTTCCCCTGCGCCCTGGAAGCCCGTGGTGCCGGTGTAGTTCGAGAACGCATAGATGTCATGCGTGTAGCCCATTTCATGCACGAGCGTGTACTGGCGGCCAAGCGCGATCGTGCCGTAGGGCGACACAAGCCCGACCATGGCGGTGCGGCCGAACAGCCGGGCAGCACCCGATGGAGTCGACTGCTGTGTCACGCCGGTGTTCGGCGTGAAACCGTTTTCAAGCTGGAAGATCGCCTTCATGCCGCCGCCCAGGTCTTCCGCGCCCTGCAAACCCCATCGGCTGCCCGACAGTTCGCCGCCGCTTCCCATGGTGAAGAGCTTTCCGCCGGTCTTGGTCTGGTGGTTGTCGAAGCGAATGGCTTCGTCGATGATCCCGTAAAGCGTGACGGACGACTGCGCATGTGCGATGTTAATGGCACAAGCTGTACTTAGTATGCCAAAGCAAATCTTTTTCATGTGTTTCCCCTGTTGTCGAAAATCCAAACCCTCTATTTCCTGAAGCGTTTTCTTATCTTCGGCGCACTCTTTGGTGGCCGCGATCCGCGTTCATCGCGCGGGAATTCCAGGTGTGAGCATGCCGCGCAGCGCTGCACGGGAAGCTCGCTGCACGCTCGGTAATCATTGCCTTCTCGTGATGCGCCACGTTAAGCGGGTGAAAAAGTTAGCGCCAAGACGTCTTTGCGCTGGCGCAATAACATCCACTTATGGGCCTCTTTCGAATCTCGAGTGGGTGGACTGCTGGGTCAAGTGCGGGCGCAAGCCCGGCGAAGCGAACACTTGACGCGCGTGGGGTAACCAAGCTGAAGCGGGGCTGGTTGCGGCAGAATGCGGCAATCAGCCCTGCAAGACCAAGCGAACGATGACGAACCAAAGCCAACTCTTTGAAGCCGCCTTGGGAATCAAGGCACCGTGGTATGTGCAAGGTGTCGATTTCGGCACGGAACTGACGATTGCCGTGGACTTTGTCGCGGGCAGCCGGTTTGCCTACCCCGGCGTGCCGGGGGAACACCCGGTGCACGACACGGTCATCAAACGACTGCGGCACCTCAACTTTTTCCAGTTCGACTGTTATCTGGAGGTGCGCGTGCCGCGTGTGCGCCTGCCGGACGGCTCGGTGCGGCTCGTGGAACCCGACTGGATGGGCAAACTGGATGGCTTTACGCTGCTGTTTGAAGCGCTCGTGCTGACGCTGTGCCGGGAGATGACATTTGCGGCGGTGGCCCGTCTGGTGAACCTGTCGTGGTATCGCGTGAAGGCCATCTGTGATCGTTACGTGAACCTCGCGGTGGCCGCGACTGATTTGTCCGAGCTCACCGCGGTGGCCATTGACGAAACCTCGTGCCGACGGGGCCACGACTATGTCTCGCTGGTCGCCGACATGGACGCCAGGCGCGTAGTCTTCGTCACGCCAGGCAAGGATGCCGGCGTTGTCGAACGCTTTGCCAATCACCTCGAGGAACACAACGCCACGCCTGCGCAGATCAAATCGGTCAGCATCGACATGTCGCCCGCCTTCATCAAGGGCGTGGACGAGCATCTGCCCGATGCGCGCGTAACGTTCGACAAGTTTCATGTGATTGCGCACGCGTCCAAAGCCCTCGACGGTGTGCGCCGCGAGCAGCAGAAGAACGATCCCGCATTGAAGGGCATGCGCTGGTCGTTGCTCAAGGATGCGGACAATCTGAACCTCGCGCAACTGACCGATCTCGAGGCACTGATCAGTCAGTACACCACCAACCGCACCGCCCGTGCCTGGATGTACCGCGAGCAGCTGCGCGAGATTCTCGATCGCAAGCAGATCCACGTCGTCTCCAAGATGTTGCGCCGGTGGTGCACCGGCGTCATGCGTTCCAAGGTTGAGCCGATGAAGGACGTCGCACGCATGATCCTTCGCCATTTCGACGGCATCGTCGCCTGGGCCCAGACACGCCAGACCAACGGCTTCATTGAAGCCATCAACGGCCTGTTTCAAGCTGCCAAGCGCAAGGCGCGCGGGTACGCCAGCTTCAAAACCATGCGGACCGTGCTGTTCCTCATCGCCGGCAAGCTCGACTTCTCAGCCTTTAACCCACATGCCTCGTAAGCCGCATTACCCACTCCACTTTTGAAATAGCCGTTTTTATCATGGCGGGATGAGCCGAGGCCGTCATGCAACGCCAGTGAAGCTGGCGAAGAAAGAAAGACAGGAACTGCTATCACTGATCGGGCGCAAGACGGCCGCACAGCGAGATGTGATGCGGGCGCGCATCGCGTTACTGGCTCATGAGGGCCACTCTAATACGATGATTGCGCAGGAACTGAGCGTGTCTGTGCAAACGGTCAGCCAGTGGCGCAAGCGCATTGCGCGGCAAGGTGTGCAAGGTATTCGGGAAGGCGAGCGCAGTGGTCGTCCTGCGCGCATCACGCAGGAAACACGGCTGCAATTGATCGCGCTGGCGTGTGAAGCGCAGGAAGCTGAGGGACGGGTCACGCCGACGCTCGACGAGATTGTGGTGCGCGCCGTGGAGCGCGGCATTGTCGGGCAAATCAGCCGCAGCCATGTGCAGCGTATTTTGCAGGCAGGCGACATTCGCCCGCACCGGGTCCAACAATGGCTGCACAGTCCGGATCCGGCCTTTCGCGAGAAGGTCAATGTGATTTGCAAACTGTATCGCCGCGCGCCCAGAAACGCGGTAGTGCTGAGTATTGACGAGAAAACCGGCATTCAGGCCATCGAGCGCAAGTATCCGGGACGCGCGCCCGGGCCGGGACGGCTGCGTCGTCGTGAGTTTGAATATATCCGTCATGGCACCCAGGCGTTGATTGCCGCGCTCGATGTTCATACTGGACAGGTGCTGGGGAGCTGCCGCGAGCGGCGCACGCAGGACGATCTGGTGGACTTCATGGAGAGCGTGGCGCACGCGTACCCTGGCAAACAGGTGCATGTCATCTGGGACAATCTGAATACGCATTGCGCGCACGCCGTGTGGCAAGCGTTCAACGAGAGGCATGGTAAGCGGTTTCACTTCCACTTCACTCCTTTGCACGCAAGCTGGGTCAATCAGATCGAACTATGGTTTGCCCTTTACACCCGCCGCGTGCTGCGCCATGCCAGCCACACCAGCACCACGCATCTGCGCGAGCGCACCGAGCAGTTTATCCGCGAGCGCAATCAGACAGCGCGCCCCTTCAAATGGACCTTCCGCGGCTATCCGTTGCAAACTGGCGCATCCTGAACTGGAACTTGCCATGCCTACCTTATCCGCGAAATATCATGCAAGCGAACTGCAGCGCCAACTGCGCACCCTGCTAGGCCATGATCAGATCGTTACGCAAACCTACGGAGCTCACCTGCTGATCAAACGTCTGGACGATCAGGATCCGATTGTTGTGGCTCGTCTGACTGAGCTCGGCCGCAATCTTTACGGTGCAGCCTTTCGCAGCCACAGTGGGCGATGGGAACCTCTGCCAGGTTCAGGCCCGCTCGATGAGATGGCGCAGGTCGTCGTCACGCTCCTGGAGCCTTATTTACAGCCAGATAATTATTAAACCTATTTAGGGGATGTTGTACTAGACCGATCGAATTGGCGGAATCGCTCCATGTCGTCAGACCCTCTGTTCACGTCCGCAAACAGGGACCAAAAAATTTGGGTGTATTGATGGGCCGCTTCACGCCGAAGACATAATCCATCCCTCGACGATCCAATCGGAGCGCAGCGGAAGCCGGTACAACGACGTAGTGCCCGACGGTCAGGATGAACGTCCGCTCAACTCTGTGAAGAGTCATCGGCGGGTCGGCATGTCGGCTGTCCGCTCAGGGTCCGCGAAGCAACAATCACATCCACTCGCCACGAGTCGTGCCCATGCCGCAAGCCTGCGGCATCTTGTTCTCAACTTTATTGTTTCAGGCCAGCAGATGGAGCAGATTGAACCTGCGCTGTTCGCAACTTTAAAGCAAGATGCTGCGATACTTAAATCGACGCGAGCCCTTTACCACAAGGGCGGCAGTTCTCAACTTTATTGTCACGAACTACCCGATTAGCAATTTCGTCTTTGACAGACGCTTCCGCGTGGATCATCCGAGGCTCAAAAGACACCTCCTTCCTTGCCCAACCCCCAGGCTCTGCCAACTCGCCACGCAACCACCGTTCGCAGCAAGTTGCACCCATTCCAGTAATTCTACGAACATGTTCGAAATCGTTCGCAGGATTTTATTGTGGCCAATCTCCTTCGGCGCGCCGTGCGCCTTTCGCTTCAATGTCGGCTCCTCGAAGTCCAAGCCACGCGGGCCTTCGAGGAGCAATCGTACTAATCTTGCGAATACGTTATTGTTGGTTATTATTCTCACGAACACATTCGTAGAATTATTTCTGCTACGCGATCGTTCAGCACTCGCCTGCTCCACGCAATGGCAACCGGTGTCCTTTTCCCTGCCCCTCCCCGTGAACATCACCGCCTTTAACGGTATCTCGCTAGGCGTTACCGCCCGGGTTACTGCCAGTACGTTTGCAAGGCGTTACCTACCCGCGCTAAAGACTGTCAGTAACCGGGGGAGATACCAAGACAGCAGTACAAGTTCACACAAGTTGTTGTCAGGATTTCAATGCGCGTGTTAAATGCCATCAGAAAGCAACATTGGCCTCGTCGGTAAGGCATGTGAACGGCCGCAATGAAGGCTCTGATGCAACCAACCTTGATCTGAATGGTCCTGTAGTGGGTATTCCGGAGCATCGTGACCGATGATTCCGGACGAACGTGACCGACCATTCTGGTTCATCGTGACCGCCCATTCCGGGCGAACGTGACCGATTTCGGAGGGCTTCCGGAATCACTGGTCACGATGCCGGAATCATCGGTCACGATGCCGGATTGGCGTTGTACGGCGCAGGAATGATGTTACGCATATGAGCAACTGAGTGGGTACGCTTCCAGCTTTTTCGTCTGGAGATAGCGTGCCCGCACCAAGGATCAATATGCGTAAGATAAGAGACGTATTGCGTTTGAAGTTGGACGCCAAACTTTCGCACGAGCAGATTGCTGGCGCGCTGGGCATCTCCAAAGGCGTCGTCACTAAGTATGTGAGGCTCGCCGCGGCAGCGGGCCTGGACTGGCCTACGGTGCAAGGTGCTGACGAGATCACGCTTGAGCGGCGACTGCTGGTGGCGCCTCAGAAGCCACGTAATCATGTCCAGCCGGACTATGGTCGTCTGCACCAGGAGTTGCGCCGCAAGGGCATGACGCTGATGCTGCTGTGGGAGGAATACCGGGCCGAGCACGCGGACCGTCAGACCTACGCCTACTCCCAGTTCTGCGACAACTATCGGCGCTTCGCCAGGCAGCTCAAGCGCTCGATGCGGCAGATTCACCGCGCAGGCGAGAAGCTGTTCATCGATTACGCCGGCCCCACCATCGCATTGACCGACGGCAGCCGGGCCCACATCTTCGTCGCCGCGATGGGTGCCTCCAGCTATACATTCGCCTTTGCCACGCCGCGCGAGACGATGGCTGACTGGCTCGAATCGACAGCGCGCGCACTGAGCTTTTATGGCGGCGTGACACAGCTCATCGTGCCCGACAACCCACGTGCGTTGATCTCGGACGCCAATCGATACGAACCGCGCAGCAACGACACGGTGCTCGACTTCGCGCGCCACTACGGCACCTCGATTCTGCCGGCGCGCCCCTATCATCCACAGGACAAGGCGAAGGCGGAGTCGGCGGTGCAGATCGTCGAACGCTGGATCATGGCGCGCCTGCGTCATCAGCAGTTTGCCAGCGTGCATGAAGTGAACCAGGCTGTCGCGCCGTTGCTGACGCGGCTCAACGAGAAGCCGTTCCAGAAGCTGCCGGGTAGCCGTGCAAGCACCTTTGCCGCACTCGACGCGCCGGCCTTGCTGCCCTTGCCGTTGCAGCGCTATGAGATGGCGCACTTCAAGACCGTCAAGGCCCACATCGACTATCACGTCGAGGTCGAGCAGCATCGCTACAGCGTACCGCACGCACTGGTCGGGCAAGTGCTGGAAGCGCGCATTACGATCGCGGTGGTCGAGCTCATGCATCGCGGGCAGCGAGTGGCCAGCCATGCGCGCAGCAGCCGGCACGGTGGCTTCACCACCACCGCCGCGCACATGCCGGCCGCGCATCGCGCCCACATGGAGTGGACGCCGCAGCGACTGATCCACTGGGGACAAAGTATCGGCCCGGCCACCGCCGAGGCGGTGACGCGACTGATGCAGGAGAACAAGCATCCCGAGCACGGCTACCGCGCCTGCCTGGGTTTGCTGTCGCTGGCTAAGCGCTTCGGCAAGCTCAGGCTTGAAGCGGGCTGCACCCTGGCATTGCAGATCGGCGCCTGCCAGTACCGCCACGTACGCGACATCCTGGTCAACAACCGTGACCAAAGCGCGCCAGCAACAGCCAGCGACTGGGTCAGTCCCAATCATGCCCACGTCCGGGGCCCCGGCTACTACCAATGAGGAATTCTGCAATGATGATGCACACCACTTTGGCGCAACTGCGCACCTTGAAACTGGACGGCTTGGCGACGGGCCTGGAAGAACAACTGACCCAGCCCGGCATGGCTGCGATGAGCTTCGAGGAACGCGTGGCGTTGCTAGTTGACCGCGAAGTACATTGCCGCAACGACCGCAAGTTGCTGCGTCTGCTGAAGAACGCGCATCTGAAATATGCACAGGCGGCCATCGAGGACATCGACGCTCGCTCGGGCCGCGGGATCGACCGGCGCGAGGTAATGAGCCTGGCATTGGGAGACTGGGTTAGTGCCGGCCACAGTGTCTTGATCACCGGTCCGACTGGCGCCGGAAAATCCTGGCTCGCCTGCGCACTGGCGCAACACGCCTGTCGTCGAGGG